>Ga0335081_10005985_pt1 | contig 19287 bp, 14 predicted proteins | sample Lox_Sample_35_FD_206713 | JGI IMG/M metagenome (GOLD analysis project Ga0335081, IMG submission 206713) | Soil microbial communities from Loxahatchee National Wildlife Refuge, Florida, United States - Lox_Sample_3.5 | ecosystem: Environmental > Terrestrial > Soil > Wetlands | place: USA... | reverse complement strand
ACAGTAAAGTTTGCCATGGAAGGCAACGGCGGAAATCCCGAGATTAATTCCGGCGACATCATCTATGCGCAGAACGGCACCGGCGCTACCGTCGATGATGGGCAGGGCTGGAGCACATCGATTCTGTTGCGCGCCGGAGGTTCTTCCTGGTCGACGCCGATGGCCCTGGTGGCTTATCCGGGAGCAACGGTCACCATAGGAAGCTCCAGCGGCGCCAGCTATGGCCTGCGCAACAACGGGACCAGCTTCTGGGTCTTCGCCGGTCTGACGCTCACCGGAAACATCTCCGGCGCTGAAAGCGTCGATACCTGGCGCATGGTCGGAAACGACGATCAGTGTCCTAAGGGGACAACGCCCGACGCCTGCATGGAGGGCGGCGCCAATAACTTCATTTACGGCAACCACATTCACAATGCCGGTTTTTCCGGTTCAACGAAGCAGTACCATGCGCTGTATCTGACGACAGACGGCAATCACAACGACATCGGCTGGAACTCTATCCATGACGTCCAGGGATGCCGTGGCATTCTGTTCCATTCGACCGGTGGCAGCCAGCAGTTCGATCTTCACGTCCACGACAATTTGATCTTTAACGTGCGCTGCGACGGCATTAACTTTGCCACTGTCGATCCCTCCAAGGGAACGGTCGAAGCGTACAACAACGTTATCTATCACGTGGGAACCGGGCCTGACCCATCGGACGGCGAATCGAATTATGCCTGTATTTATTCGCCCGACAGCGTGGACTCCGGCGCATTCGGCTCGGGCGTCATCCAGGTCTACAACAACACCATGTACGATTGCGGCCCCGGAGGCTCCGGGTCCGGCGCGCATGGAGCGATCAATAAGGATGGCGGCAATCCAGCCGTTACTATCAGCGCCCGCAACAACGTAGTACAACTTCTGAGTAACGAGGGAGCATACCTGCAGGGAACGGCATCGCAGATCAGCGGCAGCAATAACGTCTGGTTTGGATCATCCAGCGGAGCGCCTTCGCAAACCACGGGAAACATCACCAGCAACCCGATGTTCGTTTCCACCAGCACCCCGGATTTCCACCTGCTCACAGGCAGTCCGGCGATCGATGCGGGAGTGACGATCAGCAGCCTGGCCTGGGATCATGATGGTGTTTCCAGACCGCAAGGAGCCTCCTACGACGTAGGGGCATATGAGTTTCCGTCGGGCGCCGTGGCTCGTCCCGCGCCGCCGACCAACCTTTCGGTCGTGGTGAAGTAAGAATTTTCGAAGTACGCCAAGCATGGAGGATCGACGTGCGTTGTCTTAAATTTATCTTCGTTCTGCTGGCCCTGGTGGCCGCCGTCGGTCAGTCCGCTCACGCTCAAGCCCCCGCAATTTTCTTTACTGATCTTACGAGTGGGCCTAATTCCGGTGGTGAGAGCGTCAGCGGATTTGCCGGCGCTTATGTGACGCTTTATGGAAACAATTTCGGAGCAAGCCAGGGAAGTTCTACGGTCACTTTGAACGGCGCAAGCTGCCTGCGGGTGGTGTCGTGGGGCACGAGCTGGCTCTGGTACCAAAAAATCGTGGTGCAGCTCGGAGCGAGTTGCGCCAGCGGCCGTTTCGTCGTGACCGTTAATGGCCAGCCGTCGTTTGTGCCCATGGTGACGGTGAACGGCACCGCGACGGACCCCTCGGTCTTTACGGTGCGGGCGGGCAATATTCGTTGCGTTTCTTCGAGCGGCAGTGACAGCAGCTCGGGGGCGTTCGGAAGCTGCTGGAAGAGCATTCAGCACGCCATCACTTCGATAGCGGCCGGCGACATTGCCTACGTTCAAACCCTGACCGAGCCCGACAACTGCACCCAGTACAGCGCCGGGAATTGCATCCTGTCGGCCGGCGCTTCCGGAAAGCCCAAGGCGATCGTGGCCTACCCCGGCGCTACTCCCACTATCAATACCGCGCAGGCTTATGGTCTGCGCACGCCGGCGGTGTCAGGGCCGGGACCATTTTGGGTGATTGCCGGCTTCCACATCACCACTTCAGCCTCAGGTGAAGGCGAAGCCCTAAGCATGGAACAGCCGAACTTCCGCATCATCGCCAACACCCTGGCTTGCACACAAGGAAACGGCGAGTCGGCGTGTGCGGAATACGACTCAGACGGCACCAGCCTGGCTTATCAGGTGTACGGCAACCAGATGACGCAGGCCGGTCCGACAAGCATCAACAACTCGGCCAAGACTTACCACGGATTCTACTTCTCCGGCAGCGACAACCACGTTGACATCGGCTGGAACGACATTCACAACGTGGTGGGAGGACGCGGCATCCAGTTCTACCACACGCCTGACCAGTTCGACATCCACATCCATGACAACCTGATCCACGACACCACGCTCGATGGCATCAACCTGAATGGCGTTGATCCGAACAATGGGCCGGTGGAGGTCTTTAACAACTTCCTGTACAACGTCGGCAAAGGGCCGGATCCCCCGCAAGGCGCGGGAGTTTACTCCTGCATAAACCTGGGCACCGATGATAGCGGTGTAACTACTCCGGTCAAGATCTACAACAACACATGCTTCAACGGTGGAAGCTCGTCTACGTCGAACCAGTCGCAGAGCGGAGCTTTTTCGTTCTACATACCGGCCACTCTGCAAAACAACCTGGTCTATCAGACCAACGGACGGCCGTACTTTACCAGTGATGCCGGATGCGGCCAGGTGACCGGAAGCAACAACGACTTCTTCGGCAATGGCGGGGTCCCGAGTTGCGGAGGGTTAAGCGGCAGCCTGAGTGTAAACCCGCAGGTTGTCAGCACCTCAACGCCGGACTTCCACCTGGTAAGCGGGAGTCCGCTGGTCGATGCGGGCGTGACGGTGGCCAGCTTGACGTGGGACCACGATGGAAACGCGAGACCTCAGGGCAGCGCCTTCGACATTGGAGCCTACGAGCTTGCCGGGGCAACCACACCCCGTCCCGCGCCTCCGACGAACCTTACGGTTACAGTGAAATAATCCGTTTTCATACCATCGCCGAAAGTACTGACGAATAACATGATTCGGTGCTTTCGGCGATGTTCTTCCACGCATAAACATCCTGCAGGTGCCTGATACCCTCCGCTATTCGTTCGCGCTCGCCGGCATTACGAATTAGTCTGAGCAGCGCATTCGTCAGGGCCGGCAGGTCTCCTGACTTCACCAGCAAGGCATTGGTGTTGTCCTCAAGCACCTCGGCGAATGCGGGCAGCGAAGTAGCGATGATTGGCTTGCCGAACGCAATCCCGGTCATCAACGCGCCGCTCATGGTGATTTCGCGGTAAGGGTAGGTCACGATATCAGCCGCCTCATAGATGCCCGGCAGCGCCTCCACGGGAACGTAAACGCTATGCAGGCGCACCGATCCTTGAAGACCCAGTTCGTTCACCATCGCCGCTACCTGGCCGACGATCTGCTGCTTTCCCGTGCCCGCGATCAACAACAGCGCTTCCGGGCATTGCCCGGCAATCTCGCTCCAGGCTCGCAATAGAAAATCGATGCCTTTGTACGCTGCGATCACGCCCTGCCACAGCACGACCACCCGGTCTGCCGGGATATCGAGACTATGCCGGGCCTCGGAGCGAGAGGGTCTCGGCAAGTCATGGAACAGGAGACCGTGCGGTATCACCCGGATACGCCGCGGGTCGATGCCAAACTCCTGCACGAGCCGTTCGCGCGCTTCGCGCGTATGCACGATCAACGCGTCCATGGTTTTGTACAACGCGGCATATTGAGCGATGTAGCGATCGCCATCCTCGTGAGGAGTGACGTTGTGCACGGTCTCCACGAGTTTGATTCCGCGCCGCCGGACCATGCGCAGCCACCACCGCTCGACGGGCAGCTTCGTAACCAGGGGAACCCACTGCACGTGAATGACGTTCGGCGGGTGGGCCAGCAGCTTCAGGTAGAGAATCAGCAGATTGATGCAGTACTCGATCAGCTTCGCGATGCGTCGGCGCTTTTCACTTCGAATCCGCAGGCGGCCGGCGATATCCAGCAGCCCGGAAGTCCGGCGCACTGGGTATCGTGAAAAGTAATCCGGATCCTGAAAATAACTCACCGACGCGAGTTGAACATCAACTCCCCGCGCCGCTAGCGCTTCGCAAAGGTAACGCGTGTAGTAGGGAATGAAACACCATACGTCCATCACAACCACGCGCATTTTGGGCGCCGAGCGGTTCATCTATTCTTGAGCGGAGGCGAGATCATGCAAGCTCATAACGCAACGGACGGCAGGAATGCAGAACCGATTCGTACACCTGCAGGTAGCGCGTGGCCATACGCTGCACCGAGAATGACGTGCTTACGACCGTTCGTCCCTTTGCTCTCAGAGTGTCTCGCAATGCAGGCTGGCGAAGGAGCTCGGCGAGCGCGCGATAGAGAGAGTCCGCGCTGCCCGGCTCCGCCAGCAATCCCGATTCTCCGGAAACGACAATTTTCCGGACGTCGCCGACATGGCTCGCCACAACCGGCAACCCTGCCGCCATGGCCTCCAGCAGCGTCAACGGAAGCGCTTCCTGCAGCGAGGGCAGAACAAAGATATCGAGGGATGCATACACTTCAGGCACGTCCTGACGAAACCCGGCAAAGACGACTTTGTTCTCGAGCTTGAGTTCTCGCGCCAGAGACTCGAGTGCCGGCTGCTCGGGGCCGGACCCGGCAAATACCACAGCCAGATTCGGAAATTCCTCGGCGATTCTGGCCACGGCACGCAACAGGAAGCTGTGGCCCTTCTCCGAACTCAATCGGCCCACGGCTCCGATTACCGTCTTCCCGTTCAGGTGGAACTCCTGCCGGAGCGCTGGATTCGCCGAAGCAAATCGCGCCGTATCGATGCCGTTCTGGATGACCGTGATCTTGCTTGCGGGTATGGCGAAACGCCGCAGCCGTTTCCGGACGTTGTCCGAGACCGCCACAATATGGTTTGCCCGGTGCAGCGCAATACGGTCGAGGATGGAATAAAGGCGCAGTGGAAGCGTGAGCCCGGGCCAATTGTGGCATGTGGCGACGAGCGGAATCCGCGCAGCTCGCGCCGCTTTGATGCCATAGATATTGCTCTTGTAGCCGTGGGTGTGGAGCAGATCAATTTCTTTGGTCTTAATGCACTCCCGGATAGCGGCCACGGCTTCACGGTCGATCCGGCTGCGGCAGGGAATGATCACCGTCTCTAAACCGGCCGCTCGGGCACGATCCGCGATCTGCGTGTTGGGCTTGTGCTGATTGCGAAAAACTCCGATCACGTTCTCATGTCCGCTCGATCGCAGCGACTCCGCCAGGCAGAGCAGAACGTTCTCTGCACCGTAGTACCCAGCGCTGCTGATGAGTTGCAGGATTCTCATGTGCGTGGCACGCGACTCACCCGGCGGAGTCCCACTCCTCGGTGGCGCGTTTTGCCGCGCGCCGCCACAAGTACTGGTAAACATGATCTCCGACGATGCTTCGAGCCAGCTTCTTGACCCCATGCTGCGCGCGCATGGACCACAAAAGCTTTTTCGATCCCGCGCACATTCGCGCAAGACGATTCAAACCCGTGTCGCGGCGAACCATAAACCTTCCTGCCACCCGAAGGCCGCCGGGTTGAGTGTTGTGAATCCACGGTTCGGAAACGAACACCTGTTGATATCCGGCACGGCCGCAAGCTTCGAGTACGCGCTGGTTCCAGCGACCGGCCGGCATCGAGATGGAAACCACCGGCGCGCCCAGCTTCTGTTCCAGCGCTTCCTTCGAAGCGGACAGTTCGTGGAACAGGTCCTCGGGGCTGAGATGGGTGAGCAACTTGTGAGACCACGAATGCGATTGGAGCGAATGTCCCAGCCTTGCCAGTTCCCGCAGTTGCGACCAGGACATGAAGTCCGGCCTGTGGTCGGTCCATCCGGCGGTAATGAAGAATGTCGCTTGAATGCCTGCGGCCGAGAGCACAGGCAGGGCTTGCTCATAGTTACTGATGTGGCCATCATCGAAGGTGATGAGCGGCGCGGCCAATCCAAGCGTCCGGCAGAGATCGATATGCGACCGGAATTGCTCCGCGGTAACTGTGTACAGCGAGATCCCGCTTTCCCGCGAAACTTCGTGGTACGTGAGCACGCAATGCGGCGGAGCATCAGTCAATTGTGCTTGCGTGCCCTCCGGTTTCAGCGCCGTATCCATCCCAGGTCCCAGTATGCCTGCAGAGAAACCGAGCCGTCCTCCGCTTAGGCGGCCGGTATCTGCTTATGCAATAAACCCCTACTTCCCGCTGCTTCCTATGCCAAAGGGAAGCACCAGCCGCTTGACGCACGTTGGCGCACTCTCGACAGTGGCTGCCATTTGGCTGTTTTTTACGGCGACAACACAGAGCTGGACATAGCCAAACTGTTTCACCACGAGCGCGGCCTCGAGTTGCTGAGTCGCCGCATTACGAACGGAGTCGCGGTTGGGTACAAATACCTGTTGCGAGCGGTGATTCAGTTCACCCACAAACACTCGGAACCCGCTGACGCAGTTGCCGGTCAGGCGCGAGCTGCAAGGCGGGTCGTGCGCGTAGTCATAGTTCCATCGCATAGTGACCCTGCGCCCCGGAGAAAACTCCAGTGTGGCGACGAGAGATGCGATCGCAATAGAGGCAAGGACCAGCCACGTGCGTTGGCGTGTCCATCGTCCTTGCCGCATGCCGCTCCCCGCCTCCTGTGCTCGAAGAATCGCACGGGTGCAGGCGTCGTGCAAGCATGGAAGCGGTCACCTGCCGTCCGGCAGAAAGCGCAGCTTGCGCGGAAGAAACATCCCGTCCACAACCTCCCAATCGTCGGTGCGGCTGTAGGTGTGGGTGCAGAGATTTCCCTTTTGCCACTCGGGACCGATGTGGCAGACAGGCGTCTCGCGGTACTCGGATTCGCTTAGCGCTTCAACCCGGTTCAGCACCAGCGCATATCCGTAACGCAGCGAACAGTCCTGGGATGGCCGGATCAACTCTCCGTTTTCCACGAACAAGGCGCCTCCCGGCCGGGATCGGCGGACATCAGAGACTATCGGATTGCACGGATGGGGAGTCCACTCGCCGAGGGGCGAGTCGGCGTAGAAGAGGTGCAGTTCGTCGGTTGTTTCCGCGCCGCGAGCCGCCATGTTGAGGAACAGCCAAAGCTTGCCATTGTGCTCAAGCAGGGTCGGATCGACGGCCGTCACATTCTCCATGAGCACGCTTTCGAGCACCCAGCGCTTCGGGAACTCTTCCGCTCGGTACAGTTCGACGCGGCCGCTGGCCCGCGTCTCCGGCATCATGTAAACCTCACCCTTCCACTCGAAGACGAACGGATAGGACAGGTGATAATCCCTTGCCAGCACGGTTTCGGCAGGGCCGCAGCCGCCATTCTCATCCACTTCCAAGCAGGAAATGTTCGCCTTCTTCGCGCGGAAGTCAAAATCTTCGAAAAAGAGATAGGTCTTGCCGTTTCTCTGGAACAGGAAGGGATCGGCGTGAAAGCGACCTCCGGGTATGGGCAGGATCTGGAAGCCTGTCATCCCGCTAGCCACGGTGCGCTTGCCTTCACGGCGGCGCAGCGCGATGAACCACTGAGTGCGCTGCCGGACTACGCGGGCCCGCAGCTTGCGCTTCAGCCACGTTGCCGTCCAGCGTGCCAGAAACCTGGCCATCACGGGCGCGCGCGGCGTTTTGTAGATTGCTTTTGTGTATTCGTCCTTCTCGTTGTATTCGGGCAGGGCCTTGATGAACTCCCAGCCGTAGTAATAGAGCTGGCGCAGCCGCCGCATGGGGAATTCCGCGGTCTTCCAGTAGGTGGCGTTGCGGTTCAGATACAGCGAATCGAAATTGGTGGCCGCGAGCGAACGATAGATGACATGCCCGCCGTCCAGATCTTCAGTCAGAATCTGCAGCAGGCTGCCCGTCACGGGATTGCGCTCATACATCTCCCAGAATCCCGGGGGCGCACCGCGATATTCGCGGTTGTCGCCATGATGAAAAGACCAGACGCCATAACGAGCCGTGCCCAAAATGCCGCCGCGAATGATCCTGAACCCAAAGCGGAAGAGCACGTCGAGGCGCGCTTCCTTAATGCGGTTGACGTCCTCCTCGGTGAAGCGGTCGACAAATCCCTTCTGCAGCGGCTTGCTGCTGATGATCTCGGCGTTGCCGAGGATCGTCTTCAACGCGACACTGGCAAAAGCGTCACGTTCGCCGCCATTGGCGCGTTTGTCCCATGCGACATAGCGGTTATACAACCCGTGAATCCAATACATCCGCAGGCGTTCGCGGAAGGAACGCTTGGGAGTAGTTCGCGGCGCATCGTTGATTACTACCAGAACGACTTCGGCGAATTCGGAGGCCTGAATGTCGGCCAGAATCTTTGCGACCCATGCGCTGGATTGCATGGAGTCCAACATGACGCCGATGCGCAGAGGGGTCGCGACTTTCGGCTTGCCCTGCTGGTTTTCAAGAGGTAGTGGCGCCGAGATCATCGCTGTTGCGCGGCCTCCCCGGAGGCGACCGTATGGCAACATGCACTGGCAGCAGGCACCGCTTCCAACTCTAACTGCCCAGTCTCCATCGCTTCATGGAAGCTCTGGAACTTGTGTTCCTGCAAGAGCCGCGTCAGCCGCTGCTCCATGCGATCAAGGTTTGTGTAGTGGCGTAACCGTGAGCGTAGCTTGCCGCGCATCCGCGGCTGCTCCGGATCGACCTCCCACGGATGCAGATACACCACCACGGGCTGGCGGTAGCGCCGTTCAAAACGCCGGAACACCATCGACGTGTAGAAGAACGGGAAGATTCTCAGATACCCGCCACCCGCGGCCGGCAGGTTGCAGCCGAACAGCCGCACGGTAGTGGGCGGAAACTCGTTTAGCCGCAGTCCGTTCCGGCAGTCTCGCACGTAGGGAAAGCGCTGCGCATCCGGCACCCCGTAAAGATCGTGATGGATGGGATAAATGCTGGAATCGTAAACAAAGCCCTCTTCGGCCAGAATATCGAGCGCCCATAGACATGTGCTGGTGATCGACCACGTGGGCGCGCGGTAACCCAACACCGACGTGCCCGCAGCCTGCTCGATGGCCTCGCGCGCCTGCCGGGTGTCCTGCGAGAATTCATCGGGCGTCAGCGAGTACACCGGGCGGTGCCAGAAGCTGTGACATGCCAACTCGTGTCCGCGCTCGTGTACCTCGCGCACCAGGGCGGGAAAACGCTTCGCTACCCAGCCCACGAAAAAGAAGGTCGCTTTCGCGCTGTGTTTTTCGAACAGGTCAAGCAGACGCTGCGTGTTTGCCACCACACGTGATGGCCATTGTTCCCACGTGTCGCGAGGAATCGAATCGGCAAAGGCCTCCACTTGAAAGTAGTCTTCAACGTCAACACTGAGAATGTGTTGCATAGACGGGCGGATTGTGCGACCAGCCGGGTTATTCAAGTTGCGTTTGTGCAAATCTGTCATCAGGATAGGGTTAGCCGCTCTACTGTTCGCACCGCGGCTGCCGATAATGGCTCTTTGAGTCAGCGTAAATCATTGAAAATAATACGCATATCGGATCGGCCCTCCGCCAGAGCCGAGAGTGCGCAAAAGAATGCACACCCGTTGGCAACTGTTGGGAGCAGGAGGCTAACCCGGATTTCTGGAGCACGCGGCCTGGCGCAGGAACTTCTTCAATTGCGGCCTTAGGCCGAGCACTTCCAGAAGCGCTGCGGTAGTTCGTGTGGTCTGCCGCAGCAGCGCGTGCAGCATCACGATGGCGCGGTTTGAAGCGGTATTACGAAAATAGTAAACGTCGGCGCACGCCATGCTTCCCGTCGAGAAAAACTGCTTGTGCTGATTGGTGCCTTCGGTGAAATCCAGCATCTTGAATCGACGCTCTTCGAAGAGTCTGTCCAAAGCGAGATACTGCAGCACCACTCCGGGAGAGACATTTCCATACTGTGGATCATGCCCCACGAACCGGTAAACAAGGTTGCCATTGGTTGCCGTGCAACACAGGTACGCAAGCGGGCGCTCCTGTAAACAAAGTGTGTAGGCCCGTACCGAATCGTTTTCCGCCAGAATCCGCATCTCGTCCTCAAAGCCTGCGTGTCCGGGAATGCCGGAGTGAAGCAGGAGACGCTCCTGATAGGTTTTCACTGAGATCTGGCGGGCCTGCGCGAGGAACTCCTTCATCTCTTCCGGCCTGCGAAATTCCCGCATTTCCGCATGGCTGCCGGCCAGCGCCGTGAATTTGCGCACTTTCTTCAGCAGCGTATACCGCGACTTGCTGGCGAACTTCTTCAGATACTCTGAGATGCTCTGTTGCAAGTCCACGTAGCAGCGGTCATAACGGTGAGGAACATAACGAAACACCGAGCCGAAGGTGCTGTACAGCGGCAGGTGGGAAAAATCCGGATGCGACCAGATTACTGCCACATCGATTGCAGGAGGCAATTCCAACACCGGCGGCACTCCGACCGGGTTGAATCCATTATTGAGAACCAGGGCCTTAAATCGCACTTTTCCCAGGTGGAGCTCTCCCAGGAGAAATCCCAGTTCCACATCTTTTGTCTGCCAGAGGTAGCTCAAGCCGATACTCCCTGAACGACTGGTTGAAATTAGAAGCCCGGAGTCAGTTGGTTTCAGAGAAAAGGGACGCCGGCGGGCCGCGGTTCTCGATGTCTCGAATAAGAATCGTCTGCGTCCGAATCGTCGTAACCCCGACGACAGGTCGCGTGGCTTCTCCCACCCAGTTCACAAACTTAGCCACAGGGGCGATTTCTGGCGCGGCGGCCACGCGGAAATGTTGCGCTCTGCTTCCGCAACCATCGCTCACAAATCGATCCCTTCGCGCAGTCGTGCTGCACAAGGTCGTCGGCGGGTGAAACCGCCGAGATCAAGAACGCAAGCATGCCGGTGACGCCGAGCGCCAATACTCTTCGCCGTAGCGGGCGTCCAGCGTGCGGGCAAAATGGAGTTTGCACGAGCCTCAAATACACCTGGATTTACAAGGGTTCTGGTCGCACCGGGGGATGGTGCACCTGGGACAGTGCGAGGGGGAGCGACTCATTCTACGCGCCGCAATCCATATTGTGTAGCGGATTACAAATTTTTTTTTCGGGGTCCAGCCTCACCGCCGCACCGCCAATAAAACCAAAGAGTTCCTCTGCGCCGAGAACGACGCCAAAGAATCCGAATAGCAGGCTTCACCTCGATCGGGAAGACTTTGCGGAATCGGCTTGGGACAGTTCGAAGGTCCCAAATTCACTGCCGGTGGTCCGTGTTCGACAAGATAACCGTCGTAACTATTCATGCAACTGCCTGCTGGCGATTGGATATCGGAGTGCCTGAAAGTTGAGCAGGGATTTGGCAGGCAAGAGCAGGGTCGAGAGGTGAAGTGAAAACTGTTGCACACTCCGCCGGCATAGGTGGGGCTAAATAGCATAAGTTGTTGTTTTTGAAAGGCAAATCCAGGCTTAGTCCACCCGCCTTTTTGGAAGGAAGGTTGCTCAATAATTTATTGCTCCGGGAGCTGCATTTCCCGGCGTAACGAAACAGAAAGTGGGTTCCGTCAGTGTACCTAGACTTTCTTAATTTGAAGCGAGAGCCATTTTCTCTGACTCCGGATCCAAAGTTCCTGCACCTGGCGGATCCGCACCGCAACGCCTTGGTCGCACTGGTGCAAGGGGTCATCCGCCGGCGGGGTTTCATGGTGGCCACCGGACCGGTGGGAACCGGGAAAACCACCATTCTCAATGCGCTTTTGCATCTGCTTTCGAATCTCCATAAGAACGGTGATCGCAAGCTGGTATCCGCCTTTCTGGTGAATCCGGTTCTGAGCCGTGAGGAATTCCTGGAGTCGGTGCTGGATGAATTCGAAGTGCAGGTGGCTTCCACCACCAAACCGCGCCGTTTGCTGGCTCTCCATGAGCTCTTTCTGGAAGCGCAGAGCAAGGGCGGGACAGCCGTGCTTCTGATCGACGAGGCTCATCTGCTGACGGTGGATCTGCTGGAGGATATCCGGCTGCTCACCAACATGGATACCCATCGCGAAAAGCTGCTGCAGGTGATCCTGTGCGGCCAGCCCGAATTGGCGACCCTGCTGCTGCAGCCGCAGATGCGGGCGCTGCGGCAACGCATCGCGCTGCTGGCGCAGTTGCGGCCGCTGACCTCCGCCGAGACCACCAGCTACATCGAGCAAAGACTGCGGCTGGCCGGCTTTGAAGGACCGTCGCCGCTGTTTTCCGCAGCTGCCCTGGACGAGGTGTATCGCCGTACTCAGGGCGTGCCGCGCCTGATCAATCTGCTCTGCGACAGTTGCCTGAGCATCGCAGCTCAAATGCATCGCAAGGATGTGGATACCGATATCGTGCGCGCCGCTGTTTCCGGCCTCACCTTGACGGCGCCCTCGGTGGTTACTCCCCCCACTAACGGTTCCGGCGGCCACTATCAGACGGTGGGAGGCAAGTTGTGAGCAAGTTCTTCAAACGGACCCAGAAAGTAAATGAAACCCAAGCACCGCGTGCTCCCCAGCCTCTCGATGTGCTGAACGTCGACCAGTTGCTCGACAGCATCAATCGCGGCGTCGATGAGCAACTGGCCGGCCTGGAGACAACGGCATCGCCGGACACCAAAATCTCTACCGCGCTCGATTCCGTGCAGGCTAGTCCCGCGGTCGGAGTCGTAGAATTTCCTACTGAACCATTCAAGATGGTACGGCTCCCGCGCGATCCACGGCGACTGTTCTTTCCCGAAGACGACACGGTTCCGGCGGCGCCGGCGTTGGAAGCCTATCGCAGCTTCCGCACCCGCGTACTTCGCCTGCAGGCGCGGCGACAGTTCCGCACAGTCGCCATCACCAGCGCGGCTAAAGGTGACGGTAAGACTCTAACGGCCACGAATCTCGCGCTGTGCTGCGCGCAGCTTCCTCAATTTCCGGTGTTGCTGATCGATGGTGATCTCCGCACCCATGGCGCCGGGCAGTGCCTTGGGCACGACGACGGACCCGGGCTGGCGGATGTGCTCAGCGGGAGGGTGGCGCGCGAGGCGGCCGTGGTGGCCACGGACATTCCGAATCTCCACTTTGTGTGCGCCGGCGATGCTACGAAGAACCCCCCGGAGCTTTTTTCCGGGGCGCCGTGGAAAGAGTTCATTCACTGGTGCAAGGAGAGCTTCAAGTTAGTGCTGGTGGATTGCCCGCCCGCCCTGCCGCTGGCCGACTTCGAACTGATTTCAGCCAGTTGCGACGGAATCCTGGTGATTGCTCGAGCCCGCGCCACTCACAAGGACGCACTCGAAAGAGTGCTGGCGCAGGTGGACAGCCACAAACTGCTGGGCGTTTCCGTGAATTCTGTGTCTTCCTATGATCAGTCTTACTATTACTACGAATACGGCGACAAAGGGCGCCGGCGGAGATAAGGCAAGCGGGAAATATTCTTTCGAGTCGAGGCGGCTATGTATCCGAACCTGAAGCTACAGATTTTCAAACGGGGAGTACGGCAGAATCATCTGGCGCGCCAGATCGGGATCAGCGATCCCATTCTCAGCAAGATCATCCACGGCTATCGCCAGCCCACCGAGGCGGAGCGCAAACTGCTAGCCGCCTTTCTCGAAGCCGATGAGAAGTGGCTGTTCGAGGAGTTCGATGCAGAACCCGCTCACGTGGCTGCCGTGCACGCCGGCAGCAATGGCGGCGCCAAGCCCTTTCCTGAACGCCACTGACGGGTTAAGGTCAAATCCAGCCGCGCACCCAGTAGTACCCGATTTTCACGCTTTCCCCTGCCAGATCCAGGAATGCCGTCCAGCGTCCCTCCAGCGCCATACTGCGCTTGAACGCATCCGGCACCGGATGCGGGACCACATCCAGCCCAGCCTTGCGGAAGGCTCGCGCGGCCCGGAACATATGATAGTCGCTGGTCAGCAGTACTTTCCTGCCGGGTGTGCTCTTGAGGGTTGCGGAGACGTATTGTGCGTTCTCCCTGGTGGTGCGGGAGCGCTCCTCGACGCGAAGAGCCGAGGCCGGCACACCCTGCGATTGCATGAAGTCGCGCATCGATGATGCCACCGTCGGCGCACCCGCGCCGCCGCTGACCACCACAATGGGAAAACTACGCTCGCGGTACGCACGAACCGCGTACAGGCTGCGCACATAGGAATCCCATGCAATGACGCCGTCATGGCTGGCGCGTGAGCCACCGAGCACGATCAGGACGTCCCCTGGAGGGTCGTTCCAGCCTCCGGAGAGTTTCTGCGCCCACCAGCGATCGAGTGGAGTGACCGTGGCAACCACGACCAGCAATCCTAGGAGCGCGAGCAGTGACCGCAGCAGTCGCGTAAAACATCCGGCGGGAGATTTGGATTCCGGCATTCGAGAAAACCGTAAGGCTAGTCAACCGAAGAATAGCAAAAACGCCTTCTTGTGCCGACTTTCGCTCGCGTACGATCGGAAGGGACGGTTCCAAAACGAGCAGACGAGATCCAGGTTTCGGATCTCGTCTTCCCGGGTTGGCAGAACGGCTACGGAATCAGCGCCTTCACTTCACTCGAGAACAGACTCTCCATTCCTGCTGTGTCCACGGAGGTGACAACGTAGAAGTAGGTCTGGCCCGCTTGCACGTTGAGGTCGGCGAAATTTGCCGGCGCGTTGAGAGACGTATTCGCAATCGTGTAGGGTCCGCCGGAGACGGTGCCGCGATAGATGTTGTAACCCAACACCGATGACTCCGCGTTCCAGGTGAGAGTAGCCGAGTGCTGGACTGGAACACTCACGGTGACCGTGGCGGAAGCCGATTTAGTGGTATCAGCAACGCTTGTCGCAGTCACGGTAAAGCTTCCGGCCGTGCCTGGCGCCGTGTAGAGGCCTGCGGACGTGATGGTGCCGCCGGTCGCTGACCAGTTCACTGCCGTATTGCTGCTGCCGGTCACGGTCGCTGCAAACTGCTGGGTACCACCGGTCGAGAGCGACGCCGAGCCAGGCGACAGCGATACCGCAACCTCCGGAACGCTGACGGTTACCGTGGCCGATGCCGATTTTGTGGAATCAGCCGCGCTGGTGGCCGTCACGGAGAATGTGCCGGCGGTGCCGGGCGCGGTGTAGAGGCCGGCGGTGGTGACCGACCCAGCGGTCGCCGACCAATTCACTGCCGTGTTGCTGCTGCCCGTAACCGTCGCCTTAAACTGCTGGGAGCCACCGCTCAACATCGATGCCGACACGGGCGAGATCGTCACCGCAACTACAGGCGGGGCGTTCACGGTGACGCTCGCGGATGCCGATTTGGTTGAGTCGGCGACGCTGGTGGCCTTCACAGTAAAGTTTCCGCCAGAACTCCCAGCCGTATAAAGACCGGCGGCGGTAATCGAGCCTCCAGTTGCCGACCAGGTGACTGCCGTATTGCTGTTGCCGGTGACACTGGCTGTGAACTGCTGGGTTCCGCCTGTGGACACAGATGCCAAGCCGGGGGAGATAGAGACTGCCACTACCGGAGCCGCGCTCACGGACACCGTCGCTGATGCCGACTTGGTGGTATCCGCGGTACTGGTGGCTGTGACCGAGTAGGTTCCAGCGACACCGGGAGCTGTGTACAAGCCCCCGGCAGAAATCGTGCCGCTGCTCGCCGACCACGTCACCGCCGTGTTGGAACTCCCGCTGACGCTCGCCGTGAACTGCTGTGACCCGCCGGTGTTGAGCGACGCGGAGGCGGGTGAGATGGTCACCGCGACCGTTGGCGCGGCCGACACGGTGACCGACGCGGAAGCGGATTTGGTCGTGTCCGCCGCACTGGTCGCCGTTACCACAAAGCTGCCCGCGCTCATGGGTGCGGTATACATCCCGCCCAAGGAGATGCTTCCGCCGCTGGCCTTCCAGGTGACCCCGGTGTTGCTGGTTCCGCTGACGTTGGCCGAGAATTGCTGGCTATTACCCGCAGCGAGCGACAGCGAAGTGGGCACAACCGCAATGCTGACCTGCGGGCTGCTGGGGCTCGCCGAGACCGTGAAAGGCAGCCGGTTGGAGCGAGCCTCGTTGCGAGGATTGAGCATCCGGATGTGATCGGTGCCGGCTTGCGCGATGTCGCCGCTGAAGACCGTGACCACCGCCTGGGTCGAACTGACGATCCGGGTTGGCCTTCGCGACCCATCCCAGAGCGCGACACATCGGCTACAGAAGTTGCTGCCGGTAATTGTTACTGAGAAGCCAGGACCGCCGGCGACTGTGCTGCTGGGTGAGAGTGCCGTGAGACCCGGAGTTTGTGCTGCTGCAAGGATCGACAAACTACATAAAAAAACCAACAAGAAAAATAAGAGAAACTTCCGCACGGGGGTATCTCCTAAGCGGGGGAATGGTGCTGCTGGTTGGAAGCAACGCTTTCATTAGGAGCTCTATCGGCAGAGTATGTGCGGAGCCTGATCCGCGGAAGATTCCGAGAGACTGCTCGCCAAAACGGATGCGGACATGTCCGCGGGTAAGTCACATCGTCGCGCTTGCATTGCATCGTCCGCACGAGCGATGCCCGCATCTGCGCGCGGCGGGCTGGAGCATGTCCATCGGCATGTTTTAGCGGTGACCGTTCGGCCGATGCAAGACGGCGGATAAGTCCAAGGGGACTGATCCGCCGCTTCCGTCCGACCGATTACATCGTTAGTTCAAGGCGAAGGCACAACCGCCGCGACCTGGGTGGAGAAAACGCTCTCGGTGCCGCTGCTGTTCACGGCGGTCACAACGTAGAAGTAAGTCTGTCCCGCCTGCACGGAGAGATCGGCATAGCTCCTGCCTGATTGCAGCGCGGTGTTGATCATGGTGTAGGGCCCGCCAGACTGCGTCCCGCGATACACGTTGTAGCCGGCCACACTCGAGGTGCTCGCAGCCCAGTTCAGTGTGACCGAGTGTGCTGTTGTAACCGTCACCGTTACCGTTGCGGCAGCTGACTTGGTAGGATCAGCCGCGCTGGTTGCCTTGACGGTGTAAGTGCCGGCTGCCGCTGAAGCGGTATACAAGCCGCTCGTGGAGATGGTTCCCCCGCTGGCCGACCACGTTACTCCGGTATTCGTGCCCCCCGTGACCGTGGCCGTGAATTGCTGCGTTCCGCCGGCAGCCAACGTCACAGACGTGGGCGCAAGCGAGACCACCACATTAGTTGGGGCGGTGGAGGAATACTGCAGAATGACGTCTACCCAATAATTTGAGGCATTCCATGTTTGATTGGGAAAGGAACTGCCGCCGTACACGTACACTCCGCCGTTGACCGGAACCTGCAGCGGGGGCGCGCTGTGAGCTGCGGCGAAATAGTTCCCGTCGTCGCTGTAATGCCCGGCGGTGGTATGGTACGAGGCGACGTAGGTGGTGTTGGGCTGGATTGCTACCGGTTGCGCGAAGGTCACCGTTTGCCATCCCGAGGCGCTCTCGTTGGTGAACGTCGCGGAGGCCAGCAAGCTTCCGCTGCCCGACCACAGATTGCCGATGTGCGTGCCGGTGTTGTTGGGGGACTTGTAGAACTTCACTCCTGTAATGCTGCCGGCCGTGCTGGATGTAAACTGCACGCCCAGTTCGACCGCCCCGCCATCGCCGGCGTCAACGATTCCGGGAACGGTACCCGGGGGCCAAAGACTGGCCGATGAAGTCCCGGCCGCGCTGATGCTGACCATCGCCACCGCAGATTTCGTAGTATCGGCCGCGCTGGTGGCCTTTACAGAGTAAGAGCCCGAGGTGCTGCCGGCGCTATACATGCCGTTGCTCGATATGTTGCCTCCTGTGGCTGACCAGGTCACCGCAGTGTTGCTTGTGCCCGTCACGCTCGCAGAAAATTGCTGGGCTCCGCCGGAAACCAGGGAAGCCGAGCCTGGCGCGATCGTCACCGCTACCGGCAAGCTGCCGGCGCTGCTCGATCCATAAGCGGAAAGCGAACATGCCGCCCAGATACCGCCGGTGGCCCATACCGCCGGCAAGGCGCTGAGTGCGCCGGAAGAGGAGCCCTCGCTGGTGCATGGGCTGGAGGTGTCGCGGAAGTATGGACGGCCGGTGCCCAGTCCGAGCACCGCGATCCAGTACTGGGTTCCCGCCGCGACGGTCGCGGCGGGAATACTGACGGTGTTCCAGGCTCCAGCCTGAGGCGTGAACGACGCTTGCGTCAGCAGCGATGAAGGATGCCCGCCGGAGTCGCCGTACAGTCCGATCGCGATCTGACTGGCGGTGGAAGTGGGATCGACATACATGGTCAGAGAACTTACGACACCGCTTGCGCCGGCCATGGTTCGAAAGGCCTGCGCACGCCCTGCGGCATTTGAATCCAGCATGCTTTCAACATTCTGATCGCCGACGAGTACGCTGGCGGGAATCAACACCGAGCAAAAGAGCAGCAAATACAAGAGCAGAAAAAATTGCGAAACGTATCTTTTCACACCAGGCCTCCTGGGTTTCGGACACACTTCCGCGCGAGCTCGCGCAGGAGCTTTTTCGGGTCAAACTGAATTGCATTGGGTTCCGTAAACGCCCGGAGCCCGGCAGTGACGCGCTGGCGCCGTTGCCGCAAAATCGCGGCAGGCCGGCCAGGCTTAGTAAGAGGCAACGATCAGCGAGAACCCTGCGTTAAGTAGAAGCAGTAGTGCCCTGGCTGAAGATGGTGCAAAACAAGCCGCCGCGCCCGACTTCAGGAAGCGACGCCCGCTCGGCCGTCGTTCACCTCTCCCTTGCTTCTAGTGCTGGTCTTGCGTCCATGAACCGGTTCGAAATTGGTCCACGGTTCTCTTGCCGAACTCGAACGCGCGCAGCCGAAACTGCACCCGCTCGTTACAGGCTGGACTTACTTGAGGCTGTGATCGCTTTGTGCTGCAAGCGAATTGCCAGATACGCCTTGTGGAACGAATTGCTCCTATCCCGTTGCAGTCGTGTTGTAACTGAACATGGGCTAGCCCTTCCTGCGCCGTCATAACCGCCAGGCTGGGGAATGTTTTTCGCACTACAACGTAATTTTCGACAAGTCCTCGATCGAACCATTGCCGAGCAGGAATGGAACGAAGGTGTTACCGGTCGGCGAGTTTTTTGGTTTAGTGGCGCTCGTCTGCGCGCTACACTCGGGTGTGGTGCGTTTCTCTTCGGGCAGATTCCCACGGGGTTGGATACATTCCGCGGTGCGATGGACTTTTCTCCGCGGCATCTTTTTGCTGATCGCACTGGTAACCTGCGCACAGGGCCAGGTGGGAGCGTCCGCCATGGTTACCGGCGTCGAGCACCAGGCGACTGCGGACCGTATCCGTGTGGTTGTGCACTTCGACCGGCCGGTACGGTTTCTTGAGGGAACCGCGGCTGATCCGGACCGCATCTTTTTTGACCTGCAAGGCACGCGTCCGGCCGACGCTCTGTT
>Ga0335081_10005984_pt1 | contig 19288 bp, 14 predicted proteins | sample Lox_Sample_35_FD_206713 | JGI IMG/M metagenome (GOLD analysis project Ga0335081, IMG submission 206713) | Soil microbial communities from Loxahatchee National Wildlife Refuge, Florida, United States - Lox_Sample_3.5 | ecosystem: Environmental > Terrestrial > Soil > Wetlands | place: USA... | reverse complement strand
CTTGCTGGCCGGGTCGTAGCGATACAAGGTACGGAGGGGCGGTCCGTCAAACGTTACCTGGGGCGGCCCAGCCGCAGAATCCGTTTTGGCGACTGGCGCCGATCGGGCATTCTCGTTCAAGCGCAATTCCCGGCACGTCTTAACGATGTAGTTCACGGTAATCGCGCGCGCACCGTCAGCGAAACCCGACGTCAGCGCGTTATCGCAAATCACGTTCATCACGCGGGGTATGCCTCTGGATGCCGCGGCGATCAGCTCAATCGCATCCTCTCTGAACGGAGCAGGCAGACTTCCGCCGGCTGTCTTCCAGCGGTGCTGAATGTACCGAGAGACGTCAACCGCGCCGAGCGGTTGAATTGTCATCCAGAAGGCGACCCGCTGTTTGAGCTGCCATAATTCGGGTCGATCGAGCGTCACTTCCAATTCTTTCTGTCCGCAGAGGACGATCTGCAGCAGCTTCTGATCGGCCATCTCAAAATTACTGAGCAGCCTGACCTCTTCCAATACTTCGGGACTCAACTTATGCGCCTCATCGATTAACAGGACCGCTAACTTGCCTTCGTGACACGTTCGCAGGAGCATTTGCTGGAGAAGGTTCAGCCGGAGCGCCTTGCTGGGTGGAACGCCTGTGATGCCGAAGTCCAGGAGAGTAGTTTCGAGAAACTCATTCGGCGTCAGAACCGGATTCAAGATGAGGCTGCTGTGGAGATTCTCCTGAAACCGTTGGAGCAGCGTTCCCAGAAGCGTTGTTTTGCCCATGCCGGCTTCACTCGTCAGGACCACGAAGCCCTTCCGCGCACGGATCGCGTACATCAGTCCGGCCAGTGCTTCCCGATGATCGCTGCTGAGGTACAGGAACCCCGGGTCGGAGGTCAGATTGAAAGGATCTGCTTTTAGATCGAAATGAGTTTTGTACATGGCCTGCAACCGCACCGGAATCATCTATTGAAGGGGCTGGGCCGTCAGGGGCTGTGGTCGAAGCAGCCGGCGCCGCCAAAAACCAGAGTTTTTCGACTCCGCTCCGGAGTGAGCCAAGATCTCAACTACCGGCAACCGTCCCAGCACTACAACGCCTGCAGGCAATTCCCATTCGCCGAGGAAGACAGCTTTGCGCGACTCGAGCAGCAAGCTCAGGCCGCCGCCCAACGCGAATCCCACCAAGCAGCCGGCAGCATCGAAAAGGGGGCGGTTGGGCCTGATTGGTTTGACAGGCGTGCGCGCCGGATCCACGATCGTGAACCGCTCTGATTTCTGGCGGTGCTCCATGTCCGTGGCCATCTCAGCCGCCAGCTTCTTGTCAAACAGCACCCGGTAGTTGTTTTTGGAGTTCTCATAGTCGCGCAATAGCCGCGCCATTTCCAGCTCGCGCAGCGGGAGCCGCCCCAGGCGATCCTGATAGGTTGCGATGTCCCTCAAGATCGAATCCTGTTCAGCTTTACGGCCGATGAGTTCTTTTTCCGCCTGGGCGATTTCGGACTTAAGCGTTCGAATGCGTTCGCGCGCTTGATCTAGTTGCAGCGCATTGGACGACGCCACAGTCGCTTCTGTTTCGATTCGAGCTGGAACTGGGGGCGTCTGCTGCTGCTGCGAGCGCTCCTCCTCGATGGCCGCATCGATGGCCCGGCGGAGCGCCACCGCGTCGGGATGATTCGGAGCGTACCGCTTCAGCATACTCGCATACCGCTCCCTCAAGATCTCGGACTGCAGCCTTTGCCGCGGAGGCGGAGGCGGAGGCGACTCCACCTTCTCCTGCCCCAGGCCCTTCTCCAGAGCGTGGCGGGTAATTTCGGTCATGCTCAGAGTGTTTTCCAGGGCGATCTTAGCATCCTGTGTGCGATTCAGGCTGTCGCGATTGGCATCCAGGATGGATCGCAACTGCGCCAATGTACTAATGAGTGATTGCTCCTGTTCGGGCAACTCGCCGCTGTGACTGAGCTTGTATTGGCTGACCTTGGCTTCCAGTTGATCCAGAGTGTTCTTCGCTTCAGCCAGCTGCGCGACGATAAACTGCTCGGTGCCCACCGCTTGAACTTCCCGGGTGCGCAAGTTCTCGTCGACAAACAAGACGCTCAACCGGTTGACTACCTGCGCGACCGAAGTGGGATTCTCGCCTGAATAGGCAATCCGGAAGGCTCCGGCCTGGTTGCCCATCCACCCTCGCTCAAACTTGATATTGATATCCTTCCGCATCCTGTCCACCAGCTCGTCCGGGCTGAGGCTCCCTCGGTCGCGGGAGTAGAGAGAGAGTTCGTCGATGACATTTTGCAGGTTGCTGAAACTCAGGATCCGTTCGCTGATGGTGGCAAGCCGCGCCTGGAGCTCCGTATTCACGGTGGACGGAACATAGTGTTCAGGAATCTTCTGAGAATCGACCAGAACAACAACTTCAGCACGATAGGTGGGCGGGAGATGATGAACGACGGCGAGAGTCGCGGCACTAAGGATTGCCCATACGCTCAATAACAGCCACTTTCGATTCCAGATCATCTTGATTATCGAAAGCGGCGTGGTCGATAACACTTTTTGCGTTCGGTCCAAAGATCCTGAATCCTTCATGAAATACATTGCTGCTTGCGAATGCACGCACTGGACCAAAGTGTTTTGGGCTCGTCCATGCTTGCAAAGGCATCGGGTTCGTGCCGGCTCGAAGAAATCCATGGCCCGGATTGGGGACTTTGTCCTCAATGACAGTCATTCATTGAATTGTTTGCGCGACACAGTGCTTTGGCGTCCCGATTGCTTACAGGGAACGCGTTGACGAAGCGATTGCGGAGGAGTGACGAACGATGCGACTAAGCTTTCTGACAATTCTCGCGGCTGTCCCGCTGCTGGCAATGCGCGCTATGGGCGCGGGGACATTGCGTCACGAGGTCGCCGGCCTGGCGATTCCGGAACCGGCGTCGCTGGCCTTGTTGGGTGCAGCTTTGCTCGGCTTCACAAAGTTGCTTCGCAGGAAACTCGGTTCCTAAAATGACGCCGCTCGGAATTCAAATTATGCGTGGACCAATTGGTTGCTATCTGATCGTCATGCTTGCATCTCTGGCGGCGGGACAATGGCCGGCTCTTGCGGCGCAGGCCGCGGGTCCGGCGGCAGTAGCGGCGGCGCCAGACGATTTATCGCGTGTCAGCCCAGGTGTTCCCTACGATTACAGAATCGGGGCCGGCGACGTTCTTCAAATCAGCGTGTGGAAGGAACCCGACGCATCGGTTCCTTCGGTGGTGGTGCGGCCGGACGGAATGATTTCTCTGCCATTGGTAAAGGACGTGTCGGTTGTGGGCTTGACGCCCAAAAAGGCTGAAGCCATGATCGCCGAGGAGCTTAGCCGCTTCATCACGGACGCCGACGTGACTGTGGTGGTGGCCGGAATCCACAGCAAGAAGATCTACCTGGTTGGCGCTTTCAAGAAAGAAGGGCCGGTCGCCTACACCTACCGCATGAGCGTGATGCAGGCGATCAGCGAAGGCGGCGGCTTGACCGACTACGCGAAGCGGAAGAAGATCTATGTGCTGCGCAATGAGGGCGGGCGGCAAACCCGGGTTCCTTTTAATTACGATGCCGTGATTAAGGGCGAGCACATGGAGATGAACATCGCCTTGTTGCCGGATGACACCGTCGTCGTGCCGCACTAGAGCGGAGCGGAGTACACAGGACCACAAGAGCGTCCGCCTTGACCTCCACCACAATCGAGCGATCATCGGTGAAAAACATTCTTATTGTCGATAATGACCTGGGATTTGTATTTTGGCTTTGCCGGATCTTGGACGCAGCCGGTTACGAGGCCGTGCCGGCTACCGGTATTCCAGAGGCGTTGGCGGCGTTGGAAGAGCTCGATGTTTGGGTCGACGTCCTTATGGCGCGCCACAGCTTGCCCGGCGCGGATGGATTTGCCGCAAGACTTCGGTTATCGCAGCAAGGCCAGGTGAAAACGATCGCTCTCATCGATCAATACGACGAGCCAGGCGAATCGATTGGCGCATGGGATGGATGGCAAGTCAAATTGAATATCTCCGACGCGATTGCGCAACCGATATTCCTGTCATTGGTCCAGATCGCCCTCACAAAAGGCGCCAAAATGCCCCGATTCTGACCGGCTCTCACCAGCCCTGGAGCCGGCTGAGGGCATTGGCTCTGGAGTCAGGAAGGATTCACGGTTCTGCAACGCGGCCTAGATGCAACGCCTCTCCTAAACGGCTCCGCTGATACGCTACCTCGGATTCAAGCCAGACGCCTCACCCCGGATTTGGTTCGGCGAGCCCGGACCTCGATCTGCGGCAAATGTCCCGGCCCCTCGAACCTCAAGTGTAAAATCGAAGGCTGACAGAGACAGTCTTGGGCACAGATTGCGCAAGTTGATAATAGAGTGGAGACAAAGAGGATTTGTTACCCGATTTTCCAACAAGGCCTCACCGTCGCGTACTGGATTTGACTAGAATTTGTCAACTATGTTGCTTCACGCGCCTGCGAACCTTTCCGAAAGACGGAATGATTTTGCAGAGACAAGCCGTGCTCCGATGTGGCGGCATTGAAAATACCGGGAAACGGCGTCCACAGTCACCGGCGTCCAGCATTCACCCATCGCCAGGGTACGCTTTATAACTTTCTGTTCTGGACCGGCGACTGTCGCATGCATTTCGAAACCTGCACTGGAAGTTAAAACAATGGAATTTTCAACGAACGGTCCAACAATCCTGATTGCCGAAGACGAACTGGAGGTCCGCGATTCTCTTGCAACGGCTGTGCATCCCGCGCCTGTGCCAACTCCCGCCGTCGTGACGAAGGCGTTTTTCGGCAGCAACCCTCGTATGAAGGAGATTCAGTCGCTATTGGCTCAGATCGCCAGGGCGGACGCACCGGTTCTCATTCAAGGAGAAACCGGCAGCGGAAAGGAAATACTCGCGCGCGAGTTGCATGCCCAGTCGCCGCGAGCCAGCAAACCTCTGCGCAAACTCAACTGCGCCGCTCTGCCGCCGGAATTGGTGGAGAGCGAATTGTTTGGCTACGAGCGCGGCGCGTTCACGGGCGCGTTTCAGAGAAAGGCCGGTTTGTTTGAAACCGCCGATGGCGGCACGATCCTGCTGGACGAGATCGGCGACATGGAGATCCGGCTTCAGGCGAAGCTTCTTCAGGTTTTGCAGGACCAGGAATTTCAGCGCATCGGCGGCAAGGAAAGCATCAAAGTGGATGTGCGCATTATGGCTGCAACGCATCGGAATCTGGAGGGCGCAATCCTGGATCGCACTTTCCGCGAGGATCTTTACTACCGCCTGAACGTGATCAATCTGCACGTTCCGCCGTTACGCGAGCGCAGGGAAGATATCCTCGCCATCGCCCAGTTTCTGATTCAGAAGCATGCGGCAAAAGGCGTTCCGGCTGCCGCGCTTTCACCTGAGCTGAAGCACATAATGATGCACTACCACTGGCCCGGCAATGTACGGGAGTTGGAGAACTTCGTCCGTAAGCTCATCATCTTCGGCGACTGTGCATCGCTGACGCGGGATCTCGAAGCAAAGGCGGCGCGCACAGTGGCCTCAACTCCACCAGCCGTTGAGAGCAAGCCGGCCCCGAGTATTCGAACGGTCGATGATTCCACAATCATGGAACACGTGATGAAAACCAAGGACCAGGCCGAGGCCGACGCCATCCTGGCAGCGCTAAACTCCACGCGGTGGAATCGCAAACAGGCCGCCGCTCGGCTGAAGATAGGTTACAAGGCGCTGCTGTATAAAATGAAGAAGCACGGTGTGGGCGACTCTCTTGTAGCCACGGTCGCTCACGCGGATCAAGGTTAAGGCCTCTCGCGATGCGTGGCCGAAGCCGAATGGGAGCGGCCTAGAAAGCGCGCCGCCCAGCGCGCCCCGCGAAACAAGAGATTCGGCAGCGTTGCGCGCCGAACCACGATCCACCGCAACGGCCGGCTGTCAGTCGCCAGCGAGCGCTTGTACTGCGAATCGCCCGCCAGGAAATCGTACTCGTTGAGCGCCGGCTGCTTGAGACAATAGCAAATCGCCAGGTAGTGCGTCAGTAGACCGGGTTTCAGCCGAGCGTCGGCCGTATAACGGAGACCCGATTGGTAGAAGTACACCTTCCCGCAATGGAGAAAGCCGTACAACGCTCCGATCGTCTCGGATCCGGAGCGCGCCTCCATCAAAATGATCCGGTCCTGGGGAAGCGCCGCCTGGATCAGCCTCCGGTGAAAGCCCGTAAAACGCCGAGATGTGAATGCGCCAGGCAGGCCTCGATTCTTCCATGCGAGCTGGTGAAGGTCGGCGAGCCGCGTGAAGATCTCCGAGGCTTCCTGGTCTGTGCGGGCGACCCGGAAGCTGCACGGGCCGCTCTGCTGCTCATACAGCCGTTGGCTGCGCCGGATCTGCTGGCGGACGTTGGACGAAAGAGCAGAATCGAACCCGGCGCCATCGCCGCGAATCCGAACAAAATCGACATAATGCGAGGGCCGGGTGGAAATTTCGCTGAAGCCCAGCGAACTCGCCACCGTGCAGAACGGAGAGTGCTCAACCACTCCTTGCAGGAGCAACTCGTCCCAACGGCGGTTCCGCAAGAATGTCCCGAGCGCTTCCGCCACCTGATCCGCACAGCCGGGAAGGCTCAGTACCGAGTTGTACTCAATGCACGTGGAATCCGCATCGTTTTCACCCGCGCAATTGAGATATACGCGGCGCAGAGGAATGCCTCGCACCCATTCCGTGCGCCACACCAGGAGACAGCATCCAACCACGTCGCCGTCCTTTACGAACGTCAGGAGATCGGGTTTGAGGTCTTCGCCAAACGTGGCCAGCCAACAGTCTACCCATTCCCGAGAAAGAAAAAATGAGGCATCCGGACACGCGCTGTGGATGCGCTCCCAATTCGAGGCCGATTCGGACCACTGGCGCCAATGCAACTGCTGTACGGAGATTTCTGCCATGGGACAAAGGGAAAAGACGGCCGCGGCCTCGAGCTCAATCGGCGGGAGGGGGGCTTGCCGGCAAGAGGCTCAGGTGATGCATGTTGTTGCATGCACACCCGGCTCACTCATGTTCGAGTGAGCCTCGGGCTGAATTGCGGATGCGGAAGGACTGAACATTAATTTCATGCCGCGCTTCACTCCGATACGTGGCACCCAGCCCAGCCGCGCGCGGGCAGCGGTGCAGTCAAAAGTCTCAATTCCGCGAATCGAGGAGACACGATAACGCGTCAAAGGAACCGATCGCCCCAGGAGCTTGCCCAAGGCGCCGATCGCGATCGCCGCCGCGTAGAAAACGGGCCGCGGAACATACATGACTCGAAGCTTCTCTCCGATGTGCTTGCGGCATTGGTCGATGTACTGCCGCTGCGTAATCCTTTCCTCATCGACGAGTTGGAAGATCTGACCGCAGACGCCATCCCGTCGCGCGGCCAGCAGCAGGGCATCCACGACGTCGTCGACATGCACAAGCGGCAGGGGAATCTTGCCGGAACCGACGACGACCCATCGTCCCAGAAGGGCGATTGCGCCGTAAGGCGCGACCATCTTGGCGCCACGCCCGAAGATCTGCCCTGGCCGGACAATCGCAGCCGGAAGACCCTGACGGATGGCATCCAGCACGATCCGCTCCGCCCGCAACTTGCTCTCCGTGTACGTCCCTCGCCATTCTGGATGAGGCTCGATTGGAGACGCTTCAGTCATTGGTTCTCCGCGATAACGGGCGTAATCCAGCACCGTGATCGAACTGACGTGAACCAACCGGCCGATCGCGTACTTGAATGCGGCATCCACGATGTTTTGAGTACCCACGACCGTTGCGCTCTGAAAGTCAGCGATTCCCCCCTTCATGGCCGCGCCCAGGTGATAAATCTTTCTTACTCCTTGCACGGCGCGGTCCACAGCCGAAGGATCGCCCAGGTCGCCATAAACAACCTGCAGGTCAGGGTCGTTTTCCCAAGCCGGCATCGGTCTTCGAACAAGAACGCGGACGGTCTCGCCGGATTCCCGCAGGCGCTTGATCAAAGCGCGGCCCAGGAAACCGCTGGCGCCCGTAACGAGAACGGACGCCGCGACTCGCGAGCGCGAGCGCGCGAAAAATCGCCGCCTGTCGGCGTCCGCTCTTTTGGCGGCTGGTTGCAGCACCTTGACGATACGACGGGCTTCCTCGGCTGTGACAGGCGGCGGCAAACCGGCCGCGACAGAATTGTAAAACTCGCACACGCCTCGGTGAATTCCAGGAGAAGGAACCAGTTTGCCCGTTGCGAACCGGAACGTGTTTCGCGCCACCGCGGCCAGGGTGGCAACCGATGTGCCCACCGCGCCCAGAATCATCTGCACGGGCTTCGGCGCTGGATAGGCCTTGCGCACTATGCAACTCTGCAGAAAGCAATCCACTTGCATCACGCCACGAGTTCCATGCAGAATCAAAAGATTCTGCATCGGCCGCTCGTTCCAGGAAAGAAATATGTGGCCCGTGCCGTTTTCGCAATCGACCGTCGCCCGCCACTCGTCGTATAGCAGTTTTACGTCACTCCCGGTAGATGCGTAGCGAACATCCGCCGAGCGGACCGAACCGAGAAAGGCCTCCAGCAGATACAGCCCGTGCACACCCAGGTCCTGGAACGGATAACCACCGTTTCGAAACGGAGGCGGCAAGGGGCCGCCGGTATACGGCGGATATTCCGAACTCCGTAGAAAATCAACAGCCAACAACCTGCCCACTTCACCTGCGCGGACGCGCTCCAACGCCTCGAGAACAATCGGGTCCATCCGGGCGGAATGATTGACTGTGAGAGTGCGGCCATTGCGGCGAGCGGCGGCGATCATGCGATCGCATTCGTCGACCGTATTTGCCATGGGCTTCTCGACCATTACGTGGCAACCCATTTCCAGAGCCTGTACTGCCATATCGCAATGGAGATCCGGCGGTGTGAGAACGTGAATAATATCCGGGGAAACGGCGCGCATCTCTTCGAGGGAGCCGCAGCCGACAGGAATACGGAACCGCGCGGCAACCTCCCGCGCGCGCGCAAGATTCACGTCCGCTACGGCTGCCACCTCAGCGAAATCGAGGCTTTGCACCGCTCGGATATGGTAGGCGCTCACGTAGCCCGCGCCCAGTATTCCGGCGCGAAGCTTTCTGGCAGGTAATGTTTTTGTCATGTTTCTCCTCTGCGTCGAGTCGACTTTGTACCACGCGCAGAACCTCCTCCACCCGCGCATCCCAACTCATGCCGGTGACGGCAGCCTTGCGCCGCTGTGCGTTCCCCGGAGAATCGGAGGCCAGCCCGTTCTCAAGGGCCGCCAGGAATTCCTCGGGACTATCGGCCAGGCGCACACAGTCGCCAAATCGGGAGGTTTCGGGGATCGTCACGCCGACCACCGGTTTGCCTGTAGCCAGGTACTCGCGCAGCTTCAGGGGATTCGAATTTACAACTTGTCTGGTACGTTTGTACGGCATGATGGCAACGTCAAACGCCCGCGCCCATTGGGCGAGAGTCCGATACGGTTTCGGACCGGTGAAGACCACGTTGGGCAGGTCCTTTACCGCGGAGCCGTCCACGGCGAGGCGGCCGATCATGAGAAACGTCCATTGCGGACGAGACTTGGCCAGGTATGCGATCAGATCGAGATCGATCCAGGCTTCGATGAGCCCGAAGAATCCGATAATTGGATGTCGCAGCCTTCTCGCCTCCTCGGCCATCGGGCATTCCGGATCGGATGCTTTCCCAAACATTTCGACATCCACTCCATGCGGTGAATGGTGCGTCCGCGGGTTAAGCCGCATCTTGGATTCGAGAAGCGTCGGAGAAGCGACAAAGACCTGGTGCGCACGCCGGGTCAGGTTTTCGTCCATGCGAGCTACTTCAGCGGAATCGACGCCGGGAAGGGCTGCATAATCGTCGATACAGTAGTAGACGATCAGTCGTTCTCCAAACGAACCGGCTAACGGCTCGGGGTGGGGCACTACGAACCAGGAGATCAGTTCTTGGAAGCCCAACCGCCGGACAGCCCTTTTCACCAGGAATCCTCCCAGCATCCGATTCAGGAGATTGACAATAGGCAATCTTCGGAACGGTATCTGAGGGGTGCTTATGTGCCACATGTGCGGACCGATTGGCTGTGGCACGCGAAATGCCTCTACGAGCTTTCTAAAAAGCTTCCGCATGTCGCGGCGGCTGGTAGTAGGCGGGCGGAGTCCAGGTGAGTCGACATACAGCAACGGCATGCGAGCGGCGAGGCGCTCGGCAACGTGGTGACTGCTGGTCCGGTTCTCGGCCGACCAATCATTTCCGAAATAGATGATGGACAAACCCGTGCGCATTATGGGTACTTCCTGGGGAATGCTGACGCGTGGCCGGGAACTGTTCCTCCGGACCGGCTCTGCAACTTCCCGCCTCGCCGACATGAAGCAATCGAGTATCCGTTCGTGGTCGAGGAATGACACATGACCTCAGATATTTTCTGAAATCATCTACGCAAACACTTGGAAGAACACGGTAACCGGACGCTATTGCGAATCGTGATAGCCGGCGAAGTCGTCGAGCTCACGGGAGCAGAAATCTTGCGGCGCTCTGCTGTTCGTGATCTTCGACGATCGGGACAACCAGTTTATTTACTTCCAGTTCTAGTTGAAGAGCTAGTGCCCAAGACCGCCATGCGGGATGCCATCTTGCCCTACAATCAAGAGTTCATTTCTATGCGGTCGCGGAACTAATTCCTTACGCACATTGCCGCCCAGCCGATCGCATCCTGCGGGTCGAAACGATCCAGCAGGCGGCTCAGCCCGTAGAAGAAGACCGATGCTCCGGCAGAAAACGGCAGCAGCGCGAGTTTGCGAACGTGTTTGAGCACGCTCTTGTCAAGGCTGTTGGCAATCGCGTCGCAGCCAAGACTGATCCCGTGAGACGCCATCACGCTGACGACGCCGCCCAGCCGGCGCATCTCCCTGATCTTGAACCCGTGCTTCTCCAGCAAATAGCGGAGGCCGTATTGCGTGTACCGATAGAAGTCGTACGGCTCGGAATGCGTGTACATGGTCATCGGCACGGTAAAGAGCACCGGGCCACCGGGCTTCACAACGCGATGGATCTCAGCAAGACAACGGGAAGGATCCGGAAGGTGCTCCAGGACTTCGGTGCACAGCGCGGAATCGAACGCGCGATCGCGGAACGGTATCCGGGTGACATCCGCCACTACCGGCGGACGCTTCGCCAAACTCCATTCGATGCCGTAATACTGCCGGCAGTCGACGAACCTCCTGTACTGCTGCACCCCGCAGCCGACGTCCAGCATCCTGCCCCCGAGGTGGCCGCCGAATTCGCGGACGGTATCGCGCAACATTTTCCGTGGAATGAACAAGTACGTTCGCAAGAGTAAATCAAGGTCCCAATTCCGCGCAAATTCTCTGGTTCGCGATAATGCTGAATCGGATTTATAGCTCATGGTAGTTAATTAGACCAGCGTGGAGACCCGATGAATTTAGCCAGTCCGATTGCAGAAGGGCGACCTCCTCCGCGGCGTAGGACGCACCCGGATGAGCCATCAGCTCAATGCTCCGGCAGTGATGCCCTCGTTCCAACTCAGCCCGGTAGGAGAGCAATTCCGTGAAACCCTCGGTCGTGCGAGTTGCGTAGAAATTGCGTAGCGCCCAGTTGTAGGCCATCTTCTTACGCGCCAAGGCGGGGCTAACCGGTTGCTCAGGGGTGTAGATGTTTTTCGAGATCCGGACCTTCCGGATCCGGTATCGTCTTTGCAGGGCTTTGATGACCGGCAGAAGTTGAGGTCGAGTATGGACATGGTTATGAGAATCGAAATGGCTGATTTCAATTCCCGCCGAGCCGAGGAGTTCGACTTGAGCGCATAGCTCCCTGTAGAATGCGGCGAACAACTTCGGTGCGAACCGTTTGCCGCCGGGACTTCGCGACATGTAGCCGTCTGGGCCGGTCAGAAGAGTCGCATCGCGCCCTGGCGTCACGGGCGCGAACTGGGTGAGGTTGAGATGGGCGCCGAACGAACAGCGACGAAAGTGCTTGACCCGCGCAACTGCGTGCCGCAAAGCGGGTCCGTTCGCCATGACGCTGGCGGAAGTGACTCGGCCCTGGTTCATCAGATCGAAGATAGCTTCATTGACTCCTTCGCTCATGCCCAGATCGTCGGCGTTGATGATTACCCGTTCGGCGGTCATATATGGGCAACCGCCAGCGCGGCCTCTTCCAATACCTCTTTTGCGACTTGATCCCAGGAGCGCGACCGCCCCCAACTCGAGATCAGCGAAGAATCCCATCCGCGCGTGAGCGCCTCGCGGAGTGCCGCGGTCAGTGCGAAGCCGTCACCTGCCGACACGATGGTTCCGAGTCGCGGCGAGGGGAGCATCTGCTTCACGGCGCCTACATCGGTAGCGACCACCGGCGTTCCACAAGCGAGCGCCTCGTGCACCACATTCGGCCACCCTTCACTGGAGCTCGCCAGGCAAAACACGTCGGCAGCGGACATCAGTTCCGCGAGTGTGTTTTGCGCTGCCATGCCAATGAACCTCACCCTGTCCTCCAATCCGAGTTCCTTGACACGCGCACGGAGCGTCGCGGCATATTGGCCAGAGCGTCCAAGACCGCCTGCAATGAGCAGACGCGCCGGCATCCCGCCGTCCACCAGGCTCCGCACGGCCTCAATGACGTGATGGTGCCCTTTGATGCGCGCGAGGTCGCCGGCCGAAAGGATCACGAGGGCCTCCTCGGGAATCTGGTGAGCGCGGCGGCATGCCACGCGATCACGCCGGAAAAATGTTTTCTCATTGATGCCATTGGGCACGGTTCTGACTGCGGCCGGATTCGCCCCGAGCTCAATGGCCAAGGCTCGCAAACCATTCGATACCGTGATGACGCGGCGCGCCCTGCGGATTGCGCATGCCATCCAGTGCCTCTTAAGCGGGTGATACTGATAGCGCAGTTCGCAGCCACGCATCGTGATCATGAACGGAATATCGAAGGTGATTCCAAGCAGGGCCGCCGCAATCCCCTCAGGGTGAGCGAAGTGAGCGTCGATCAGTTCGACGTTGCCGCTGGAACGGAGCCGGGCTACCCGCCAAAGCAGGCGGAGATACAGGAAGAAAGCATTCCACCAGCCGCCGAATGGAGGATAAAACCAGCGAGGATGGAAGACTCTGGCGCCATAGTCGCTCCGCGTCTTCGGAATGGCGAGACTGGCGAGAACGCGGCCTTCCGGATTTGCGTAGTCCAGCAGCGGGACCGGCGCGATCACAGTAAGATCCGCCACTGCGGCAATTGCCCGCAGCCGCGCGTGGACAAAGAGCCCTTTGCCCGGCTCTACCGGATTTGGGTATTCCGTGCTCAAACTGAGGATTCTCAGACGCCTGGCTTCTCTGCGGGTATCGGCGGCAGCCTGATGTGGGCCTATGACGGCAGTATTCGGCATGATCACTTACCAGGCGCACTCGTCATTCGTCGGGCGAGTGTTTTTGCGACGACCAGACAAACGACACGCGAACGCCGGTTTGCTCCAACTGGTACTGGCGACCGTCCTGAATGTACCGCTTGGCGCCGACTCGACCAGCGGCACACTGCACCACAACCGAATAGTTCTGGCTGATTCGTCCTCCCACGGTTTGCGAGATCTCCCAGCTATCTGTCCCAGGTACGCCCCGATAGATTGCGATCAGTTGGGATGCGGCTGTAGTGGTCCACCACGAACTGCCGGGGCGAGCGTAATGCCAGGATCCGGTGAGGGTCCTCGCATGTTCCAGGGCCGCCACTGCGACGTCATACGGGTCGTCGAAACCGCGATCGAAGACAACCAAGGCAGTCTGATTGAGGGTTTTGAAACCCAGGCCAAGGGAATACCGGTTATTCAGGTGACGATCATGTCCGGAGGTCTCCGAGCCAAGCCCTAAAGATGCATGGGCAAACCAGCGCCGGCTCATCGTTCGGTTGATGGAGCCCGAAAACGAATTGCTGCTGATTGACTGGGACGCGAGCTCGCTGCGCATCACGTTCGCGGATACGCCCACCTGAGTTCGAGGAGAAAGTGAATAGGTTGCGTTCATCGCCGTGGCCGCCGAATTGAGCTTCGGAAAGAAAACGCCAGGAGGATCGGATGAGTCCTTTAGGTGTCGTGTGAGACTGCTTCCAGCGATGACACTCAACAAGAGACGCGGCGAAAAGGCAAATGTAAGCGTTCCGGTCAGCCCGGCATTCGCCGATCGCCGCCCCAATAGGAAATTCTGAAGGCCCCGATCCGGAAGAAGGGCGCTCTGGGCGATGCTGTTCAACCCGGGATCAGAGGACTTTCCCTGAAAGATGGCCCCGGTGAGGTTGTCGAAACTGATTGGGGTTGAAGCGATCTGAGTTAGCGTGGATTCGGCAAAGAGGACTTCATCAAAGTTCATGACTTGCGCCGCGCCGAACCAATTCAATGTCCATTTGTTGCCCAAAATGCGGCTGTAAGAAAAGGACGAGGCTTGGTCCCACGTTCCGGCCTTCGCGCCGCCCAATACGCTTGCGTATGTCGGCAAAGCTCGCACCTGCAGAAAGGACTTGGTGCTGATCCTCGTCCACCTGATGGTTGCGGCGCCGGTCACAGACATGCCCGATCCCAGAAACACGTCGTTGTAGGTAGTGATCCCGCTAGGGACACCCTGCGACAAGTAGGTCCCCGAAAAAGAGAATCCCTCCAACCTCAAACCCTGGTCCGGCGGCTGCGCCGTCGCCGACGGAGCCGCTCCCAAAATCAAAACCAATAACAGGCCGGCGGATCTTCCGTGAAAGCATCTGGACATCTGCTCGTCGTGGAGCAATTTCAACGCCATGCCTCTTGCCGGCTGGGACGCTGCCCTGTTGCGTCCTCCCTGAGCACAATCTCCCCTTTTTGGTCCGACATTCCCGCACTCGGAACTTCATTCGCATTCTCCAACGGCTTTTCCGTCTGGCGTTGTACGTGCTCTGACGCCGGATCAAGTGTGCGGCATAACGGGCTTGTACAATTACGCAGCATCCGAGCGCGATGAGCGGACGGACGTTTGTCGCATGCGCGACGTGATGGCTCACCGCGGACCAGACGGTTTCGGACTATACGAGAGTTCGGATCGCCGCATTGTCCTGGGACACCGCCGGCTAAGCATCGTCGACCTGAGCGATGCCGGCCGCCAACCCATGTCCAATGAGGACGGCTCTATTTGGATCACGTTCAACGGCGAGATCTACAATCACCGGCAGCACCGTGCCCCGCTTCTCGCCAAAGGGCATCGCTTCCTCTCGCACACCGACACCGAGTGCATCCTTCATCTATACGAGGAATTCGGCGTCGATTGCATTTCGCGCCTCGATGGAATGTTCGCTTTTGCTCTGTGGGACCAGAACCAACGCCGGATGCTCCTGGCGAGAGACCGGCTCGGCAAAAAACCGGTTTACTACACCGTTGCGGGAGGCAAGCTTCTTTTTGCGTCGGAAATCAAGGGCCTGCTGCAGTATCCGGGGGTCGCCCGCGACGTGGATATGGAAGCCTTAGGCCACTTTCTTACCTTTTCGAATACGCCCGCACCGTTCACTCTTTTCCGCAACATTCGGAAACTGCCCGCCGCACATGTGCTGATCTGCGACTCAGCCGGCAATATAAGGACGGAGCGTTACTGGTCGCCGCTGGATGGACCAAGTTGGGCAAAAGAGGTTCGCGAAGAGGAATCCGTCGAGCGAATCCGCGACCTGCTCAAGAAGGCTGTTGAAAAACGGCTAATGAGCGACGTTCCCGTCGGAGCTTTCTTGAGCGGCGGAATCGACTCAAGCACCAACGTCGCGCTGATGAGCCAGTTGGTTTCCGAACCCCTGCGCACATTCTCGATTGGATTTGAAGGCTTCGGCGAGGTGGAGAACTTTCACGACCTGCCGTACGCCCGCCGACTGGCGCGCAAGTTGGGCTGCAACCATCAGGACGTCACCATCACCGCGAATCAGTGCCAGAAGAGCCTGCCGGAGTTGATCTACTACCAGGACGAACCGATCGGCGACTCTGCTTGCCTGCCTATGCATTTTGTTTCTCAGGCCGCCAAGCAGCACGGCGTCACGGTTGTTCTGGTAGGTGAGGGCAGCGACGAAGTGTTCGGCGGCTACGGGGACTTTGTAGACACGCTCGAGAAACATGCCGACCGTTGGAAGCCTTTGTTGCGGCTGCCTCAATTGCTGCGGCAAGCCCTATACTCGGCGGCGCGCACGACTGGGGCTTCAAATGGCCGCCTGGACATCCTTCGCCGGGCCGCCAACAACGAGCCCTTCTATTGGGGACTCGACGTAGTTTTCTGGAACACCGAAAAAGAGCCCTTGCTCCGGCCCAAGGCGCGATCGATCTTCGGGGCCGGCAGCGCCCCACTGGTCCGCGGGTACTACCAGCAAATTCGCGATCGTCAACCGGCAGCGGACTTCCTGCAGCAAATGTCGTATGTCGAGTTGTGCAATCGGCTGCCGGAGCTCCTGCTGATGAGAGTCGACAAGTTCTGTATGGCCCATTCCCTCGAGGCGCGCGCTCCATATCTCGATCACCAGCTCGTCTCGTACGCGCTCAGCTTGCCGAAGAACTCCAAGATTCGGGGGAAGACCACCAAGCATGTGCTGAAACAGGCCGTCACCGGGATCATCCCCGATGAGATCATCCATCGCCCCAAACAGGGATTCCGCGTCCCGCTCCCGGAATGGCTCAGGGGGCCGCTGTCCGGCTGGGCGGAGGAGCGGCTATTCTCGTCTGCCGCGCGGCGCTTCGACTTCTTCGATTTCAATCACATTCGGCAGTTGTGGCAGGCCCACAAAAGCGGGTCACTCGACAACAGTTTCGATCTCTGGTGCCTGATCAATCTCTTTTCCTGGTATGAGTGCTGGTTCAACTAAAAACGTCGCATTTGTGGTGGACAGCCTTGGTCTCAGCGGAAAGACCAGGACGATGGCCTTTGTAGCGACACATCTGGACCCACGCCGCTACCGGCGCATCGTGTGCACGTTTAGCAACGAAGAAAGCATCTTGTCGGATCAACTCCAGGCCGGCGGCGTCGCCATCCACCACATCCCATGCCGCGACGGGATCGATTGGAGCGCGCCGGTTCGTCTCGCCAGTCTGCTTCGGCTTTTTGAGTGCGATGTCATGCAGTGCTACAATCCCCGGCCGATCCTGTACGGCGGGTTGGCGGCGAAGCTTGCCGGCGTGCGCGGCACGGTCGGGTTTCTGAGCGCGTTCGCGTGCCAGGTGCCGGACCGGGCTTACAGCTTCCTGCCACAACCGCTGGCGACACGCTCGCGCCGCAACATCATCCGAAATCGGATCGCAGCGCGACTCATGCGCTACCTCGTCACGGTGTCCGCGCCGCTCGGCAAACGATTCTGCGAGTATAACGGGCTTTCACCCGACAAGCTGCACGTGATTCCCTATGGCGCCGACGTGAGCGCCGTCGAGAACGTATCTGTTCAGGAAGCGAACGATTTCCGCCGGGCGCTAGGCGGCCATCCCGGCGACATCCTGATCGGAAGCGTGGGACGCCTTGTGGAGCAAAAGGATTATCCGACGCAGCTCCGTGCTTTCGCCATGGCTGTCGAGAAGTTCCCGAAACTGCGAATGGTCCTGGCCGGTGATGGCCCCCTGAAAAGCGGCCTTCTGCGGATGGCGCAGGACTTGAAGATCTCCGAGCGCGTGTCTTTTATCGGGCACTGTGAGCGGGTGCCGGCGTTCCTGCGCTGCCTGGACATTTTCGTGCTGGCTTCAAAGTTCGAACCGTTCGGCGTCGCCGTGCTGGAAGCCAAAGCCGCCGGACTCGCCATCGTCGCAACGCGTGTCAACGAGATCCCGGAAATTCTTTCGGACGGGAGAAGTGGGTTGCTGTCTCCGCCGGAGGATCCCGATGAGATATCCCGGCTCTTCGTCCTGCTCGCACGAAACGATGAGCTGCGGGCACGACTCGGCAGGCAGGCGGTCGCGGAAGCACGTGCGCGAAACAGCCTCGAATCGGTCATGTGCGGATACGAAAAACTTTATCAAGCTGCCCTCAATTACTAGGAGAAAGACTCATGTCAGCCATCTGTGGTGTTTTCGGCCGACTGGCCACGTCGAATGACGCCGGACAAGACTTAGCCTCAATGCTCGCGTCGCTTCAGGCCCGCGGGCCGGACGATGTCTCTTGCTACATGAATCGCGCGAGCCAGATCATGCTCGGATTTCGATTTTTGCGGACGAGCCCTGGCCAGCGCAGCCCGGAGGTGCTCGCCAACGAGGACCGGACGCTGTTCCTGGCATGTGACGGGCATGTTTTCAATGACGATGACCTGCGCCTCCGGCTCCGCGCCAGGAGTCACAGCTACTCGCAGGAGCACTCCGCGGAGACGCTGCTGCATCTTTATGAGGAGGAGGGAATCGGTGGGTTTCGCCATGTCGACGGCCAATTTGCCGCTGCGCTTTGGGATGGCCGCCGGGAACAACTCGTTCTCGTGCGCGATTTCCTCGGAGTTCGCCCGCTGCTCTATTGGAACGGTCTTCATGGCGTGGCCTTCTCGTCGGAAATCAAATCCCTTTTGCGGCACTCTCAAGCTCCTTGCGCCGTGGACGAAACCGCAGTCTCTCAGTTCCTGACCTTCACAAGCGTCCCCGGCCCCCGCACGCTCTTTCGCGATATCCGGAAAGTGCCTTCCGGCTCGGCCGCTGTTTGTTCGGCCGATGGATCCGTCCGCATCGAGCGCTATTGGGACCTGCTGGCCGATCCGGTGCCCGAATCGAATGACGAAAAGTTTTACGTAAATCGGGTGCGCGAACTGCACGCTCAAGCACTGCGGCGCCGCACAGTCGAGGGCCCGATCGGATCGTTACTCAGTGGGGGCAACGATTCCAGCGCCAACGCGTCCTTGCTCACCCGGTACGGAAGCAACCCCCTTCACACCTTCACGGTGGGGCTCGAGGGCCTGGAGGGACAAGACAGATACAACGATCTCGAGTACGCGCGCAGAGTGGCGGACGTCATCCACAGCTGTCATCACGAACGGCTGATCTCGACCGCCGACTTTCTGGCGACTATTCCCGTCACCATCCACGCCATGGAAGATCTGGTGTCTGAACCATCGAGTGTTTTTCTCTATCACGCGCTTTCTATGGCCAAAGATCAAGGTCTGCGCGTCGTCATCACCGGCGAAGCCAACGACGAGCTGTGCTGCGGCCACGGCGGGATGATCGATATCCGCGACGGATACTACAGCCGCTGGTCGCCGTACATGAAAAAGCCCGCCATCGCGCGCAGGTTGATGGCTAATCTGGTGCCCGTCGTTTCACCCAGGCGGCATGATGTGTTG
>Ga0335081_10005983_pt1 | contig 19288 bp, 11 predicted proteins | sample Lox_Sample_35_FD_206713 | JGI IMG/M metagenome (GOLD analysis project Ga0335081, IMG submission 206713) | Soil microbial communities from Loxahatchee National Wildlife Refuge, Florida, United States - Lox_Sample_3.5 | ecosystem: Environmental > Terrestrial > Soil > Wetlands | place: USA... | reverse complement strand
TGTGTGGCGGCCAAGCGGGTATTGCTCCTCTGAAAGCGGCGCTCGGTTTGTTGTACACTCGGGCGATGATTGGGCGCTGGTTGATCCTCGCGTGCACGGTTGCGTCGACATTGGTACCGGCCCGGGCGCAGTGGGTGCACTATCCATCGACGGGCATCCCCAAGTTGCCGGACGGCTCGCCCAATCTCAACGCCCCGGCGCCGCGCAGCGCCGACGGTACGCCAGACTTATCCGGTATCTGGGTTGACGAGAACAACCGGCCTTGTCCTCCGAATAACTGCGACGACATGCTCACGTCCCAGGAGTTTTGGGATTTGGGCTGGTCACTCAAGAGCGGGGTGCCGTATCAGCCCTGGGCGGCAGCGTTGATCAAGCAGCGAGCGGCGGCCTTCGGCCAAGACGATCCGACGGCGCACTGCTTGCCGGGCGGAGTTACGAAAATGCACGCAGACCCGTTGTTTCGCAAGATTGTTCAAACGCCCGGACTGATGATCATTCTCAATGAGCGCAACGCCACCTATCGGCAGATTTTCACCGACGGACGGCCCTTACCACAAGACCCGCAGCCCTCGTTTAACGGTTATTCGACCGGCAAGTGGGAAGGAGATACGTTGGTGGTCAAGACTAGCGGCTTCCGCGACGGCACTTGGCTGGATCGCAAGGGCAGCCCTTTGACTGAAGCAGGGATCATCACGGAACGATTCCACCGAGTCAACGTCGGGAGATTGGAAATCGACATCACAATCGATGATCCGAAGGCCTACACGGGGCCGTGGACTGTCAAACTCACTCAAACACTTAAAGTCGATACCGAGCTACTCGATTACATCTGCCTCGAAAACGAAAAGGACGGCCCGCACTTCGTGAGGAAGTAGTAGGACAGACGGTCGGCTTGTGCCGTCTGTCAACTGCGGGAACGGCAGACCGCAAAAAACGACGGTCTGCCCTTCAAGGTCTATCGCTCGGGCTGAAACGTGAAGTTCGCCAGGAAGAGTTCCTGCCCGTTTGGAATGTTGAAACCGAACTTGCCAGTGGGTGACGCAGTTTCCGGCGTGGTATCAAGAGTCTCCCAAGCGCCATCCTTCTGGAGTTTGTGAGTGACGCCATCGGGCTTGACTTCGATTCGAATCGTATAGGACGGCATTTTTGAGACCGGCTTCTTCTTGCCGAGCGCCGACGGCTTCTTTCCTCCGGCGGCACGGAACACCTGAAACCCGTCGTCCGTGAGTTCGTACTGAAGATAATTGCCCTCGGTCTCGTTCACGATCCACTGCGCGCGGCCTTTACCCTGCCAATGAATAGTGAACTCCACGGTACCCGTTCCCAGAGGCTTGGGGAAAACGATGATCCCACCGCCTTTTCTCATGTACCACCCTGGTGTCTCGGTCCAGGCATTGTTGCCCCAATCGGTCATGGTCAGCGATTTCGGGGCAGCCGGTTTCACGACAGACTCCGCCAGGTCGAGCGGCCCGACAAAGTCCCAAGCGATGTGAATTTCCTGAACTCGTTCCAGATAACCCTTAGCTCGTGCTTCGAAGGTGTAATCTCCCTCCGGGAGTTCCTGACGATTGCCAACGAAGGTGTGAGCCGTGGGATCGCCAGCGCGTGTGTAGGTAACCGTGCTCTCGGCGGGATTGCGCTTGATCTCGATGGGAATCGGCGCGGAGGCTAAGCGTAGATCGACCTCGCTGGTTTCGCCCGCGACAACGTCAATGGATTTCGAATTGGGCAGGAACTGTTTCCCTTTTTGTGCGCGGAAGGTATGGGAGCCTGGTTTCAGATCGCGAATGGTATAGCTATCGCCCGTGACTCCCGAGACTGCAGTGCCGTCCGCCAACAATTCGGAACCGGGGGTCAGGCGAAGATGAGCAATGCCGGTCTGCGGTTTCTTCTGGAAGTTAAACGCGATGGTCTTGTCTTGCCCCTTTTGAATGGCAGCCGACTGCTCGGAGGAGTCCACGTTGAAGCCGTCTTTCGTCGCTTTGACCACATAAGTCAGAGCACGTAAATTCGGCACGCGAAAGCTTCCTTTCTTAATCTGGCCGCGAGCGACTTCCTTTCCGCCCGAGAGAACAGACACCGCTGCGCCATCTTCATTGGCCTTGACCACCAGCGTCCCGGTGTTCGGATCGGAGTCAATGATCGCAGTCAAGGTTCGGGCTGCGCCGAAATCGGCAGACTTCTTTCGCAAATCCTGACCCTCGCCCAATTCCAGATCATGACTGCCGGCCCCGGCCTTGGGCAGGTCGAGTCCACCTTTGGTGAGTTGTCCCAGCGCTTGACCGTCGAGCTTGACCTTTACGGGAGAGCCAGTCGTATAGATCTTTCCCTGATCGCCGTAGTTACTGATCAGAAGAGCAGAGACGTCTTTGGCGGTGGGCGGTGAACTCAAGGCAACCAACCCGCCATCGGGGGCCACTTGGAATCCAAAGCTCAATTGACCGGTTTGTCCGCTCTTGATTTTCACGGTATACGTGCCCGGAGTCACATCCCGGGAAAAAGTGCCTCCTTCCACCTTGACTGGCTGCTCGTCGTTGACGGTTACGTCGCCATCGCCCGGAAGCAAGAACCTGAGTGACAGAATAGGCGTGAGCGTCAAAGTGATCGGGCTGCGAACGCCTGGCTGAAGATCTGCGGACGCTCGGGCGGACTGATAGCCGGGGAGCCGCGCCTCGACCTGCACCGTGCCGGCGTTCAACGTGAGTCCTAGCGGCGCCGAGGCCGTCCCACTCTCTTTGCCGTCCACCAGAATCAGCGCGCCTGCCGGTGAAGTGGTTACCTCTAATACTGCCTGTCGCACGGCCGTCGCGGCCACGGGCGGAGCGGCCGGTTGCTTGCGCGGAATGAGTTTCGCCACTCCGACGATCAAAACCAGAGCGACCACGGCCGCTCCGACGCCGGCCCAGATTTTCGGTCGCAGCAAGGCTGCGGGCAACGCAGGCTTACGTGGCTGCTGTGGAGGCGCCACCGGCGTGGGCACAGGTGGCGGTGCCGCCGCCGCGGGCGTGACGGCCGGCTGAACTTCCTCTTCCCAAGGCAACTTCGCGCTCGCCGGCTGGGCGCTTGTTTCCAGCCCGACGGGCTTGACTGGCTCAGGAGCCTTGACTGGTTCCGTCTTAACTGGTTCGGCTTTGACTGGTTCGGCCGCTCTGGAAATCACTGGCTCCGGCGCCTTCGGCGCGGCTGGCTCCAGCTTCGCCGCCAGTGAATCGCGCAATTCGACCAGCCGCGACTCGCTGGGGTACTTCTTGAGGCCGGCGTCCAAAGCGCGCACTGCTCCCGTAACGTCACCTTGCGACTCGAGCCAACGTGCCTGATAGAGGCACCCTTCCACCAGCCGCTCGTGCCGGCGCTGCTCGATCAGGTTCAGCATGGCCCTCGCCTGCGCGTTCGCCGGATCAATCTGAACGGCCTGTTGCAATAACTGCTCGGCATCGCCAGGTGTGGCATCTACGATCGCCGTCGCTCGTTCTAACAATGCACTCAGCAAGGCGGAACGCACCACCGGATTTCGATTGTCGCGCGCGTATTCCTGCTGCAACGTCTCCAGGCTGTCTTCCCGGCGCGCGTCAGCGGTATCCCGCTTTACCGTCGAGGTCTGTTGCCCCACGCTCGGCGCCCCGCCCAGTCCTCGCCACGCACGCGTCTCCAACAGATCGAGCTCCTTGTTACCTGGGAGCTCCTTGCGTGCCTCACCAATCACGTCGATGGCGCGCAGAAAGTCCTGGCCCGCCAGCAGGCCCTCCACCTGTTCCACCCACTGATTCCGGGGCGCCGGCTGCGCCGGCTCGCCGCGCTGGCGGGACAAGCGCTCGATCTCCGCGCTCAAGCCCGCATACTGCGGCTGAATCGTTCGCAGCATCTCCCATTGCGCGAGTGCATCTGCCACTTGCCCCTGTAGCTCGTGGATCCTCGCTTTGGCGACGATCGACTCGACCAGTTGCCTTTTTTCCTGGGTGCGTTGGAGCAGTCTCTCCAGCTGCGGTTCGCCCGGATTGGTCTTGAGGGCAGCCTCCAATAAGGCGACTCGCCGCCCGAGATCGGTTTCCGATTCAACATTTCGCACAGTCTCCGCCACTGCTGGCGAAACAGCCTGCCGTTGCTCATTTTCCTGCGACATTCGCACGTACTCGCTTTCCTGCTGGTCTCGATCCGCCTGCAACTGGATGGCGCGGGCGCGCTCCTTATCGATCCTGGCCTTCAAAACCAAGGCGTCACCCTGCGACGGGTCGATCTGTAGAATCTCGTTGACCTTCTGGAGCGCCAGTTGGGGTTCGCCTTCTTCCATGCGACTCCGCGCGCGCTCCAGCAATTGCGCAATACTCTGTCTTTTGAGAGCTCCGTCGATGGTTCGCCGCAGCTCGCTGATCGACGGGTCCAGATGCCCTTCCGCCTCCAGCTCGCCGATGATCTCCGAAGCAAATTGAAAATCGCCGCGCTCGAACGTCTGGGCGGCGCGCTCCACGCGGGGGCGAATTCGAGCGGGGTTGAAGATATCGATGGGCTCGTTGCGCAGCGCCCTTTGCAGCGTGTCGCCGAATTCCTTGCCGTTGGCAAAGCGGTGCCTGGCCTGTTTGGCCATCCCTTTATGGATCGCCTGGCTGATTACCCGGTTCACGGCCGGATTCAGATCCGATACCGGAGGAGGCGTAAAATGCAAAATCGCATCTGCCACCGAGTTGTCGCCGGCGCGCTCGAACGGGCGCCGCCGGGTGAGCGTTTCGTAACAGACAACCGCAAGCGAAAAAATATCCGACGCCGGAGACAGCGGCTTCATCGCGAGCTGCTCGGGCGACATGTACAGCAACGTGCCCCGGCGCCCCAGGGTCCGTTCGGTTTCGGTACGGTGGGCCACTCCGAAATCGATAATCTTCACCGAGTCGTCATCCATCACGAAGAGGTTGCTCGGCTTGATGTCGCGATGGATGAGGCCCCGCTCATGCGCGGCGTGCAAGCCCCGGCAAGCCTGGCAGATCATGTCCACCGAACGCTCGACAGTCAGGCGCGGGCTGGACGAACGAATCAGCTTGTCGAGCGTCACACCCTGCAAGAGCGGCATTACCAGGTACGGCCGCAAGACATGATCTTCTTCGTAGTGCCCGACGTCGTAGATTTCGATGATGTTGGGGTGGGACAGCGACGCCAGATCTTCACACTCTTTTTGGAAGAGGCGGACGGCATTTTCGTCCGTCATGTCCAAAAGGGTTTTGATAGCGACGGGCCGCTTCATGATGGTGTCGTAGCCGATGTAGACCACACCCATCCCGCCTTGCGCCAGAACCTCTCTGACCTCGTAACGGCCCTTCAGATTGGCGGCGATTGCCATGCGTTCTTCAATGATATGGCCCCAGCGCCCCAGCCGGGGGAACACCCATTATTAACTAGTGGGAGCGAGAATCCGTATCCGGCCGGTAACCTACCGTTCCTCGGCCTTCCGAATCGCCAATTCCACGTCGCCTTTGAAACCGAAACGGCCCACCGCATCCGATGGATGGGGGCGCTTATATTCGTCCAGCTCTTTGCCCTGGCCATTCCGGATGGTGATGCGTTCCGGCTGGATATCGATTTGAAGCGTGTAACTGTCGCCCGTCCCGGTAGCAACCTTCACGTGCGGGAGTGATTTGCCCTCTACGGTTACTCTGCGTTCCAGGCTGCCGAATTCAAACGCGTACTCCACACGATTGCTCTCGTCCTTCTGATCGACAACCCACTCCACACGCTTGGTGTGCTTGATGAACCCGATTTTCGACGTTTTGCGGAACAGTTCAATGGTGAAGGCCCCCTGATTGTTCCGCATCCAGCTCATGCCCTCGCCCTCATGCGTCCACCGGTCGCCATCCTGCACCCACTGCGCCGGGTTCTGGAAGTAATCTTTCGTCAGCACGGTCTTGGGTTGGGCCGGCGCGGCCTTCTTCACTTCTTCGGGGACCAGCGCCCACTCAACCGGCAACGCCTTACCGGGCTCTACGGAAACCGTGTCTGTGCGCGTTTTGAAACCTGCGCTGGAGGCTGAGATCATGTAGCGCCCCGCCTTCAAGTGCACCGGTTTCCCATCCTCCGCGTTGTGCAACTGTGCTTCATCAGCCCGCTTGTAGCTCACAGTCGTGCCCGGCGGAGACACACGGAAATCGAGGCTGCCGAAGGGTGTCAACTGCACATCGGAACCGGTGAGGTGGACGGCCTGGCCCACGGTGAAACTGCGTGAGAGTTCTTTATCCTCGAAGTCCGCCTTCTTCAAACTGACGGTGTGCCCGCCTGGCGTGACATCGTCGCGCTGAAAGGCGCCGTCCGCGCCGATGGAACCGAGCTGGCGTCCATCGATCCACACCTCGGCATCGCGTGGGGCGCCTTCGATAGCCAGCGACGCGGTGTGAACGGCGGGCTTTAGCGTAAAGGCCGCCAACTGGCGAACTTCGCCCCTCTTCAGGTCAACCTTCTGCTCCGGGGATGGTTCGTAGCCGTCGTGCGCGACGCTGATGGTGTGCGTGCCCGGCTCGATGCCGATGTAATTCTTTCCCGCTCGAAGCGGCCGGCGCTTGCGGCCGTCAATATACAAGTCGGCATTCGCTACATTAGTTTCGATTTCGAGAGTTCCGGCGTTGGGGTTGCTGGTGAGCCAGACTGCCAGCGACGGTGCGTTCCCCACTTCGATCGGAACCGGCCGCGGGGATTTTCCGTCATCCAGCACGAATTCGGTATTACCGCTCAGGTTGGTGAGCTCCAAGCCTTCCGGAGGAATCGGTTTCGCCGGCTGGTCCTTCAGGCCACCTTTCAGCGAGCCATCGGTGGTATAGACGCGGGCGCTCGCACCCAGATTTGCGACCAGAACTGCATCGATATCCTTAGACTTCAGCGGTGAAGAGAGCGAGAGCACGCCGCCGGGGTCGGCGCGAAACGAAAACTCCAGAACCGGCTTTCCGGCCTGGGCGACGGTCACGGTGTGATCGGCGGACAACGCAATGGCATCGTTCGCGAACCCTCCGTCCTGAAGGTCGACCGCTGGTTGGCCATCGATGGCGACCTTGCCGGCCTTCAAGTCGGATGAGAATCGGAGCCGCGCAGGCTCCGGCTGTAATTGAAGCGTGACGATAAATGGCCTGGGAACGCCTGCCGCGAGGCTGAACGATTTCACGTCGGTTTTATAGCCGGTGGCGAAGGCCTCCACCTTGTGTTCGCCCGAGCCCAAGCGCAAGGGAAACGACGGGGGATTCCCATCCACTCGGAACTTTGCAGTTGCCGGGTCCGTCTCCACGTCCACCAGAAAGTTTGCCGGAACAGGAGCCACCGGTGTTGTTTTTTGGCTTTTATGGGATGCACTCACCAAAAAAGCGGCCGCAACCAGCACCGGGACGGCAGCCAATCCCATCCACTGCATTTTCGAGAATCGGCCGGTCGGTTCGGCCAGGCCTTGCAAACGATCCTTGATCACGAGCCACAGCTCATCGAGTGCGTCGCTTGGTGGTTGGGAATGAGCCGGCGGCTGCACTTTGGAAACCGGTGCGGGTGGTTCCGTATGCGCGGGCTGGAGATCCCAGTCAGGCGGCTCGTCCGTCAAGAGGGAAGTGTGAGCCGGTGCGAGGGATTGGGTCGGCGCTGGCGGCACAGTTGCGGGAGCCTCTTCGGCTGCCGCGGGAACCTCTACTACAGGCCGATTCATGGCCACCGTAAGGTCGGGTGGTTCGAGAGACTCCGTTGACGCGATAACTTCGGTGGTGCCCAGGTGACGTTCACCTCGCGGAAGCTCATCGGCAGGCGCAGTCGGCAAGTCCATAGGCCGCGCTCCCAAGTTCCGGAGTGTCGTTCGAAGCTGGACCAGCCGCACTTCGGTCGGGTAGTTCGCGAGGCCCTCCTCGACCGTTTCGAGTGCGGCATTCAACTCGCCGGCAGCCTGCCTCGCTCGCGCTTGTGCGACGCACGTATTTACCATCTCCTGACGCTTGTAGTCGAGCACCAATCCCTGAAGGCTCTTGGCTAACGGATGACCGCCGTCGATGGTCAGGGCCTGTTCGACGAGCGGCTCGGCCGAGCGCCAGTCCTGACCCAGCACGAAGCGGGCATGCTCGACCAGGGCATTTAGCAAAGACGCTCGAATGACCGGATTGCGGCTGTCCAGAGAAGCTGCCTTGCGCAGCGCTTCGAGCCCCTCGCCGAACTCGCGGTCGAAACACAACTTCTGCCCGCGGGTGAGCCACTCTTCCGCTTCCTCGCTCCGCTTGAGAGCGCTTGCGACCATCTGTTCGAGACCTTCCAGCTCGCCATCGCCCGGAAACTCGGACAAAGCCGTGCGCACCAAATCTCGCGCACGTGCGTAGTCGCCTTGCGCGATGTGCCGGTCGATCTGCTCCACCCAACGCCCTTTGCTTTCGTCCCGCACCTGGTCGTCGCGGCGGCGCTTCAGCCTTTCGGTTTCGAAATCGATACCGGGATATTGGGCGTAGATGTTGCGCAGGATATCGAGCTGGCTGAGCGCTTCGTTGAGCTGTCCCCGCTCCTCGTACTGCTGCGCCTTGGCCACAATCGAGTTCACCAAGTCGCGGCGCTCCCGCACCAGCCGTAGCGATTGCTGCAAGTGAGGATCGTTGGGGTAGCGGTCGACAGCCTCTTTGAGGATGTTCACCCGCCGGTCGAGGTCGGGCTCGGCATCCACACGGCGTGAAACTTCTGCGATGAAGCCGCTCTGCTCCTGCCGCCGTTGTTCCTCCACTTCCAGTTTGAGCGCCTGGAACATGGGATCTTCCGGGTTCCTGTTGAGAAAGTCGTTGCAGATCTCGAGGGCCCGGGCCAGATTGCGGTCGGCCAGGCAGCGTCTGCCTTCGGCGTACGCGCTGCGGGCTGCTTCCCTTTCGGAACGCACCTGGTTGTAGAGGCTTTGGTATTGCGCGTCGCGGTCGGGAATCGCAGCGTCCGGAGACTGCTGCGCCATTTCGAGAATTCGTTCCAGCCGGGTCAGCGCCGAGCTGACCTCACCGCGGTTGTAGCAATTAATGGCCGCCTGGTAGAGCTCCTCTTTTTCCCTGCGCAGCCGGGTGGCTTCCTGCTCTCTACGTCCGACGTCCACCAGCATTTCCCGCGCCCGGCTGTCGTTCGGATGCAGTTTCAGGATCTCCTCCAGCCCTTGCCGCGCCTGGGAAAAGGCACGGTTCTGCAAGTGCTGCTCCACCAGCCGGAACCAGTTCTCGGCCTGCTGCTGGCTGCGCTGCTTCTCGATACTTTTTCTCAAGATGACGGCGTCGGCGTTATCCGGATCGATATCGAGAACTTCCTGAATCTTCTGCTGCGCCAGCGGGAACTCGCCTTCTTCGAGCCGCGTGCGGGCGCTGTCCAGAAGTTGGCGAATCGATTTCTGCCGGACCGCATTGTCCAATTGAATCCGCAGGACGCTCATGTCCGGATCGATGTTGCCCTCCGCCTCCAGCTCGCCCAGAATCTCGGACGCGAACTGGTGGTCGCCTTCGGCATGCGCCTTTTTGGCGCGTTCGATTCGCGGCTGAATTTTCGAGCGATCGAAGCGCTCGATCGTCTCTCCGTTCAGAGCCTTTTGCAACGAGTCTCCGAACTCGCGGGCGGTGGAGAAACGATGGTAGGGGTCCTTCGCCATCGCTTTGTGTATGACCCGGCTGACCAGTTGGCTCACCAAGGGATTCAGGTCGCAGATCGGCGCTGGGATTTGTCGCCGGATGGCGTTGGCTGTCTCTACCTCGGAGCGTCGTTCGAACGGCTTTCGCCCGGTCAGCGCTTCGTAGCAGACCACACCCAGGCTGAAGATGTCGGATGCAGGCGAGGCCGGTTTCAAATCGATCTGCTCCGGAGCCATGTACTGAAGAGTACCCTTGAGCCCGGCAATCGAATCGGCGCCAGCCAGGTGCACGATACCGAAATCGATAATCTTCACGGCGTCGTCATCCATGACGAAGATGTTGCTGGGCTTCAGATCGCGGTGAATCAGGCCGCGCTCGTGGGCCGCTTGCAGGCCGCGGCAAGTCTGGCCGATGATGCCGACGGTCCGTTCCAGCGTGAGCCGCGCGCTGGAATTCTGCATGAGCTGATCGAGCGTCGCTCCCGGCAGAAACGGCATCACGAAGAACGGACGGGATTGGCCGTCCTGTTCGAATTCGCCGGTGTCCAAAACGTCAACAATATTGGGATGGCTCAGTTGAGCGAGGACACTCCACTCCTTAGTGAAGAGGAGTAGGGCCGACGAACTGGGCGATCCGCGCAGGGTCTTGAGGGCAACGTGGCGTTTGGTGACAATGTCATACGCCTTGAAGACCACCCCCATCCCGCCCTGCCCAATGGGCTTTCCGGTTAGTTGGTAGCGGGCATGAATCGTCGTAGCCGGGCTCGCCATTATCGGTCATTAGCATAGCAAGACTGCCCTAAAATGCAAGACCGCGGAGCACCTGCCGGTACTGCGGATATGCGGTGGTAAAGACGGGCTAAAGTGGTGCTGGGAACGCCGGGAGAGCCGGGGCAGCAAAGGTATTGGAAACGCGTCTCGCGCTTTGCCGATGCCCAAGAAAGTCGCCCGCCAGAATAGTATCGTCGGTTATTAAAAAGCCATTCGGCAAATGACAGAGTCGGATGGGCGGCGCACGAAACAACGCTTGCGCAATATACGGGGGTGGCGCGACCGTTTCGGGCAAATCCGGACCAGTTCTGAGCTCGCCGCGGACTGCTATTTCCTTCCCCCGGTATTTTTGAAGTTGCTGCAAAAGTTCGCAGACAGTGAGAACCTTGGTTTCGTTTCGCTGCGCGAGCAGTAGCAGCGAAAGGAGCAATAGACTGGCTAACAACCGCATATTTTCCAGCCGCCCTCGGCGGACGTGTTAGGCTTCTGGATTTGTGATCGCCAAACCCTCTTCTGCGCCGACCGTGCAGACGACGTTATCGGCCGCTACCAAAGCGTCCAGAGAAACGCGGCTGTGTACATCCAAGGCCACAGCCAATTGCACAGCATCGAGGGTAAGACGATGCGTCGTGCCATAATCCCGGAGAAGCCGTTCGGCCTCGGCATAATGATGATCTGCAATCGCTACTACGAGCAGCACGCCGACTGCCACATCATTTCAAAAAATGGCTTCTCAGAGCGTCAGCATCGCTAGAGCTCAGAATTCCCAATCTGATCCTGCCGGCAAACACCGAATGCATCTCGACGGCAGTCAACCGGGAGATGATGATTCGGCGCTCGGGTTCGTGGAAGATCGCTTCAACTCGATCGGAACCCTTTTCCGATTGGTATAGTTTGGCAAGGGCGCTCGAATCGAAAAAGTAACTGCCCACTCAGAAGCGGTCCTTCCGCCCGGCTTTCAGATCATCCGCTAAAGAGCCTGGAGACCGGGAGAGAATCTTCCGAACCTCGTCAAGGCTTGGGATACCTGCTAATCCCTGAACTTCCCTCCGAACGCTCTCGATGAAACCGTAATCCATCATGGAAGCCAGCGGGTCTTTCGCATCTGACACCGTCACGCTGACCTTCTGGTGCTCCTTCAAAGGTAGAGGTTCCAAAGGCCGAAGCACGCCGTTTTCATATACCGCTTCGATTTGACGAATCATTTCCAATATCATTCTACGCCGCCGCTGGAGCCGGCATCGAAGCTGGGCTGTGAAACATGCCCTTTACGGCGCCGGCGGCACCGCTGGAATTGACTGAAACACGCTCCGGAACCAAGCCGCTAGCGGCGTAGGCTGGCCTTGGAGATTGTAGAGTCCGAATTGGTTCTGGGCATCGGTATCATACAGGTTCCACTGAATGATGTAGGCAACACCCCAGCCGAGCGCAGCGGAAATCACATCACTGGTGCGTGTCACATCCTGCTCGGGCCAAGCGGTGCGCCTGAAGCCGGTTTCCCCGATAATGATCTGGTTGGCGCCGGTCACGTTTCGGATGGTGTCGAGATCGACGCGCAGCGTGCCCGCGGGGTCCGCTGTATTGATGCTCTCCCAAGCGGAGTAGGAAACGTAATCGAACTCGGCCCAAGGCAGGACATCGTATAACACACTCTCGAAGCCGTTATCATTGAGTGCCCGCACAATATTGAATTCCGGCGCATGATAAACACGCGCCCCTCGAATGCCCTCGGCACGTGCGCGAGCACGCCCGTCGCGAATTCCCTGCGCACGCGCATCGAGCCAGAGTCGCAGACCCTCGAACGCTTGTGCCGGTGAAGCGACTCCATACTGCGACCGGTATTGAGCCAGGCACAAACTGCGGAATTGATCCACCAGTGCGAAGTTGTACGCATTGCCGCAGTAGATGGCGTTGTCACTCTCCCAATCCGAGATGATGAACCGCTTACGCGTGCGGCGATATTTGCGGTAGAGGTAGAGCGTCAGATCGGCGTACTCCTTCCGCAGGGCCGCGGTGTTCAGCGGTGTAAAGAATTCGGGGTCGAGGAAGCGCGTGTGCTGGCAGTCGCCGTAGCTCGTGCCGTCAAATGCAGTGATCATGACGGCGTCGATGGCTGGATCCGCAAGCGCACGGACCACATCCGGATCTTGCGCGCCGCCCGTCAGGGTAAAACCGGGCAGGCAATCCGTTCCCATGTTGTAATCGCGATAAAAGCGAGCCGAGAGGCTGATCCGTACCACTTGACCGCCCAAGGCCGAGACTGCCGCTACGCCCTGGCTAACGGACTGCGCATACTGGCCGCCCCAGTGATAGATCCCGATTTGGCCATTGCCCGAGCCGGCCGCGAGCCCGGTCGAGAGCACGAAGCCGAGCGGAACGAGGAGCGCCAGATAGATCGTCTTTCGCATGTCGGCCAGCGTCCAAATATGCGGACTTCCCGCGAGGAATTGGGTGTAATTAACAACTTGGAAAAGCCCGGACCGGATTACTATATCCCGGCAGGCCGCGAGCGCAGCCACGGTAGTTTCCCAGGTTGTTGCGCAAAACGTACTGCAACGGCAGTACTTTTCGAACCAAACTCATAGGTCCTGTTATGATGGGTGCTTGGTCATGCGAGTGGCGATGGAAGCCGCTTCGCTGGGCCTGTCGAGCGGCGGATTAGCACGATACACCAGCGAATTGAGCCTGGCTCTGGCGCGGTGCTTTCCGCAAGATGAATTTCTTCTGCTCTCCGATCAGCCGTTTTCGATGCCGCCGGAAGCCCCGCCGAATCTGAAACATGGCGGAGGCCCGCGCACGGCTGCCGAGCGCCGCTGGTGGCTTTGGGGGTTCGGCCGGGAAGCCCGCCGGTGGCAAGCCGACCTGGTTCATGGACCGGATTTCGCCGTGCCCTATTTGCCGCAGCTCGCCAGCGTTATGACCCTGCACGATCTTTCCCCCTGGATGGAATCGGGCTGGCATCACGCGGCGCAACGGGTGAGACGGCGGTGCCGTGTGCTGCTGAATCTAGGAATTCCGACGATGGTCGTAACTCACACCGAGGCCGTCCGGAAGCAGGCGATCGAGCGATTCCGTATTTCTCCGGAGCGCATCGTGGCGGTGCCTTCCGCCGCCGCTTCGTGGATACGCCCGGTCGAAACTTCGCCGCCGCGTCCCTACTTTCTTTACGTCGGGACGCTGGAGCCCCGCAAGAATCTACCCATGCTGGTGGACGCCTGGCGGGAGGTGCGGCGGGATTATGAAATCGACCTCGTCCTGGCGGGCCGGCGCCGCTCCGACGGACCGCAATTTGCCCAAGAGGCGGGGCTGCGGCTGGCGGGCGAAGTGCCCGATCGGCAGCTGGCCGAACTCTATTCCGGAGCGCTGGCCTTTGTCTATCCCTCGCTCTACGAGGGCTTCGGCTTGCCCATCGTGGAAGCGATGCAGTGCGGCGCGTGTGTGATCACTTCGTCGGCGTGCCGGGAAGCCGGCGGCGGCGCCGCGTTGTATGCCGATTCACCGGCGCAACTGGTCGGCGCCATGCGACAGGTGGCCTCCGATCCACAGTTGGTGACCGGCCGCCGCGTTCAGTCGCTGGCACGCGCGCGCGAGTTCTCGTGGGATCGATCCGCCCGCTTGACGTACGAGGTTTATGAGGAGGCTCGGAGGCGCTTTGGCCGGTAGCGTACGGCTGCGCGCCCTCATGCTGGCGCCCGAACCTCCCTATCCTTTATTAGGTGGCGGCGCCTTGCGGACCGCATCCGTCCTGCACTATCTGGCCCGGTCCTATGACGTGGACTTGATTCTTTTCCGCCAGCGAGGTGAGCCCGATCCAGCCGCGCTCGTTCCGCGCGGGTTGGCGGAGCATGTCTCGATCATTGATCTGCCTGCTCACCGCCGGAGCAGGACCAGCCGCGGGATCCGCAATGCGGTCCGGCTGGCGCGCCGCGTGCCGCCTTTAATCGATCGGCTCGCCGGATTTGAACACGAGGTGGTTCGAGCAGTCGAGAACCGGAATTATGCCGTGGCAGTGATCGAGCACTTCTGGTGCGCCCCCTACTGGGAGCAGATCGCGCCCGCCGCGCGCCGCACGGTCTTGGACCTGCATAATGTCGAATCGGTCCTGCATGAGCGTTGCGCCCAGGTGGAAGCAGGCGCAGTCGGATTCGCACATGGAATTTTTGCCCAGGCAGCCGCCAAACTGGAACGGAAATGGTTCCCTTATTTTTCGGAGATTCTGATTCCCTCTGAGTCAGATCGAGAGCAAGTCTTGAGGCTGGCGCCCGGGGCGACCACCACCGTCTACCCCAACGCGATTCCCTTGCAGCCGGTGCGTAGCGTTATTAAAGAAGATGTGGTCGTTTTTTCCGGGAACCTTGGGTATCATCCGAACATCTCGGCAGTGCGTTTCTTTCGCCAGGAAGTGTGGCCCCGGCTTCGAGAACGATGGCCGGAACTGGTCTGGCGGCTGGTGGGCATGAATCCTGATGCCGTTGCGCAATGGACGGGGGGCGATCCACGCATCCAGCTTTCGGGCCCGGTCGATGACGCGGTCGCGGAATTGGCGCGGGCCAAGGTTGCGGTGGTGCCGGTCCTGTCCGGAAGCGGCACGCGTTTGAAAATTCTGGAAGCTTGGGCAGCCGCACTGCCTGTGGTCTCCACCCGACTGGGGGCGGAGGGACTGCCCGCCGAGGACGGCCGGCAGATTCTCCTCGCCGATGACTCAGTGAAATTTGCCGACGCGGTTACGCGTCTATTGGGAAATGAAACTCTCCGTGCAGATTTGGGCCAAGCTGGCCGATGTTTGTTAGAAGCGCAGTTTACATGGGAAAAAGCTTGGGAAAATTTGCACATCTAACCAACTACAGTATTGTGTCATCTCCCTATACTGGTACCATGTTGCCGGTGCCATCCATGCGCTTCGCTATTGATGCTCATGCTGTCGGCCGTCACTTAACCGGCAACGAAGTTTATATTCGCAATCTACTGAAGGGTTTCGCGCACGAACGGGACTCCGAATTCATTGCCTATGTCTCGGAGGACGATGCTTTTTCGATGGTGCCAGCACCCGTTCGCACCCGCCGCATCTCTCGAAACCCGTTTGTTCGATTGGGCTTAGACCTCTCCGCGCGCGTCCTGGCGGATCGCCCCGATCTGCTGCACGTGCAATATACGGCGCCGCTCGGTTGCCCGGTTCCCGTGGTGGTAACGGTCCACGACGTCAGTTTTCTCGATCATCCCGAATATTTTCCCCGGAAGCGCGCCTGGCAGTTGCAGTTAACGGTTAGCCGGACGGTGAAACGAGCAGCGCGCGTCCTGACCGTCAGCGAGTTTTCGCGGTGTTCGATTTTGAAGGCTTACCCGGAATTAGATCCGGATAAAGTTGTGGTAATTCCCAACGCGGCCTCGGGATTTCGCACTATTTCCCGTGAATTAGCCAAAGATAAAGTGCAGCAGCGCTTCGCAATTTCCGCTCCTTTTCTTTTGTCCGTGGGGGATTTGCAGCCGCGCAAGAACCACATCGGATTGATTCGCGCCTTCGCTCGTTTGATTCAGCAATACCCGCAGTTTCCGCACAGCCTGGTTCTGGCCGGGCAGGAGACTTGGTTTTCGAAAAGCGTACGTGAGGCCGCCCGCGCATCGGGCGTCGCCGATCGCATTCTGTTCTGCGGTTTCGTCTCGGATGACGACCTGTTGAACCTCTATAACGCCTGCGAGCTATCGGTGTTTCCGTCGTTCTACGAAGGATTCGGCCTGCCCGTTTTGGAAGCGATGGCTTGCGGACGGGCGGTGGCTTGCTCGGGCGCATCGGCTCTGCCAGAGGTTGCCAACGGCGCCGCCATTCTGTTCGATCCCTACTCGGTGGACGAGATCGCGCGCGCCATGGCCGATCTCTTGTTAGACTCAGAGCTGAAGGCGCACATGGAGCGACTTGGGTCCCATCGAGCGGCACACTTTAGCTGGCAGAAGACGGCCAAGAAAACACTGGACGTGTTTTACGAAGTGGCCGAACTTCGACACCAGGTGGTACATCCGGCTCCAACCGCGACAGCGGCACATTGAGGACGGCCTCTCAGCGGGCGCCGCTGATCTTGCTTTCCGTGGCAGCCCTGGCGTTCGCCGCCGACTCGCCTACCGGCTTCCCATTTAGCGATGAAACCCTGCGTTACCAGGTGAACTGGCCGAGCGGCCTGAGTCTGGGTGAAGTTAACCTGACGGCGCATCGTTCCGGAGACGACTGGGATCTCGGTATGTCCCTCGATGTTGCCATCCCAGGCGCTCCCTATCTCGACCGGTATCACTCCATCAACACCGCCGAGCAATGTTCGTCGGAATTTGAGCGCGCGAGCCGCCACGGGACCAGAATCACCAACGAAAAAACCACATTCGACTACGAGCAAGGCCGCGCCTCCCGCGTGACCAAGGATGGCGGCAAATCGGAAGTAACCATCCGCTCCTGTGCGCGCGATGCCCTGGCGTTTCTCTATTTCGCGCGCCGCGAGCTGGGCCAGGGCCGCGTTCCGCCACAACAGGAGGTCTTTTTCGGCGCGTCCTATTCGGTGCGTCTGGAGTACACCGGCGAGCAGACGGTCACCGTGGCGGGGAAGCCCGCAGTTTCCGACCGCGTAGTGGTGTCGTTTCGGGGCCCGGCGTCCAACGCCAGCTTCGAAATCTTTTTCGCGCGCGACGCGGCCCGCACGCCCCTCCTGGTGCGCATTCCCTCGAACCTCGGTACCATAATCATGGAGTTGGTCCGGTAGCCTTCTGCAGTTTCACCGCCGGGGAAAAAACCTTTCTTGGGTTCCTCTGCGTCTCCTGCGACTCGGCGGTGTGAAAGGTCTCTAGCGCCCGCCGAGGAACCTGCCCCGCCGTTGCCGCCCGCCTTCGAAGGTGTCATTCTGAGGTAAAACCTCGCTAGACTTAGTTCGAGCATGCGTGTTGCCTTCTTTTCTCCGCTGCCGCCGGCGCGCAGCGGCATCGCCGATTATTCTGAAGCGCTTATCGAATCGCTGAAACCCCTGGTCGACCTGGAAATTTTCTCGAGCGCGAACCAAGCCTTCGATCCGACGCGCTTCGATGTCGCCCTATACCAGGTGGGCAATAACGGCTGCCACGATTTCGTTTATGAAACTGCGCTCCAGCACCCAGGCGTGGTAGTGATGCATGAATCGAACCTGCACCACCTGATTGCCGATCTCACCATTAAGCGCGGCGATTGGGACGCTTACGTCTCCGAGTGCGAATGGAACGGCGGGGCAGCGGCGCGCGCGTTCGCCGACCGCGTGCGGAAACTGGAAGTCGGTCCGGACTACGAAGGCCTGCCCCTGACGCGCCGCATCTTGGAATCCGCACGTGGCGTGGTGGTGCATAGCCGTTTCTTGCGCGATGAAATCAGCGCCGCCGGCTTTCACGGTCCGATCGCGGTGGTGCCGCACGGCGCGTGGATTCCGGAAGGAGACCGCAATGGATATCGCCACAAACTCGGGTTGGATGAAACCAACCCCCTGGTGGGAATCTTTGGATTTCTGAAGCCTTATAAGAGAATCGCTGAATCGCTGCGCGCTTTCCGCCGCCTGGTTCGGCTGGCGCCGCAAGCCCGCATGATCCTGGTGGGCGAGCAGCATCCCGAATTTCCGATCGAGCCCATGATCCGCAGCATGGGTCTCTCGGCTGAGGTTCGTGTGCTCGGCTTTACGCCGATCGAAGAATTCGTCGGGTATCTGAGCGCCTGCGACATCGTCCTGAATTTGCGGTATCCGACTGTCGGCGAAAGCTCTGGGACGCTGCTGCGGTCGCTCGGTCTGGGTAAAGCCGTGATGGTTTCGGACATTGGATCGTTCTCGGAGTTTCCGGAAGATATCTGCCTAAAAGTGCCCGTGGGCGCGGGTGAGGAGGATCTCATCCTCGAGTACCTCAACCTTCTGGTGTCTCGCCCAGAGGTTGCCAGGGAGTTGGGAGCGCGAGCCCGGGATTACGTATCGCGGGAATGTAACTGGCCGAACGTGGCGCGCCGATACGTGCGATTCCTCGAAGCTGTGGTGACGAACGCTCCGTATCATGAAGAGCCTCCCGCTGAGCCGGAGGCGCCGCCGGCGCCGCTGCCAGCCGGAACTTCCGGATATGTCGCTGGTTGGGCAGCCAACGGCGACTCGCGCCGGTACCTGGAAACGCACCAGTCCCGCCTCCTCAAGACGCTGGAAATCACGCCGCGCGGCGGCCCGTGCGATCGCATTTTGGAAATGGGGGCTTATTTGCAGATCACTCCGTCGCTCCGCACCAGGCTGGGTTACAGCGAAGTTCGAGGCTGCTATTACGGACAACTGGGGTGCGCCGAGCGCCGTACCGTCACCTCAGAAGAAGGGGAACGCTTCGATTGCGTGGTCGATCTGTTCGATGCCGAGAAGGACCGCTTCCCGTACCCCGACGATCACTACGCAACGGTTCTTTGCGGCGAATTGATCGAGCACCTATTCGAAGACCCCATGCACATGATGGGAGAGATCAACCGGATTCTCAAGCCCGGCGGCCATCTAGTGCTCACCACGCCCAATGCCGCGGGACTGCGAGCGATCGCTGCGATTCTGGGCGGCTACCACCCTGGCTTCTTCCCGGCCTACATCCGCCCTTCCACATCCGGGGAGGTGGAAGCGCGTCATAACCGCGAGTACACACCGCGCGAGATCCAGCAGTTGTTCGAAGCCGCGGGGTTCGAAGTGACTCTTCTCGAAACTGGCGAGTTTCGAGAAGAACCGCATCCGGAACTGGGGTGGGTATCGCATCTTCTCCAGCGTTACCAGTTGGATTCGGAGCTGCGGGGTGACGGCATCTATGCCGTGGGCCGCAAGAATGGCCCGGTCCGGGATCGCTATCCCGCATGGCTCTACTCATGAACGCCGCATACATCGCGCCAAAGCTTCAGTTCGATTCGGCCAAGCGGGAAGCGCATGTCGAATTCTCGAT
>Ga0335081_10005982_pt1 | contig 19289 bp, 9 predicted proteins | sample Lox_Sample_35_FD_206713 | JGI IMG/M metagenome (GOLD analysis project Ga0335081, IMG submission 206713) | Soil microbial communities from Loxahatchee National Wildlife Refuge, Florida, United States - Lox_Sample_3.5 | ecosystem: Environmental > Terrestrial > Soil > Wetlands | place: USA: Florida... | reverse complement strand
CCAGCGCTAACCTGCGCGGCAAGCTGTATCAGGTCTACGACGGCGCCGGCGTGGCAACCAGCGCACGTTATGACTTCAAGGGCAACCTGCTCACCAGCAGCCGCGGCTTCGCGCGCGACTACAAGACCGTCCCGGACTGGTCGGCGCTATCCATATTGACCGACCTGACCCAGATTGCTGCCGCCGCCGAGCCGCTCCTCGAACCGGCGCCGCCGCTGACCACCCAGACGGAGTACGACGCGCTCAACCGCCCGACGACCATGACGACCCCGGACGGAAGCGTCTACCGCGCTACGTTCAACCAGGCCAGCCTGCTCGAACAGGTGGAGATCAGCTTGCGCGGCGCGGCAACCGCCACGCCGTTCGTCACAAACGTCGACTACAACGCCAAGGGCCAGCGGGTGCGGATCGAGTTCGGCAACGGCGCGACGACCAGCTACGACTACGACCTGTTCACCTTCCGTCTGGCCCACCTCCAGACAACCCGCCCGGCCGACCCCGACGCCACCGCCTCGATGCTCTTCAAGAGCGCAGCGGTCGTGCAGGATCTGGGCTACACCTACGATCCAGTCGGCAACATCACGCGTATCGAGGACGCCGCGCTCAATACCACCGTGCAAGCCGGTGCCGCCTGCGACTACCTATACGACGCGCTCTACCGGCTGATCGCCGCTAGCGGGCGCGAGCACAGCGGCCAGACCGCCTTCAATTTCACTCCGGGCGACGCCAGCCGACGCGACTACCCCTACGCTGGCGTGCGCGTCCACCCCAACGACCTCCAGGGCGGGCTGCGCGACTACATCGAGCGCTACCGCTACGACGCCATCGGCAACATCATGAACCTCGCCCACCACACCGGGAGCAACCTCGACCAGCCAGGCCAAGTGCTCTGGCACCGGCATTACCAGTACGCGCTCGACAGCAACCGCCTGCTCGCCACCAGCCTGCCCGGCGACCCTGACGACCTGCCGGACTACGCCGAGACGGGCGGCTACACCGCAAAATACAGCCACGACGTGCACGGCAACATCACGCGCATGGTGCACCTGCCGCTGATGCGCTGGGATTTCAAGGACCAGCTGAGCGCCAGCTCCCAGCAGGTGAGGAACAACGGCACGCCCGAGACCACCTACTACGTCTACGCGGCCGACGGCCAGCGGGCGCGCAAAGTCACCGAGACGCAGACCGGCGCACGCAAGAACGAGCGGCTCTACCTGGGCGGCTACGAAATCTACCGTGAATACAGCGGCGAGAATGTGTCACTGGAGCGCGAGACGCTGCACGTGAAGGACGACCGCCAGCGCATCGCAATCGCCGAGACCCAAACCACACCGGCGGGCGAGTTGCGTATCCGCTACCAGTTCGGCAACCACCTCGGCTCGGCCAGCGTCGAGCTCGGCCAAAGTGGCGGCCTGGTCGCCTTTGAGGAATACCACCCATATGGCACGACGGCATTCCAGGCCGGACGCAGCGCCGCCGAGGTCAGCCTCAAGCGCTACCGCTACACCGGAAAGGAACGCGACGACGAGACCGGCTTCAGCTACCACAGGGCGCGTTACTACGTGCCGTGGCTGTGCAGGTGGGCGAGCGCGGATCCGCTAGGAATCACAGAAGGAATGAATGTTTATTTGTACGCTTCGGCCAATCCCGTTTCGTACAGTGATTCAGCCGGAATGTCGATCGAAAAGAACGTGCTCAACGAATTGAAAGACATCTTCAAGCAGAAGGGAATCTATTACGCGGAAGAGGTGCAGTTCTACGTAATGGATCCCTCTGGAAACTACAAGATTAATACGGCCACGGGAAAACCCCTTGAAGGAAGAGCGGACCTGGTCTGGGAAGACCGGGAGACGGGAAAGATTAAATTCCTGGAGGGCAAGGGAACCGCCGATTCGTCGAAGACGACGAACCAGACGGAGTACATCCCGGAGTTCGAAAAGGGCGGAGGATGGGAGATCAAAGGCACCAAAGGCGGCAACATGGGTCTGAGCAAGGGGCTCAGGGGTTCCGCGAAAGACGGAGGGTTTAGCCTGGTCCACTCTGGAAATCTCAAGGAGTTCATCGCCAAATATCTCGCGAGGTTCAAGGCACGCCAGGGACCTTTCCGGTTCGTCACTGTCTCCGCCAAGGGGGGGCGGTCAGTGAAATTTTTCGATAGCGCCGAAGAGCTCCTACGGTTCCAGGCGGAGAGAGGTGTTGGAACCCCCGGCAAGCTGGATGTGCAGACGAACTCGCCAACTCAGCCGTCACCCCAGGCCAAGCCGACCGTCGAACCCGATCCGCATCCGGGGACGTCGCTCAAGCCGTCAACGGAAGCCCCGAAGGTTCCTGGCTCCATACGGCTTGTGAACGCTTTGGCCGGAGTTTTCCATGCCTTTAACATCTACGCCGCGTACAAGGAGCTTGGAGCCCTTGACAAGGGAGAGGATCTGACTCCCAAGGGCTACTACGACTACGGGATCGGCGGTCGGATCATCAATGACTTCAAGAAGCTACCCGAGGGGTTCTCTAGCGATGTAATCAGCGCGCCCGGCTATGGCCCTGGTCACTACGAGAAACGCAACGGTGACATCTATAAGGACGGAAAGCTGCTGCACATCATGCAGGACGGTCAACTTGTGTCCGGTGGAGCATGAAGCAATCGCGAAAGGTTAGCTGTCTGTGTACCCGATAACAGCCCCCCTCCGCCCGGGTGACCAGGGCAGCGAGGTCGCCAACCTTCAGGCCGGGCTCACTCTGCTGCTCAACAAGCAGGTCGTCCAGGCGGATCCCGGCACGCGCACGGAGCTGCTGAACATCCTGGCGCAGGAGTCGCAGGCCCAGGTCTATAAAGATGCCACCCAGAAGTCGGTCGCCATGTTCCAGGAGCAGCGGCAGATCACGCCGATCGGCATCGTCGATGCGCCGACGGCGGCGGCGCTGAACGAGGCACTGCGCTCGCTGGGCGCGTTCGGGGACGGCAAGACAGGCCCGACGCAGCGCACGGTGGCCGGACAGGTCGTGCAGGGCGATGGGACGCCCTTCGACAGCCGGGTGATCCTGTTCGAAGAGAACGACTCGGAGAACACGGTGGACTGGCTTCACTTGAGCGAGGACTCCACTGACCCCGAGGGCCGCTATGCCATCACATACGCCCTGCCGGACGGGACGGACGGCGCGAAGCTGCGCGTGGCTGCCTTTGACGGCGACGGCCAGCGCCGCGCCGAGGCGGCGATCGAGGCAACCAAGCCGGTCGAGGTTGTCAACCTGGTGGTGCAAGGCAACAGCAGCGAGTTCCGCGTGACCGGGCGGCTGTCCAGCGACTCACGCGCCGGAGTCGGCGGCAATCGTGTCGTGATCGTCGACAAGAACGTCGGCGGCGACACGGTGATCGCCGGGACGACCAGCGGCCCGGACGGCACCTACCGCCTCGGCTTCACCTACAGCGCCCAGAAGACACGGCCCGACCTACGAGCACGCGCGTTCAGCGGCGAGACCTTGCTAGGCGAGTCGGAGGTACGCTACAACGCGGCCAACGACGAGATCTTGCACATCACGGTGCCAGATGATGCGCAGGCGGCCCTGGCGAGCGAGCATGAGGCGCTGACCGGCGACATCGCGGTGCACTACACGGGCAGCCTGCGTGATCTTCAGGAGACCGGCGACCGGCAGGACGTCACGTACCTGGCCAACAAGACGGGCTGGGATGCGCGCGCCGTCGCGCTGGCGTCGCTGGCCGACCAGTTCAGTGCCCGCACGGCCGACCCGGCCGGTGCGCCGGCGATCCACCCGGCGCTGTTCTACGCCTTGTTCCGCGCCGGGCTGCCCGCCAACGATGCCGCGATCTACCGGACGGATCCGGGCAGCGTCGCCGCGCTCTGGAAGCAGGGGATCGAGCAGGGGATCGTACCCGCCCAGCTCACGGACGGCATCCCGGCGGCGCTTGAGCAGTTCCAGACGCTGTCGGCGCAGCAGATGCTCAGCGGGCCGGCCATCGCCGGGCGCTCCTCGCTGGCCGAGATGCTCACCGTGTCGCTCCCCGATGCTGACGCGGGACAGCACGAGCAGTTCGCGCGGCTTCAGCTTGCCCACCAGGGTGACCCGGCTGGTTTCTGGGATGCCGTGACGGCGGCATTCGGTGAGCCGTCGGCCCAGCGTCTCAGGCTGGACGGGCAACTTGGCTATCTGACGTTGAACAACGCGCCGTTGATCTCCGGGCTCCATGCTGCAGCCGGCGAGACGCCGCTGACCGATCCGGTAGACCTGCTCGGCCGTGGCTACCACCGCCCGGAGCAGTGGCTCCCGTTGATCGACGTTACGCCGCCGGAGATTCCTGGCGCCGACGATGAGGCGAAACGCGCGAACTACGCCGACGTGCTGGCGACCCAGTTGCGTTTGAGCTATCCGACCGCGGCGGTCGCAGCCATGGTCAGGAGCGGGGAGACACCAACCAAGTCCGTCCCGGCGGATCAGGTCCACGACTTCCTGCTGCAGCACCACGACGACTTCGACATCGGCCTGCTGTCCGTTGAGCAGTACGCCGCCCGCAACAACCTCCAGATCGACGCCGACCTGCAGCGCGAGATCGCTCGCATCCAGCGAGTCCGTCAGATCACCCCCGGCGACGGGGCCATGAACGCGCTGCTGAGCAAGGGGATCGACTCGGCCTTCGCGGTCGCGCAATACGATCGCGATGAGTTCGTCGCGGCGTTGAAGGACGAGGTCGGCGGCGAGATCCAGGCGGCGCTCATCCACGCCCGGGCCCAGCAGGTACACGCGGCGGTGCTGAACATCGCCACCTCCTATGTGCTGGCGAGCCGCGCGCCGGGGATCGGCGTCCACAGCCCGGCACAGATCGTCAGCCCCGCACCGGATGTCCCCGCCAATGCCGGCGATGTGATCGCCTACCCGACGATGGAGAAGCTGCTCGGGGACATGGACTACTGCGACTGCGAAGATTGCCGCTCGGTCCTGAGCCCCGCCGCGTACCTGGTGGATCTGCTGCAGTTCCTGGACCGTGACGAACTTCGCTGGGGGCAGTTCCTGACCCGGTGGCAGAAGGACCACGGAGCGCCGTACCCCTTCGCCGGCGAGGCCGCATGGAGCGCCGCCGGGCAGCCGGCGGACACCGGAATCACGCCGCTCGACGTGCTGCTCTCACGCCGGCCGGACTTGCAGCACCTGCCGCTCACCTGTGAGAACACCAACACCCCGCTGCCCTACATCGACCTGGTCAACGAGACCATCGAGTATTTCGTCGCCAACAGGCTCACGTTGGACGGTTACGAGGGTCACACGACTGATGATCACGCCACGCCGGAGGAACTTCTGGCGAACCCCCAGTTCGTGCAGGATGCCGCCTACGACATCATGGCCGGCAAGGGCAACCCGGAGCCGCTGCTCCCGCCGACGCCGCCGCTGCCGTTCCACCAGGCACTTGAGAGACTGCGTGGTTTCTTCAACGCGTTCGGCGCGCCGCTGCCTCGGGTGATGGAGGCTCTGCGCAAAGACGACGCGGTCGAACGCGCGGACGACACCGGGTACGGATGGCGCGATATCTGGATGGAGCAACTGGGCCTCTCGCGCGCCGAGTACCGCATCCTCACCGATCGCGCTCTGACGCTCCAGCAGCTCTATGGCTTCCCCGCGGCAACTTCTGATGCCGACGCCTTGGCCGCCCTGTCGAACGCGAAAGACTTCAGCCGCAGGCTCGCGGTGAGCTACGACGATCTGATAGCGCTGCTGCAGACCCGCTTCGTCAACCCGAACGGCGCGCTGATCCCGAAACTGGAGCGCCTTGGCGTGCCGCTGGCGACCTTGAAAGCCCTCAAAGAGGGAACCATCACTGACCAGCAGTTCGACGATGCCCTCGCGCCCCAGGCCGACGAGGCCCAGTACGGCGGCGACGTGAAGGCATGGGTGAAAAATCAGGCCAACTACGACAAGATCATGGGTCTGCTCGTGCTGGCCGAGCCGACCGGCGCGAACAATGCGCGCGGCTTCGACGCCCTCGAGTTCCGCTACGCCGACCCGGCCAGGCTGGCGGACACGGTGCGTCCCTTCGAATTCGTCCGGCTCCTGCGCTTCATCCGGCTGTGGAGGAGACTCGGCTGGACCATCGAGCAGACCGACAAGGTCATCACCGTGCTGTATCCGGCCGATCAGGCTCCCGATCAGGCGGACGACACGATCAACATGCAGCGCCTCGATGCTGGTTTCCTGGCCCTGCTGCCGCGCCTTGGCGTACTCGCGCGGGTGATCGAGCGACTGGGCCTGAAGGCGAAGAGCGATCTGCTGCCGCTGCTGGCCTGCTTCGCCCCGATGGACACCTACGGCGCGGCCTCGCTCTACCGGGCATTGTTCCTGAACCCGTCGCTGCTCACGCAGGATGCCGTATTCGCCGAAGACGGTTACGGCAACGTCCTCGACGGCTCCGCAAAGCTGCTCGACTACCAGGAGACGCTGCGCGCCGCGCTCACCCTGACTCGCGACGAGATCGCCAGCATCGTCCAGGCGCTCGGCTTCGATCCCAGCACGCCGCTCACGGTCGAGAACCTCAGCGCCGTCTTCCGCCGTGGCTGGCTCGCGCGCAAGCTCAAACTGAGCGTCGCAGAGCTGCTTAAACTGACCAGGTATACCGGCATTGACCCCTTCGCCGCGATCGATCCGGCCAGTCCGGGGGTGCTCGGTTTGCTCGACCTTGCCGATCGGCTCCGGGCTGCGGGGCTGAAGCCGGCACAGGCGCTCTACCTGATCTGGAATGAGGATCTGAGCAGCAGGTCTGCCCCGCCCTCCGGGCAGATCAACGAATTCATGCGCGGCCTGCGCGCTGGGTTTGCCGCCGTGGAGAGCGAGTTCGGCATCACCGACGATCCGGACGGGCAGATCGCCCGCGCGCGGATGGCGCTGGTATACGACAACGCCGCCACGGACCGCTTCTTCGGCCTGCTGAACAACACCCTGGTCACCGATGCCGGCTACAGCCACCCCCAGCCGGACCTGGAGCAGCCCATCCTGGATGCCGCGCCCGGGCGCATCTCCTACGACGACTTCCGCAAACGGCTGGCTTTCGCGGGCATGATGACCAGCAGCATGCGCGACGCGCTGAAGACCGCTGGCACGACCGATGCGTTCAAAAAGGCGATCGACACGCTGTACCAGGAGAACCAGCAGATCGTCGGACCGTTCTTCGCCCGGTACCCCGAGCTCCAGCAGCTCTATGAGACCTACGTCGCCTCGGATGACCCGCCTGAGAAGAAGCGATCCGCGCTGCTCGAGCAGTTCCTGCCCGCGCTCAGCCAGCGGCGCAAACGGCAGCAGGCACTCCAGGCGATCAGCGCGGCGGCCAAGACCGACGCCGCCTTCGCCGCGGCGGTCCTCGACGACGCCACGGTGCTGCACGCGGCCGCAGATACCACACTGCCCGCACTCGACGACCTGGTCGCCGCCGAACGGCCCGGCCTGGCCGCGACGTTCTTCTTCCGGGACACCGCCACCGGCACCCCGGATCGAAGGAGTGACACCGAGGCCACGCTGGACTACGGCCTCGCGGGCACGACCACGCTGCCGACCAACGGAGGCAACCCGATCTCCGGCATCTGGAGGGGCTACCTAGAGGCGCCCGCGAGCGACTTCTACAACGTGCGCGTCGAGGCCGACACCGGCGCCATCGTCACGCTGACGCTCGGCGATGCAGCCGTGGAACTCGCGCAGGACAGCAGCCAGTGGAGCAGCGCCTCGCCGATCAAGCTGATCGCCGGGACGCTGTACGCCATCACGCTGACCGTGGAAAAGGTGCGGGACGCGCTCAGCGTGCGCTGGCAGGCGACCGGGCGCGGCTGGGAGGTGATTCCCGCTCGCTACCTCTACCCGGCGACCCTGCGCGATCACCTGCTTCAGGCTTACACGCGGTTCTTCAAGGCCGCCTCGCTGGCGAGCGCGCTGAAGCTTACCGCCGGCGAACTGGCGCACCTGGGCGCCCACAGCGACTACCAGATCGGCGGCGACGGATGGCTCAACATCCTGCCCGTCACCGGGCAGCCGGACACGCGGACCGGGACGGCGCTGACCACCGCACTAGGCGCGCTGCTGGACTTCGCGCGCCTCAAGGCCGCGCTCTCGCCCGACGACGAACGCCTGCTCGCCGTGCTCCAAGACCCGCAGACCGCCGCCCAGCCGGACGGCGCGCTGTCCGCTCTCACCGGGTGGGACGCCGGCTCGCTCGCTGTGCTGCTTGACCGCTTCGCGGTAACCACAGCCAGCCTCGCCCATCTGGCCGTGTTCCAGCGGCTCCACGCGGCCTTCGAGCAACTGGCGGCACTCGGTATCGGGGCGAAGGCCCTCCTCGCCGCCACCACCAACGAGCCGACGGCCGACACGGTGCGGGACCTGCAAGCAGCGCTGCGCGCCCGCTACGCCACCAGCGACTGGCTCAGCGTCGTCAAGCCGATCAATGACAGCCTGCGCGGCGCACAGCGCGACGCCCTCGTCGCCTATGTCCTGCACCAGATGCGCTCGAACCCCTCCTCGGCACACATCGACACACCCGACAAGCTCTTCGAGTACTTCCTGATGGACGTGCAGATGGAGCCGTGCATGCAGACCTCGCGCATCCGCCACGCGCTCTCGGCCGCGCAACTGTTCATCGAGCGGTGCCTGATGAACCTCGAGCCGCGCGTCGCCTCCTCCGCGATCAACGCCGCGCAATGGGAGTGGATGAAGCGTTACCGCGTGTGGGAAGCCAACCGCAAGGTCTTCCTGTGGCCGGAGAACTGGCTCGAACCCGAGCTGCGCGACGACCAGTCACCCTTCTTCAAGGAGCTGATGAGCGAGCTGCTGCAAAGCGACATCACCGAAGACCGGGCGGCCACGGCGATGGGCAATTACCTGGCCAAACTTGATACTGTCGCCAAGCTCGAGCCGTGCGGGATCCACCTGGCCGAGAGCGACCCGGGCACAGCCGATGACATCGCGTACGTGGTGGCACGCGCGGCGGGCAGCCGCGCCTACTACTGGCGGCGGTGCGAGTACGGCTCCTGGACGCCCTGGGAGCAGATCAAGCTCGACATCGAGGACAACCCCGTGATCCCGGTGGTCTGGAAGAACCGGCTGTTCCTGTTCTGGCTCAAGATCTTGCCGCAGCCGGATCTGAGCGCTTCGCTACCGTCCGCTTTTACCTACGGCTTCAAGGAGTCTCCCTTCATCAAAAAGCAGGCATCGTCCTCCCCGTCGAAGAAGGATAAGAACCTGAGCGAACTGCGCTCCAGTGATGTCAAGCCTCCTCCGCCGCAACTCACCGTCCGGGCGCAGTTGTGCTGGAGTGAGTACTACAACGGAACGTGGCAGCCGGCCAGAACCTCGGACCCCAGCCGCCCCACCGAACTGGGCGTCTTCGATCCGCAGGGATTCCATCGTTCAGCGCTCAGGCTGTCGGCCACTGCGACGGGCGGCCAGCTGCGGATCGGGATCAGCGGCCAGGGCAGCGGCTCCTGGTTCTTGCTCTACAACACCCACAGTCTCCCGGTGCGCAGGGAAGACCTGCCGCAGGCTGGGGTCTCGGACCGCCATGACCGCGACCTCAGCGTCGGCAATAGGACATTGACGGCGACCTACCTGCGGTTCTCGGCCTGGCTCGCCCTCTTGAGTCTCGATCGCCCGCCGCTACGCAGGCCGATCCTCACAAGCCAGATCGACGCGTCGGTCGCCGAGCCGACGCATGATCTTGATGATCGGTGGGGCGCGCCGTTCTTCTACAGCGACAGCAACCATGTTTTCTATGTCACCACCGGCCAGCGGCCCGTCCTGGTCGGAAGCTGGCACGGCTACGGCGGGGCGGCACCGGAACCGCCCGGCCATGTCCCGCACATACCGCCTCTGGTGCTGGCTCCTGCCCCCGCCGTCCACGACCGAATCGGGCCGGCGCTCAGCGGGCACAGCAGCGCGATCACCGACCCGGCGCCTATAGAGCGCTTCGTAACCGAGGACGCCTACATCAGCAAAGGCCTGGGCACCAGCGGCACAGTGCAATTCGACGGCAGTGAGTTCGGCCCGGCCGGCGCGATCATGAAACAGCGCGGATAGCAGAAGGAGAACATCGATGAAGTCCGTTCTGGCAGGCGCGCCGCAGTTTCACGAGGTCGTCGCGGAGAGCGTGATGCGCCACTACCTCGGCGACTGGACCATCAAGCAAGACACCGAGTTCACCTATTCGTTCAGCAACTTCTTCCATCCATTCATCGGCGAGCTCATCGAACAGCTCAACCGCAAGTCACTCGACGGCCTGCTCGACCCGAACTTCCACCAGAGCCTGAAGGCCGAGTTCTTCGATACCTACTACTCTGAGTTGACCAGCGATCTCGTGAAGATCACGCACTGGCCCAAGGAGATCGACCTTGGTGAAGGCGGACCGTACTCCGGCTACAACTGGGAGCTGCTGTTCCATGTGCCGCTGACGATCGCGGTGCATTTGAGCAAGAACCAGCGCTTCGCCGAGGCACGACGATGGTTCCATCACATCTTCGATCCCACATCGACCGACACGTCGCTGCCCGTGCCGCAGCGATTCTGGAGGTTCCTGGCCTTTCGCAACGCCAGCGTGGTGAAGCAGATCGATGAGCAGCTCGCGATTCTGAGCAAGCCCGCGAACGAGTGCACGTCAGATGAGCTCAAGCTGAAGAATACGATCCTGCAAGGCTACGAGGCGATCAAGAACCGGCCATTCCAGCCGCACGCGGTCGCGCGCACCCGCCAGCTCGCCTACCAGTACTGCGTCGTGATGAAGTACCTCGACAACCTGATCGCCTGGGGCGACAGCCTGTTCCAGCAGGACACGATCGAGAGCATCAACGAGGCGACACAGCTGTACGTGCTGGCGGCGAACCTGCTCGGCCAGCGGCCCCAGCGCATCCCGCGGGCCGGTCCCACCCGCCCCCGGACGTTCGGCGAGCTCAGGAAACAAGGACTCGACCCGATGGGCAACACGCTCGTCGAACTCGAGGGCAAAATGCCGCTCAGTCTCGGCATGCCGAAGGCGGCCGGCGACAATCCCGACGCCTCGGGGCCGCTGTTCGGAATCGGCCGCGCGCTGTATTTCTGCATCCCCCGCAATGACAAGCTGCTCGGCTACTGGGATACGGTCGCGGACCGGCTGTTCAAAATCCGCAACTGCATGAACATCGAGGGCGTGGTCCGCCAGCTCGCGCTCTTCGACCCGCCGCTCGACCCCGGCATGCTCGTCAAGGCGGCCGCCGCCGGGATCGACATCGGCTCGATCGTCACCGGCATGAACCAGCCGGTCAGCCCGGTGCGTGCGCAGTTCCTGATCCAGAAGGCCCTCGAGCTGTGCGGCGAGGTGCGCAGCCTCGGCGCCGCGCTGCTGGCGGCGATCGAGAAGGGCGACAGCGAACATCTGGCGATGGTCCGGCAGGGCCACGAGATCCAGATCCAGCAGATGCAGCAGGAAGTGCGCTTCCTCCAGTGGGCCTCCGCCCAGGAGGCGACGAAATCGCTGCTCACCACCCGCAAATCCGCATTGGAACGACTGCATTACTACCAACGCCTACTCGGCCTCTCCGCTGACGACAACGCACCGGACGACCTGCCGCTGAGCTTCGAGGGGCTCGACCTCAACGAGGCGAACTTCGCCGATGCCTACGCCGCACTCGTCAGCCAGTACGACAAGCAATTGACGGTGCCAGAAGTGTTCATGCCCAAACTCGCCGAGGATTCAGACCCCACCATTATCTCAGGGTTTTCCAGCAGCGGCAAAGTCTACTTGTCGCATAACGAAGACGTTGAGCTGAATGTTCATTTGCCGACGGCAAGGGACTCAACCCTGCTCAGTACCCTTGCTCATTCCATCGCAGCCACCTTCACCCTCGTCCCGGACGCGAAGGCAAACGTTCATTTCTGGGGGCTCGGCGGGACCATTGATTTTAAGACCGGAACCGCACTTCAGAACTCTGCGAGGATCGCGGGAGACATCCTTGGGATCACCGCGACATGGGAGCAAAGCCAAGCCAATATGGCATCGCGATACGCGTCTTACGAGCGCCGCGCAGGCGAGTGGCTACTGCAACACAACCTGGCCGCCCACGAGCTGATGCAGATCGGCAGGCAGATTCTTACCTCGCTGATCGCCGAGCAGGTCGCCCACCATGACTACCTCACCATCAAACAGCAGATCGCCGACGCGCAGGAGGCCGACCGCTTCCTGCACGAGAAGTTCACGAACGAGCAGCTCTACGCGTGGATGCAGGGGGAGATCTCGCGGCTCTATTACGAGTATTACCGCTTCGCCTTCGACACGGCCCGCAAGGCCGAGCAGGCCATGAAACGCGAACTCATGCGCACCGAGGTGGACGCCCAGGACTTCGTGAAATTCAACTACTGGGACGGCGGCCGCAAGGGACTGCTATCCGGTGAGGCCCTGTATCTCGACGTCAAGCGGATGGAACTGGCCTACCACGAGAACAACAAGCGCGAATACGAACTGACCCGGCATATCTCGCTGCGGCAGCTGGCTCCCGCGGCGCTGCTGGCCCTCAAGACGACCGGCACCTGCCGGGTGACGATCCCGGAATGGGTGTTCGATCTCGACACTCCCGGCCACTATATGCGTAGGATCAGAAGCGTCAGCATCACCATCCCGTGCGTGACCGGCCCCTACACCAGCCTCAGCTGCACGCTGACGCTGACGAAGAACTCGCTGCGCACTTCGCCGCTGGTCGGCGACGGCTACGCGCGCCAGGGCAGTGAAGACACCCGTTTCGCCGACTACTTCAGCGCCACTCAGTCGATCGTCACGAGCAGCGCCCAGAACGACAGCGGTCTGTTCGAGGCAAGCCTGGGCGACGCCCGTCTACTCCCGTTCGAAGGCGCTGGCGCCGAGAGCGTCTGGACGCTGGAGCTGCCCGCCAGGTTCCGCCAGGTCGATTACGGTTCCATCAGCGATGCCATCCTCCACTTCCGGTACACCGCGCGTGCGGGCGGGGAGCAGCTGCGCGCCGCGGCCGAGGAGAACCTGAACGAGCTGATCGCCGACGCGAACGAGACGGGACTCGGGCTGCTCTTCAGCCTGCGACGTGAGTTCCCCAGCGAGTGGGCGACATTCGTCAACGGCGCGGACGATTTCACCGCAATCCTGCGTAAAGACCACTTCCCGTATCTCGCGCAAAACAAGACGATCAGCATCGCCGGCTTCGAGCTCTACAGGCTGGCAGGCACCAGCGCGCCGAAACATCACATCGTCGGGGATCATGACCTATGGGAGGCGACGGCCAGCGCGCTGAACGACGAGGGGAGCTGCGCACTCAAGGCCCCTGTTGACCCAGCAGGGTCGACTCAGGTACTAACCCGCTCGGCAGACGCGGATGTGTGGCTGATCGTACGGTACGCGCTCGGATAGGCCACCTGCTTTGTCATGGACCCCACCCGGTCCGGGGTAGTGCTGGCCCGGCACACCGGCATCGACGAGGCCGCCGGGCAGCTAGCCGCAGACGGGGACGAGCCGCGGCAGCTGATCATCTCCAACGACTTCTACTCGTCTAAACCTCGGGCGCACGCACGCCATCACGCTCACCACAATGTAGGCGTGCATTAGCGAGGCCGGACGCCGCGGATCCTTCAGCCCTGCGGGCCGCTCCGGTGGCGGTGGTGCCAGCCATCGGCGCACGCGTGCCCGGGTGGCCGAAAGGGGATCCTGCCCTGGCCGCTGGACACCCTTTCCCGTCCGGGAGCATGCACCGGTGGTTCCCGGCCATGGTTCCCGAGTCCCCAATCAGCGTTCCAAAAAGGCCATCTAGCTGCACAAACTTGGTGGGCGCAACAGGGTTCGAACCTGTGGCTTCTCGCCTGTAAGGTGCGTTCACACCGTCGCCGGACATCGCCTGATATCGGCTGATATGGCACCTAGCTGCGACGATCGTGGCTGGACGTGGCCTGGTGATCCCTCGCGTCTGCGGTCGTTGGCTCTAGTTTGGCTCTTGGGCTTCGCCACTAGACGCGGTCGCCATGGTCGTGACGATCACGCTCGCCGACATGGCGCTCATCTTTCAGCGGTAGTTGCTTCCTGTCCAGGAGCCCGAGTGACAGATCTGTCCTGAAATCCGGTTAGTGTCCTCACGGGTGGGCCAGTTCCCGGACTAGACACATGAGCTGCCTTACCCTGCTATCGCGATCGGAGGGCGCCTCGTTGGTAGAGCCAAAGCAAGCCGCAGCGAAGGTCACTGCTTCCTCCGCGTCTGGCACCAGACACTCCGAACCGGATGGGTTCGAGGAATTCTTCCGCGCCTCATACCGGGAACTGGTCGCATCCGCGATGATCGCGGGGGCCACCCAGGCAGAAGCCGAAGACGCAGCCGCCAAGACCTTGGCGGAGATGCTCCCCATCTGGCCGGTACCGGTACATCCCCTCGCCTACGCGCGCCGGGCCGTGGTTCACAACTTCATCAAGGACAAAACCCGCGGCACGCGCCGGGTGGCCTGGCGTCTCATCGAGCGCGGGCATATCCCGCCTGGGGAAGGTGCCCACGACGCTCGGCTAACCGCCTGGGAAGACGACGAATGGATCGCGGACGTGCTCAGCTGCCTGCCGCCAGCCCAACGCGAGGTCATGGAATGCATCGCCAGAGGCATCCACCGCGACGAGATCGCTGGCACGCTGGGCAAGTCCAAGGAAGCGGTTCGGCGCAGCCTGTGCGATGCCCGCGTCCATCTCGCTGATGAACTGCACCCAGATGGCGAGCACAAGCGGACACGTCACACATCGGCATGCTCTTCCAGGCAGGAGTCACGATGAGCAGTATGAACGGTGGCATGTCTCCTCACCGGCCAGCCGATGACGAGCCACTTGCGCGCCCAGCCCACGATGTCCTCGACTTCATCGACCAGACCGCTGCGCGGATCACCGACGCCGAAGTGGACGAACGCCTTCGAGAGATCCTTGGCCGCGCGGACCACGATCGGCACACGGACCTGGTTCAGCAGGCCGACGAGGACGCGGACTTCCGCGTAACCCGTGGAAAGAGCCTCCCCCATCCCCCTCAAGCACCTTTCAGCAGGTCGTTCGCTCGGCAATGGCGTAGCAGTAGGGGCAAGGCTTCATCACTGTCGCCCCGTACAGGCTGCCGACTGGCGCCAAACCCAGGCAGGACCGATCCCAGGTACCATCCCGCCCCTGCGTCAAGCAGCGGCTCACGGACGCCGGGATCATCTCCGAGCGGCCACTTTCGCGGATGCTTCAGGAGAGCGCAGCGAGATCCGCTGAGCTGTGGGTACTCGACGTCCCGGACCTGGACCTGCCGAACTGGGAGACGGAAGGACACCGGAATGACTGCACCATTGTGCGATAGACCGACGGGGCCAGATTACTGCCGGCGGGCAGCTTCACTTCTGGTTTGATCTGGCCACGGGTAACGGCCCGGCGAGGACCACCTCCAGATCTTCAGGGAGTCAGATCCTATAGGCGGTCAAGGGCTTCCCGCCGCCGACGGCAAGTCACCCAACTGCGCTCCCTAGGCAATCTCATCATCGGAGACAGCCGCAATTCTCGATATGGCCAAATGAACCGTGGGTTCCACTACCAAGGCCGAGCTGTGACGGCTGACTTAGATCAAGGCGGAGCGAGGCGAAACCTGGGAGGAGGGAAATCGTATGAACCACGTAGGTATGGCTGCCCAGTCCTGCGTAGTCGGAATGGACGCCCGGCCCTGCATGCATGCTGGCCCTGAAAAACTAGTCAGCGGTCAGGTATGTGCCATGGTGGCGGTTGACATCGCAGGATTTACCCGGCCGGATCGCGACCACGAGGTCCTCATGTACCTGCGCAAGGCGCTATACGGAATGCTCAAGGAGGCCTTCGACTATTCTGGGATTTCCTGGACTGCCTGTTCCTGGGAAGACCGTGGCGACGGCGTCCTGATCGTAGCGCCCCCTGACGTCCCCTGCAGTAGCATCGTCGATTCGCTGCGCGCCCAACTCCGCGATCTCCTGCGCGTCCACAACCGTATGTCTTCCAGCCCCGCCAGGATCCAGCTCCGGGCGGCAGCGCATGTCGGGCCGGTCATTCATGACGGCCACGGCTTCGTCAGCCGAGATATTAACCTGCTATTCCGTATGCTCGAAGCACGGTTGCTCAAGCGTGCACTGGCGGATTCCGGTGCCGAACTGGTCCTGATCGTCTCGGACCTGGTGCACCAAAGCCTCGTCATGCGACACCATCCGAGCCCGGTCAGCCCAGAAGTTTTCAGACGAGTCCGGGTCCAAGTCAAGAAGACTAGGATCTCGGCGTGGGCCTGCCTTCCCCAGATGGCCAGCCAGGACAGCAGATACGACATTGATCAGGCAATAACAGCTTTCAGGATTGCCTTGGCCCGCATGGACGCTAACCCCGAGGAAATGGCTCTTATTCGGAACCTCGCCGACGCGACCGACGCTCAAATGGAAGCAAGAGCACCCCTTGCAGCGCCTCCGTTTTAGACGAGCGGGCCTGGTATGCCGAGGTCCGGGCGGGGCTGTGTCGATCGCGCAGCCGAGCACGGCCATGCGGGCCAGGAGACGCATCAGCTCCCACAAGGTGACCCTCTAAGAGCCGCCTGCCGACGGCGGTGGCCAGCAGCGGCCTGTTCAGCTGCGCCACTCCCCCAACCTCGGCCCGCTGCACCTAGTAAGTAAGTGAGCAACAGCGGGTTATCACCCTTAGTTAGCGACGGACATGAACGCGATGGCACGCGGCGAGCCGGTGGCCTGGGGGTCTGGATGGTCGTGGAGGTCAGTTCGGCTGCTGACGTCCGGCCGAGGCCCGCCGATCAGGGTGCGGCTGTGCGGCGTGCTGCTCATTGCCCGCTTCGGTCAAGGCTGCGTGGAGTAGCCCGCGGCCGACGGCGGCGCTCTCGGCGTCGTCCGCCTGCAGCGTGACGTCGGGAGCGTCCCGGTCGGGGGGTGCCTGGTGAGTACGCTCAGGTCCGTTCCTGGGGTACCGCATGTCAGGGCGCCATCCAGGGGGCTGGCCTGGTCACGGCGGCTGGAGGACAATGAGTCGTCGGCTGAGAGGAGCTCCGGTGACCGGGATCAGCCGGGTCAGTCGGCCATGGCGGCGGGCCGTGGGCACGCGGGATGTCGGCTGGGGGATGTTGCGCTCGCGATCCTGCTCAGCATCTACGTCGTGCTGCTAGTCGGCGGGTTGCCCGCGTCGGTGACCGGCAATCCCCATCGGGGAGCGCTGGCCGCCGTGTTCGCGCTCCTGATGACGGTGCCGGTCGCCTGGGAGCGCCGGGCCCCGCTGGCGGTCGCAGCCGCCCTCGCGCTCGGCACGCTCGCGAACGAGCTGATCATCGGGCCGATGATCCGCTGCGGTCCGGCGTTGCCGGCCGTGCTCATCGCCGCTTACTTCGCGGCAACCCGGCTGGAGGGTCTCAGGTTCGCCGCCGCGGCCGCGTTGTGCGCGGCGGGGATGACGCTGCAGGCGTTCTATGACCCGCACCTGGGCCCGAGCTTCCTGGTGGCGGGCCTGCCGGCGGTAGTGCTTGCCTGCGTCGCCGGGCGGGTGGTGCGCTCTCGCGCCATCGCCGCCGCTCAGCTGCGGGCCCGCAACGCCGAGTTGCGGGCGCAGCGTGAGCGGACCGCTGAGCTGGCCGTTGCCGCCGACCAGGCTCGTTCCGGGCATTCGCATCGATGTGCGCGTCCGGTTTGCGCCGGACGCGCTGGAGATCGAAATCTCCGGGCCCGCCAGCAGATCAGCCGGCAACGGCGCGGAGCTGGCGGCCGCCAGGGCCCGGGCCGGTGCCATCGGCGGATCACTCGGTGTGGTGGCGGACACCGGGCGCTGCGCAGCCTGGGTCAGGCTGCCGCTGAATGCCGGATATGCGGCTCCCTGAGCGCATCGCGCGTCTTTCTGGCAGCTGGCACGCTGACGCGGTCGTCGCGGCCGTCCTCGGCGCCTCCCTGCTCGGTTATGCCGCCAGCCAGGACGCGCTGCACGGCCCGAATGACCTGTTCCAGCTGGCCTGCGGCCTCACGGCATGCGCGTGCGTGGGGATCAGGGGACGCTATCCGAAGCTGGCCGGGCTGGCAGCGGCCTGCTGCTTCGGGCTCACCGCGCTCGGCGACAATAACGTGCTGCCGGGAAATCTGTTCTTCATACCGCTCGCCCTTATCGCGTACTCCCTCGGGACCGCGGACGACGCGGTGCAGGCGGCGGCGGTCCTGGTGGTGCTCTATGCGGGAACTCAGCTGGCGACCGGCATCACGGTGTTCAACCCGTTCAACGTCGTGGCGACCGCCGGCGCGTGGGCGCTCGGCTTTGCCGTCCGGTCACGTCGCCGGGTCGCCGGCCAGCTCGCCGCCCGCGGCTGCGAGCTGGAAGCCGAGCGCGAGCTGTTCGCGGCCGAGGCGGTCCGGTACGAGCGCGCCAGGATCGCACGGGAGCTGCACGACATCGTGGCGCACAACATCAGCGTCATGGTCATCCAGGCCGGCGCCGGCCAGCGCCTCGCGGGCAGCGACCCGGCCTGGTCGCCGCGCGCCTGCCGGTCCGTCCTCAGGCGGAGCCCGGGGACCAGGATTCTGTCCCGCGGCAGACGCGGCCGCCATGGCCCGGGCCGCACGCTGGGAGCACCATCTCTCAGCGAAGGAGCACACGATGAAATACGGAAAGAACGTCCTGCTAGCAAGCCTGCTCATTCTCGGCCTCGGCGACCTGGTGATGGTTCCGTTCATGATCGCCGCCAACCACCGCACCGGCCGGGACGCCCCCGCTGCCGGCCATCGCGCTCGGCGCGCTGATCGGGCTGACGACGCTGGCCTCGCTGCCCGGCGTCCGGCAGGACCGCCGGTGGGCATTCCGGGTCTCGATCATCTGCCGCGCCATGGACACCGTCAGCTCGGCCCTGGGAATCCTGGCCGGTCCCGGCGTCGGATTCGCCGTCGTAGGCGGATTCGGCATGACACTGTCGGTGCTGGCCATCGTCTTGCTGGTGCGGCACAGCCCGGCCCGGCCGCTGGGCCATGCCACGACCAGAGCTTGACCGGCGCTGACCGCGGTCCCCTCACCCTGGCGGCCGGTCCCGATGCACACCGGGACCGGCAACCGCCGATAACGGCCCGTTACGTCAAGCCGCGGAACGCCGCGGCCTCCGGCCATCCGCTTGCAGGTCAGCAGCAGCATCCCTGGGCCTCGGTAACCTACTCCCCCGTGTCCGAGGAACTAGCCTGCTTCTCAATCGCGACGAGTGATGGCATCGGCCTGATGTGCTCCTACAGCGCCGAGCCGACGGTGGCGACCAGCGGCGTACTCGGCTTATCAGAAGTAATGG
>Ga0335081_10005981_pt1 | contig 19289 bp, 20 predicted proteins | sample Lox_Sample_35_FD_206713 | JGI IMG/M metagenome (GOLD analysis project Ga0335081, IMG submission 206713) | Soil microbial communities from Loxahatchee National Wildlife Refuge, Florida, United States - Lox_Sample_3.5 | ecosystem: Environmental > Terrestrial > Soil > Wetlands | place: USA... | reverse complement strand
GCGTGTCCGGCGTCACCGGAACGAGCGCGCCGAACTCGGCCTCGCGCGCGGCCCGCACCTCCGGCTCGGCGCTTGCCGAACTCGTGAGGACCAGGCCCGGGGCCCGGTGCGTGGCGGAAACGAGCTGGTTCCCGTCCCAGAGGAGGAGGTGAACGGCCGAACCGGGATCGAGGGCGACCAGGCTGAACGGCTGGTAGCCGCCGATCGCTCGGCGGGCCAGAGCCTCACAGGCCTCCGGGGCCGTGGCATGTGAGATGATGTCGGGAATGATGTGACCCCGGCTGACGGGCTCCCGAGGCGGGACGTAGTCCGGTACTTCGTAGCGGTTGAGCAGCCCAAGCGTAAGCCCGAACTCGTTGACCGCGAGCCAGGTCCCGCCAGACTCCCCGTCTTCCGGCGCGATGTAGCGGGTGCCCTGCGCTACCCCGATAGTCGGAGAGCGGGCCGGCGCACGGGTGCGACGCTCGTCGCGGTTGAAGCAGAGAGTGTAGCCGCCTGCCTCGGGGACCCAACTTACTGTGCACATGCCGCGGGCCGCCGGCTCGAAGCCAGCGTGGAAGGCGCCACCCCGAACTCGGCCCCCGCCTCGACGCCCTCCAGCTTGAGCGCCTCCTTGATCAGGGCAAAGTGATGGACGGTATGGCTCACCAGGAATTGGAGCTCCCGCTTGACGGAGGAGCGACTCCAGTCGGGCTCGCCATCCCGGTCGGTTACACTGCGCAGGGTGACGCGCAAGTCTCGGTCCCCGAGGTCGGAGGGAAGCCGTCCGATGTCCGCGATGAGTCCCAGGGCTGCGGAGACGGCCAGGCGGCGCTCCTGCTCGAGCGGCGTCCCGCGGCGGCGCCGATCATAGTCGATTGCCCCCTGCGGAAGCCCGGCGAGGAAGGCATGATAGTGATCGAAGACATGCCGGAAGTGCGCGCCGACCGGAGAGCGTCCGTCGCGGGCGCCGCCGGCGGCGTAGATCCGGTCGTCCAATCGATTGAGGACCTCGACCGCCTGATTGAGCACGATCAGGTTGCCTTCGACTGCCTCCAAACGTTCGCTCATCCCGGCTCCGTGACGACAGGGGTGAATTGTGAGGATACGGCCTGGTGCAGCCGCTCTGCCAGCCGCTTCCGATCCCGCTCGGCGATGGGGCGTGGACCGTGGCGCACCGTCGCCTCGATCCAGGGCAACCGGCTCAGATGGAACAGATGGGCGGCGAACGTCATGTCGCCCCACCAGCAGACGGCAAGATGGGCCGGCGGGCTTCCCGGCGGAGTCCGGTAGCTGAGGCTCGCGTAATGGACGGGCCGCGCCGCCCGGGCCGCCGCTTCGAGCAAGGCGGGGCGGAAGGGGAGGACGCGGCTGCCGGCGCTGCTCGTCGCCTCCGCGAACACGACCACATCGTCGCCCGCCCTCAGGGCCCCACCCAGCTCGTCGACGGCGCGCACCGCGTCCCGCTTGCTCGTCCGGTCGACGAAGATGGTCCCCACCAGCGCGGCGAGAAACCCGACGACCGGCCAGCCCCGGACCTCACGCTTGGCTACGAACCGGGCCGGAGAAAGCGCGGCATACACCACGATGTCGAGGTACCCCAGGTGATTCGAGACCAGGTAGAAGGGGCTCGCCGGCGGCTCCCCTTCGACCACGGTGCGCACGGCGAGGAGCCGGAGTACGCCGCGCGCCCAGACCCGAAACGCCACGCGGCGGGCGGCACGGCGCCCCCGCGGGAGCGGGAACAGAAGCACCGTCCCGCCCGCGCACAGCACGAACCCTGTACAGGTCCACAGCGCCAGGAGCGGCAACCGGACCCAGGCACGGGCCGCGCTCGGTTCAGCGGAAGAAGAAACGGTAGCTGCTGGCGTCGAGACGCGTGACATCGAGCGCAACCAGGAAATCGATGGTCTTGAACTGCCGATCCAGCGCGGGTGGGCCGAGCGCCTTGGCGCCCAGGTTGAGGTAGCTCTGAAAGAGGGGCGGAATGTGGACCGGGATGGCTTCGATGCTCCCTTGGGTGGAGCACTCGAAGCCCGGGAGCGGCCCCGCGCGTAGTTCGGGGTCCACATGCCCTTCCCGCTCAAGAAATGCGAAGGTGGCCAGGCCGAGGGCCGGGTCCTGCGAGGTGAGCGAGCAGCACCCGAACAGATGGCGCTTGCGGTTCTTCCGGAGATAGCTGGCGAGCCCGCGCCAGAGCAGGTTGAGGACCCTCCCGTTACGGTGCTCGCGGGCCACGCAGGCCCGCCCGACCTCGACCGAGTCCCGGAGGAACGCCTTCGGAAGCGATCCGAGATCGAACTCGCCGGCAGAATAGAACCCGCGTGACCGTTCGGCCATCTCCACGGTCTGCAGACGGTAGGTGCCCACCACCTCGCCCGCGGGCTCGGTGGCGATGAGCAGGTGGTGAAAATGGGGGTCGAGGTCGTCATGATCCCGGCCGGTCTGAAAGGCGCTCTCGAGTCCCTCGCCGAGTTCCAGATTGAACACCTCGAACCGCAGCCGCTGGATCTGATCCAGGTCGGCAACGCTGCGGGCAAACCGCACCGTGTAGCGTCCGGCCCGCACCTCGTCCCCCGGCAGGAACTCGGGAAAGCCGGGGTAGGGGACATCGAGTTCGCGGGCAGCGAATTCGGTTTCGGCGCCCAGACGGGCGGGATCGGTGCTTCCGGTCATAGAAGTCCCCTCGAGGCGGGGGAGCGATACACAACGAGACCGCCCGACGTTCGGTTCCTCCGGAAGGAAGAGGGGCCGAATCGGGGTCTGCGCTGCGTGGGAGTTGCCAGATGGCTGGCTGCTAATTTTGGCCACGGGGGCTACGGCCGCTAGGGCATCGATCCAGGACCGGCATTGCCATCGTGGCCATGAACTTGCACCTTGGGCAGGCCCGGGACGCGAGCATCGCCCAACCCGAAGGTTTGAGAGGTAACCCATTTGCAATCAGAAGCTTATGAGGCGTGGGCTTGATGCATAGCCCGCGCTTTGGACACCGAGGGTCCACCCTGGGGGGACAACCTCCGCGCCTCTGGTTGCTGCTCGTTCTGACCCTGGCCCCGGCGCGCGCCGTCGCGCAGGTTCCGTCGAAGATCGTTCCCGAACGGCCCAAGGCGACGCTCGATCTGGACCGGGCGAGGCTGGCGCGGCTCGCGAGGCCCATTGTGGCGGGGGAGAGCGTCCGTGGGGAGCTGTCGCTGCGGGATCCGGTCCTGGCGGCGGACCAGTCTCCCTACGAAGTGTGGTCGTACCGGGGCAAGGCCGGCGAGGTGCTCTCGGTACTCATGCGGTCGATCCGGGTTGACGCTTACGTCCTGGTGCTTCGCGCCAACGCCGGTGCCCTGGAGATGGTCGGAGAGGACGATGACGGTCTGGGCGCCGGCACCAGCGACGCCGGGCTCAGGATTCGACTGCCCGCCGACGGGGAGTATTTCATCCTTGCTAACGCGTCCAGCAGCCTGGGCCGGGCCTACTTTTACGGGCCGTACCAGCTGGAGGTCGTCTCTTCGCTTCCCCAGGCCACGCCGCGATGGTCCGAGCTTTATCCCGGCGGGGGAAACCCGCGGGACGGCTACGCGGTCGTGGTCGGCATCTCGGACTATCCTGGTGAGGACGAGGACTTGACGGGGCCGCGGCAGGATGCTGAGCTCTTCCGGCAGATGCTGATCTTTCAGTGGGGATTCAAACCCGAGAACGTCCTCACGCTCACGGACCGCAACGGGACGCGAGACCAGATCATCAACGGCTTCCGTCGCTTTCTCTCGCAGGCGGGGCCGGAGGGGAGGGCCGTCTTCTATTTCTCGGGTAACGGCACCGAGGTCGAGGAAGCCGCCCCCGAGAGCGGCGCGGAACGCCGAAGCGCGGGGACCGAGGCGCTCTACGTCTGGAGCGACGACGCCAGCGAGAAAGGCTCCGTCGTCCTGAGCGACGAGCTCTCCGCTCTCGCGGGTGACCTGCGAGCCGGCCGCGTCCTGCTGGTTCTCGACGCATCGTTTTCCGGCATCGGGAGCCGCGGTGAGAGCCCGCGTGGCGCGCCCAAGCTGGCCCGAATCCGCGACCTTCGCGGCTGGCTGGCGCCGCCCTCGACGTACCTCGATACCCGCGGGGTAGCGGCCGATCCACCGGGCAACCAGGTCTGGCTGCTCGCTTCAGGGAACAAGGAGGTGGCCTGGACGGCCACCGGCTGGCCGGAACGGGGAGGGATCGCGAGCGTCTTCACCTATTTCCTGGTTGACGCGATGAAGAACTCCACCACCGGCACCACGCTTCAGGCGTTGATGGCGGGCGTCCGGGACCGCACCGACGACTTCAGTCGCACCAGTTTCGGGCGGACCCAGACGCCGCAGGCGGCCGGCTCGCACCTGGGCGATCTCCTCCCCGCCTTCCTGGGGCCGTAACCGGCCGACTGCTTGCGGTCCTCAGGGAAAGACCGATCTTGAATCCGGAGACCTCGCGGCGACCATGACGGACACTCTCATCGGCTGGCTGGGCGGCGCCGGGACCTGGGCCTGGCACGTGAGCGCGTGGCTGCTCCTGGCCGTCAACCTCGGCGCCCTGGGCATCGTGGTGATCACCCGAAGCCGAGCCCTGGTTGATCGGTGGACCGGCCGGTGGTTGGCCGCCAACCTGGGGCTGCTCGGATTCGGCCTCGGCGTCCCGGCGGTCACGGGGCTCCTCCGTCTTGCGCTCAACGCACTCCCATCGTTGGGTGTGGCGCAGCAGCACCTCCCCAAGTAGGCCCCTCCTTTCCACAGCGATTATGTTGGGGTCCATGGACCGCTCCGTGGATCAATTCGTTCTCGAGACGGCGGAGGGCCGTCGCCGCTACGCGCTGCCTGCGGGCGCCATGCGGATCGCGGAGGAGTTGACCGCGGCGGCCCTGGCGCTGCTGTTCCCGCACTTTGCGACCGCCGATCGTCGGTCCGCCGCTGACGTGGAGGACGAGCTCGATGCCATGCGGCGCACGGTGGAAGGCTTCCTGCTGGCCGAGCGACACGATCCGGCATGGGTGCACGAAGTCGGCTCGGCCTTCGGAAGCGCGTTGCCGCCGCTTCGCGAAGCCCTTGCCCTCGATGCACGCGCCATCTGCGAGGCCGATCCGGCCGCCCGCGACCTGGACGAGGTCATCCTCGGCTACCCGGGGTTCTTCGCCATCGCGTGCTATCGGATCGCGCATGCGCTCCGTGGCTTGGGCGCGGGGCTGCTCCCCCGGCTCATCACGGAGTTTGCCCATCGGGAGACGGGCATTGACATCCATCCTGGCGCCGTGATCGGCGGCTCCCTCGCGATCGATCACGGGACCGGCATCGTGATCGGTGAGACCACGGTGATCGGCCACCGCGTGCGGCTGTACCAGGGCGTGACCCTGGGCGCCCTCAGCGTGCGGAAGGAGCTGGCCCGGCACAAGCGTCATCCCACCATCGAGGATGACGTGGTGATCTATGCCAACGCCACGATCCTCGGTGGCGACACGGTCATTGGCGCGGGAAGCATCATCGGCGGGAACGTCTGGCTGACCCACAGCATTCCCGCCGGGTCGGTGGTCACGCACGGCGCCACCGTCGAGCGCCCCCGCGAGGCCGACGAAGCGCTCATGGAGTACAACATCTAGCACGATCCGACGAGGGACCACATGCGAGCGGCCACGATTCTGGAGACGATCGGTCAGACCCCCCACGTGCGCATCAACCGGCTCTTCGACCAGCGCGCCGAGGTCTGGCTCAAGCTGGAGCGGGCCAACCCCGGCGGGAGCATCAAGGACCGGATCGGCCTCGCCATGATCGAGGACGCGGAGCGGCGGGGCGTGCTCAAGAAGGAGGTCACGATCATCGAGCCGACCAGCGGCAACACCGGGATCGGTCTGGCGATGGTCGCCGCGGTGAAAGGCTATCGCCTGATCCTGGTCATGCCGGAGTCGATGTCCGTCGAGCGGCGCCGGATCCTGGCCGCCTACGGCGCGGAGCTCGATCTCACTCCCCGGGAGAAAGGGATGAAGGGGGCCATCGAGCGGGCGCGGGAGCTGCAGGCGAGCATCCCGGGGAGCTGGATTCCGCAGCAGTTCGAGAACCCCGCTAATATCGAGATCCACCGGCGTACCACCGCGCGCGAGATTCTCGCCGACTTTCCCGAGGGCCTGGACTACCTCATTACCGGCGTGGGCACCGGCGGCCACATTACCGGCGTGAGCGAAGTCCTGAAGGAACGGTTCCCCAAGCTCAAGACCTTTGCCGTCGAGCCGGTCAAGTCCGCGGTCATCTCCGGAGGGAGCCCCAGCCCGCACCGGATTCAGGGGATCGGGGCCGGGTTCATCCCTGCCAACCTGCACACGGCGACACTCGACGGGACGATTCAGGTCACGGAGGAGGAGGCGTTCGGCTACGCCGCCCGGGCGGCCCGGGAGGAAGCCATCTTCGTGGGGCCTTCCTCCGGCGCCACGCTTGCCGCGGTGGCGAAGAAGCTCCCCGAGATCCCGGCCGGCAGCCGGGTGCTCGCCTTCTGCTACGACACGGGCGAGCGGTACCTCTCGGTTGAGGGGCTCTTCGGGTGAGCGCCTAGCAGATTCTCGGCAGCTGGTCCCCGGGGAGCATGTCCACTACGCGGGTTCCGCCGATCGCGGTGTCGAGCACGACGTAGCCGGGGTGATCCTTCACCACCTGTCCCAGCAGGACCGCATCCCGTCCCAGCGGATGCCCGCGGAGCGCGGCCAGCGCCGCGTCGCCCAGCTCCGGCCGCACAATGGCGACGAGCACGCCTTCATTGGCGACGTAGAGCGGGTCGAGTCCGAGCATTTCGCAGGCCGCGGCCACGTTGCCCGGCACGAGGAGGCTGCTTTCGTCGAGCCGCATGCCGGCTCCCGACGCCTGTGCGATCTCGTTGAGCGCGCTGGCGACGCCGCCGCGGGTGGGGTCGCGGAGCGTGACGAGGCCCGGCCCGCAGCGCTCCTTGAGGCGTTCCACCAGGGGCACGAGGCAGGCCGTGTCGCTCTCGATGCTGGACTCGAAGGCAAGGCCCTCCCGCGCCGCCATTATGGCCATGCCATGCCGGCCGATGGCTCCGCTCACCAGGATGAGATCGCCGGGCCGGGCCTGGTCCGGCGCGGGATGCGGGCCGGGCTCCAGCAGGCCGATTCCGGTCGTGTTCACGAACAGCCCGTCGGCCTTTCCCCGCTCGACGACCTTGGTGTCGCCCGTAACCAGCGGCACCCCGGCCTCCCGTGCTGCCCCGGCCATCGACCGCACTACCCGGTCCAGGGTGTCGAGCGGCAACCCTTCCTCCAGGACGAACCCCGCCGTGAGGTAGAGCGGGCGGGCGCCCATCATCGCCACGTCGTTGAGCGTGCCGTGCACCGCGAGCAGCCCGATATCCCCGCCCGGGAACTCCAGCGGGTGCACCACGAAGGTGTCGGTGGACACCACGATTTCGCGGTCAGCCAGAGGCAGGACGGCCCCGTCGCCCAATTGCCCGAGGTATGGGTTGCCGAGGTGGGGCAGAAATCGCTCGCGGAGCAACGCCGCGCTCATCTTGCCGCCGGAGCCGTGGCCCAGCTGGATCCGTTCGCTGTCCGTGAGCGGAACCGGGCAGCTGACTCCGCCGATATCGACGCCTGTCATGATTGTGTGCTCCGGCCGGCCGGTTCGCGGAACCGGGCATAGTTGTAGTAGGCCGCGCAGGCTCCCTCGGACGAGACCATGGGCGCGCCCAGCGGATGCTCCGGCGTGCACCGCGTTCCGAAGGCCGGGCACTGGGTTGGCTTGAGGTTCCCCCGCAGCACATCTCCGGCCCGGCATTCGGCCGGCTCCGCCACGGTGAGCGCGCCGAGCCCGAAGCGCACCTCCGCGTCGAAGTCCGCGTATTCCTCTCGCAGGGCCAGCCCGCTTGCGGGTATCGCGCCGATGCCCCGCCACTGTCGGTCCGTGAGGCGGAACACCTTGCGGACCAGCTCCTGGGCCGGCCGCGTGCCCTCGCGGGTCACCGAGCGGACGTACTGGTTCTCCACTTCGTGGCGGCCCTGTTCCAGCTGGCGCACGGCGATGAAGATGCCCTCCAGAATGTCGAGCGGTTCGAACCCCGTCACCACGATCGGGACTTTATAGCGCGCGGCAATGGGCTCGTACTCCTCCCATCCCATGACCGAGCAGACGTGTCCGGCCGCCAGGAAGCCCTGCACGCGGTTGTCCGGCGCCTCGAGAAGCGCCGTCATGGCCGGCGGCACGGTCACGTGGGAGACCAGGATGCTGAAGTTCGGGACGCGAAGCTCCCGGGCACGCCACACCGCCATCGCGTTGGCCGGCGCGGTGGTTTCGAAGCCCACGGCGAAGAAGACCACCTGCTTTTCGGGGCTCCGGATGGCCAGCTCCAGCGCGTCGAGCGGGGAATAGACGACGCGGATATCGCCGCCCCGCGCACGAATCTGCAGCAGGTCGCATTCCGATCCCGGCACCCGGAGCATGTCGCCGAACGAGGTGAAGATCACCCCGGGGTTCGCGGCCAGGGCCAGCGCCTTGTCGATCTGCTCGAGCGGAGTCACGCACACCGGGCAGCCCGGCCCGTGGATCATCTCCACCGCGCCCTCGAGCAGGGCGTCGAGGCCCTGCCGGACGATGGTGTGCGTCTGTCCGCCACAAACTTCCATGAGCGTCCACGGCCGCCGCGCCGTCTCGCGAATCCGGCCGATCAGGGCCCGGGCCACGGCGCCATCGCGGTACTCGGTGAGGTACCTCATGGCGTCCCTCCGTCCGCTGCCCTGGCCAGGCTCTGCTCGGCCACCTCCCGCATCCAGTCCAGTTCCTCGAGCTGGCTCATCTCCTTCAGGGCCTCGAAGGTCCGCCGCGCCTCCTCCTCGTCCACGCGGCTGATCGCAAACCCGACATGCACCACGACGTAGTCACCCGGCTTGATCTCAGGGGCAACGTAGGCGAGGCAGACCTCGCGGCGCACCCCGCCGAAATCGACAGCCCCCATCAGCAGGCCGCGGTCATCGTGAATCTCGAGGACGCGGCCGGGAATGCCCAGACACATCGGTCACCTCCGGAGGGAAAGGATCGCCGCGGCCATCGCGGCCTGCCCGTAACTGATCGCCCCGTCATTCGGTGGAAGGCGGAGCGGGAGCAGTACTCGGATGCGTCGCGTTTCGAGGCGGCTTCGCACCGAGTCCAGCAGCCGGGCGTTCTGGAACACGCCGCCGCCCAGGACCACGGTCGAGAAGCCGGTCGCTTCGAGCGCGCGGAGCACGAGTAGCTCGGTTGCGCGCGCAATGCTCGCGTGAAAGTCGGCCGCCAGATCGGCCGGGTCGCCGCCCCGCTGCCGCCGGAGGGCGAGGCGGGTGAGGAGCGGGACGGGGTCAAGTCGCCAGGCACCGGTCTCGTCAACTTCGATCGGCACCGGATACTCGGAGGCAACTCGTCTTCCCGCGAGCGCCTCGAGCTCCATGGCGGCCTGCCCTTCGTAAGCCGCCACGAGCCGAAGTCCCAGCGTGGCCGCGGCGGCATCGAACAGGCGCCCCATGGAAGATGCCAGGGGCGCGTTCACCCCGGTCTCGATCTGGCGCAGTGCCATCTCGCGCTCCTGGGCTGGGACGCTCTCCAGCGCTGGCGTCAGGGCGGCCCGCGCCGCCGGATCGAGGGAGGCATAGCCCAGCGCCGCGCGCCACGGCCGTCGCGCGGCGAGGTCCCCACCCGGCAGCGGGGCATAGCGCAGGTGGGCCAGGCGACGGAATCCGGTAAGCTCTCCCGCCAGGACCTCGGCGCCCCACACGGCGCCATCGGTTCCGTAGCCGGTGCCGTCATAGGCCACGCCGACCACCGGGCCCTCCTCCCCGTGTTCCGCCATCACGGCGGCAATGTGCGCGTGATGATGCTGGACGGCGAGCGTCGTCGCGAGGCCCAGGTCCCGGGCCAGGCGGGTGGAGAGATAGCCGGGGTGCAGGTCGTGCACGACGGCCTCGGGCTCGATCCGGAACAGCCTGCGGTACACCGCCAGCGCCTGCTGGAAGTGCTCGAGGGCTTCCAGGCTCTCGAGGTCGCCGATATGCGGACTCACCCACGCGGCCCGGCCATGCACGACCGTGAAGGTGTTCTTGAGATGGGGTCCCACGGCGAGCAGCGGCACGGGGCTCTCGACTGGGAGACTGAGAGGAAGCGGCGCGTAGCCCCGGGCCCGGCGCAGCAGGATGGGCGTCTGCCCCGACCGTCGCAGCACCGAATCGTCAACCCGGCAGAGCACCTCGCGATCGTGCATGAGGAAGCCATCGGCGATCCCGTGCAGCCGGCGCCGAGCCTCGTCGTTCCCGATGGCGATTGGCTCCTCGCTACGGTTGCCACTGGTCATTACCAGCGGGCGGCCCACTTCCTCCAGGAGCAGGCAATGGAGCGGCGTCGAAGGGAGCATGATGCCCACCGTGTCGAGCCCCGGCGCCACCGCGGGCGCGAGATGAGACCCCGCCCGCGCGGGGAGCAGCACCACTGGCCGCTCCCGCCGGGTCAGAAGGGCCGCGTCTTCCGGTCCGAGAGAGGCGAGTTGCTCCGCCATGCTCAGCGACGCCACCATGATCGCGAACGGCTTGGCTTCGCGCTGCTTCCGCTCCCGTAACATTTGCACTGCATCTTGGTCCGTCGCGTCCACGGCCAGGTGGTACCCGCCGAGGCCCCGCACGGCCACGGTGCCACCGGCGCGGAGCAGGCTCGCTGCCGCCGTGAGCGCGGCTTCGCGGCTCGTGGCCACGGTCCCGATCGCCGACTCGAACCAGAGCGCCGGGCCGCAGGCTGGGCAGCTGTTGGTCTCGGAGTGGTGGCGCCGGTCGCCGGGGGTGGCGTACTCCCGGGCGCATTCCGGGCACTGGGTGAATGGCGCCATCGAGGTCCGCTCTCTGTCGTACGGGAGCCGGTCGATGACCGAATAGCGCGGGCCGCAGTCGGTGCAGGTGATGAACGGATAGCGGTACCGCCGGTTGGCAGGATCGCGCAGCTCGCGCTCGCACTCGGCGCACAACGCCACATCGGGCGGGACCGGAAGGCGGCGGTCGGCCTGTTCGGTGCTGGCCGCGATCGCGAAGTCCACCAATCCGGCCGGCACCGTCGGCTCCACCTCGATCTGATCGATGCTCGCGAGCGGAGGCGCCTCGCTGGTCAGGGCGGTCAGGAAGGTCGTGATCGCCTCGTCTTCCCCCTCGAGTACCAGCTCCACCTCACCGGAGGCATTCTGCACCCATCCGCCCAGGCGATGGCGGAGTGCCAGACGGTGCACGAAGGGGCGGAACCCCACCCCCTGCACGACGCCGCGCACCCGGACGCGGCAGGCCGTGCGGGCCGGCGGGGGGAGCGCGGTCATGTCCGCGCCGGAGCCTGTACTTGCTGGCGGAGGAAGTCGAACCATTCGTCGAGCCCCGCCCCGGTCCGGGCGGAGGTGAGGAAGAATCGAAGCGACGGGTTCACTTCGCGGGCGCTGGCGATGGCGCGATCGAGGTCGAAGTCCAGGTGAGGGAGGAGATCGATCTTGTTGAGGACCGCGTAGCTCGCCTTCCGGAACATCTTGGGATACTTGAGGGGCTTGTCCTCGCCTTCGGTGACCGAGAAGACCACGATCTTTGCCGCCTCCCCGAGGTCCCAGCTGGCCGGGCAGACCAGGTTGCCCACATTCTCGACGAAGAAGAGCCGGGTCCGTTCCAGGTCGATCGCGTCGAGCGCGGCGCTGACCTGGCTTGCATCGAGGTGGCAGGCCCCATCGGTCACTACGGCCTGTACCAGTCGGGACGTGCGACGGGCCAGCCGGTCGGCGTCGTTCTGGGTCTGCACGTCGCCGGTGACGACGGCGATCTCGAGTTCCTCGCCGAGCGCGTCCAGGGTGCGCTCCAGCAGGCTGGTCTTGCCGGAGCCGGGGGAGGACACGAGGTTGAACGCGGTGATGCCCGCGGCGGCGAGGCGGCCACGCACGTCGGCCGCGAATTCGTCGTTCCGCGCCATGACGCGCTCGCGCGCCTCAATTCTCCGGACGGCCATCATCCACCTCCAGGTAGGTCAACCTCAGATCTTCCCCCGGCCGGGAGAGCAACTCGAGCCGCGCGCCGGAAAAGGGCGGGGCGGAAAGCAGGGATTCCAAGCAGAAGCGGAAGTTGTCGACCTCGACGCCGGCGTCGTCCCCCACTTCTACCCCCAGGCTCCGGACCGCGCTGGGCGGGAGCGGCACTGCCTTCTCCTCGGCGATGCGGCAGACCTCGAGGGCTAGGCTCAGCTCATGCATCGGCCATCGCCCGGCGCGGGTCGCAGCTCCGACCCCAGTCCGCGAGGCGGGCCCGCACCGCGGCCAGCGCAAGGGGCACCGCGTCCGCAAGGGCCGGGGTGAGCCCCACCGACATCTCGATCGCCGCCGGCTCCGCGCCGATGGCCACGGTGCGCTCCGGCAGAGTGCCACGCCACTCCGCGAGCGCCAGCACCTCCTTGAGGTCGATCTGGTGCGGCGAGAGCTTGTGCGCCAGGTACCGGGGCAGTTGGGCGCGCTCCAACTCGACCACCGTTCCTGGTGCCGCCCCGGAGCGGATCGCGTCCACCAGGATCAGCTCCGAGGCCGTTTCGATGGCCGGGAGCAGGTTCATCCCCCAGGTGCCCCCATCGATCAGCTCCACCTCCGGCCCCACCTCGTAGCTGTTCCGCAGGCGGTCGACGACCGCCAGCCCGAAACCGTCGTCCTCCATCAGCGGGTTCCCCAGTCCGAGAACGACGGTCCGTCGGGTGGGGTCAGGCGTCGGCGCCATCGATGTAGTTCTCCTTGCTTGGAACGAAGCGGCCGCCGCTGACGATGGAGGAGATCGTCCCTGTCCGCTCGACGTTGTCGGCCCGGATGGCGAGGTAGACGTGAATGGGGATGAAGATCAGGAACACCCACGTGAGCACGTGGTGAACGAAGTGGACGATCGGGAGCCCGCCGAAGAGGATCACCACCCAGTTGAAGACGTGGTAGAAGAACCCGCTCGGGTTGTACTGCCCATACATGGCGAAGCCCGTGATCACCATGATCGCGGCCGTGCCGTAGAGCAGGGTGTAGCTCAATTGCTGGAGCGGATTGTGGCCGAGGTATTTCGGCGCCCGGTCCGGCTCGATCATCAGGTAATACTTGATCTGCTTCCACATGTTGACCCAGTCGCGGGGCCGGAGCGGGAACAGCGCCCGCAGGCGCTCGAACTTGTTCCCTGCGAAGAGCCAGTAGAACCGGACGATCGCCGTCATGACCAGGAACGCCGCCGCGGCGAAGTGCACGAACCGCACCCACCCCATCAGGAAGTGGTTCTGGGTATCGCCACCGGTTATGAAGAAGGGCATTCCGATGTACAGTCCGGTCACCGCCAGCGTAAGGATGCACAGAACGGCGATCCAGTGCATGGCCCGGATCGGCCAATCCCACAGATACACCCAATGGTAGTCGCCGCTGGGCGGCGGAATCCGGTGGCCCAGCGTAAAGCCGGGGCTGCCGGGAGCGGAGGCGGGAGGTGTCGGGGTCATTGGACCTTCACCTCCGTGACCAGGTTGCCATCCGTGTCGAGGACGTGCACCCCGCACGCCATGCACGGGTCGAAGGAGTGGATGGTGCGCAGGATCTCCAGCGGCTGGTCGGGCCGCACCAGCGGATGGTTGTCGACCAGCGAGGCCTCGTAGGGGCCCATCTGTCCCTTGGTGTCCCGCGGGGAGCAGTTCCAGGTGCTCGGTACCACGCACTGGTACTTGGTGATCTTGCCGTCCTTGATCTTCACCCAGTGGCCCAGCCCCCCGCGTGGAGCATCCAGGTAACCGAACCCCTTGACCTCGCCCGCCGGCCAGGTGGACGGATCCCACTTTTCCTTGTTGAAGGTCTGGGTGTCGCCGCTCCGGATCCGGTCGACGAGAGAGTTGAACCAGTGATTCATGCGGCGGGCGATGAGCACCGTCTCCATGCCCCGGGCGGCGGTGCGACCCAGCGTGGAGAAGAGCACGCTCGGCCCGACCTTCAGGGTTTCGAGCGCGGCGGTCACGATCTCCTGGACTTCCTTGTGGCCGTTGCCGTAGGCCACCAGCATCCTCGCCAGCGGGCCCACCTGCATGGGCTGGCCCTCGTACCGCGGCGCCTTCATCCAGGTGTACTTCGGCTCCCCCTGCAAGTAGGTCCACGGCGTGGGCGGCCCGGTGTACTTGGCCTTGGTCTCACCTTCGTACGGGTTCAGCCCGACGCTATCCCCGCCTGAATACTCGTACCACGAGCTGTTGATGAATTCCTGCACGTTCGCGGGATCGAACGGGTGGACCTTGGTCAGGTCCTTGTTGAGGATGATCCCGCGCGGCAGCCAGAGCTTGTCCAGCTCGTTGATATCGCCCTCGGGGAACTCCCCGTAGGCGAGGAAGTTCGGCACCCCGCCGCCGATCGCGCCCCACTCCTTGTAGAAGCCGGCGATGGCCACGAGGTCGGGCCAGTACACCTGCTCCACGAAGCGTTGCGCGCGCGCGATCATGTCCTGGATTTCGGTGAGACGCACCGCGTTGATCGTCGCGCGGGCGTCGAGGTTGATGGCCGAGGCCATCCCGCCGACCAGGAAGTTGGGGTGGGGGTTCTTGCCACCGAAGATCGTGTGCAGGCGGATGATGTCACGCTGCCAGTCCAGCGCCTCCAGGTAGTGCGCCACCGCCATCAGGTTCGCTTCGGGCGGGAGCTTGTAGGCGGGATGGCCCCAGTAGCCGTTGGTGAAGATGCCCAGTTGCCCCCCGGCCACGAACTTCTTGAGCCGATCCTGCACCTCGCCGAAGTAGGTTGCGGAGTTGTTCGGCCAGGGTGAGATCTGCTTCGCCAGGCGGGCGGTCCCTTCGGGGTCGGCCTTGAGGGCGCTCACCACGTCCACCCAGTCCAGGGCATGCAGGTGATAGAAGTGGATGACGTGATCCTGGATGTACTGCATGCCGTGCACGAGGTTCCGGATCAGGTTGGCGTTGGGAGGGATCTTGATGCCCAGGGCATCTTCGACCGCACGGCAACTGGCGACGGCGTGCACCACCGTGCAGACCCCGCAGATCCTCTGGGTGAACGCCCAGGCATCGCGGGGATCCCGACCCTCCATGATGATCTCGATGCCACGAAACTGAGTCGACGAGGCCCAGGAGTTGTTGATCTTCCCCTGGTCCGCTTGAACCTCGATCCTGAGGTGTCCCTCGATCCGGGTGATGGGATCGACGACGACTTTGGTCTGAGCCATGGGGACCTGTCTCCGCTAGGCGTTCGGGGTGCCGGGCCCGCCCTTGGGCGGCTCGACCACCGGTAACTGACGCTTCCGTTCCCGCATCTGATGCACTCCGGTGGCGGCGGCATGGGCCAGGACGCCCGCCGTTGCGCCCACCGCCAGTGCGGCGCCGATGATGTCCACGCGCTGTTCCACGCCAAATCCACCAACGTCCGGCAGGCGCCCGTAGAAGGGCGTCATCGTATCCCAGAAGTGCGGCTCGGTGCAGCCCAGGCAGGGATGGCCCGCACCGATGGGCCACGAGGTCCCGGAGTTCCACTGGAAGATCGGGCAGGGAGAGAAGGTCTCGGGGCCCTTGCACCCCACGTGGTACAAGCACCACCCCTTCCGGGCCGCCTCGTCATCGAACGTCTCGACGAACTGCCCGGCGTCGAAGTTGGCACGCCGCGAGCACTGGTCGTGGATGCGCGCCCCGTAGGCGAACATTGGACGGCCCAGCGGGTCCAGCGCCGGCAACCGGTTGAAGGTGAGGTAATAGACCACCGTTGCGGTAACGACATCCGCGATGGGCGGGCAGCCGGCGATGTTCACCACCGGCCGGTCCTTGATGATGTCCGCCACGCCGACCGCTCCGGTGGGGTTGGGGCGGGCGGCCTGCACGCTCCCCCAATGGGCGCAGGCGCCGATCGCGATTACCGCTGCGGCGTCCTTGGCACCTTCCTCGAGAATGTCCTTCGCAGTCCGCCCTCCGACGGTGCAGTAGATACCGCCGTCGTTGGTCGGTACCGAGCCGGTCACCAGCAGCACGTACTTGCCGGCATTGGCCTTGATGGAATCCGTCATCGCCTGCTCCACGGCGCTCCCAGCCGCGGCCATCAGGGTGTGCTGGTAGTCCAGGGAGATGATGTCCAGGACCAGGTCGCCGATCGTGGGATCCGAGCTGCGGAGCACGCTTTCCACGCAGCCGGTGCATTCCTGGAGCTGGAGCCAGATCACGGGTGGACGCTTGGGGGCGAGCAGCGCCCGCATCATCCGCGGGGCCGAGGACTTCGAGACTCCGAGTACGACGCAGAGGCTTCCGCAGTATTCCAGGAAGTCGCGTCGCGTGACCCCGTGGCGTTTGAGGCTGTCGGTAAGGGACTCGCCAGGGAGCCAGTGACTAGCAGTGGGGAGAGACATCGCGGAACCTCCGGTCCGGCTGGGGCGGAACCAGTGGCCCACGGAGACGGCGGGATGCCCGACTACCGGCCGCCGCGATGGGCCGGGAAGCAGGTCGAACTTCGGCCCCGTCCCATGAAGCAAGGCTGAAAGTGCGGTGAATCCCTCGGAGTTCGCCTCATAAACGCCGACAGGCCGCCCGATCCCGAAGGACCGAGCGGCCTGGCGGTGGTGCAGTGCCCTGGCGGGCCGGACTTACCAGCAGGCCGGGGAGCCTTCCTGAAGCACCGCGGCGTTCGGCGCGTTGGCGCTGGCGCCGGTGTAGATGCCGCAGGTCGACGGCGTGCCGGTCACCGCCGGGTTGGTCTCGGTGGCCGACCAGCCGGAGGCGTTGATGTAGGTCAGCGCCAGCACGTTCCCCTGGCTCGGCGTAAAGGTCACCACCCCGCCCGACCCGGTGGCCTGGTTCACCTGCGCGGTGCCGATCGCGCTGGCGTAGTTGTTGTTGTCCGAGAAGAAGGCTTCCTGCGCGGTGACCAGGTTCCGCAGGTCCGACTTCATGGAGGCAACGATCGCCTTCTGCTTGGTGTTGGCGAACTTCGGAATCGCGATCGCGGCCAGGATGCCGATGATCACCACCACGATCAGCAGCTCGATGAGAGTGAAGCCCTTGCGGTTCATGCTGCCTCCAAAACTGGTTGTTGGTGCTGCCCGGTTGTTGTTTCGATCCGTTGAGCGACGCGCTCTACCTCTCGAGTGCCGGAAAAAGCAACCCATATGCCACGGCGCTAAGAAAGCACTAAAGCCAAAGTCAATCAATAACATAGGGCCCAACCAGCAACCCCGCTCCACAGCTTTGGGGCCCCGACAACTGACGGAATTTGCAGGACTCTCGGACCCTTTCATCTCATTGGCCGGCAAGATCGCCCCGTGGAACCCGGCGGAAGGGGCGAGCAGACCGCGCAATCACTGATCGAGCCACACAGGTCGAGCGCTGTATTGAGGTCTGGTCTCGGAGGGTTACCCCCGAGTCGGAATAGACGGCTCCGATAACCGCCGCCTGGCCCAGAAGGATAAGCGGCCCGGACGTGAGAATCACCCCGTAGAACCGCGCCGTGCCTGACAGTTCAAGCCCGTGAGGCGCGACGATCAGCCCCTGGGCCGATCCGGAATTGAGCCGTGTCCCGCTCTCCGCGGCTACGATGGGGGACCATGGACCGCAGGGACCAGCAGGCACACCCGGATCCCCCCAATTCAGGGAGTCTGTACGGTCACAACCGCCATCGGGGTCGAGAGCCGGCCCCAGGCCACCCACGGCGCCGGCCACGGTCCGGTCGGCCCACCGAAGGAGGTCTTCCGCTCCGACCGGGCGGAGCCGATCGAACCCGGAAAGCGTATCGTACCGGACGGGCAGGTCAACCGAGTCGGGCGTCGGGCAGCGCCCCTCCCACTCCGCCGGGACGATATCCTCCCCAGCCACCTGCGCGCCGGGGTCGACGACGACTGGACCGTGCGTCGTAACCGCGGCGTCGGCCGTGAGTGCCGGCGTGCTCAGCTCCACCAGCTCTCGAGCTACGTGGCGGGCGAGCAGGTAGCCATCCGAGGTACGACGCTCACCGACGGAACTCACGAGGAACAGTCGCTCGTCGAGCCGGAGCAGAGAGTCCGTCGCCCCCCACCCGGCCACCGCACCAGTCACCATGCCTCCCACGGGGAGGGATTCCGCAAGGAAGGGATCCCAGCGCCGCGCGGCATGATCGACCGATGCCTCGGCGCCAAGACGCGCGCTGGCGGATAAGAGGGCGCGGCTGCCACCCAGCCAGCGCAGCCGAGAGACGGTCAACGCCGCCGCGGCGAGTGCGCCTACCAAGGCGATCGTGAAGAGAGCCATGGGAAGCGCGGCGCCCGCCCGAGAGTTCACCGCAGGTTCCTCGGCGCGAGCCGGGTCTGCAGGCTCTCACTCACGACGCTGCCGGGGACTCCCGGATGCGGGCGGGTGCCTGCCAGACGCAGGTCGATTGACCGGATGTCCGCGAGGGCTGCCGCAGGGGAGCCCGTGGAGTCCTGATAGGTGAGGCCGCTCCCGGCCACAGAGAATGGACCGGTCAGAGGCTGAATGGCTTCCCCGCTGCTCACGGATCGGGCGCCCATCCATTCCTGGCTGCCGGACGCGTAAAGTCGCGCCTCCATCACTTCGAAGGCTCTCACGGGGACAAGCGCCGGTGGCGCCGGGAGCGTCCACCTCGAAGCATCGATGACCGTGCCCATGCGGAGCGACGACCTGCCCTCACATGAGGCCGACCCGACGCCGAGAATCGGAGCCGCCACCCACCGTGATGACGAATCGCCCGCTCGCGGCCGGAGCAGAAGCAGCAAGCTGTCCCGGCCGGCCTGGAGCGAGCGCAGCGCGCGCCAGCGCTCGCGGGAAATGAGAACCTCGGTTCCGCCCACGGCACACGCCAAGCCGGATCCCCGTGTCGCCCGGTATGCGAGGGCATCTCGTTCCGCGCGAATCAGGTCGAGATCGGGACCCTGCCGTCCGACATCAGCAAGCTCACTGGTCATGAAGGCAGCGGCCAGATCGAAGGCCTCCTGCAGGGAGGCGTGGCCACGCAGCGCCCGCAGGCCACGCTCGGCCGCAAGGTGCAGGCGTACCAGGATGAGGCCGATGAGCCCGAGGAGCACCATGCCGATCATCACGCCTGCCAGCGTGAACCCGCTTCGTCTCAGGCGAAGCATGGAAGAAAGCTCCAGGACGTGTCCGAGACCTCACGGCTCTCGGTGGGATACGCGAGGGTCAGCCGGACGGTGAGGCCACCAGCCACGGGAACCAGGCTCCAGTCGACTCGCTCGCCCGAACCGGCCCATACCGCGCCGTCTCCGGCCAGTGGCGCGCACCGGCCATTGGCGCGCCCGAGGTCGGCCTGGAGGCGCCCCATGGTCTCGACCAACAACCGGGCGCCGGCCG
>Ga0335081_10005980_pt1 | contig 19290 bp, 12 predicted proteins | sample Lox_Sample_35_FD_206713 | JGI IMG/M metagenome (GOLD analysis project Ga0335081, IMG submission 206713) | Soil microbial communities from Loxahatchee National Wildlife Refuge, Florida, United States - Lox_Sample_3.5 | ecosystem: Environmental > Terrestrial > Soil > Wetlands | place: USA... | reverse complement strand
TGGACCTCGAAAATGTCGGGAAGATTCCGGTTGTACTGCTCACCCCAGAGCCGGAAACCCGAGTCGGTGCTGACCAGTTCGGTGCCGATCACCAGCGTGTCGCCGCGCTGCACCAGTCTCCCGGTCAGCACCGCGTGGACCCGAAGCTCGTGGCCGACCGCCAGCGGATCCACCACGCGCCCCCGGTAGCGGAACACTGTGCTGCGGGCCATCACCCTCACTCCGGCCAGTTGTGAGAGGTTGCTGATGAGGCTCTCGGTGATGCCGTCGCTCAGGTAGTCGACTTCAGGGTCCCCGCTGGTGTTTTCAAAAGGCAGAACGGCAATCGACTTGACGGCCTCGAATTCCGGCGCCGTCGGCAGACTCGCGCCTTTGGCCATCTCGACGGGATAGATGAAGCGATATCCCCGCCGGGAAAGCGTTTCCACGAAGCGCGGATTCTCCGCCGAGTCGCCCAGCGTGTCGCGCAACTTGTTCATGGCCGTGTTGAGGTTGCGATCGAAGTCTACGTAGGTGTCGGGGTTCCACAGTCTCTGCCGGAGCTCCTGGCGGGTGATCAACTGGCCAGGCCTCTCTAACAGCGCAGCCAGGATCTGAAACGGCTTCTCTTCGATTTTCAGCCGCAAGCCGCGCCGGTGCACCTCGCGGGCCTGAAGGTTCACTTCGAAGGCCCCGAAACGTATGGCCGAGGGCGGATTTTCCTGTTCGCTCACAGTACCCAACCCTTCATTGATGAGCGCCGGACGCCGGGGGATGCTCCACCCATTGCAAGAAGCGGTGATGTTCTCTCATAAATCCTTCCCGAGTAACAACGTGCCGGACAACAAATCCTTGAGCGAGAGTTGAGATTTTTTCCACACGCCTCCTGCGTCTAAGCCAACGTACGACAAACACGCGAAAGAAGTTCAAGGCGTGAATCGCAAGACAAAGAGGAGGCTCGTGATGAAAATTCTAAAGACGGCTAGTCATTTAGTTCTGGTGGCGCTCGCCTTGGTACTTTCCGCCAGTGTGGGGAAGTCGCAAGTTGAGGGCTACAAGGGTACATTCACTCTACCCTTCGAGGTTAGCTGGGGAGGTACAACCCTGCCGGCCGGAGATTACACGCTCCGAGTGGATTCCGTCTCCGCGCCGCAGTTCATTCGCGTCGATGGCGAAGGCAAGTCCGCATTCATTCTGGCGGGCTCGCACGATCCGTCTGCAATCTCCAACCACAGCCAATTGGTTCTGGCGCAGACCGCGCATGGTTACGCCGTGCGATCATTTGAGGTCGGCGAGTACGGCCTGAGCGTCGATTTCGTCCTTCCCAGGCCCAAGGCCATTCAGTACGCCAATAATCATCAGTCGCGTGGCAACATTGAGGTGGCAGTGCGGCAAGGGCATTAGACAGGGCCCCGTGGAACCAGCGACTCAGGGGCCGGCCCTTCTCTGGGAGAGGGCTCGGCCCCTCGAGTATCGAGATGGATGGTTCTGCGTTTCGTGCAGGTCGGACGTCAATTGATGAGCGGGAGGGCCAATTTAGATCGAACTGAACTCGAACCGAGGGCGACTAAGACGGCTTGACGATAAGCCTCAAAGCGGTTGATTTAATCTTATAATTACTGGGCTGTGTAAATTCTACGTATCATATTCTACATAAACCTGACGGCTTCGTTTCGTAGAAAGGCCTGTTTTTAACTCCTTTGACCTAGTATTTTTATGGTAACTAAACGTCAACATGACATCCCCTCGAACATCTTGGTAGTACCTCAAACCCCAGCGGAGCGATTTGGCGCTACTCATGCCGCACCTATTGCTCCCCATGGTTCATCTCTCATCCGCAATTCCCGCGGTCTCGGCTCCAGCCGTTGGTCCTTTGTCGCGCGGGTTCTGTTCCTCGCGGATATCCCACCCCGTATTGCTCCTTCTGCGACTGCCGATGATCCAGAGGGCCCCTGACGCCGGCCCTGTTCTGCCCGATGCGAATCCCGAGTCCCTCACCCAAGTCGCCCCAGCCGCGCTACTTTTTTCCGCGAGCCCGAACGCCGAATCCGCCGCGGGCTAAGCGACCTTGCTAATACTCTACCGTACTGAAGGATGGATGTCAAGAAGAATATTTCTCGGATTGCTATCGTGCCTCTCGCCAACGCGAGAAATCCGACTCGTGTTCGGGGTTGGTCCGGTTCCATTGGCTTTTCTCCAGCGCTCAGTTCCGTACGCCGCTGTAGAACTCAGCGCGAGGCCAAGCTTTGGTGATCGACATGGCAGGGCGGTGTGATTCGAGAACGGTCGAAAGTTGAAAGTCGAGAAAAGCAACCGGTGGTGCTGCGCAACCACCGAGAGGCCGCCAGGCTTGAAGAAGACTCTGGAAATAGTCGAAAGTTAGTCGCACAACGAAATTTTCACCCGCCCTCCAGAGGCGAATCCAGGAGCTGGACTCTTACGAGTCGGAGTATAATCCTAACGTCCTGGGCAGAAACCAACTGGACCCAAGGACCCCTCGTCTACCTTATGATCGACCAGAGAATTCTCTCCACCGACTTACTGCTCCACATTGCCCAGACACTCGACATTCCGTTACACGGCCTGGTGGCGGTGATCGAACTGCTGGATGACGGCGGTACGGTGCCGTTCATCGCGCGCTATCGCAAGGAGGCGACCGGGAACCTCGATGAGGTCAAGGTGCGTGCTATCGAAGAAAAGCTGGAGTACTTCCGCGATCTGGTGGCGCGCCGGGAGACGATTCTGGCGTCCATCGCCGAGCAGGGCAAGCTCACCGATGAACTCAAAAATCGCATCGAAGCCACCATCGACAAAAGCGAGCTGGAGGACTTGTACTTGCCCTATCGGCCGAAGCGCCGCACCAAGGCCACCGTGGCGCGCGAGAAGGGGCTGGAACCGCTCGCCTTGTATTTGTGGGCGCAGGAGCCCGCCGCCGAACCGCTGGAAACCTTCGCCCGTGGTTTTGTGAATGCCGAAAAAGGCGTCAATAGCGTGGACGAGGTGCTGGAAGGCGCACGCCACATTGTCGCCGAGATGATCAGCGAAGACGCCGATCTGCGCAGAGGGATGCGGCAGATGATGTTTGATGAGGGCACGGTGGTGAGCAGCAAGGTGGCCGACGCCGTCGACGAGCAAGAAAAGTTCAAGATGTACTACGAGTACCGTGAGCCGGTGAAGGCTATTCCTTCGCACCGCATGCTCGCCATTCGCCGCGGCGAAAGCGAGGGGATCCTCCACTTCCTCATCGAGCTGGATCCGTTACAGGCTGTTTCCGTGCTGAAAACGCGCATTCTGCGCGCTAATGGCGATTGGACCCCGCAGCTTGAGCTCGCCATAGAAGATTCATGGAAGCGCCTGCTAAACTCTTCGATTCAGGCCGAAATCCGGTTGGAGGTGAAGCAGCGCTCGGATGGGGAAGCGATTCAGGTGTTTCGCGACAACCTCCATAACCTGCTGCTGGCGCCGCCGGCGGGGCCCATTTCCGTATTGGGCATCGACCCCGGCCTGCGCACGGGTTGCAAGGTCGCGGTGATCGACGAGACCGGCAAGTTCCTCGCTCACGACGTCCTCTACCTGCATCGTTCCAAGGGCGAGGCCGAGGCCGCCGCCAAGACGCTCGAGACGTTGTTGCAGCGCCACAACGTGCGAGCCATCGCCATCGGCAACGGCACCGCTTCCCGCGAGACGGATGCTTTCGTGCGTGATTTTCTGCACGAGCGGCGGCTGGATAACATTTTTTCTGTGACGGTCAGCGAGTCCGGCGCCAGCGTCTACTCCGCTTCAGAGGTTGCGCGGCAGGAATTTCCGGATCTCGATCTCACCGTGCGCGGCGCCATTTCCATTGCCCGCCGGTTGCAGGACCCGCTCTCCGAACTGGTTAAGGTAGATCCCAAATCAATCGGGGTCGGCCAGTATCAGCACGACGTCGACCAGCGCCAGCTTCAGGCGTCGCTCGAAAGCGTGATCGAAAGTTGCGTCAACCGCGTGGGCGTCGATCTGAATACTTCGTCGTGGACGCTCTTGCGCTATGTCGCCGGCATGACGGAACGGACCGCGCTCAACATTGTCACGTTTCGGAATGAGAACGGCAGTTACCGTTCGCGCGCGCAATTGCGGAAAGTTCCGGGCATCGGTCCCAAGACGTTCGAGCAGGCGGCGGGGTTCCTGCGCATCCGCGACGGCGAGAACCTGCTCGACATGACGGCCGTTCACCCGGAGTCCTACCAGATTGTGGAACAAATCGCCCAGTCCCTCGGCGTTCCCATCGAAGAGCTGATTAAGAACCCGGCGCTTCTGGATAAGGTGGACCGCAACCGGGTATCGGCCGGGACCTATACGCTGAACGATATCCTGGAGGAGTTACGCAAACCGGGGCGCGACCCGCGTGACCAATTCGTTGCCCCTAGCTTCAACGAGCAAGTTCGCGAAGTCTCGGACGTGCAACCCGGCATGGTGCTGGAAGGTGTAGTCACCAACGTGACCAAGTTCGGAGCCTTTGTTGACGTCGGCGTTCATCAAGACGGCCTGGTCCATATCAGCGAGCTTTCCAACCGCTACGTCAAGGAGGCGTCGGATGTGGTGAAGGCCGGGCAAATCGTAAAGGTCAAGGTGTTGAGCGCTGATCCCAAAACGAAGCGCATCGCACTTTCCATCAAGGCGCTGCAAGATCGTCCCATTAAGCGTCCGCCCAAGCCGCAACCGAAACCGGAACCTTCGCTCGACGAGAAAATCGCGGTTCTCATGTCGAAATGGAAGACCCGCTAACCCTCGGAAGCTGTGAGAAGATCCGCTCCGGCCACGGATCAAGACGGATTGACACGAATCAGACCGAAACAGGAGGGTGCCATGGGTACACAACCTTCGCCGACCGTTACTACTGGTAAAACTGGAGACACTCCCCAGGCGACTGCAACGGCTACGGGCACAACGCCTCATGCGGGCGGGAACGGCGAAGCCATGAGCCGCGGTTGGATCAGGTTCTTTGGCTGGTATCACCTGTTCTTGGCGCTTCTGTTCATCTATGTGTTGGTGAAAATTTGGCCCCCGACCATCCCACCAAAGGACGAACTGCGAAGCGTTCAGCTTTTGTGGGGCTTTGTGAATTTCACTGTGTCTTCGGAAACACAGATGATACTGGTTGTGATTCTAACGGGAGCGCTGGGGAGCTACGTCCACGCTGCGACATCCTTTGTGAACTTCACTGGCACACGATCGATTGTGGCAAGTTGGCGCTGGTGGTACGTTCTGCGTCCATTCATTGGCAGCGCGCTTGCCTTGGGCTTTTTCTTTGTGGTGCGTGCAGGGTTTTTCGCCCCCTCGGCGGGCACCACGAACTTCAATCTTGTCGGGTTTGCAGCGATGTCGTTTCTAGTCGGGATGTTTACGCGGCAGGCGACGGCGAAGTTGGCCGAATTGTTTGATACCATGTTCAGAGTGCGATCGGAAGCTGAACCGCATTACACCCCACAAACAGACAAGCTGAATCGCTGAGACTGGACCGAGTCAAGAAAACCTCACGGCCCGGGTCTTGGCAGAGCGCGTTGCAGAGGGGCCGCGCTACCGGTACCCGCGGGCGCTCCAGGTTCGGGAGAAGGCGCTGGGGCGGAGCACCCTGATACGGCGGTGGTCCCCGAGGTCATTGGCCACGATACATTGTCTGGCTGCCTTGGGTGTCTATCGTTTCGGATTGACGTTAGTGTCCTAATTCCCGTCGTATGTCATTCTGAGCGAAGCGAAGAATCCCTCTTCGTCTTGATTTCAAAACAAAAAGAGAGATTCTTCGCTTCGCTCAGAATGACATGCCGGCGGAATTGATTTAGAACTCAAAAACATGAAGATTGGCGAACGAGGGCAGGTGACGCGAAACACCCCAGGCTTTTCTCCGGTAATCAAAAGAAACGTGAAAAGAGACGGAATCTCCTGCCAGGCCGCCAAGGCGGGAAGGGCGGAGTCAAGCAGCTTCTTGGTTAGCTCTGGCAAAGCCGCTCCCTGGCTTTGGCTGGCGAGTGCGCTGCTCGCGTTCCTCGCTTTCTCCAGTTTGGGGGCGGCGGGCCAAAAACCGCATCGCCGGACCCGAAAGAAGAACGCGAGCCCGCCTGTCTCCAGTCGGCTTCGCTCCCTGGGCAAGCAATCGGGCCAGGGAAAGGTTTCGGCCCAGACGTTGCTGGTGTTGCGCCGTCACGCGGAGTTCTTGAAGGACCCGGAGCAGCGCGGCGGGGCTTACTTCCTCCTAGGTTACCGGGAGTACGAGGCGGCGGAATACCCGGCTGGAATGAAGGACCTGCAAACGGCGGCGGCGACGAAGTTTACCCTGGAGGACTACGCCGAGTTTTACCGGGCGGCGGCGGCGGTGCAGGGGCATGAGCCGGCGGCAGCCCTCGCTCCACTCGATGGTTTCGCCGCGCGCTACCCGGAGAGTCCGCTGCGGCACCAGGCGGTCGCGTTGCTGGCGCAGGCGGCCAACGATGCCGGCCAGCCCGGCTTGGCCATTCACGCGCTGGCTAGCGATTCGCGTCTGCACCTTGAACCGGCCCACTTGCTTTTGTTGGCGGAGGCGCAGGCGAAAGCGCAAAGATGGGAAGACACCGCCCGAACCGATCAGGAGATCTACTACCGCTTTCCGGCATCGCCGGAGGCGGGAGCGGCGCAGGAATGGTTGCCGCACCTCAAGAAGCGCTTGGGCGCCGGGTTCCCGGCGGTGAGCGAGGAGACCGCGGCAGCGCGTCCGGAGGCGCTCTACCGGCACGGGCGCTACCAGGAGGCCCTCCGCGAATATCAGGCGCTGGGGAGGCAGCGGCTTTCGAGCCCGCGCTCGGAGCTCTGGCGAGTGCGGCGCGCCCAGTGCGTCTTGCAATTGAAACAGCCCCACGAAGCGGCCGAAGCGCTGGAAGCGGCCCGCGTCAGCCAGCCGGAAGTGGATGCCGAGCGCCTGGCCACGCTGGCGGAGGCTTACGAACGCCTCAACGATGCTGCCGCCCTCGCCCGCACGCTCGACGAGCTCGCCGCGCGCCACCCGCGGTCGTCCTTCCGCGCCTCGGCTCTCCTGGCCGCCGGCGGGTTTTTCGCAAGACAAGGAAACTGGGGTACTGCAGAGCGCTATGACCGGGATCTCGCCGCGGGCTTTGCCGATTCCTCCTGCGGTCCCGACGCGAGCTGGCGCGCCGCCTGGATGGCTTATCTGGAGAGGCAGCCGGATCGAGCCAAGCAGGACCTGGCCGCTCACGTCACGCGCTACCCGGCGTCCCCCTACAACGCGGCGGCCGTGTACTGGCTGGGCCGCCTGGCGGAAGCGGGCGGCGAGACCGCTGAGGCTCGGGACTTTTATCAGTTGGTGCGGAAGCGGTACGCCCAGGGCTACTACGCGGGCGAGGCCGGCGAGCGTCTCAAGCACCTGAAGGGCCACCCAGATGCGGCGGCCGGCCCAGCGGGCGAAGCCAAAAGCGACGCCGCGCTGCCCTCCCGGCTGGCAGAAACACTGGCGCCGCCCGCCTCTCCCGGCGCGCTTTGCGCGGTGGTCGACGGTGATTCCTCCGACGCTGCACTCGGCCGCTTCCAGACGCTCCACGCCTTGAATCTCGATGGCCTGGCGGAGTCCTACCTGCGGGAGATGCTGGCGGAACGCCCCGCGTCGGCCGAGCTTCGCTACGCCCTCAGCCGTTTGGAGGCAGAGCTAGGCGAGACCCAGGAGTCCATTTTCACGGCACGGGAATTGGAACCCGACTATTCCGACTTCAAGTTTGAAGCCTTGCCGGAAGAGACCTGGGCGCTGCTTTACCCCCACCCTTACTGGGAGATCGTCAAGCAGCAGGCGCAGGCGAACGGCCTCGACCCCTTCCTGGTGATGGGCCTGATCCGGCAGGAGTCGGGGTTCGACCCGCACGCCACGTCGCGCGCCAACGCACGCGGCCTGATGCAGATGCTACCCGGCACCGCCGTGCTGGAGAGCCCCCCGGTCGCAAGCCACCAGGTCAAGCCGGGCAAGCCGGGCGTCCGGAGTCGAAGCCGACGGCCGTCGAAGCGGGTTGTGGCGCGCCAACTCTACGATCCCGCCTACAACATCCGCCTCGCCTGCCGTTATCTGCGCGGCTTGGTCAATGAGTTCCACGGAAACCTGGGTGAAGTGATGGCAGCTTACAACGCAGGCGATTTTCGGGTCAAGGAGTGGCTGGGGCGTGGGTTTCCCGACGAGCCGGAGGAGTTTGTGGAGACGATTCCGTTCGGGGAAACGCGGATTTACGTGAAGGCGGTGCTGCGCGATGCGGCTATCTATCGCGGGCTCTTGAGCGCCACCCCCCGATTCAAGAAGTGCGGTTGAAGACAGGAGACAGAAGTCAGGAGACAAGAGTCAGAATGAAGACGGGAGACAAAAGTCAGAACGAAGGATGCAAGACAGAGTCGGGAGCCAGGAGCAAGACTCAGAATGAAGAGTCGAGAATTGGGATACGGCTTTCCATTCTGACTCCTGACTCTTGTCTCCTGACTCCTGTTTTCTCAATTCTGCGGGACGGTAACGACATTCTCGTCCGGCTCGGGCGCGGTGGACTTCTCCGGCACTTTGCCGCTGGTGGCGCGCAGGAAGTTGATCAGGTCCCACTTTTGCTTGTCCTTCATGCGCTCTTGTTGTGCAGGCATCACCCCGGAGCCCTGGGTGAGGATTGCAAAGAGGTCTCCGTCGGTCCGGTCCTTCAGGGTTTCCGGCTTGGTGAAGTCGGGCGGCGTGATGTTCATGTCCGCCACGGCGTCGCCCTTGCCGTCGGCATTCTGTCCGTGGCACATCGTGCACTGCGACGCATAGGTTTTCTTGCCTCGCGCCACCGAGTTCTCGGTGAACTTAACCGGGTTCTTCCGGGCCGTGTCCTCGGGCGTGAGCTTGTAGTTGTGAGGATTTTGGGGCGGCGTCAACTCTGCGGGCTTTTGCGCCTCTTGCGCCCAGAAAACGCCCAGGCCGCAGAAGAAGAAGAGCACTCCGACGATATACTTGACCGACATAATCGCACCTCCATCACGGCGAAGGACGCTGGCGGCCGTGGGAACCGACGCGCTGCGTCTTCAGAAGTGAAAGTAACCTCAGTGGTCCGGTGGGTTATATGACTCGCGTCACGTCCGATTGTGACGGTCGTCACAAGGAAGGGTAAAGGGTGAGAGGCAAAGGGGTAAAAGACGAGGGGTGAAGGATAAAGGTGAGGGGCAAGGGCTGAAGGGTAAAGCCTGAAGGATAGCCCAGAACTGGCCGGTGAAGGATGGGCAACAATTCCTAAGTACATGCAGTAGGCTCTTATGCTCTAGCCATCGACCCGTTAATTGCTAGCCCCTCCCAAGAGCCGCGCCCCGATCGCATCCTCTTAGTTCTACCCTTGTCCCCTACCCTTGACCCTTCAGCCTTTACTCGCCTCCCGGCATCGCGTAGCCGGGCGTCGGGCCGGACACGGCGTAGCCTACCAGTTGATCGAGCAGTTGTGTCGCATAGGGATCGGTGCCGTAGGTGGTGGCCAGGGAAAAGGTGCAGATCAGCAGCTTGCCCTTGCCGTACCGGGCCTGAACCAAGGCACCGACATTGTCGTGGAGCCACCCGTAGAAGACGCCGGCGAAAACGTCCTTGAAGGCGGCGGCGGGAATTCCGCGCACCACGGCGCCGGGTGTGACAGCGTGGGTCTCAAAGCCCGCCAGGGTGTCGAAGGCCAGGCCCGCGAACGGCGGCGCCTCCCTGCGAATCCAGAGGAAGCTGGAGATCCAGTCGCCGCTGAGGTCGGAGCCGGCGCGGGGCACGATCTCGACTCCCGGGGCGAGGGTTTGATGGTCGTTGGCGATCAGGATCACACGGCCGCCGGCCGCGAGGGTTTGTTTCACGCTGTCGTCAAAGACCGAGGCGATGGTCACCGGCAACGCTTCGCCCCCGGACGGCGCCAGGTAGTTGCGCGCCCGCATCTCGGTCACCAGCCGGCGTAGCCTACCCGTCGGGTCGTGAAAGGCCACCGAGGGCTCCAGGTCGTGCACCCGCGGCGGGTAGAAGAAGAGGTCAAGAGAATCCTGGGAGATTGTCTTTCCCGCCGCCGTCACTTTGATTTTGAGTACGTGCCGCGACGGACTCGAGACCGAGGGCGCCGCAAACTGGATCTTGCCCAGCGCCACCACCCCACCGGCGGCGACCGGAGGCACGGGGAGGGTTCCGCTCAAAAAGGTGTCTTCAAGTTCCCACGTCGCCACGGGATTAGACAGCGGCTCGTCGCGGTAGTGAGAGAAGCCCGCGGTCGCTGCGACTCGCTCGCCGGCGGTCCAATTGCGCTGCTCGGCGCCGAGCATCACCAGATCGTCCTGCTGAACCTCGCTGAGCTGGGCGGCGAAAACTTTGGGGTGGCGCCAGAGGTCGAGCAAGCCGTTGGACTCCCAGTTGATGTCGGTGAATTCGGTGATGACGTAGCCCTGGATTTCCGGGTGCTGTCTCAGGCTCTCAATCTCATACTTGAGCGACTGGCCCTCGTGCCGCTGGGTGGCGTCGGCGAGCGCGTTCAAGTCGGGGAAAAGCGTTGCGTACTGGTAGTCGGCGAACCGCTGACCGAAGCCTGCCGGCAGCGTAAACTCATTGCCATGGAAGGCCCGCGAGAACCACCACGGCCGAGGGTCAGGGACGCGCGGCAGTCCCCAGTTGCCGAACTCGGAGAGCATCAGCGGCTCGTCGCCTCGCGGCTCGCCGTCGTTATAGGGCGTGAAAAGCCAGCCGGGGCGAGTGGCGAGATCACCGACGAAGCGATCGAAATCGGCGGCGTGGTCGGGCACCGCGTTGTACTGGTGGAAGTCGGCGAGATCGGTGGCCACGTGGAAGTTGTCGCAGCAGGCGCTGTTGTCGTCCACCAGCCAGTTCGGCACGATCTTCTTCGCCTCGTGGTAGGCTTGCTTCAGCCACTGCCGATCGGCCGCCTGCTTCAGGTCAGCGCCCCAGCTCTCGTTGATGACGCTGACGATGACAATCGACGGATGGTTCCAGTCGCGCTCCACCATTCCCGACAGCGTCTCGGCGGCGCGCCGCTCGGAGTCGGGCGTGAGCTTGTCCCAGTTGGGGATCTCGTACCAGATGAGCACACCGGCTTCGTCGGCGGCTTCGAGGTAGCGCGGGTCCGGCACCTTGATGTGGCAGCGCAGCAGATTCAGGCCCAGCGCCTTGGCCTTGATCATCTCGTCGCGAAGGAAAAGGACCGACGGAGGCGTGTAGCCGGTGTCGGGATAAAAGTCCTGGTCGAGCGCGCCGCGCAGGTAGAGGAGCCCGCCGTTCAGATAGAACTTGCCGCCTCGGGTCTCGAAAGTGCGAAAGCCGAACCGGACTTGCTGCGAATCGCCGGAGCTGAGCCAGGTGTGGAGCGTGTATAGCGTGGGACTGCCGGGGCTCCACAAGCTCGCCCTCTCCACCTTACCCGAAAACTGCGCGTGGGCCTGTGCCGACGCCAGGTTCTGGTTCTGCTTCCACACGGCCTGGTTGGCGGCATCAAGGATCTCCGCGCCCACGTATGCACCGCCGGAGGGCAGCGCGGAGGCGTTTGCTACCGGCGCGTCGATGCTGAAGCTGCCGTCGGCGCGCGCGGTGATGTGTACGGTGCCGAGGTGGACGAGGGGGCGGATTTCCAGCGCCACGCTTTGCCAGAGACCGCTGGTCTGGATGTACCAGTTCTGCTTGCCGTGCGGGATTTCCGCGTACTTGATGCCTTCCACTTCGTTGGGCTTGGCACCCGGATCGACCACACGCACGGCAATCAGATTGTCGCCGGCACGGAGCAGGGAAGTGACGTCCAACTCAAAGGGCAGGTACCCACCATCGTGCTGGCCGGCTTTGCGGCCGTTGACGTAGACTTCGGCACGGTAGTCGACGGCCCCAAAATGCAGCAAGATGATGCGGTCCGACGCCCGCGCTTCCATCTTCACCGAACGCCAGTACCAGGCGACGCCAGCGTAGTCGCGGAGATCGGGAAACTGCAACTGCCACGACGAGGGAACGTCGGTAGGCAGCACGTTCTGGGCGGTGGCAAGGTCGTCCGCTTTGAGCGTGCCGGCGGGGTCGGCAAGAAAGTGCCAGTTACCGTCCAGCGAAATCGAGTTGGCGGCGGGTTGCTGGGCAGACGCCCGAGCGTTCATACAAAGGAGCACCAGCATAGGTAGTGTGTATCGGAGCCGCGAGACCATCGGTGCTTCCCCCTGCTTGCCCCACGCCGCATCCGTCAAATGATGCTGCGTCAGGCGACATTGAACCTACGCTTTAGCGGCGCCGTCGATCGGATATCCCGCTTCGGTCCAGCCGCGCCAGCCGCCATCCATCGAGATCACGTTGGTGTAGCCCATCTTCTGGAGATTGTCGGCTGCCAGCGCCGAGCGATACCCGCCGCCGCAGTACAGAACGATTCTGGCGGTCCGGTCTGGGATCACGCTCTCGATATCGCGCTCGATGATGCCCTTGCTGAGATGGATCGCTCCCGGCAAGTGCCCTCGATCCCACTCCCGGTCCTCACGAGTATCGACGAGACAAAACTGCTCACCGGTGTCGATGTGTCGCTTCACGTCGTGGACGTCAGTTTCCTTGACGCGCGACTTCGCTTCGTTCACTAACCGCACAAATGCTTCCGAATGCTTCATCGTTCGTCTCCTGCCAGGCTAGGCAGATTAACACAAGAGTGAGGCTGATGGGGAATTGCCGATTGCGGATTGCCGATCAGAAGAGACGACGCAAGCCAATCCGGTTCTTCCGATCGTCCCGAAATCGTCCATCGGCAATCTTTCGTCGGTGGCCGTCGCTGGGCCCCCATCGGAAATACTTCGGCATGACGGGACACTATTCTAAAATTCAGTTCCCCGGCGGGCTCTCGCGTTTGGTTGGAATCAAGTCCAAGCTGACGGTCACCCGTCCTCGAGGGTCCACCTCCGCGGTTTTGCCGCGGTCCTCGTACGACCGGAGAAACTCGGGGTCCATATAGGCGCCGTTATCGACCCGCTCCCATGCAAACAGCGAGTAGTTTCCGGGGGGCACGCTTTGGAGGACAAAGTGGCCGTTGGAGTCGCTCATCGAGGTCGCATAGAGGCGATCCTGGTTGCGATGATTCACGTCCGGAACCAGCGTCACCGTAGCGCCCGCAAAGGGCTTATCGTCGCGGGTTACGACCCCTTCAATGTGCCCGCCGTCGCCGCTGATCACCAGGTCGAGGGCGGCGGGCGAGTTGGCTTGATCGCAAGTTAAGCCGCTCTCCAGCACGTCGGTGCTGCCGAGCCTGGCCGCCTTCAGATAGAAGTCAGGAGGCAGGGGCGCCAGGTTGATGTTGTAGGATCCGTCCGGGACGTTCTTGACGGTGAAACTCCCTGCCTTATCCATTTGGCCAGGCGGGACCCCATTCTGCATGTCGTCCCGCGGCTCCAGATAGACCTGCATATTGGAGAAATTGAGCTTGTCACCGGGTGGGTCGGCTTCGACGTGAATCCGCCCCGTCACCTCCGAGCCCGGACCCAGGGCTAAGGTAACGCCGTTGATGTCGCCGTTGCCCACGGCCAAGATCTGGCGGCCCGAGTACTGCCTTCCGTGGTCCCACTGCCCAGCCGTCAGGACATAAGATCCCGGCGGCACGTCCCGAAGCTCGAAGGTCCCTTGCTGCGGGTTGACGAAGGCATTGCCTTGAAAGTACGTTCCGCCCGCGCCCTGCCGCATGAGAGCGATGTTGACGCCCTGCCGGAAGCCCCGGCCGGCTACGTTCAGCACCTGTCCCCGAATCGTCACCGCCGGTACGGGGATGATCCTAAAGTCGATGTCCGTGATCTGATCACCAGGATGGATCTCAATCGGAACCGCATTGTTGAGGTCGTCTGAGTTGGGGTAGTAGACCGGGATATAGCCCTGACGCTCGCCATCGATCGGAAAACTCTCCGTGTAGGTTGCGCTCAGGTAGTACTTCCCGGGAGCGAGCTGCGCCAGCCGGTACTGGCCGGCGTCATCGGTGCCGCTCCCCATCATCTGATTCATACGGCGGTGGCCGTTGACGTAAGTGGCCTGCAACACCTGGACGCTGACCCCGCTCATGGGGTCCTGATCCTCATCGTAAACGTGTCCGGTGATGGAGCCCATGGGAACCAGGTGAAACATCACGTCCCGATTTTGCTCCCCCGGCTTGAGCGTGAGGGTCTTGCCGGGCCCGTTGGGAGTTGCCTGGCCATACCCCATGGCGAGATACCCGTTGCGGTTCACCCACATGTTGTACTCTCCCGGGGTGAGGTCCGAGAAAGAGAAACGGCCCGTGGCGTCGGTGCGTGCGTTGTGGGGGATTTCGTTGGGTGCGATCCGCTGCGCTATGACGATAGCCCGCTTCAAGGGCTGACCGTCGGTCGCGGACATCACCACACCCTCGATCAGGCACTTGTCCTGTGGTTTGGTCGCTGCTTCTTGCTGAGCGTTCAGAGGCGCAATGACAAGGAAAAACAGAAGCCCGGCCGCCGCGCGTTTCATCCCTCTCTCCTTCGTCACAATGATGCAGATTTCGGCGCGGGCGTTGGCCTGCCGGGTACGAAATTGCCGATTGCAGATTGACGATTGGAAGAGAAGAGGCAGGCCACTCGGGTCTTCCAATCGTCAATCCTTCGCTTCGCTCAGGACCAATCGGGCAAGCTGCAATTCTTCGTTGGGGATCGTCGTTTGCTCTTACAGCACTCGGGCGTGAGTGCCAGTTGCAGTCGATCCTCGTCGTTTGTCCCTGGGGGCGCCAGGATCAGGTTGTCGAGCAGCCGTGTAGATCCGGCCCGCGCCGCGATCAAGGCCACCGACCCCGCCGTGACTATCGCCGGCGGCGAGAGTTTTTGCGCCTCTACCACCACCGCGTAGTCGAGTTGAAGGCGCGGCTCGGAGGCGATCACCCTTTTCATCTCGTCGACCAGCGCCTCCGTGCGAGTCTCACCATGGCAGAACGCCGTCTCGGCGTGTTGCAGGGCTTGGGAGAGCGCTAGTGCTGCCACTCGGTCCTCGGCGCCGAGGTAGGCGTTGCGCGAGCTCATGGCGAGCCCGTCCAGCTCGCGAACGATGGGGCACAATACAAACCGCACCTCGAGGTTGAAGTCTTCGATGAGACGGCGGATCACCATGGCCTGCTGGAAGTCCTTCTGGCCGAAATATACTGCGTTGGGTTCGACGAGGTTGAGCAGCTTGAGGACCACGGTGGCGACACCGCGAAAGTGGCCGGGACGCAGTGCGCCTTCGAGCGGCTGGGCCGCCGCGCCCGGATCGACCCAAGTGTCGAAACCGGCGGGGTACATTGCGCCGGCATCGGGCGCGAACACCGCATCGATGTTGAAGCGGGCGAGCAGGGCGAGATCGCGTTCCAGGTCGCGTGGATAGCGCCCGAGGTCTTCTCGGGGACCGAACTGGGTGGGGTTAACAAAGATCGAAACCACCACCGACGCGCACTCGTCGCGGGCCTTGCGCACCAGGCTCAAATGGCCCTCGTGAAGCGCGCCCATGGTCGGCACCAAGCCGAGCGGGCGGTGCTGCCCGCGTGCTTGTTGCGAGAAATGGCGGACCTCGTCCACAGAGCGAATCAGGTACATCTTGAGATCAAGGATGAATGATGAGCGCTAACGGGCCATCAGCGGTCAGCTATCAGCCCTCTGCGTGAAAGCGGCTGCTAAGCTGGTTTAGCTGAATGCTGACGCCCGAAAGCTGATGGCTGCTGTTCAGCACTCATCGTTCCGCGTTCATCGTTTCTTTTTCAAACTGCTCCCGCACGCCGGCGGGCCAGTGGTACGACTCGCCATCGTCCGGATAGCGGCTGGCTGCCACATCGTCGCGAAACCGGGAGAACGCGTCACGCATGGTTTCCGCGACGCTGGCGTAAGCGCGCACAAACTTGGGGCGGTGGCCGAAGCTTAGTCCCACCAGATCGTGCAAGACCAGCACCTGACCGTCGCAATCGGGCCCGGCGCCGATGCCGATAGTGGGGATGCGGAGCCGCTGGGTGATGATGGCGGCGAGCTCGCGAGGGATCCCTTCCAGAACCACGCCGAAGGCCCCCGCGTCTTCCACCGCCTGCGCGTCGGCCAGCAGATCGGCCGCGGCGTCGAGCGTTTTACCTTGGACGCGGTGGCCGCCGAAAACGTTCACCGACTGCGGCGTGAGCCCGATGTGACCCATCACCGGAATCTCGGCGTCCACCAGACGGCGGATCAGCGCCGCCCGCTTGCGGCCGCCCTCCAGCTTCACCGCCTCCGCGCCGCCTTCCTTGACGTAGCGGATGCTGGCTTCCAGGGCTTGTTCGGAGTTGGTGTGATAGGAGCCGAAGGGAAGGTCGGCGATCACCAGGGCGCGTCGCACCGCTCGCCGCACGGCACGCAGGTGGTGCAGGATATCGTCCACGGTCACCGGTATCGTCGAGTCGTAGCCCAGCACCGTCTGGCCCAGCGAATCGCCGACCAGGATCATGTCGATGCCGGCCTCGTCCACCAGCCGGGCGGTGGGGTAGTCGTAGGCGGTAAGGCAGGTGATCTTGCAGCCTTGAAGCTTGCGCTCCAGAATGCGCGGAACAGTCATCTTGCTCACGGCCTCGGAATGCAGGTCCATGGCGGTCCTCCTTAAGAAGTCAAAAAGTTGAAGGTCGAAGGTCGAAGAGTCTTACGAACCACTTCGACCATCGCTTTTGCTGTCAGTCGTCATTCAAAAAAGTCAAAAGTTGAAGGTTGAAGGTCGAAAAGTCTTGCCAGCCGTCAGCCTTCGGCCGTCAGCAATCAGCTATCCAGCGAATGACGCTTTCTTACGCCTTCTTGCTGACTGCTGATGGCTGACCGCTGATAGCTGGCGTTTGTTCATCATTCATAATTCAGCATTCAAAAAAAAACCCTCTCTGTCACAGGGCGGTTGTGATGCCCGCGGCTGCGGATGCCTTGGGCGGAGGCCCCATAGGGCCTTCACTATCCTGGACAGAGAGGGTCAACCTTCACGTCGGCCCGGTGGCGATTGGCGGCGCTTGCGCGCCGCCGCTCTACGTCTCCCGAGCCCGACCGTCTCAGTCCGCCGAGGCGGATCCAAGCGGCAAGAAATACTGCGTCCCTTTCACCGGCTGGCTCAACCGATCGAGCAACTGCTGCAAGTCCTGGTTCCGGTCGACGAAATCGATCTCGGACGTGTCAATCACCAGCACGTTGCTCGACTGGTACTGAAAGAAGAAGTGGTCGTAAGCCTTGGCGACTTCCTCCAGATAGCTATCGGAGATTCGCCGTTCCGCCGGCGTCTTTCTCCGGGCGATCCTCTTCTTCAACGTCTCCAACTTCGCCTGTAAGTATATCACCAAATCAGGAATTGGGACCTCGTCAACAAAAAGTTTGTAGTACTCGTCGTAGACCCGAAGCTCCGCGTCGCTTAGGTTGAGGTAGGCGAAGATCTTGTCTTTCTCCAGCGTGTAGTCGCTGACGGTGACGCGGTTGGCGGTGGCGGCGAGGTCGAGCCCGCGCAGTTGCTTGTAGCGCTCGATGAGAAAGTAGAACTGCGTCTGGAAGGCAGCGCCGCGGGCGTCCTTGTAGAAGCTGTCCAGAAAGGGATTGTCCGTGGGATCGTACAACCGATGGGCGTGCAAACGCTCGGTAAGGATGGCGGCGAGCGTCGTCTTGCCGACGCCGATCGGACCTTCGATGGCGATGAACCGCGTCGGCTCGTATGTAGGCAGAGTAGGCAACTTGGTCTCCGCAATAGTGAGTAGTGAATTGTGAATTGTGAATTGAAGACGGGAGATGCGTGACGGTCTTCAATTCACAATTCACTATTCACCGTTCACTATTCCTTCCCCTCTCTCTTCCAAAGCAATACCTGATGGCGGTCCCTCGTTTGTGCGAGCAGTTCTCGGATCGTTAACTGAGTGACGGGATGCCGCACCTCGGGCGCGATCTCACTCAGCGGCACCAGCACAAAGCGCCGCTGCTCCAGGCGCGGATGCGGGACCGTCAACTCCGCCGACTCCACCACCGCGTCTCCGTAAAACAGGATGTCGATATCGATAGCTCGTGGGCCCTTGGCCACTCCGCCCGGACGCCGTCCCAGCGCGCGCTCGATTGCCTTCAGTCGCCGCAGCAGACCCAGCGGCAGCAGGTTCGTATGGGCCTCGGCGACGCAGTTCGCGAACCACGGCTGCGGGCCGAAATCCACCGGCTGCGTCTTGTAAAAAGAGGAAACGCGGGCCACCGCAACGCCAGCGCCGGGGAGCATCGCCAAGGCTTTCCGGAGTTGCGTTAGGCGATCTCCCAGGTTTGACCCGAGGGACAAGTAAGTTCCCTTCTGAGGCTTTTTCGAAGTTAATATATGGTATATTACTGTAGTGTTCATTGTCTTTCAATGAAACTCTGAACCAGTGAGTCGAAGATGTCTCTGTATTCTCCGATCTTGCCGCGGCTCTCCGTGCACCGGGCGAGTGGCTCCTGCTTGCCGGACCAGTAGCTGCGCGCCCTGTCCATATAGACCACATGTTGGTCGTCGTAAAGGCTGAAGTCTTCCTTGTACCGCTCCCTCAGGGCGTCAAGGGGACACAGGAGAACTTCGATCTTCTTCTCCCGCATCTCTTGCATCACTTGCCGAAGGATCTCGTGACCGTAGCGCTCTCTCCCAACGATGAAGATCCGTCTGATCGTAACCCCTCGCTCTTTGGCACTGTAGTTGGCCTCCACCCACTTCTGAAAGACTTCGTCCTGCAGGCGCTCGATTGCGCCCTCGTCCGCACACAGGTGGGTCACATCCAAAGTTTTGCGGGTACCCCGGAGGAGCTTAGTCATTGCCTCACAAATCTTCGCCATCCCTTCAACAGGCACACCCAATTCCACCATCTCCTTGATCTTTTTTTGGTATTGGACTTTTTCTTCGATGATGAACTCCACCTGCTCGCGGCTGGCCAGCCTGACCGGCGGATAGCCGACTCCGGGAAGCCCAACCTCGTTGAAGTGTGGTGTTATAGCCTTCACAAACGAATCAGCCGCCTTCCCGCTAAGGTGCAAGCCCGCGAGCGCGTCGCCGTGAGGGCTGGCATAATTCAACAGTACTTCGGTCTCGTCGCCGCGATTGCTCCGGCCCATGGCCCAGGAGCCCCACTCAAAACCATACATGTGATAAACCTGCACCAGGTCCGGGTTTGCCTGCGACGTACTCTCCAGCAATTCGTTGATCTCCTTCTTGGAGCGGGTGTTCAGGGAACGATAGATAGAGAGCTCTTTCTCCTTTACTGCCGGCTGAGATTGTTTATCTTTCTCGCAGATCGAGCGAACTTCCTCCCCGTAATTGATTGGAAGCTCGCCAACCAGAGTCACGGTCTCAAAGTTGTCCCGTAG
>Ga0335081_10005978_pt1 | contig 19292 bp, 13 predicted proteins | sample Lox_Sample_35_FD_206713 | JGI IMG/M metagenome (GOLD analysis project Ga0335081, IMG submission 206713) | Soil microbial communities from Loxahatchee National Wildlife Refuge, Florida, United States - Lox_Sample_3.5 | ecosystem: Environmental > Terrestrial > Soil > Wetlands | place: USA... | reverse complement strand
GCATCGACGTGCTCGAGGGACCGAAACTCCCCTCTGCTGCGCTCGATAAGAAATTCGATGAAGAAGAAATGGGAGAGGATGTCGAACTCGACCTCACTCCCGGTGCCCTCGAAAAAACCAACGACCCTGTCCGCATGTACCTCCGCGAGATGGGGACTGTGCCACTGCTCACGCGCGAAGGCGAAGTCGAAATCGCCAAGCGCATCGAGCGGGGACAGATTCGCGTCCTGAAAGCCCTCTCCCGATCACCCATCGTCATCAATGAACTGCTGGCGCTGGGTGAGGACCTCAAGAAGAGTGTCCGCTCCATCAAGGAAGTGGTCACCTTCGATGAGGAAGAAATCACCGACGAAATCCTGCAGAACCGGCTGAAGGAGTTCACCGGCAAGATCGATGCGCTGGCGAAGGCTTACAAAAAAGCCGGGGCCCTGCTGGAGAAATTCCAGGCCGTTTCGCAGAAGAAGCGTCCCAAGGACTATCGCCGGGCGCGCATCAATCTCGCCCGCGGGATTGTCAACGTTTCTCTATGCGTGCGAAACCTCGGCTTCACCAACACCGAGCGCAAGCGGCTCATCGACCGGGTCAACAAGACCGTCGATACCATGCGCTCGCTCGACCGCCAGTCGAATAACCTGGAAAAGAAGGCCGAAGCGACTCGCAGTGAAGACCAGCGCAAGGAATATCGCCGTCAGTCTCGCGCGATTCATGCCGAACTCGAAAAGCTCGAGCAGGAAGTTGGCGTCGCATTTCTGGAGCTCAAGCGCACCCAGCGCGAGATTATCCAGGGCGACATGGACGCCGAGCAGGCGAAGCGGGAGCTGATCGAAGCCAACCTCCGCCTGGTGGTTTCCATCGCCAAAAAATACACCAACCGCGGTCTGCAGTTTCTCGACCTGATTCAAGAAGGCAACATAGGCCTGATGAAAGCCGTGGACAAGTTCGAATACCGCCGTGGCTACAAATTTTCAACCTACGCGACGTGGTGGATCCGGCAGGCCATCACCCGCGCGATTGCCGATCAGGCCCGGACCATCCGTATTCCGGTGCACATGATCGAAACCATCAATAAGCTGATCCGCACCTCGCGGCAGCTGGTCCAGGAACTCGGACGCGAGCCCACGTCCGAGGAAATCGCCAAGCGGATGGACATTCCTGTGGCGAAAGTAAGGAAAGTCCTGAAGATCGCCCAGGAACCGATCTCGCTCGAAACCCCGATCGGCGAAGAAGAAGATTCGCATCTTGGCGACTTTATCGAAGACCGCGCCGTGGTCTCTCCGGCTGAGGCTGTCATCAACGTTAACTTGAAAGACCAGACTTCGCAGGTGCTGCGCACGCTGACCCCGCGCGAAGAAAAGGTCATCAAGATGCGCTTCGGACTGGAAGACGGCAGCGAGCACACGCTCGAAGAAGTCGGCCAGTCGTTTGCCGTGACGCGCGAACGCATCCGCCAGATCGAAGCCAAGGCGCTGCGCAAGCTGCGTCACCCGTCGCGCTCGCGGAAACTGCGGGCGTTCATGGATGGGGTAAGGGACTAAAATCCTGGCCACGGATTTTCACGGATAAACGCGAATTCTGAAAACAATCCGTGGGGCGCGAACTAAGAACGCAGAATTGGGCGCGAGCCATCGCGCCTTTTTTCGCCACAGATATCGGCCAATCGACGGACGGCAGCAAAATCGGCCCGGTCGACCGGCAATACAAATGTTGAAGGCAGCGTGAGGATGTAAGATCGTCACTCTGCCTTCCAAGCGTCACACAGCCCTGCCTCTGCGGCCCATTCCCGTGAGCAAAGCGATCAAGAAAAGCACGATGAAGATAAAGAACAGAATCTTTGCGATTCCGGCAGACGCTGCGGCGATCCCGGCAAAGCCGAAAATACCTGCAACAATCGCTACTACCAAGAACACTAACGCCCAATAAAGCATAGCTCCTCCTTAGCCAATTCCTTTCTAGATTGCAGAATAGCCGCGGCGGTAACGCTCAACAATCCCAGCCCTTATGTACTTCCATCCAGAATGTTCTGTAATGAAAAATCCCACGAAGGTTCGCCGGCGGCCCGTAGCCCTCTACTGTCAAGTGGCGAATACGGAACTGCTTTTCGCTTGAGTGGAAGCTTCCTGGGACTAAGGAGCAAGCATTCTCGGCTTGTTTTGGTTCGCCCGGTCGCCTTCGGCGCAGCTGCCGCTGGTGAGAGTGTAAGGCTGATCTTTGCGCGCAACCAACACTCCTCCGAGGACTCCGCTGGTCAGGTAAAGATCGAACAGCTTTCCCGTCTGGAATGAGAATTCAGTGGTGTAAGCATATGGGTAATCGAGAGGATAAATGGGGCGGGTGGTCAGCTGCGGTCGAGGCGCGACGTTCCCGATGACACTGCTGTCGCTGTAATCTCCCTCGCATTGCCAATCCCAGCCTCCATACAGCAGCTTGCCGGAAGTGAAGAACTCGATCGAGTCGCAGAAGTTCGTGAAACGTAAACATTGCCCGGATTGCGGCTTCGCCGGAGGTGCTTCCCTGTGCTGCGAGAGCTGCGACATCAACCTTGGCTTGCTGGTGTCTACATCGTTGAAACCACAGCTGCCAGACCTGACGGTGAAGGGCTGATCCGTCTGAAATGGCAATATCACCGTCTCACTAGCTCCGTAGAGGTCGAATACTTTGCCCGGCTTGAACAAGAACTCGGTCGAGTATTGAAAACCAAAATTGCCCGGGAGATCGGCTTCGGTATTGACCGGCCGGGTAGCCAAATCTAATGCGCCTTTAGCATTGCCAATCACACTGGTTGTCTTCCAATCACCACTGCATTCCCAGTCCCAGTTGCCGTAGGCGACAGAACCGGACGCGTTGAACACAATCGTGTCGCAGAAGTTGGTTAGTTGCATACACCGCTCTCCGGCATGGAGCTCCGGCGTGAGAAGGACGGCGAAGGCCAAAACGAGATAAGAGCGAAGAGACGTTGTCATGCAAGTTTTCTACCTGCAGTGTAAAGTTCGAGCGACCTCCAGTACCCGTTCTTTTCGGCACACAGAAGATTAGCCCTTGCCGACACAATGTCAACTGGGCTTTCGGCCTACTTGCGGTCGCCGCTCTACGGTTTTCCTTTGGGACAGACAGGAGTATGCTGCGTCTAACTCCCACGGAGGTGCTCATGTCGAACGCCAAGAGTCTGCCTGCCGCACCCAAACCCAAAAATTACAACGGCTGGATTCGCAAGTCCGACCTGGACGCGTGGCTTGATCGCTATCTGCCCGTGCCCACCCAGGTCATCTCCAACGAGGAGTACCAGCCCATGCCGCAGACTGCGCAGCAGTATCGCCTCGAACAGGAGATCATCGCGGGCGCTGAGCGACAGGCCAAGCATCTCGGTGTAGATCGCCGCTCGTTCCTGCGAGGATCCTGCGGCATGGCTCTGGCCTTCGCCGCCATGAACAACGTCTTTGGACACTTCTTTCGTGTGGATCCATGGGAGCTTGTGGAACCTACGGTCTACGCCCAGACGAAAGAGCACATCTTCATTTTCGATGTGCAGACGCATCATGTCGCTATGCCCAGTCAGAGCCCGCACGCGGACCAGAACTTTCTCGGAGCAGTGGTCGGCATGCGCGACATGGCCAGCAAGATCAATCCCGCGCTCAAAGACCGCAAGGGTAAGATCGAAGACGCCTATGTCGAAAACTACGTCAAGGAAGTTTTCCTCGACAGCGAGACGGATCTGGTTGCGCTCAGCGCCCTTCCCGGCGAGTCCGAAGAAACCGACGTGCTCACGCCCGAAGTGATCTACAAGACGCGCACCTGGGTGGATGAAATCGCAAAGTCACCCCGGATTCTGAGTCACGGATATTTCTCTCCCGACCTCGGCCAGCAGAACATCGAATACATGCATGCGCAAACCGAACGCCTGAAGATCGATGCATGGAAGGGCTATAGCGGGGTAGCACGTGCAAAAGGCCAAGAAGGGTGGCGCCTGGATGATGAGAAGCTCGCCTATCCCGCGCTGGAGTTTTCGCGCAAGCAGGGCATCAGGAACATCTGCGTGCACAAAGGATTGCCGTTTCCCGGTGATCCTAAGTGGTGGAGCCCGATGGACGTGACCAAGGCGGCCACCGATTTCCCCGACCTCAATTTTCTCGTCTACCACTCCGGCTTCAAGAGTGTCCAGGAATCGCTTCCGGCCGCCGAGGACGGATTCAAGAAGACGACTTACATTCCGTGGGTGTCGGACATCTGTACGTGGAGAAAGAAAAATCCCAAGGTCAACAACATTTACATGGAGATGGGCAGCACCTTTGCCCTGATGGTCTCCAGCAGCCCGCTATTGGCCGCGTATGTTCTGGGCACAATTATCGATGCGTTCGGCGCCGATCACCTGCTCTGGGGAACGGACTCGGTCTGGTGGGGCTCGCCGCAGTGGCAGATCGAAGCCTTTCGCCGGCTGGAAATGCCGGACGATCTGCAGAAACGCTTCGGTTTTAAGCCGCTCACGGCGGAAGTGAAACGGCAGGTATTCGGACTGAATGCCGCGCGCGTGTACGGGGTCGATCCAAAAACAAAGCTCAGTCCGCTGCCGAACGACTGGCTCGAGCAATTGCGCCGCCTGTACAAACAATCCGGCGCTGCAAGTGCGAGTAACACGCAGTACGGGTGGGTGAAAGCTGGACAGATGTGGGGATAACAAGGTTTTCCGGCTTTTCTCCCACGTTGGCTCGCCTAACGGCTTGCGGAACGTAGGGCACCTGCAATGAAATTCCTTCTGTAGTGCGGTGCAACCCACACAACGAAGCCGCGTTGTGTGGGGGCACCCACGGGCTCGCGAAACCATTCGACTGCGCTCAGGGCAGGCATCCCAGGTTAGCGTGCAAAATGCGCTCGCGAACCTGGGCCACCGCTACATTTTGTCGTAAACCGCGGTCAAGGCATGGGGCTGTCCGGTCTCGTGAATCGTCAGCGTCAAGGTTTTGCCATCCGGCGAGACCTGAAATTTGGTGTGGTCCATGACCTCGCCCTTCACCTTGTCCGTCATTTCCAGGGTGTGCGCATTGGTTCGCTTGCCTGACGCGACAGTACCCGGCGCGACATCCGGTCCTTTGTCTTCGTAGTCCTTGCCATCAAATTTCATGCTCAGAACTTCTTTGTAAGCGCCGTTGCTGAAAGTCAACCCGTCGCTCTCATAGGCAGAGATCTCCCATGAATCGGGAGAAGAGATTTTCACGTCTGTGCTCTCCCAGGTCCCCGCGAAGCCGGAGCCGGTGCCCACTCTCTTCATATGACTCTCGAAATCGGATGTGCTCCCGTCAGGTTTGTAGTCGGTGCCTTTGATAGTCTGCATCTTTCCATCGGCCGAGATAGTGTGGGTCATGGAGGTCGTGACCTTGCCGTCTTTTTTCCCCACCATCTTCCAGGCGTTTGCGCCGTCGGGAGCGATCGAAATGGTGTCGCCGAATCGGGTTGGTTGATCGGTTCCGTCAGCAACAACCGTAGTTGGCGCGGCGCCCCAACTGATGGAGTATTTGTTGCCGCCCAGGTCCTGGATCTTCATCTGCTCACCGGTGAAATGGCTTTTACCGGGATTGAGTTTCCATTTGCCGCAGAAAGGATCGTCCGCCGCCCACAGCGTTCCGGCGGCCAGGCACACGAACACTACGAAATAGAGGATGCGTTTGAACATGAGTATCTCCTTTCGGCGGAGATTATAGGCCGGGGGCAACTGGAAAACAAAGCTGACAGGCCGGTCGGTAGTGGTGCAGTTTGAAATCCACAGGGGTAGCAATCGACTCCTGCCTGTGGGAAACTGTGGGCATGGAGAAATCTAGTATTACGCGCCTGCACATTAAACACGGTACGCCTACAACCGGCGAGTGCAAGGACTGCCATCGGAAATTCGAAGGGCCTGACAGCGAAGACATTCAGCGACAGCACGCCGAACACGTCTGCGAACGTGAGGATTTTAGCCAAGCCGCCGTGCGGATCGTGAGAGAAGCCACAAAAGACTAAGACGTTAAGGCCTTTGGAACCTCCCAATCTTTCGGATCGTCAAAGAGGGTTGGATTCTCTGGGTAGACTGGCGCAATTTGATCTAGCTGCTTGTGGAACGCATCATAATCCGTGTGCAGCTTCATTAAGCCCACTACCATTCCCAAGTGCATTAATAGTTCCGGCTTGCCTAGCTCTTCGCTAGTCCATTGGAACAGTTTGTTGCTTGGACGTCCTCGGCCTTCTCGCCTCTCTTTCAGGGCTTTTAGCAATCCAGGGGCTATTCTGCGCCAGACTAGATCATTCGTCAGATGCCCAAAATATTGAGGCAACTTCATGTCTGGCCGAAGCTGAACGCCCTTGAGTCGGCAGAGGTGTTTAAAGTAGTCGCCGGGAAACGTGCGCACCCAACGTCGCAAACTTTCCGAGAGGAATTTCTTCAGATATTCTTCGAGGTCACGGCGCGGCCTGTCGTACTGATAACCTGTCGCTTCATCTACGAGTGCGATGATACCGACACTCGCAAAACCGCGAATTAGGGTCATGGCTCTTTCCACAATATGACCCTGCATGCGCGGGATGATGGCGCTAGCCTTATCTGCATCAAGAAAAACCCCGCAAATCTTAGGCAGTAATTCAGCGCGATAGCCAAAAGCTCTAACTCCGCTCAGCGTCTTAAACTCCAGCTGACTAGACGTCACGGTTAACTCTTGAGGAATGAACGGTCTAAGATTCTTCGCTGTCAGAAATGCCGGTAGGTTGACATCGGCGTCATAATACTGCCTGCCTTTGGCTTGTCGTGCCCGGCCCAAAGCCACCATCACACCGCTTTGCGTCAGCACACGGGTGCCGTCCTCAAGGACTGCGCAGGGGATTTCCATATCCCCGATAATTAGGATTCCTTCGTGCGTGGCCTTCGGGATGACCTTTCCAGCCTTCTCCCATCTGGCCTGCGCAGCCTCTTTGGCAATCAGGCTTCTGTCTGCTTTAGATAACTTTTCGGCTCTCGCCCTTCCACCCATTGATTGAATCTTCCCTTGCTCGTTTTCCATTCGACTATTCCCCCATGAGATTCAGCATCTCTTCTAGTGTCCAGACGTGATCCGTGAGTCCAGCTTCCATTGCAGGTGTTACGCGCAACGTCTGATGTACGCGACAAAAGTCGAAATGGAGAAAATACAGAGCCACAGCGTGGTCGTCGTTTTCCATCTTCTTGCTGAACCCGTTCGTCAATCACGTAAAACGGCGCATTCTCATCGATAAATTCTGGCGTTCCACGAAAATGGACGTTCCCTCAGCTAAGGCTCCGACGACTGCGGGGCGCTTGTCAGTAGCGAGCCGGTCCATGGCTCCACTCTATTGCTTGCTAGCAAGCATGTCAAGGGGAAAAGGTTATGCTTGCAAAGAAAATGCTTGCAGGAGTTGTCGGGAAATAGTAAGGTACAAAAACGAAACGACCACCTTTCGGCGGTCGTCACTTCCAGTGCTCTTCACACTGGGGCTGTAGGTACGCTATGAGTCTAACATTTGCCGAAAAGTTGTCAAGTGCAGTGGGCACATTACCGAAGTACAGGGTAATCACATATATAGACGGCTTCAATCTGTATTTCGGTATCAGGTCGGTAGCGATTAAGAACGGGGTTCCGGGCACCCCAGACCCTTCATGGTATCGCTATATGTGGCTCGACTTGCAAGCAATGTGCGGAAGAATGCTGACAGATCGTCAAGAACTCGTCTTGATCAAATACTTCACAGCGGCGATCACGGCGAGCAAAGGCAAGCAGGAAAGGCAAAATGCATATCTTGACGCCCTTCGGACGCTGCCCAAAGTTGAGATCACATTTGGTCGGTTTGAACCAGACCGCAAGCAATGTGATCGTTGCGGCCATCCTGCTTATCATCCACAGGAAAAAAAACGGACGTGAATATCGCCACGGCCCTAATCTGCGATGCGCTTGATGACAAGTACGACACGGCAATACTGGTAACTGGAGATTCTGATCTGACGCCAGCCGTTGAAGCGGTGATGCGATTAAAGCCAGAAAAGCGCATCATTCCAGCATTCCCGCCACATCGCTATTCAAAAGAAATGGTAGATACAACGAAGATGACACCGATAAAAATATGGGAAGCAATGCTCCGCAAGAGTCGTTTCCCCGAGATTATCAAGCGAGATGGTTTGCCCGATGTTGTTCGCCCGGAGAAATACTCAGGCAAACCCGGATGCACATCTGATAACAAACTGGTGAACATTACGAACGTAAAATAGGCAAAACTGCACCACTACCGGTTTGTCGCGGGTCTCGCGAATGCCGACGGAGCTTGAAGAGCACCCCAGGTTAGCTCGCAACAACCGCTCGCGGAACCTGGGGCACGCGTTACTTAGAACTGATGGTTGGCAAGTTGCAGCGTCACATACCCGGTGGCCTTGGACACCTTGCCAAAGATGAGCGGATCGTTATTGTCGAGATTGTCGCACCAACGGCCGGGCTGATCGCAGCATCCGCCATCGTTCCCCGGTATGTTGCCTTCGTAATTCCCCAGGTAGCCACCCCATTTATTGACTTCCAATTGCCCCTTGCAGCAATCCTGCATGGTCAGAATGCCGGTATCCGGGATACCGATCAAGGCAAAGGAATTCGAATCGGTTCCGCAGTTGCCGAACGGACCCGACAGAGCCACCATTCCGATGGAATTGAAGTAATCAATCCACAACTGAGTCGCGAACTTCGAATCCGGAATCACATTCGAGGGAAATTGCCACGAGTTGCATGCCGTCGCGGGATCGGCCACATAAATGTCGTAGTTGGGAGTCGCGGTGACATCCGCATCAAGATCGAAGACGATTTGCTTCTTCTGGTCGGAGGTCAGATGGCTCACGTAGTACCAGGACCCGAGCAAACCGATTTCTTCCCCGCCAAACCAGATGTAGCGCAGCCGATTCAGCGTAGAGGTCTTTGCCAGCTTCAGTGCAATCTCCAGGATGGTTGCCGATCCTGAGGCATTGTCCAGCATGCCCGCGCCGTAGATCGAGTCAAGGTGGCCTTCGATGACAACCGTTTGGTTGGGATCGCCGAAGGGCGACTCGGCAATCAGGTTGTAGTCTGTGCCGGATGTCGGCTGGGTGCGAACATCAACGTGAACCTGGGGCACGTCGCCGGAAGTGTAGCGTCGCAGCAACTCCGAGCCTACGCTGTAAGACGCAACACCGATCACCGGGATCTTCGCCTGCCGCGTGAGCCGGGCCTGGAAAACGGTCGAGTGATCGCCAAAATCTGCGAATTCCCCAAGTGGATCTTCCTCCGCGTCGGGCTTCGCATAAATAACCACCGCGGCAGCGCCTGCCGCTTGCGAATTCGTCACCTGCGCGTCAAAGGTGCACGTCCCTCGCTGTAGCAAGGCAACCCGGCCAGGGATGAACGCGGCAAAATCGCTGGCAACACATCCGTTGCCGGCGGGCTGTACCGCAGCATTGAGTGTGCCGCCGCCCGAGAGTCTTGCCACCGAAAAGTCCCGCATCAAAACAAAATTTTCGTCGGAAGTGCTGAACTCGGGTACGCCAACCACTTCGTTCGCCGTGTACTGATAAGACTGAATGGTCACGGCGTAACCGGCCTTCCGCATCAGACCCGCCACGTATTGCACGGACTGCTTGTACCCGTTCGTCCCGGTATCGCGGTTCCCATGGCCCTGGTGATCGGGATTCTGGTTTGCAATCTGTTGAAAAGCAGAAAGGTGTTTCCAGAGATCGGAAGTTTGAATGCATTCCAGGAGCTTCTGTGGAGTGTCATTGGCCCGCGTGTCGCAAACTTCGGCAGAGGGCGCCGCGTGGCGCATGGCCTTTTGCGAAATCCCACTGAGCTGCGCGTCATCGATTTGGGCGCAAAGCGGCAGCTGCAAAACACAAAGGATGACTGCACAGATGAGGAGAAAACCAGGATTCTTTAACTCGACGCGCGGCTTGATGGCAAGCATTCGAAACTCCCTTCCCGACCCGCTTTTGCGGCCCTGATAGCTTACACCAATTTGTCGGACGATGGGCCGGTTGGGCGGCCAAATCTTTCATCGTCTCAAATGACATGTAAAGAGGCGCGCGCCTGGAAAATCCATCCGCGGGCTTCTGCGGTCCGCCCAATGTCTTTTTGCGACGGCTGTTCTGAAAAGATCACTGACATCATGAACCTTCTAACCTATACTTCAGCGAAACAATGAAAACGCTAAGAATGTGGCTAGTCATTGTGGGTGCAATCGTACTTGTTGGGGCAGTTGTCGGTCTTAGTCTGCGTTATGTTGACCAAAATACGATGGCGTATCTGGCAGAAAACCGGCTGGCGCTTCTTGCTCTTGTGTTGGCCATAGTGGTGCTGTTTCTTCTACCAAAATGGCAGGTGTATCGGGTCAGAAACAAGGAAGAGACGAAAGGGCCGCTCGAGCTGCAAAACGAGTATCGGCAGACACTCGTGCAGATATTTGGGGGAATTGTGGTTATCGCCACCGTTTATTCGGTGGTAGAAGGCGCCAAGACGAGCCGTGCAGCAATCGAGCAATCGATTCTGAGCAATGAATTGACGAGGCGGGCACAGGTCGCCGACCGCACCTTCAAGGCGATGGAAATGCTCGCCAAAAACGAAAAGAACACGGATGCAAAGATGGCAGCCATCTATGTGCTGAGCCAGGTCGCAAAAGAAGACAAGCCGACGGAATGGACGATCACTGAGATCTTCTTCAACTACCTTCGACTGCACTCTCATTCATCTGGCAAGCAGGTGCCTGAACTCCCATCGCCCGTCGCCGGCGCGATCGTCGACTATCTCAGGAAAAGGCCATGGATGATGCCCGTCGATGGCAAAGAAACGTGCATTGAATACCATCAGTGCATCGACTATCAGAAGGGAGGCCCCTCCACGGAGAACGCCGACTACTTTAACATTATTAATTTACCGGAGGTGAACCTCAGAGGTGCCTTTCTTGAGCACGTGATGCTCAAGAAGGTAATTCTGCGGGATTCTCATCTGGAAGGCGTGCGGCTTCGCTGCGGCCATTTTGAGGGTTCCTATCTTGCGAACGCATTTCTTTCCAGAGCCAATGCCAGCGGTTCCTACTGGAATTGGGCAAACTTAAGGGGTGCCGACCTAAGCTGCTCGGTCTGGCACAGGGCTGATCTGACTCATACAGAGCTTACGGATGCAAAGCTGTTTGGGGCAGACCTCACCAACGCCACGGTAACGAAGCAGCAGCTGGAGCAAGCCGACGGCGACGTCAAGACCTTCCTGTCCGATGAGAACCTAAGGCCCGCAAGATGGCCCCGCAAGGAGATAGTCCATTGTCGTGCGCCAGATCAATTGGAAGAACTAGAATGCGCCAAGTGAGTCCCCCCCAATAAACTCTACTGGAAACATTTGATTACCGTCCTGTTGCAGGACAAATTCGCACCTTCGCTCGCTTTTTCCTTGACTTTCCACAAAGAACTTCATTCCTCCACAGCTTCTGCACAAGTGTGCACTATTTTTCTGTTGCGTGCGCAAGCTCTGTCAAGCAAAGTACGTCACCAGTGCACGCGAAAGATGTTCTGAGCGCTGCCATAGATTGCCAATAAGTCGGCGGATGCCGGTGGTTCTCGAGGGTGAACCGCTGGAAGGTTTCCTGAAACGTGTCATGGCGCGTTACAGGTACCTGGGCGTTGCGGCCTCCGCAGAAGTCCTCCTCAAAGCAGGACGAACCGTCGGCTAGAGCAATCACAGCGGACGCGGGCTCCGGGCCCCTAACCCCGGAGCACGAACGCTTGGCGCGCAGAGAGATGAGTGCTCCTTGTGAGCGCGGTCTCAAAGCGCACGCCTCACTGCCTTGTGCGGTGAGAGGCAGAACTGGACAGCGATCGCGCAGAATACGGCCTGAGGTGGCTGGCCTCGGGCCGTATTTGTTTTTTGCCAGTTCTCGCCGCGGGTTTTCGTTGACTCAACGTGAAGAGTCCTTCTTGAGATTCGCCATTTATTCGCCTACAATGCAAGCAGCACGTGGGTGACCAAAGAAAAAATAATTTCTGCCGGTCTTTTCCGAAGTGGTGCTGGTCATTCACAAGCTCTTTGTAAGTAAGATCGCGTTCGCGCGAAGCGAATTTTTCGCGCAGGGAAAACTTGGCTACCACTGACTACAGTCTCGCTCACGCTCTTCCGGCGAATGTTGAAGCGGAGCGCTCGATACTGGGCGCGATCCTGCTCGACAATCTTTCCTACAACCAGGCCGCCGAACACTTGAAGCCGGAAGACTTTTCGCTCGACTCGCACCGCCGTATCTACAGCCGCATGGTCGATCTCGCCGAATCTTCGCGGCCCATCGACATGATCACATTGGTTGAGGAACTCGACCGCACCAAGGAACTGGAAGCCATTGGCGATGTCGGCTACGTCTCCGGTCTGGTTGATGGCGTTCCCGACCGCCCCAGCATCGAGCACTACATCAAGATTGTCCGCGACAAGGCGTTGCTTCGCGGCCTCATTCACGCAGCGAACGCGGCCATCGCCCGCGCCTCGGAACAGACCGATCCCGCCGAAGACGTACTGAACGACGCCGAAGCAGCCATCTTCCAGCTCTCGGAAAAGCGCATCGGGCGCGGTTTCATGGGCGTGCAGGAAATCGTCAAAGAATCCTTCGGATCGGTGGACGCGCTGCTGCAGCGCGGCCAGCGCATCACCGGACTGGCCACACACTATGCCGATCTCGACGAGATGACGAGCGGCTTGCAGAAGTCAGATCTCATCATCATTGCGGCGCGGCCGTCGATGGGCAAAACCGCTTTCGCCCTGAACATTGCCGAGAATGCGGCGATTGAAGATCAGAAAGTTGTCGGCGTGTTCTCGCTGGAAATGTCACGCGAGGCTCTGCTGCTACGTCTGCTGTGCTCACGCGCGCGCGTCGATTCCCACAAGATGCGTACCGGCTCGCTGTGGCGAGACGACATGACGAAAGTCGTTCGCGCCATGGAAGACCTGGCCCACGCTCCTATCTTCATCGACGACACGCCGGGCATCGCGCTCAGCGAGATGCGCGCCAAGGCGCGTCGCCTGATGCAGTCGCAGGGGAAGCTTGATCTCATCATCGTGGACTACCTGCAACTCATGTCGGGCGGCGGTAAGCGGTATGAGAACCGCACGCAGGAGGTCTCGGCCATCTCGCGCGGCCTCAAGGCTCTGGCGAAAGAGCTCACGGTGCCGGTGATCTCGCTTTCCCAGTTGAGCCGCGCCCCCGAGAGCCGGGGCGGCGATCACCGTCCGCAACTGGCCGACCTGCGCGAGTCGGGCTCGATCGAACAGGACGCCGACGTGGTGGCGTTCATCTTCCGCGAGGAGGTCTACAAGCAGGACGACCCCGACCTGCAGGGCAAGGCCGAACTGATCATTGCCAAGCAGCGTAACGGGCCAACGGGCAAATTAGGGCTGGCTTTCCTGAAGAATTCGACCCGGTTTGAGTCGCTGCTGGAGGGTGGAATGGGGCAGGAGGAGTAGCCTTTTTTCTGTGGAAAATCTTGTGGAAGCGCGAAAACGCCTCAAATCAAAGCCTTTCCTTGACACCATGGTTACATTGCGGTGACCGGGACGTTTGCGGCTAAGTCACATGCCCTTGTGACGATACGGGTTTGTAAAGATAGATTTTGAGGACGAATCGAGGGTTTGTAATTTTCGTGCAACGTTTGAGATTTGCACATCCAGCAGAGCATGTACTTCCGGGGCAGGAGGCTTAGGTAGCAACGAGCGGGGGTCGTAGTGGGCAGATGTGTCCGAGCATTCCTCAACAAGCAGGTCCCTCCACTCCGCCGATTATCGCTTCGCGATAATCTTCTCTGGTCGGGATGACAGAATTGGTTGGGAGGCCGGGTGACCCATTCAAGCCGGCCTTGGGCGTGAGTGGGGATGTGACGGGGTTGAGCGCGCCCTGGGCGCAAGCTTCGATGCGGGGAACAGTGCCACGAAGGGCGCAGGCACGCGGACGCAGCAAGTGCCAGGCTTCCTTGTAAGCGGCGTACTTGCATGTTTCCGAGCTGGGATAAAGCGTGATCGTCGCTCTACCCACAACCAGTTCCGCCGGCACGATGTACCACACCTGCTCGGGCACGATGAGGGCGGCAAGGAAATCAAAGACGTCGGCGACATAGGGACGGTGACCGCCGCGAACGGTGCACGAGTAGCCGTTGTATGCGCGGCGCATGGTGGATTTGACCTGAACGCGCAGCAAGCATCCGTGGTCGCCGATGATGAAGTCGAAGTGCGACATTTCGCCGTAAGGGCGGTTGACGGGCAGGCCGTGTCCGGCGGCGCAGGCCATGAAATACATTTCGGCCCACTCGCCGCGCAATTTGCGGTCGTTGATTTTGGGACTTCGATTTTTCATTTGAATCTGCCTGGAGGTGGCAAAAAGAAAGGCGCAGCCGAAGCCGCGCCTTTTGTCCCTACCTAATTTCAGAATAGCAAATGGGCTGGGGGTACTGTGACACGTTTTGGAGAAATATTTCGTGCGGCGAATGAGCAGGTTATGGGGAGTTTGGTGATTTTGGGGGCTTGACAAGAATTTCTAAAGTGGCGGGCGGAATGGCTCAGAGTGAGAAAGATTCCCGAAGTGGGAAGAGGTTGTTCTTTCCTGAAAGCGGCGGTTCGACGAAGGATGAGCATCCATCCTGGGCCCAAGCGGGCTTTAGCTCGCCAGGGTCAGCTTGTTTTCTAAACCTATTTTGGGTTATTATCATTTGTATCTTCCAAGGATTCGATCTTGCCTAGCCAGGCGGCGCTAAAACTTGATGACCGGATTTTTGACGTTGCACCATTTCTTACGGAGTCATCGGGCATCAAACCGATATACATTTCGTCGTTGGGTGCCTTGTTCGACGGCGACTGTCTGACAGTTCTTCCGCACATTAGAGACAAGTCGATAGACACAGTGTTCGCCGATCCTCCCTTCAATCTTGGCAAGAAGTATGGTGCGAGGTCCAATGATTCGCGATTGGACGCCGACTACGTTAGCTGGTGCAAGAACTGGATTTCGGAATGCGTGAGGACGTTAAAACCGGGGGGGGCACTCTTTCTTTATAACTTGCCGAAGTGGAACGTACTCCTGGGCGCCTATCTAACTGAACTCGGCATGGATTTCCGTCACTGGATCGCGATCGAGATCTCGGCGTGCTTGCCCATTGCCGGAAGATTGCACCCAAGCCATTACAGCCTGCTCTATTACACGAAGGGAAGCCCAAAAACTTTCCGCCGAATTCGAACTCCAATTCAGACATGTCGGCATTGCGGAGGTGAAGTGAAAGATTATGGCGGTCACCGCGGGGCGATGAACCCCAGAGGCGTGACACTTAAGGATGTCTGGACTGACATCCCACCAGTCCGCCATTGGAAATTCAAATCGAAGGACCGTCGCGCAAACGCGCTCTCGACAAAACTTCTCGATCGGGTGATCGAGATGTCAACTCTTGCTAACGATGTTGTACTCGATCCCTTTGGGGGCAGTGGCACAACATTCGCCGTCTGTGAGAAGAAGGCAAGACGTTGGATTGGAATTGAGATCGATTTTGCGAAGGAGATCGCTGATCGCATTGACTCGGGAGGAATTCAGGCACACCACAATGGTGACTACGTGGAAGGCTAGTTTTTCGCTCGACCTGAGGTACCCTTTGGAATTCGCTGAACCCTACGGCTCACCGCATCGTGTTCGATCACAATGATTTCAAGCACTCCCGTTTTGCAGGGTACTGATTTCCACAGCTTGAGATATGGCTGCAATTCCCTGAAATTGCCAATTCGGTCCGTTAAATACACGTAGAGATTGCGTGACGGGACAACGAGGCACCCTGCAGCGATGATCTCGTCCGCAACAAGCATGGTGAGCTTGTTCATCGATCGATGGCTGGAAGAAATGTTACCGGTTTCCCACTCCACGACGATCGGGCCTTCCGGACCCGGCAGTGCGGCATCAAAGTCTCCCAAAGCCTCGTCGAGCGCGTTCTTCGCCGCTCCCTCGATTGTCCATTTGAGCTTCCGCAGGTGTTTAATAAATTCGTCTCTGATCGGACTGACGCCGTTGCCTTGCCCACGCTTTTTGCCGCTTTCGGGATAAATCGTGAACTTTTTGCTGCCCGGCGGCCAGCAGCACTTTTTCACCGCGGCGTGAATTGCGGTTCGTGTCTGTTTCCAGTGGCTGGATGTCGCATACGGTCCGCACGAGAGGATCGTCTCGACGTGTACGATCTTCATGTGAGTCCCCGGTAGAGCTTCCCGAGCAATTTAATGGGATCGACGCCCAGCGCCCGAGCTACTTCACGGAATTCGATAACATCGAGCCGGCGCTCACCTCGTTCGTATTTCGAAACAAATGATTGCGGCCTCTTCAGGCGTACGGAAAGCTCGGACTGAGTCAAATCCGCGTTCTTACGCGCACCAATGAGAAGATCGCGGAACGCCTTATAGGCTTCGTTGCGCAAGTGGTTTAGTTTGTACCGCGTGAGTATAAAACCGTTTATGGGATAAACCCAAAAAGGGTTTGTATCGCGAAGAGCAGCAGGGCGGTCCGGTCTGCATCGTCAGGCAAGGTTGATGAGCGTCCGCCTTCGCGCTGCTGCGCTCAGGAGGGCAAACTACTGGTGATTAGCGCGCAAAGCCGGTGGCTTCGCAGGATTAAAAGCAGGTCCCCTTCGACAAGCTCAAAAGCAGGTCCCTCGACTGCGTTCAGCTTCGCTTCACTCCGCTCGGGATGACAAGGTTAGTTATGGCTTCGCGATCATGTGCTCCGCTCGGGATGACAAAGTTGGGGAAATCTGGAACATCCCCGCATCTGGCGCTGTGGAGAGAATGCCTTTCCGCGGTCGGAGCGCGGTAAACAGGGTAGGGATCCTTCGACTTCGCCGCGCGATTCGCAAAGCGAATCGTGCTGCTGCGCTCAGGAGGACAAATTGGTGGTGGTTAGGGAAAGTGTTAGCGCCTCTCCTAAGTCCTTTCAACTGCAGGTTCCCTGCGACAGGCTCAACTGCAGATCCCTCGACTCTGCCCCTGATTCGCAAGCGAATCATGTGCTCCGCTCGGGATGACAAAGTTGGGGAAATTTCAACGTCCCCACTCAAGCCAAGACCGGGCTTGAATGGGGCACCCGTCCAAACCTGAAATCCCCACTCAAGCCAAAACCGGGCTTGAATGGGGCACCCGTCCAAACCTGAAATCCCCACTCAAGCCAAAGGCGGGCTTGAGTGGGGCACCCGTTCAAAACTTGAAATCCCCACCCAAGCCAAAGGCGGGCTTGAATGGAGCACGCGCCTCATCCTGTAAAATCGGTGGTTAGAGCATCTGCATTGTCTTTTCTCTCCCAACTCAATCCGCAGCAGCGGGAGGCTGTCGAGACCAGCGAGGGGCCGGTCCTGATTCTCGCGGGGGCCGGCAGCGGCAAGACCCGCGTCATTACGTATCGGATCGCGCATCTGATCGAAAATCTCGGCGTCATGCCGGAGGCCATCCTGGCGATGACGTTCACCAATAAGGCTGCGTCGGAGATGGTGGAACGCGTGGACAAGCTGGTGGGCGGCTTGTCGATCGCCAAGCCGGTGATTTCGACGTTTCATTCGTTCTGCGTGCGGGTGCTGCGCCGCGACATTGAGAAGCTGCAGATTCCATCTTCGAAGCCCGGCGTGCCGCCGATTGGGCTGACGAAACGGTTCGTCATCTACGATGAGACCGACCAGCAGCAGCTGGTCAAATCGGTGATGAAGCGGCTGGGAATCGATGACAAGCAGACCACGCCACGGTCGGTGCTGGCGCACATTTCCTGGGCGAAGAACCACATGCTCGATCCGCAGGAGGTGTATCTGCAGTCGGCCGATCCGAAGACGGAGAAGGTAGCGCAGATTTACGCCGAGTATAAGAAAGATCTGGCAAGGGCGAATGCGCTCGATTTCGACGATCTGCTGCTGGAGAGCGTGCGCTTGCTGAAAGCGGTTCCGGAAGTCAAGGAATATTACAATCGCCGGTTTCAGTATATTTTGATTGACGAATATCAGGACACGAACCGTCCGCAGTATGAGCTGATGCGGCTGCTGGCGGGGACGCGGCACAACGTTTGCGCGGTCGGAGATGAGGACCAGTCGATCTATTCGTGGCGCGGCGCCGATATCCGAAATATTTTGGAGTTCGAAGCCGACTTTCCCGAGGCCAAGATTGTCCGGCTGGAGCAGAATTACCGTTCCACGCAAAACATTTTGCAGGCGGCGTCGGCGGTCGTGGCCAACAATCTCAAGCGCAAAGGAAAGAATCTTTGGACTTCTCGCCAGGGCGGGACGAAAGTTGGCTACTACGAAGCGCCGGACGGCGAAAATGAGGCGCTATTCGCAGCCGATTATGTGGCCAAGTATCTGCGCGAGGCGGTTGAGCAGGGCGAGAACGGGAGGGCGGCGGTCCTGTATCGCACCAATTCGCAATCGCGTCTGTTTGAAGAAGCCATGCGCCGCTACCAGTTGAAGTATCACGTAGTGGGCGGGTTTTCGTTCTACGAGCGCGCCGAAATCAAGGACATGATTTCGTATTTGAAGGTCATCCACAATGTGGATGACTCGATTGCCTTGTTGCGCGTGATCAATACGCCGGTTCGCGGCATCGGCAAGACGACCATGGAAACGGTGGAGGGCGTCGCGCTTGAGATTGGGACGTCGCTGTGGGGCGCGATTGGCGAGGTGATGCGGCGGCAGTTGCTTCCGCAACGGGCGATCGCGGCGCTGAAATCGTTTCGCGACCTGATTGAAGATGCGCGGGCGATGCTGGCGGGGACGTACGCCGAACGGTTGGAGGAAAGTGCGGCGGAGTCTCGCTCCGAAGGGCAGGCGGGGGCGCCTGTTCCCACGCAAGAGGTGGCGGAGGATGAGACGGATTTTGATCCTGAGAACTTCAGCTTCGATTTTGGAGCAAATTCCGAACACAGAGCCGATGTCCCGCCGGCTGTCGAGGCCGCGTCGCCGAACGAAGAGAGTAAAGCGCCGTTCCGCAATCCGGGCGAGCCAGCAAGCACCGCCGAGATTCTAAAGTTCCTGATCGATCGCACCGGATACATTAAGCAACTGGAAGAAGAGGACACACCGGAAGCTTACTCGCGGATTGAGAACCTGCGCGAGCTAGTCAATGCCGCCATGGATTCGCGGGACCGCGGCGAGACGCTCGATCAGTTTCTGGATCACGCGGCGCTGGTAAGCGATGCCGACGCTTATGACGAACGGGCGCAGATCACGCTGATGACGCTGCATGCAGCCAAGGGGCTGGAGTTTTCGCTGGTTCTGCTTTGCGGCTTGGAAGAAGGTCTGT
>Ga0335081_10005977_pt1 | contig 19294 bp, 22 predicted proteins | sample Lox_Sample_35_FD_206713 | JGI IMG/M metagenome (GOLD analysis project Ga0335081, IMG submission 206713) | Soil microbial communities from Loxahatchee National Wildlife Refuge, Florida, United States - Lox_Sample_3.5 | ecosystem: Environmental > Terrestrial > Soil > Wetlands | place: USA... | reverse complement strand
CGACGACACGGCCCTCGCCGTCACCGACACGGGCGGTCCCGGTCTCCCCGTGGTCTACCTCAACGGCCAGTTCGCCACTCAGGGGTACTGGCGGAGAGTCATCGCCGACCTCGGCCCTACGTTTCGACACATCACCTACGACGAGCGGGCTCGCGGCAGGAAGTCGAAGCGTTCGGCGGACTACTCGTTCGAGGCCGCCGTCCGGGATGTCGATGTCGTTCTCGCTGCTAGGGGTGTGGACCGGGTGCTCGCCGTGGGCTGGTCCTACGGAGCGTTCGTCGCGGCGCATTGGGCCAGCCGCAATACCGACCGTTGCTTGGGCGCGGTCCTAGTCGAGGGCGCGCAGCCGTATGACTGGATGACCGAGGAGATGGCTCAGGGGATGCGGAAGTTTTTCAAGCGGTTGAACTTGTTCATGCCACTGCTGCGTCCGACCGGCCTCACCCCGAAGATGAGCGCCACGGAGATGGCGGAGATCAATATCGAGCTCGGATGGCTCGCCCGCGAGAGCAAGCTGGGCCCCGTCATGGACAGCATCACGGTCCCCACCCGGTACGTGGTCGCTTCAGGAGAGTCGTTCGGAAGCCGCCAGGGTGGTCACGGGCATGAAGAGATACGTTCCAGTCTCCAGGCGGTGACTACCCGAAACCCGAACATCAAGATCAGCGCGAAAGTCGCCAGCAATCATGGTGCAATCCTGAAAAAGGACTTCCACGCCGTCGCCGACGCGGTGCGCGAGGTCGCCCTCACCGGCGACCACAAGGTCGGCTGAACCGAGAACGCCGGTGTCATCATCGGCCTGCCGACACGCGGGCTTCTAATGCAGATTGGCTAGATGGCCGATCTTGTAACGTTGTTTTCAATTTTCAGTTCGTCTGCCGCAAAATGCGATCGATATTGAACTTTGCCTGCGCCTAACAGCGGCATTGCGCCGTGACAAATGATGCGAACTCGTCTCGGTTTCTGAGCAACCAGTCCTAGGGAGCCAGCTCCAATGTGGATCTGTCCAAACTGCCACCAACAGTTCGTCAACACTAATCAATCGCACTCTTGTGGCCGATTCACCGTTGAGCAATTTCTTGAAGGAAAGAGCAAGGCTTCAGTCAATCTCCTCAGGTATTTTCTGGCTCAGTATCAAAAGATCGGTCGCTTCCGATTGCATCCGGTCAAGACAAGAATCACACTTGTGAAGGGGATGCGATTTTGCGCGATAAACAAGATCGGTCCGGATTTCGTTGACGTTCATTTGGTGCTGACTGAGCCGTATCCAAGTACTTGTTTCCAGAAGATCGACAATCTGGGAGACCGGTTCTACATCCACCATCTGAGAATTCGTCAGAAGTCGGACATTTCCAGAGAGGTCAAGAAGTACATGAATCTGGCTTACCGGGTTGGGAAAAGAGAACACATCAAGCAAAGAGCCAGGTAGGTCAGATGTAGGCAGTTCGCAGCCGGTGACACGGCGCAACGACCGCCTAACAACCGGCAAACCGGCGCTCCCCTTCGACTCGCCCCCAAAGAGCGGGGGGCTCGCTCAGGGTCGCTCCATCCCGTTTGGTATTTTGTGTCGCAGTCTGTTGAGCTCGATGATTGATTACCACACGGGACGACTTTTTTGCGGTGGACGTTAGGCGCAAGCACAGGTTCATTTGTAATATGCATTTTGCGGTACCACGGTGGCGATCATTCATAAGCTAGGAGGAGGAGGACAATGCCGAAAAAGGACCAAACATCAAAGGCAATTGCAAGCTTAGAACAGCAGCTAAATCGTTTCATTGCGAAGTTCGAGCCGAAGAACCAGGCTCTCCTTCGAGCCATTCGCAGAGCTCTTCGCCGACGATTTCCAACGGCGTATGAACTGGTCTACGATAACTACAACTTCTTTGTCATTGGTTATTCTTCCACCGAGCGAGCATCTGATTCCATCATCTCGATAGCCGCAGGCGCAAGTGGTGTTGGGTTATGCTTCATCCAGGGAGCGAAGCTGCCGGATCCGAAGAAAGTGCTTCTGGGTTCAGGGAAGCAAACTCGGTTCATCCGCTTGGACTCGCCGCAGGTGTTGGAGAGGTCGGAAGTGAAAGCTCTGCTTGCTGCTGCGGTCAAGAAGGCAAAAACCCCGCTACCGACAGGCGGACGAGGGAACCTCATTATCAAATCGATCTCGGCAAAGCAACGACCTCGTCGCAGAGTGCCGAAATGACTCTGGAAGTGTGCCGCAAAATGCGAAAGCGATAGAACTGTGCCTGCGCCTAACAAACGGCCCGCCACAAGACCAATCAAGCGGGTAAACAAACCGGCTCTCCGCCAAAGCACGGCGGACAGGCGCTCCATCCCGTTTGGTGTCGTTCCTTGATGGTACGTATGTTTATTTGCAGACTACCAAACGGGACGGCGGTATGCCTAAACGTTGTTGCGCAATTGCGTTGCGGCGAGAATAATTGAGAACATCGATGGCGCGAAAGTGTGGGAAAAGTGCAATCCTATAATGGCGGCAAAGCCAAGCTCACAATTTGAGCATCATTCATAATGCGTCCACATCCGAATGACTTTCACGATATGACGATCTTCCAGCACTTGGTAAACGAGGCGGTGTTGAATGTTGATACGGCGGGAGTAAGCACCCGCCAAGTCGCCTACCAGCTTTTCGTAGCGAGGGGGAGTTTGGAATGGATCAACTTCGAGGATCTTGAGAAGTTCTTCGGCTTTTTCTTTCAAGCCGGATGAGGCAAGTTTCTTCGAGTCTTTTTGTGCTTGTTTAGTGTAGACAAGCGCCCATTTTACCACGGAAGCTCCGTCGAGCACTTCTCGACCGGAGTCTTGAGGCCCCGAACGATCGATTCGCGCATCTTGGGAATGGAGAGCAAATACAGAGTCTCCTGGATTGCCCGCCAATCATCAACGGACACCAGGACCCCAGCGCTGTTCTTTCCCACAATCTGGATCGGCTCGTGGGACTTCTCAGATTCTCTGAGAAGCCGGGACATCTTCACTTTTGTGGCTGTTACAGTTCTCATTGCGCTTCAAATATAGCGGATTACACGCACAGAATCAATGCGGCTTTGCCGCCAGCAGAGAACGATGAACGGTACACGGCACTTCCGCAACGCAACGAACGCATAACACCGAAAAACTACGACGTTCATTTTTGCAGGAAGAAAAAGGCTCAATCAGTTGGTTCACTCCATCCCGTTTGTTAGAAAAGATGAGTGATTAAGAGTAACAAACGGGATGGCGTAGTTTTCGGAAACGTTATGGGCCATGTATTTCACAACGTCGTAAAAGCTAGAGGTTAGGGGATTATGAATAACTGGTTAATACACCAACCTATATTGTCCGGAGTCATCACTGTTCTCCTTATGTGGGCTGATTGGATACTTACAGTCGCTCAGGAAAAAGAACGAACAGAGCATTATTCCGAACACTATGAGAGCTACCCAATAGATACCATTGAAGGCCATCCTTTTCTACATTTACGTGAATCGGTGTCAAAGCGAGGATTCATTGATCCCAAACAATTCTCAGCTGCCTTAGCCGTAGGAGCGTTTGTATCAATTATGCTAAAGATGGTCCGGCCTACGTGGGCCGACTTAATTGTCGGATACATTTGGGGACTGTTTCTCATTGTGGATACTCAGCATCTCAACAATCTGATGGGCTATCGGGCTAGTCGAAAAGGACTTCACGGGAAATTACGGATGCACCTGAGGACAGGTTACCTAGTGCAATCAAGTCGGTATTTCTCGATTGCAATATTACTTCTTGCGCTATCGATTCTCTCAGGTTCCGTAGTGATTTATGGAGTTACTATTGCTGGGTTCGTTTCCTCCGCTCGACAGCTAATCTGGTTGAAGAAAGTTCCAAAGATTGAAACAGAGGAAGTTAGAATCGAAGATGAGCAAGACACAAGAAAACAAGAAAGAGGGTTAGAAGCACCTCCTCTGTGAAATGCACGACCGCATAACAACCGCAAAAAAGACGCTCATCATGGAACATGTTTCGAGTTCGCTTCATCCCGCTTTGCCGCATCGTGGATGCCAAGCAATATTTGTAGCGGCAAGCGGGACGAACTTTTTTGCGGTGGACGTTAGTGGTCATGCTATGGAGACAAGTTATCGTCTATTGCTATTTCGATCGTTGCTGCATTGAGCTCCTAAACTTGTCGTATGTACACCACATCAAATCCGGAGTGTATTCCATGTTTGTATTGTCAATAAAATCAAATTCAAACAGCCATATGAAAAATCTACTCACAACACGAAGCCCCTTTAGATCAGTACTACTGGTTGCAATCATTGTGTTAGCCGCTTCCCGATCAACCGGCCAACAAATCAAACCTTCTGACAGTGGTTACGCACCTGTTAATGGAATCAAAGTCTATTACGAAGTATACGGGAAGGGTACGCCTATCGTTTTACTGCATGGCGCTTTCTATACAATTGATATGAACTGGGGTCAATTGATCCCTGAACTGTCAAAAACCCGCAAAGTAATTGCCCTTGAAATGCAGGGACACGGGCATACGCCATATTCAGACAGAAAATTGTCGATTACTACTTTAGCAAGTGATGTGGAAGGAGTAATGGATTACCTGAAAATCGATAGTGCTGATGTGGCAGGATATAGTATGGGCGGTTCTGTTGCTTATCAATTTGCTGTGCAAAGTCCTAAACGGCTAAGGAAATTGGTAATCATTTCCTCAACCTATAAAACCAGTGGTTGGCTACCCGAAGTAAACAATGCTTTTAAAGACTTTAAGCCTGAATTTTTTGACAACACACCAATAAAGACCGCATACGATGCAGTGGCACCTGACAAAACACAATGGGGGAAATTTATAGAGCAAATGATAGCTTTTGCACAAGTTCCATTCAATGTTGGGGATTCCAGTATTGCAAAAATTACTGCACCGGTATTAATCATTTCAGGCGACAATGACGGACTTGATAAAGTTGAGTTGATGAAAACTTATCAATTGCTCGGAGGTGGCAAGTCGGCAGATATAGAGGGAATGCCAAAATCTCAACTTGCTATTGTTCCTTCACAAGGTCATGTGAGCCTGATGATGCAAACAAAAACAATTCTAACGTATATGAATAATTTTCTAAAGTAAGACTTCGGCAGGAAATAAATACAAGAAAAAAACCGCCCATACCATTGGCTATACGTAACGCGGGCGAACGTGCTAACATGAAAGTGAGTGCAAGAAACAAACTAATCGGTAAGCGGAAAGAGGTGCTTCGTAATCCCGCACTACGCATAGCCGAGACGCTATACGCAACGGCAGTTAGCGACGGGACAGTTTGGAGGAGTGTTCTTTGAGCCAGGAGGCAAGGAGGGCTTTGGGAAGTTTTCCTGAGGCAAGATCCATCATCATCGGATATGCTTCTTCTTCGTGGGCAACGATCTCCCATCCATTCTTCTGGAGAAAGATATCCACGAGAATAAAGGCGACTCGCTTATTGCCATCGATGAACGGGTGGTTTCTGCATACACGGTATCCATATGCTGCTGCCTTTTGGAAAAGAGTCTTGTGGACAAACTTACCACCGACAGTCATTTTCGGCTGGGCCAGGGCAGATGCCAGCAGGTTGCGATCGCGCAGACCGGGCCGTCCCCCGTATCGCTGCAGGACATCGGCATGAATCGATACAACAAGGTCATCGGGAATGAAGTGGACGGCCATTATTTGGCAAGCGCTTTGAGGGTGTTCCGATACTTTCGGTTCGTCCGCTCATACGCTCTTGCCCATTCGGCAAATTTTGGGTTGAAGGGAGTAAGAACAACGCCCTCATCAGTCTCCAGGAGGTGGAGCTCATCGCCTTCTTCCAGGTGGTAATTGTCGACAATCGTTTTGGGCAAGGTGATACCGAGGCTGTTGCCCACTCGACGCACGGCTGTCTTTAGCATAGCTTGTTCCTTGATCGGGTAGGTAATTATAACATTTGTATTACCAAGATTCAACTGCCGCTGCGCAGAACAGCAGGAACAACAGCGTTCAGTTTTCTGTAAAGACCCTTGAAAACCGTGTTCTTGGCTCCAATCAATAGGGTTCACTCATCGTCACGCTCATTCGTACCAAAACAGATACAGCATTGTGCGTGCCGTTGCGATGGTACTGCACACGTTAGGCGCAAGCGTTCTCGGCAGTCTGCAATCAATTAGAGGAATCAATCCATGTTCAAGAAAGCTACGTGCATATGTTTTCTCCTGCTAACGACCTTCAGGGCATCCGCACAGCAGCAGGCGAACCCCGATAGTCTCTACGACATTCAGGATAGCGTCCTCATCAAGACAAGAGACGGGCATCGTATCGCTTCGATCATTGTGATGAAGAAAGGAAGCAGACAACATTCTTCGGCAAGATTTCTGCCGACGATGATTATGTCGGGGTCGTTGCGTACTCGCGTGGCATCCGCACCGATCTCAATGAGTATGTCCCTTATGAGCACGATGGCGATGACGCATACGATGTCGTAGACTGGATAAGCAAACAGTCCTGGTGCGATGGAAGGGTTGGAATGTTTGGAGGTAGCTATGTCGGGTTTGTGCAATGGTCGACGATCAGGAAACCGCACCCCGCACTGACAACGATCGTCCCCCAGGTAGCTGTGATGCCCGGTTTTGATGCTCCTATGGAGAACAATGTTCCCCAAAGTTTCGCCCTCAGTTGGCCAAACAACATCCTTAACTACAAACCCTTGCCGAGAGATTTGAACCAGACCTGGTATGACAAAGGGTCTTCCTATCGTTCATTGGACAGTCTTGCAGGACAACCAAACAGAATATTTCAAAAGTGGCTTCAGCATCCTGATTATGATGGATATTGGCAATCGCTTGTTCCGTCGCCTGCTGAGTACGCGAACCTCAGGATTCCCATCCTCTGCACGACTGGCTATTTTGATGGCGCGCAAATCGGCGCCCTGGAATATGCCAAGCAGTACTACAAGAACAACCCGAATCCAAATCTCTATTTCGTCATTGGCCCGTACGACCATTGGGGCGGACAAGGAGGAAGGGCAGCCGACACGTTAATGCGCTACCCAATTGACTCCGTTGCGAAGATAAGTATGCGAGGTTTGGCGTTCGAATGGTTCGACTACGTTTTGAAGGGAACGGCGAAGCCCGAAGTGTTAAAAGACAAATTCAACTACGAAGTTATGGACGCCAATGAATGGAGGCACGCGCCATCACTTGCGGCAATGAGCAATGATACGCTCACACTTTACTTGAGCGATGCAAGAAATGGAGACCAGTATTCATTGACGACTCTACAACCAAAGACAAACAACTCTCTCAAACAGGTCGTCGATTTCAAGGATCGCACATCTCAGAACAATTACTATACTCCCTTCATCATCAACGATTCATTGGATGCAAGCAACGGGTTAGTCTTTGCGACGGAGCCGTTTGCGGAACCATTCGCACTCAGCGGCTGCTTCTCCGGTATGGTCAACGCTTCCATCAACAAGAGGGATATGGATATATCAATTGCATTCTATGAACAGAGGCCGAACGGACAGTATTTTTACCTGACAAGATATTTGGGCAGGGCGAGTTATGCGAAGGACAATACCAAGCGAAATCTGTTGACTCCGGATAGACAGGAGAGAATTCCCATTCGGGACACACGAATGGTTTGCAAAGCGATCAGCAAAGGGAGCAGGCTTGTCATCATTCTCAACATCAACAAGCATCCTTTTGAGGAAATCAACTACGGCACAGGAAAGAATGTGCACGATGAAACTATTGCAGACTCAGGAGCGCCGCTGCAGATCAAGTGGTTCACCGACAGCTTTGTCAGAGTCCCCGTTTGGAAAAACCACCAATGAAGACGAGAACGCCTGCGCCTAACAGCCGGCATTACGACGTTCGCTTATTTGAAATGTATTATAGTGCTCACTCCATGCCCAATCATTTCACTTCGTTTCATTCATTGGGCACGCCGTAATGCCCACGCACGTTATGTGCAATGTGAGCAGAGTTAAAGATCTAATGCAAAGATTATAGGAGAAAAGGTAATGTCAACAAAGAAAGAATTGGTTTTAGTGACCGGCGGAAGTGGTTTTATTGCGGTTCACACAATGGCAAAACTTTTGCAAAAGGGCTATAAAGTTCGGGCGACATTACGCACGATGTCACGGCAAGAGGAAGTCAAATCAATGCTTACACACGCTGGAATTTCAAATTTCGATGATTTGGAATTCAATAAAGCAGAATTAACACACGAAGACCATTGGCGTGAAGCTACAACAGGTGTGACGTATGTCCTTCATATTGCCTCTCCAACACCTGCAACTCGTCCGGATGCGGATGATGCAATGGTGAGGATGGCCGTTGACGGTGTGTTCAATGTATTCAGGGCATCTAAAAAATCGGGTGTGAAACGCATCGTTTTGACTTCTGCGTCGGGTGCGGTACTTGCGGGTCATAAACATCATCCAGAAATTTTCACAGAAAAAGATTGGACAAATTTGAAAGCACCAATTAACGCATATCAGCGTTCAAAAACACAGGCGGAACAAGAAGCGTGGAAATTTGCAAAAGAAAACGGCATCGAACTCGCAAGTATTCTTCCTGTTGCCGTTATGGGACCTGTTTTAGGTAAAGATTTTTCACACTCCAATCAGATCATTAAAAATATGTTTGAAGGTAAGATGAAGAACTTACTACACTTGGGATTTGACTACGTGGATATTCGAGATGTGGCAGACTTGCATATTCTCGCAATGGAACGTCCAGAAGCAGATGGCGAACGTTTTCTTGCAACATCGGGTGAAAATCTAACCTACAAACAACTTGCTCTAATACTCAAAAAACATTTTGGTGACAAAGCAAATAAAGTTTCCACTCGAGAAGTTCCAGATTTTCTTGTTAAGATTTTGGCGCTTTTTATGAAAGATTTGAGAATGCCGGCTACGTTTCTTGGTCAAAATACGGCGTGTAGTAATGAAAAAGCTAAAAGAATGTTGGGGTGGCAGCCACGTTCGGCTGAGGATGCAGTTATAGCCACGGCACAAAGTATGTTTGATTTGGGAGTAATCAATGAAAAATAGACAGCGAATAATCAATAGAAATAAACCGAGAATAATTGTGTACACCCACACTGCACATGAGTGCGTCTATACGCTCCGCTCCGTCCTCACGAGCGTATCGGACGGTGCTCGGTCCTGCGGGACAAATTTGCCCTGTCACGTCTTTTGCTGCGTGTGATGGAGAAGCCGCGCCAGTCCTACGGACCACAAACTTCGTATAACTGCGATGTTAGGCGCAAGCAAAGTCACATTTTGATACGGTCTTTTGTGGCACAGTTAACCAAACAAAGCCAGATAGAGGTGTTATCTGGAAACCATACAAACAATAGTTAGACGGCGGTTCCGGAGGTTAACATGTGGCGTTCAAGCACTTTTAGCTACTGGCCTTCTCGGGCTCGCATTTCTTGCGGGAATGGCTTTCCGGAGTGTCTTGCCGTGGGAGGGAAAGATCGCAGGGCCTCGATATCTGCGGGTATCCATTGCCCGCTGGAACATCAATCTCTACTCAGCGGAAGCGGAACACATCTTTCGTCAGATTGAGACCGACGGCCTTGCCGTATTCCGTGCGCAGCCTGGCTTCGTTCGGTACCGACTCATGCGTACCGATAACAGCACGACGATTGCAGTGGCGGAGTGGGAATCTGAAAAGCTCGGCCAAGCCGGTGCGGAACAGTATCGCGCATGGATGCGCAGGGTTGGGATTATGGATCACTTCGCGCTTGAAACGCACGCCGGCGATATAATGGTTGGGTCTTAGGCCTCGTGTGCAGGGTTGTGTTTTGCACCTGTCCGGGCCTTCCACCGCGACGCCGCACAACATTCAATCGCTGTAGACGCCGCAAACTCCGGTTGTAGGTTGCGCTTCACCTGCGCGGCCACCATGATATGCGCTCTGGCAGAATCGCAGGTCGTTTGGCAACACATATGGCCGATCTATAGACCGTCTTGCAAGCTTTTGTTTTTGTGCTGCAAAACGCCAGTGTGTTAGAACTTTGCCTGCGCCCAACAACGTCGCTCCCTCGTTTAGTAGGCGATGATGAGACTCAGTGAAGGCCCGAAAGAGGTCGCCCAAGCCCGCCCTCATTTGGAAGAGGGTGGTGGGCGGGCCTGCGTTGTTGGGCGAGACGTTGTACGCAATGCCATCAATGGCTATTATTCAGATTCAATGATGAACGACAATCTGCAGCGATCATATAGAGTCGCCTTTTGGCTGGCTATTTTTACCATCGTCTACAATTTTGCCGAAGGTCTTGTTGGGGTCTTCTTCGGCCACAAAGATGGAAGCCTCACCCTCTTAGGCTTCGGTGTCGATAGCTTCATTGAAGTAGTCTCAGGCTTCGGCATTGCTCACATGGTGTTGCGTATCCGACGCGATCCAGAAGGTGCCAAAGACAGATTCGAGAAGGCTGCTCTCACGATTACTGGTATTTCTTTCTATGTTCTCGTCCTTGGGCTTCTGGCGACAAGCGTTTATAACCTGGTTATTGGTGAGAAACCTGAGACTACCTTTGTTGGCGTGGTGCTCTCATTAATTTCGATCGCGGTCATGCTTGCACTCATGTATTCAAAACTCTCGGTCGGGAAAACCTTGAACTCGGACCCTATAATCGCAGACGCGCACTGCACGAAGGTTTGTGTATATATGTCCGTGGTTTTGCTGATTGCCAGCGTGTTCTACGAGCTGTCAAAGGTTGCATACGTAGACATTCTTGGCTCGTTGGCGCTGGCCTATCTCTCATTCACTGAAGGACGGGAATCGCTTGAGAAGGCGAAGAACGCCAACACCTACGCGTGCAAAAACGATTGATGGCGCTGCGCATAATAAGCGCGACAAAGACGCTCGACATTTTTATGTTCGGAGCTCGCTTCTTGGCGCGAACATTATATAAGAAGGATCGCGCCACGACTTTGTCGTGCAGGACGTTAGGCGCAATTGCCCGTCAACATTTCGAGAAAGGCGAACAACATGAAATCTCGCATGAGCATCAGCAAAGCAGAACCACGGAAGTACAAAATCATGGACGAGGCGGACAAAACAGTTGAAACTTTCGATCTCGATCCGAAGCTTAAGAAAGTCGTGAAGGTCGGGGTTTTTCAACTCAACGGATGCTGAAATTGCATCAACAACCACACTCAAGACGCGCGCAAATTAGGAGAGACTGAACGGAGACTCTACCCTTTGAGTGCATGGTGGGAAACTCCCTTTTTCACGGAACGGGAACGTGCGATATTAAAATTCACCGACGAGGTAACTCTTATTTCCAAAGATGGAGTGTCGGACAAGACGTTCGACAGCGTCTTGAAATTCCTCGGCGAAGGGAAAGTTGCTCAATTGATATTCACCATTACCACAACAGGCACGTGGAATCGCTTAGCCATTTCGACACACAAGGTCGCGGAGGACAACTGACAGAACAGATTAAGGAGGGTGACAATGAAAAATAACAATATCGAATCAGCGTTAGCCTACTACAAGGCTTTTGAAGACAAAGACATTCAAGCTATTGCACAGCACCTGCACCCCGAAGTTCAATTTGTCGCGCCGATGGGAGAGAACAAAGGAAAGGATGCTGTTGTTGAAGCAGCCAAGCGGCTCATCCCTCTTGTCAAGAGCATCAACGTTCGGGCAAAGTTTGCCTCAGGTGATCAAGTTGTATTAGTTTACGATATGAACCTCACTGGACCGGTCACGGTGTGTCCGACAGCCGTGTTGATGACATTCAAGGAAGGTCTGATAGCTCGGACCGAGCTTTATTACGATGCGCGTCCGTTTGGTAACCTATGAGAACAGAGGTATTTTACTACCAATTGACGCACAACAGCGCCTAACAATCAGCTAGAAGACGCTGATCGTGAAAAAATATGGATTTCACTTCATCCAGTTTGGTATCGCTACTTGACGGTACGGTTGTTTATTTACAGATTACCAAACGGGACGACTTCTTTGGGGTGGACGTTAGGCGCAAGCAAAGATTCATTTGCAAAATGCGTTTGGAGGCGCCCCGTGTCAGCTACAAACCAGTATCAGAGTCACTCGAAGGAGATTCACAATGAACAAGATAATGTCGGCTTGCGGCGTGATCTGCTCGGATTGTGCCGCCTACGTTGCCGCCTCCAGAGGGCTTGATTGCCGGAAAGAGGCTGCAGAGGCATGGAGTAGAATCTATGGATTTCAGACACAGCCAGAGAAAATGTCATGCGGTGGGTGCCTCAGCTCCGACGACCAGGTGTTTCACACAAGTGTCAAGTGCACTGCCCGTCGCTGCTGCTTATCCAAAGGTCTCAATTGTTGTGCCGAGTGTCCTGAAGATTCTTGTGAACTCTTGGCCAGAGCGCAGTCGAACTGGGATGCTGTTTCTGAAATTGGTGCCAAGCTGTCTGCATCGGACTTTGAAAAGTACGCTCAACCATATTGCGGATATCGGGAGCGATTTGAGAAGGCACGACGTGCTTTTAGATCACGTACTGACGTTCGCTGAGACATGCACTGCCAGACGCGACCATAACAGGCCTTTGCCTGCACCTATCGGACGGCAAACCGGCACTCCGCTAAAAAACCGGCGGACAGGTCGCGCCTGCGTGGGCAATGACATTCGTTTTTTCAAAAGGCGAAATCCAAATCAAATGGCGGCTCGTAGTACAGTACCCATTCCATCGTTTTTGCAGCAGCGAAGGGAACAAAAAAGTACAGTCATCGGAGAAAAACTCTGCCCGCCACCGACAGGGCGGGCGCGAGGTTGCCCATGCCACTTGTAGTTTTTCTGAGGGGGATCAACATCGGCGGTCATAGAACCTTCCGACCCACGATTCTTGCCAAACAACTTGACCACTTTGGGATCGTCAACATTGGGGCGACGGGCACCTTCGTGATTCGGAAGGCCATAAGCCAGACGCGACTCCGTGCGGAATTGGAGCGCAGGCTCCCGTTTGACGCTGAGATCATTATCTGCCACAGCAACAAGATTCTGCGACTGATGTCTCAGAATCCTTTCGAGCGTCTGAGGGTAGGACCGGACACGGTGTGCTTCGTGAGCATCTTGTCCCGTCGTCCGCGCTTGGAGCCTTTCTTGCCTGTGGCTTTTCCTTCCAACGGCAAGTGGCTATTAAAAATCCTCGCCAGAAAGGATCGATTTGTCTTTGGCGAGTATCGGCGGGACATGAAGGTTATCGGCTATCTCGGGAAGGTCGACCACCTTTTCGGTGTGCCGGTCACTACGCGCAATTGGAATACAATCAACGCGGTTGCCACGGTGCTGGCTGACAGAGGAAGCTGGTCCAGCCACCACTATCCGAAGAAGCGTGGCAGGCACATTGAGAATCGAAATCGAGAGTAAATCAAGTTCCAACGGGCGGGCTGCACATAACAAACGGAACACCGGCGCTCCCATCGTTTACATCGCGAACCGCGACGACGGCCACATCGCAAGGCTTGATGGGGACGTTGCGTGGCGCAAGACATGAAGACCGGAGTGTCCGAAAAGCAGGCAATAGCCGCATTATTCCAGGCCCTTCGGCACATGCCCAGCGCTTAAGGTCAACACATCAAGGTGCTTTGCTCCGTCAGGATGCCAGACGCTGTCCACGTCGCAACACCGCCCACATTGGCCGCCATTGTTTTGCTGCACGACACGAATGAACAGGAACCGATACTACCTCTGGAAGGTGATCACATGAATTCAAGATCTCAAGTCACGACAACCGACGGCCGTCCTGCCCTGAAGGCCGGCACGATGAAACGATTTGCGCAAGCGATTGTCTCCGAAGCACTCCACGCAGCTATTCTCTTCGCGGCCGCCTTCATCTTGGCCGTGTTCGCTTGGTCATCGTTGCTCCAGGCCGGAAACAACAAGAAACCATCGACGATGCAAACCGTGAAGCCGATGCCACCACCCCTGGATTCGGCTTTCCTCGTCCGTCTCCTGGATTCTCTCATCGTTCCGGGATTGGAGAAGTATCATATACCCGGGATGGTCATTTCGATCGTCCACGACAGCGACATCGTCCTGGCAAAAGGGTATGGCTACGCCGATATCGAGCGAAAAATTCCATTCGATCCGGACAGCACCGTCATACGAATAGCCTCGGTCTCGAAGCTCTTTACCGCGACGGCAGTGCTGCAGCTGGTGGATCGGGGAGTGCTCGACATGCACCAGGATATCAACACCTATCTTACCCGGTTCAAGGTTGAGAATTGGCCTGCAAAGCCAATCACGCTTCAACATCTTCTGACGCATACGGCCGGCCTCGATGATCGGACGATTGGAATGTCAGCCTGGACTCAGGAAAGTCAGGTACCGCTTGGGGACTTTCTTGCGGCATACCTTCCGAAAAGGATTTGCCCGCCGGGTGAAGTGTATATGTATTCGAACTTCTCGAATGCGCTGGCCGGATTCGTGGTGGAGGAAGCCGCACACGAGGACTATGCCGCGTATGTCCGCCACAACATACTTGAACCCCTCGGAATGGGAAAAAGCGACTTTCGGTTGCGCCCGGATCTCCAGCCGCTGTTGGCGCAATGCTACTCTCATGCCGGCGCGGGCTATCAGCGCCACCCGTTTGATTTCATTAATGAATATCCCTGCGGGCAGATGCTTTCAACCGCGAATGACATGGCGATATTCATGATTGCCCACCTCCAGCTCGGACGATATGCAGGCGAGAGGATCCTGAGCGAGGCAAGTGCCACGGCTATGCACTCAGTCCAGTTCACGCACCACAGAGAATTGGCGCATGCCGTTGGGTACAGTTTTGGAATCCTTCCGGCCAGGTCACAAATAGTACTCATGCACGACGGAGGGTATACGGGGGTTGGGAGCAGACTTATCCTCTGCCCCGAAAGCCGAATCGGTATCTTCGTTGCGTGCAACATCATGGATGGTGCGCTGCTCGATAGGGCAAGCCGCATGCTTCTTGATCTGTTCATTCCCGCTCCGTCGCAGGATAGCACGAAGTACCCGTTGACCACACTCCCACAGCACGACGGAAACGTTGGGGAGTTTGCGGGGACGTATCGGCTTTCCCGGTATGTGCACAGCGATGTCACGAAAGTGGGTGTCCTGATTGGCATGGCCGGCCCGGAGATAAGCATCGGGCGAAACGAGGAGGGGATGATTTTGATGCCCACGTTCCACGGCAAGCCGCGCCGGATGATTCAGATCCAGCCCTGCTTGTTCCAGTCGATCGATGACAAATACGTGTGTGCATTCCGGCGGGATGCGTCCGGAACGATTACGCACCTGTTCACGGACGGCACGACTGCCTTTGAGAAGATCCCCTGGTATGAGACAGCGGTTTTTCAGCGTGGCCTGCTTGCCGTTTGTCTGCTCTTTTTTGCCGTCGTTTCTATTGCGCTGCCGATCATCCAGAGGATCAGGAAGACGCCAAAACCTTTCGGACTGAAAGTTGACCCAGTCCGCTGGTTCTCGCAGAAGACGGCTTCCACGTTCCTTATCTATTTTCTGGGATTAGGAATTGTAATGGGATTTATCGTTCCGCATGAGGAACTGGCACTGGGATTTGCTCATGGGATGCCCTGGATAGCGTATGTCGTACAAACCATTGCCCTTCTGGGGATCTTGTTTCTGGCGGGCCTCCTGGGGGTATTGTTCCGGCGGCCGAACGTGAGAACTGATACGAAGGCGGGAGAACGGGTGCGGTCGACAGGGCTCGGTCTCACGACTGCTGTTGTGGGAGTGGCGTTTGTCTGGTTTCTTTGGTACTGGAACCTCGTCGGATATCATTTTTAGGCCGATTGGCAGGAATCGATATCGTATGAAGGAGCTTAGCGGAACCTGTAGGAATTGAGCGGTATCCATTAAGCAAGAGAATAAGACTCTGACCTATGGGTGTGCGTAAGACATTGAACGACTGACAGCACAAACCACGACAGGAAGAGGCATTGCGGATTGACGATCGATGATTGCGAATTGGAATCGACCGATTGCATGTACCGTTAGTTGAAATACATAGTCGGCGGCACTGCGTGGTTTGTGCATACTCTAGGCGGAAGCATAGATTCGCTTGTGGGGAAGTGCGATCGTCGGATTTGGGACTCGCCACTATGGGTATGAAAGTGGTCGAGAGGGGGATACCATGATCGTAGGATTCGCACCACGCAAGGAGGCGATAGCGCTGTATCTTGCGGGAGGCTTTGCTCCTCTGGAGGGCGAGCTCTCGAAACTGCGCAAGCAATGCATGGGCAAGGGTTCTCTTTATATCAAGACGCTGAGTGACAGCGAACTGCAAATCTTGAAGAAGATACTTACGAAATCCTACAAGAGCCTAAAGTAGGGAGCGCAGAGAAAGTCCGTTAAGGCCGAATCTTCCCCGTCCGGCTTGGAATGCTGCAAAATCCGAGGGGCTCAGCGTGGCGCCGGGCCAATCCATTATTTGCTGTCGGATCGAGAGCCGTCAGTTCGACGTGGGCAGCTCGCCACAATTGAAACGAAATTTCCCTCCTTTGTGTTGTCCAAATCTGACTCCCCCATTCGTCATTGTTTTGAAGCGGGGAAACACGCACCAATTGAGATGGAGACGGGGCGCGATTCCAGCGCAAAAACGGGATGTATGGTATAACCTTGCTTGTCAAGCGGCTCCACGGTCTGCTTGCCGGCGAAATCAAAAGGAGGATTTATGAAGGAATATATGTTGTTCTTCAGATTCGGGCTAGATGGGCTGACGCCTTCGCCGGAACAGATGCAACAGGGAATGGTGAAATGGAAAACGTGGTTGGATAAGCTGGCGAAGGACGGAAATCTCGGGGCAACGGGTCAACGACTGGCCCCAGCCGGCACGACGCTCCGCGGCAAGGAAAAGCGCGTCGTCGATGGTCCATTTGCGGAAGGGAAGGAGATTCTCGGAGGGTATATGACTGTCAAAGCCCGCGACATGAATGGGGCGGTTGAAATTGCAAAAGGTTGCCCGATCTTTGATACCGGCGGAAGCGCCGAAGTCAGGGAAATCATGGCCAACCAAACAAACTGAGGTTCTCATAATCGAAAGAAAGACTTGCAGGTGACATCATGAATACGAAAAGAGCAAATACACATCTTAGAAAGGTTGATACCGTTAACGCCGCCGAGCCGTTTCTGCATCCAGTGGAAAGGCCCGGGAATATCGTCATGAAGATGACCTATTACTTCACGCGGAAACAGTATGGCAAAATCATGACGCCGCTGAGCGTACATTCCGTCCGACTGCCTATTGCGTTTGGTATGTTCTACGGGAAGGTATCCAAGTTGGACAAGAAGCTGGTGCTGCCAGAGGAGACCGTGATGCTCATACGCCAACAAGTGGCACGAATCAATGTCTGCCTTTTCTGCATGGATATCAGTCGGTACTTTATGATTCAGAACTCGATGGACCTGGCAAAGTTCGATGCGCTCGACGAATATCAATCGAGCCCGTTGTTCTCGGATGCAGAACGAGCTGCGCTGGATTACGTCACAGAGTTGACGAAGAACAAAAAGGCTGATCCCGGACTCTTTACAAGGATGGCGCAATACTACTCCGACCGTGAGATCGCCGAGATCGTGTGGCTTGTCGCGAGCGAGCATCTGTATAACATGACGAACGTCGGACTCAACATCCATTCGGACATGCTCTGCGATATCGAGAAACAGAAGCGCTTGCGTGAGGCGGCATAGCACCGACCATCATCTCAAATCCTCTCAGGAGGCAAATCATGAGCACTTTTCTGTGGTTGCATTGTGCTCCAACAGCGCAACGGCCAACAGAAATACGGAGGGTTTATGAAAAAGAGGAATAAAGTCATCTACATGAACAAGAGCAACAGCAATACGAAGATCCACCCGTCGGCGATGCAGAAGCTGTCACCCGAACAGGCTGAAGTACTTCTTAGCACAGTGAAAGCCCGGTTTGAAAAAAACATGAACCGCCATAAACGTCTTCAATGGGCTAACGTACGAGCAACGCTGCAAGCTCGTCCGGAGAAGCTGTGGTCGCTTAATGAAATGGAAAGGACTGGCGGTGAACCGGATGTTGTCGGTCGCGATAACAAGACGGGCGAATACATATTTTATGATTGTTCAGCGGAAAGTCCTCAAGGCCGTAGAAATCTCTGTTACGACCGTGAAGCACTGGAGTCAAGAAAAAAATTCAAGCCAAAAGACACCGTGTTGGACGTGGCGGCTGGCATGGGCATTGAGCTCTTAACAGAAGAACAATACCGGGAGCTGCAAAAACTTGGAGACTTCGATTTGAAGACATCGAGCTGGGTGAAAACACCTTCTGATATCAGGAAACTTGGCGGTGCGCTCTTCTGTGATCGCCGCTACGACACTGTCTTCGTGTATCACAACGGGGCAGAATCCTACTATGGCGGCAGGGGGTTCCGTGGCTCGCTCAGGGTCTGAAATGTTCCGGGGACCAAAGTACATTGAACGACATCGACAAAGAGATACAGAGTCTATGACAGATCTTTCCCAATGAAAATGGATCGTACGGTCGATTTCTTTTTCGGGAAGAACAAAAAGGGGGAGAAAGAATACACGAAAGGAGATTGTTATGAGCCCAAAAACAAAGCAAGTTTCCACGAGGAATAAGGCCGCGATCAGCAAGAAGTCCAGTGGATTCACGGACGAGGAACGCGCCGCGATGAAAGCTCGTGCACAGGAACTGAAGGCGGAAGCGCGCGCGAACAAGGACAAAGCGGAGGGTGAACGCGCCGTGCTCGCCGCGATCGCAAAGATGAAGGAACCCGATCGCACCATGGCCAAGAGGCTCCACGCCATCATCAAAGCCAGTGCACCGGGCCTCATACCAAAAACCTGGTACGGGATGCCCGCGTATGCCCATCAGGACGGCAAGGCGGTCTGTTACTTCCGCGACCGTTATAAATTCAGGGAGAGGTACGCGATGCTCGGCTTCAACGACTCGGCGAAGCTCGACGAAGGTGCCATGTGGCCCGTCGCCTTTGCGCTTCCGGAATTGACCGCCGACGACGAGAAACAGATTGCCACGCTCGTGAAGAAAGCTGTGAGTTGAACATGAAAGCAAGCAGAAATCTCTCCTCGAAAGAGAAGTCTCCGTCCCAACAGATCGATGCTATCATCAGCAAATCCGGCGACTGGCGGGGCAAGAAGTTGTCGCAGCTGCGCGCAGCGATCAAGAATGCCGACCCTGACCTGGTCGAAGAAGTAAAGTGGAAGATGCCCTCCAAACCTTCGGGCGTGCCGGTCTGGTCTCACGACGGAATACTCTGCATAGCAGATACGCTCAAGAACGCCGTGCGGCTGACATTC
>Ga0335081_10005976_pt1 | contig 19294 bp, 18 predicted proteins | sample Lox_Sample_35_FD_206713 | JGI IMG/M metagenome (GOLD analysis project Ga0335081, IMG submission 206713) | Soil microbial communities from Loxahatchee National Wildlife Refuge, Florida, United States - Lox_Sample_3.5 | ecosystem: Environmental > Terrestrial > Soil > Wetlands | place: USA... | reverse complement strand
TCGCCGCCCTCCTCCTCTACCTCCGCTTCCATCGCACCCATCGCGCCCTTCCCTTCGCCCTCTCCATGCTCGCCTTCTTCGCCGCCCTCCTCACCAAGGAGATCGCCGTCGGCTTGATCGTCCTCTTCCCCCTCTACGAATTCCTCGCGATCAATCCCATGGAACCGGTTCGCTGGAAACCCCTGATCGTTCGCCTGCTGATCCCCCTCGCCATCCTGGGCCTTTACTTCTGGATGCGCGCGGCGAGTATCACCGCTCCGTATGGTCCAATCCCATCCGTAAACACTTCCGGATGGGATTGGATTGATAAAATCTTGATCGCTTATGGCTTGTACCTGAAGTTGATGGCCTTCCCTTATCCCCCTTCCCCCTTCATCGCGACTCTGCCGAACTCGTTCCTGTACCTCATCGTGTCGAGTCTCGCCTTGACCGGTGCGGCCATGGGACTCCTTGTCGCCATGATCCGTCGAGATCGGATCATCGGCATCGGCCTGGGCTGGATGCTGGTGTTTTTAATGCCCGCCGCCGTAGTGGCCTTTGAACCGTTAGCGACTGTGGTAGCGGCCGAACGCTATGCCTACGCCCCTTCTGTGGGTTTTGTGTCGGCAGGAACGTGCTTGATCTTCCAAGGGCTTCGATGGCTTCGGGTCGATTCGGAACCGGCCAGGCATCAAATGGCGGTTGCGGCGGCACTGCTATTCGCAGCCCTGATCGGCATGGGGAGTTGGACAAGCCGGGAACGAAACACCGTCTGGCGAAACCCGATCACCTTCTGGGAAGCGGCCGTGGGGACATCGCCTTTATCCGGTCTGCCCTACAGTGAATTGGGGATTCAATATGCTCGATTGGATCGGCCGGCCGATGCGGAAGCGCTTTTTAAAAAATCAGTCGCCATTTTGGAAGAGACCGTGGGACCGATGCATCCGGATCTGGCCAAAAGTCTCAACAACCTGGCGGAACTCTATCGAACCCAGAATCGGGAAGCGGAAGCCGCGACACTTCAAACGCGCATCTTGACCATACGTGAGAGGACGCTTGGACCGAATCATCCGGATGTGGCGGAGAGTCTTCGTAACCTGGCCTTGATCTATCAGGCACAGAAGCGCTACGCCGAAGCCGAAGCGTTCTATCGCCGGGCCATTTCAATCTGGGAAGAAGGCCCCCGGTCGGATTACGCCGATCTGGCCAGGAGCCTCAATAATTTGGCGACGCTCTATAGCACCGAGGGCCGATCAACCGACGCCGAAACCCTTTTCCGGCGGTCGCTCTTCACTTGGGAAAAGGGCCTGGGTCCCGATGATCCCGACTCCGTTACAACCCTGGAGAACTATGCCGTCTTTCTCCGGCAAATGCACCGAGACGACGAAGCCGCGGAGCTGGAAATACGGGCCCGCCGGATCAGGAACAAACGGACTCGCGGAGATTAATGGATGCGGGGCGCCTACTTTGACATGGCATGGTTCGAGAGGAAGATCCGTATCAGCTCGGCCACCTTATCCGGCTGATCCAGAAAAGCGAAGTGGCCTGCCTTGGGGATGACCTGATAATCCACAGGCACTTTTCGGATCTGACTTCGCGTCCTCTGCGCATATTTTTCGCCTTCGGGGAGCAGCTGATCATTCTCCGCGCGGAGCAGCAGAAGAGGACGGTTGAAATTGGGGAGCATGGCCAAAATATAACTTTCTTGGACATCGGAGGCAAACGCCTTAAAGCGGTCATGAACCGCCTTCTTCTGGTCTTCTTCCTGAACCGGGACGAGCCATTTTTCCATTTCCCCTTGCGACGGCGCTTGCTCACGATACTTCAAAGACCCGGTCGAAAGCAGCATGCCGAATCCTCCCGACGCGGCCTTTTCGAAGAGACCCAACATTCCTCCAAATCCTTCGGACCAGTTCACTGATTCAAACCCATCGATGCTCACCACGGCCCCGATCATCTCCGGGAAATGGTGCCCCAAGGCCACTGCAAGCCCGCCGCCCTCCCCTTCACCCATGACGTGCGCACGGCCTAGACTCAAGGCTTTGATGAGGTCCCGATAGATGTAGAGAAGATGTTGCGATGAAAAGTCCCCTCCCATGGAGGACGGAGTCCGGATCCCCGGGGGCTCCACCACGATCACGCGCACAGAGCTGCTGAGACGGGCGGCCAAATCCGCCCAGAACTTGGGGCTGAAAGGATATGAAGGCAGAATGATCAGAGGCTCGCCCTTTCCCTGATCACTGTACACGATCGGGATATTTTGGACCGAGATCGCATGCAGATCCGGCGGAAGGTCTTTCGGGTTAAACGCCGCGCGGAGAGGATCCGACGCCGTCGCGACCGACCCGCCGAGAAACAGCAACCCGGCCGCCAGTGCCAGGGTCGCAAACCCTTGGGGATGGAGGGAGAGCATGATGTGCGCATTTATACAACAGACCCCGGTCCGTGTCAAGCCAAACCGGGCGCCTTGGATGAGGAACATCGACGGGGATCTTGACAGGCCTCCGGCCTTTCGATACGCTCCGGCTTAACTCTATGTCATTCACGAGACTCCGTACCCGCTTTAAACTTTACCCGCTGGAACTTTGATGACCTCGGCCTTCGTTGTATTCAGCCCTGGCCGCCGCCGGACGCGGATGGTGGCCGGGCTTGTCCTGAACCTGCTCGCTGTCGCGACGGCCGCGACCCCATTTCCATCTTCTCAAAACCCAACCTGGACCGGAATCTGGGGAAGTTCCCCCACCGATGTCATCATGGTCGGCGAGTATGGAGCCGTCGGTCATTATGACGGAACAACATTGGTCCCGGTGGAAAGCGGCACCCGGATCTGGCTTTCGGCCGTGACGGGTATATCGCCGACGTCCATTTATGCGGCCGGTTATAACGGCCTGATCCTTCATTACGACGGTCACCGCTGGGAGAAAATGGACAGCACGGTCACAAACGATTTAAACGGCATCTGGGAAAGCTCTCCGAACGACGTTTATGCGGTGGGCGACCGGGGAACGATCATCCATTATGACGGAACCCGGTGGAGCTCGGTTCACAGCGGGACCCAAAACCTCTTGTTCGGCGTCTGGGGAAGCGCGCCAAACAATATCTATGCGGTCGGGGGCCGCGGAACGGTCCTCCATTTTGACGGGAAAATCTGGCAAGGCGTGACCTCGCTCCCGAGAACCCACTATGTCGGCATCTGGGGAAGTTCGGCCGACGACATTTTTTTAGTCGGCGATGAAGGCACCCTCATGCATTTCGACGGCCGAGCATGGACCTCGATCGAGAACGGCGTGGCGGATGTGTTCCGGGCCGTCTGGGGGAGTTCCGGGCAGGACGTTTTTGTCGCCGGAGAAAGCGGCCTGATTCTTCATTACAACGGCCGCTCTTGGCAAAGGCAACCTGTTCCGATGACGGAACCGGTTCGCGGCATTTGGGGCGGCGGACCGGCCGATGTTTTTGCGATAGGGGAAGACGGTCTTTTTCTCCATTACAACGGCCGGCATTGGAAAACCCTGAGCGAAGGGCCACGGTCTCCTTAGCCTTTCTTTCGGCCGGATTCATCCCGAAAAGCATCGATTATTTTCACTTGACATCCTCACGCTCTCCTTAGTAGGATGCGGCCATTCCACAAGATTTTGTTTACAAAATAAAGCGACGCTTTCGCTTAGCATCGTGAGGAGGAACGGCGTGCAAAAACTGATCTTGACACTGCTCGTCGCTGTTTACACGGCCGGGTTCTTCGTAAACCCGACCGACTCGTTCGCGATGATACAGAACCTGACCCCGGAACAGAGAGAAGCCGCCATTAAATACGGGAAAATGGGCGCCCGGATGGACGTGTCCGATTTCATCAAAGAATGGTCCGTCAATAACGGCGATAAGGGTTTTGCATTTATCATTACTGAATTTCTGGCTCTCGCCTTTGCCGCACAGCAAGCGGCCCTGAGATCGGCCGAATTAAACAATTTTGACACCGAAGACGCCCTGGCCAAGAGCAGCGGCAAGTTGGTGTTCCGGGTCACAACATTTGGAAATACGGATACATTCGCAAAAGACTACACCGCCGTCATTCGGGCGGGTGACAAGACTTCTCCGGCTACGTTCTGGAACAATCCTCCCGGTGAAGCGTACGGGGACGGAAAAACAAAACCGGCGTTTGTAACGGACAGCGATTTTTATTTTCCGGCCGACGGAATCGATCCTAACTCAACAATTACATTGGTGCTTCAAGACAAAGACGACAAAGAAGTTGCAAAGTTCGTATTCGATTTGGCCAAGATGCGTTAACGCGTGTTCGATTAAAATACCATGATCAACCCACTTCCTCTCCGAATGGGTTTGATCTTTTAAAAAAGCAAGATGTTGACAAAGAAAATAAAATATGGTATTGATCGCTACCTGATTCTGACAGCGGGTCAAGGCAACTTTTTCCTCGGAGAAGGGAGTGGGAGATGAAAAAGCAATGGTTGGTCGGTGGTTTCCTTTTACCGATTCTAGTTGTCGGACTTATCCTCACTTTCAATATTCCGAAAACCTCTAGAGCCGAATACGGTGACATCACCCTAAATCATTATGCTGAAAAAGCGGGAATGCCGCCCGTCGTTTTTCCCCATTGGTTTCATCGAATCCGGTTTAAATGCAAAGTCTGCCACCCCGCCATCTTTGAAATGCGTCAGGGCGCAAACGATATCAACATGATTAAGATCATCAAGGGCGATTTTTGCGGAAAGTGCCACAACGGTCGCATCGCTTGGCCGCCCATTTACTGTGACCGCTGTCATTCCGGAAAAAGCGACATTACGATTCCAAAGGCCAGAGGATTTATAAAATAGTCAGGACAGCCAGCCCAACCTTACCATCATCTAGAAGAGAGGGTCGCTTTCATGAAGCTCCAACGTCTCCTGAAACCTGTTGTCTTCGTTCTGCTCGGCGCAGCAGTCCTGTACATCCTTGTGGATTCTCAAGGCCTAGGCATCAGCCGGTCAAATGCCGCCGAACCTACGGACAAACCCACTTCACCCGCACCGGTGGCCAAAAAACTTCCTTGCGATCCCATCTATATTAGCGGCATTACCGGCGAATGCACCGGTACGGGTGACCCGACCAGTTTCGCGGGGGACGCCGAAAAAGCGGGATTGGCCGAGCATCCCTTGGCGTTGGAACTTTCGGACCTTCCGAAGGACCGGTATGGGCTGATCGATTGGGCCACGGCCATCAAGGAAGGCAAGGTGAAACCTCGCGATTCGTTGGATCCCAACGAAAGACCCATGCCTCCCTTTGATCTGGATATCGCGATCTTTACCAAAAGTCAATTTGTGGACGATGTCATCTTTCCGCACTTTGTCCATACGCTCTGGCTGACCTGTACCAACTGTCATCCGGCCATCTTTCCGATGAATGCGAAAGAGGCCAACCGGATGCAGACGATGCCCAAGATCGCGTCGGGAGAATTCTGCGGCCGCTGCCACAATCGGATCGCTTTTCCCCTGAGCGATTGTCAACGGTGTCATGTCAAACCCAAAGACACTCCCCCGGTGGATCCGATGTTGGAAAAGTTCCGCGCCGGCGAGAACCCATTTCGACAGGCATCGCCTTAACACAACAAGAACACGGTTTCCCGATACAATCCCCATGGCGCTGTCGGCCAGCGCTCCCGTCTGCCGTGGTTTAAAAGGTATATCGCCATGAAGAAGGGCCATCCATGTTTTCGTCAAAGCCGAGGCGGGTTATGCGTCCCCCTTGTTCTAGCGGGTCTGATCGCAGTATCCGGTTGTACGAAGTCTGAGCCGTCGCAAACATCTCAAACATCCGAAACACCGCAAGCCCCGCCGGCCGCCGTTCCGAAGCCCTTGACCAAAAATGAATCTCCCGCCGCGAAACAGACTTTGTCTAAATTGGAGATTAAACCCCTCGGGTCTGCTCTGTTTGTCGGCGATTCGCGGACACTTTCGATTCAGGCCCGGGATGAGAACAATCAAGAACGAAGCGGTATCGCCATCACTTGGATCTCGGAGAACCCAAGCATCGTCGCCGTGAATTCACGAGGAACCGTTACAGCGATCGCGCCCGGAACCGCAAGCGTTACGGCCCTCAGTCAAGGGATTTCCGATTCCATCGAAATTGACGTTCAAAGCTTGCCCGTGGTCAAATTAGAAATTCAACCTTCGGCTGTTTCGTTATCAACGGGAAACACACAGCAGTTGAGGATGATCGCGACCGACCCAATGAACCGCCCAATAACGGGTCCCCCGGTCCTCTGGAAATCCAAGAGCCCTGCGATCGCGTCGGTGGATCAAAGCGGCCTGGTTAGGGCCAAAGCTCCGGGAACCGCCACGATCGTGGCGACGGTTAAAAACAAAACGGCGGTGGTCCAAGTGACGGTTTCCAGACCAAGCCCGAAAAACCTGAAGGACGTGCCGCACTGATCAAGAAAATTTACAACCGGCCGACCTTATAACATAACGGGAAAAACCTTCGGAGTTATCTTGTCAGGCGGATCAAAATACCTCCTCAAAATGCATTTCATCGCATCGCTTATCCATTGATCGTCCGCCTGCGAGGCCATATACCCCGGTATTCCACCCGATGATCCCGATGCTGAAGTCCGGAATCCGGGCAAGACCGCCTAAAAACCCCCCTAGCCGCATGGATGATGGCCGGTCACCGCAGACGCACCGCCGCGACAGGTTCTCCGCCGTATATCTGCGGGACGACGCATTGACAAGATAAAATCCATTCGATATACTTTTGAAAATATCTCGTTTTAGAAGGAGTTCGGCAATGAGAAAGGGCTTTTCCTGTTTCCTTGCGACCTTGGTTTTTTTAGCGGTTCTTTCGGTCGCGCCCGCGAAAGGCGAGGAAGGGACCGTGTACGAAGTCACGGTGATTCGAAACAGTTTCAAACTCAATCCGCAAAACCTCACGATCAAGGTGGGGGACACCGTCAAGTGGACAAATACCGATGAACGCAAACACAATCTGGCCAGTATTCCGGGATCCGGCCCGGGCGACGAACTGGAGATCTTCGCGGTGATGGAACCGGGCGCGGTCTATTCTCACACGTTTAAAGTTCCCGGTGAGTATCCTTATTTCTGTTTCATCCACAACCAAATGACCGGAAAGATTACGGTCGAAAAATAGGTACGGCTTCATACGATGAGGCGCGTGAGCATGGGTGGACGGACCGCGGCCGTTTATGCGGGTTTTTTGCTCGTCATCCTTTATTTCTTCTCTCAAAACGGGATCGAAGCCCAGACGACGAAGGATCAACCGGCCGCCGCGCCCCCTCAATCACCGGTCGTAGGGCCAGCCCCGATCGAAACCCAACCCACACAATCCGTTCAGCCTACCCAACCCGCCCAAACGCCACCGGCCGCGGCAGAAGAAGAGCATCCCGTCGCCTTCGATTACCTGCCCAAAACGAAGATGGGATATGTCGACTGGGTCGCCGCCATTAAACAAGGCGTCATCCATCCGAGAGATTCGTTGGACCCGAATGCGGTCACGATGAAGGCGCTCGATTTCAACATTATTTTCAAGGTCAATGTCAGCGGTCTCCCCGATGTCGTCTATCCCCATTACCCCCATACCTTATGGTTGGACTGTCGGAACTGCCATCCCGGTATTTTCTTGATGCGTGCCGGAGCCAATCCTGTCACAATGGAAAAAATCCTGAAGGGGGAGTACTGCGGTCGATGTCATGGTATTGTCGCCTTTCCAATCTCGGACTGCTTTCGTTGCCATTCAAGACCCAAATAGACCCACAGCGCTGTTCATGCCCAATGGGGATCCTTCAAGCGGAGACCGTGGCTTTCTCATGGTAAAACTGATTTGGATCGACAGCGTCTGGACCTCTATCCGGAGACCCGTCTTGCTTTTTGTTATGGTCTTCTCCTGGACGATCGGCGACGCCTTCACTCCGTTGCATTTCGCCGCCGCGGCAAGCCCGGAGTGGCTTTCATTGGGCCTGCCTGTGAAGGCCCACGCTTCAACTTTTACATACGTGGATGCCACAAAACACGCTTTAAATCCATCCCTGGTTTTTGCCGATTCCGTTCCATGGCTGGGATGGAACGAGCTTGATATTCATGGCATTTCTCAAGTCTTCGTCGGCCGATGGAACCGTTTCGGGTGGACCCTCGATCAAGAAGGTGCGCAGAACATCGATGGAGATCATCGAGCCTTTGATCTGACGATGGGCTCGGACGGCAAGATCCCTTACCTAGCTTGGGTTGAACTCAACGCGAAGAACGTTCCGCAACTCTATGTCAAACACCGGTCCGAAGGTCAGTGGATCGTCGAGGGAGACAGCTTTAACGTTGACCCGACTCAAGGCGCGGCCAATCCGACGCTGTCGGCCGACGGACCGATTCCATACTTGGCGTGGTGCGAGTACAGTCCCCAACGGGTTTTTCGGCTTTACGTCAAACAACGCTCGGCCGACGGCTGGCATCTGGATGGAAACGGCAGCTTGAACATCTCGCCGGCGCGGGACGCGATCAAACCCGCCATGGTTTCTCACGGATCGTTTCTCTATCTGACGTGGGCGGAATTGTCGGATCGGAATTTTTACCAGGTTTATGTCAAGCGATGGAACGGCTCCAGCTGGGACGGGCTTGGGCCAAGCCTCAACACGGATCCGCAACGCCATGCCCTGAATCCCTCAATCGCCGTTCTCGGTGATTCTCCGTACGTCGCTTGGATTGAACAGGATGGAAAAGGGATATTTCAACTCTACGTCAAACGCTGGGATCATGGGAGCTGGATCGTCGACGGGAAAAATCTCAATATCGACGCCGCCCGTCATGCCATGAGTCCCTCGTTGATTCAATCCGGATCCACGGTTTACCTGACCTGGATGGAATACGATGCAACCGGGATTTCTCAGATCCATGTCAAACGCCGGACCGGCGATCGGTGGGAATCCGTTGACCAGCGGCTGAACGCCACTCCCTCGACGCCATCCTCCGTTCCATCTTTCGCTTCATCGGACTCCGCGGTTTATCTCGCATGGAAAGAGGTCTATTCGAATGGACTGGCTCAAATCATCGTCAAGCATCTTGCGTCCCGTTAAACGTTTCCTGATACCGGCGGTTCTGATGCCGTGCATTCTGACCGGCTGCGTGCAACCCAAACTGACCCAATCCGAGATCGCGCAAAAATCCGGACTGGATGCGCAAGGACATCCGATTGCCTTCCGTGCGCTTCCTAAAAGACAGACGGGGGATGTCGATTGGGTGGCCGCTCTCAAAGAAGGAATCCTCAAACCCAGAAGTTCGATTGATCCGAGCGGCCCCCCGGACGGTCCGATTTTAAACCTGGACATCGTGTTTAACATCGGGGATGCCTATCCCGTGCCCAACGTCGTCTTCCCGCATACGCCTCACACGATGTGGCTCAACTGCAATAACTGCCATCCTTCCATTTTTATCATGAAACAAGGAGCCAACCCGGTAAGCATGGATCGGATCATCAAGGGAGAATACTGCGGCCGGTGCCACGGCGTGGTGGCCTTTCCGTTCGCCGATTGTTTGCGATGCCATTCACGGCCCAAGTGAAGAACCACGCGTCCGGGATAGAAAAGATCGGACGAAATTATCCAGAAACGGAAAACACGATCGGGTAGGTCACCGTGACGTCGCCCGAGGGAACAGGCGGGAACTTCCATTGCAGAACTCGTTTGATCAACGCCTCTTCAAACGGCGGATTCTTCACCGAGCTGGACACCACATGACAGTCGATCACTTCGCCGGCGGCGGCGATGATAAATTCGACCGTCACCGTACCCCGGAGCGTCGGGTTTTCACGAAGGGTCTTATTGTAAAGAAAACTGATCCCGTCTTTGTACGAATCGACCACCTGCGCGATCGACTCATAATCTCTCGGACTCTTGCCCTCTTCAAAGCCTTTGATCTGAAATGGGCTGTCCACCCGTGTGGTTTTCCGTTCCGCAAGGGACGATGATCCCAGGTCCGGCTGAACGCTTCCGATCATTTGACCGATCCCGCCGCTGCCGCCCAAGGTCGAATCTCCTGAAGTCCCGTCCGATGCCTTGATCGATTTTTCAAGCTTGGACACGATATCATCAATTCCTTGGCTGGCGGTGGGCTGGGTTTGAGGGGCCACGCCGGATGTTGTCCTGGGCGCTTCGCTAAGACCCTTGATCTCGGAGAAAACTTTTTTCAGCTTTTGATCCGGTATGCTGTCCGCTTTGGCGGCGGTCTGCTTGAGAAGCTTGAGCAGCCCGCTGTTCATCGCCACCTCCATGTTTTTTTTACGCAGGGCTTCTTGCTGTGCCCGTATTTCTTCGGGAGTGGGTCCCTCCTGTTTGGCCACTTCCGGAGCCGGCTCTTTGGGCCGTTCGGATTTGGGCTCCGCTTTTTTCTCCGTCTTGCCTTTGTCCTCGACTTTCGGTTCTTCTTTCTTCACCTTCGGGACGGGAGGGGATACGGGTTTTGAAGCTTCGATGATTAATTTGGCGATGCGAGGATCGATCCGGGTGTAGTCCGATCGCGCGGGTATTTTGACCGTCAGAAGGTTGAGGATCAGAGCCACCGCACCGTACACAAAAACGCAGACCCAGGCGATACGTTTAAACTCTTGGTCGCCGTCTTGGCCGCCCCAAATCGAAATCATCCGGTGGACTCTTTCTGAATCACGGCGAGGTCAATCTGCCCGAACTCGGCCTGGCTGCAAGTATACATAACCTTCTCCAGCAATCGAAACGGAATATTTTTATCTCCCAGTATCGTGACCCGACCTTCAAAGGGCTTGCCGGCGCTGGGATTTGCAAAATATTTCCCCCTCTCGGCCGCATAGTCCATTTCTTTTTTGAGGGCCGGAATCAAAAGATCGCTCTCCTTTAAGACCTGAGGGATCTCGGCCACCTTTACTCCGTCCACAAGAATATCGGATTGGGTGATCATGACGGTCAAGGTTGTCTGCGGCGTTAACTGGGCCAGTGATTCGGGGAGTTTCATCCGTTCGGCGGAAGGAATGGCCGAGGCGTCCCCCGAAAAATTATAGAGCAGGAACAGGACCAGGTTCGTAAACAGGTCCACGAGCGAGGTGAGGGTTAAGACCGTAGAAACCGTCGTGGATCCCTTCCGGCGTTCCGAGAATCGAGACCGGGGCCGTATCGGGCTTCTTCTCATTGGATTTCTCCCAGAGAAATATTCGGGAACAACGAATAACTGGTCTTCTTCCCTTCGGTGACTACAAAAGCGACCCGCGTCGCGTCCATCACCTGAACCAGTTCATTATACGGAATATCCGGTTTGCTGAGAACAATCGCGTTGTCCACCGTCGGAAACCGGGCCTTGATCTGCTCAAGCACGGCCGTGAGCGCCGGCAGGTCGTGCCCCGTTACGGTCGGCTGAATCAAACTGATGATCTTGTTCCCGTTGGCCACCACCAAGCCTTTCTCCGTGATCGATATCGTGAGAACCAGCTGTTCTTCGGGCGACGGCAACGTGCTCATTAATTCGGCCGATGCCGGAGGCGGCAAATAGATCTCCAGAACCGACAACCGGGTAAATACGGCCGTGATGAGGAGAAACGGCGCCAACACGACCAACAGATTCATGTACGGGGTCAGATCGATCTCGGTGGACTCCATCCGTCTAGCTCGTCTTCGGGACCGCGGCAGCATGTCCTTGACTCCTCTCCGGGGTAACCCCCGTCTGACGATTTGCAAAAAAGTTGATCAGCTTCGTCGAATATTGATCCAGCGAATCGACAATCTTCGTGGTTCTGGATTGTAGGAATGCATAAAACAGGATCAATGGAACGGCAACCATCAAACCGAAGGCGGTCATGTTAAGTGCGACCGAGATTCCGCGGGCCAAGAGGACGGCTTTTTGCGAGGGATCCGCGGCGGAGACGGCCGAAAAGGCCTGGATCACGCCGATGATTGTTCCCAACAGTCCCAACAAGGTCGCCACGTTGGCCAGAATCGGAAGGTACGCCGTCCGCTGCTCCAGCGGCGGCAAGACCTCCAACATGGCCTCTTCCATCGATCGCTGGATCGGTTCACGCGCGCCCGAAGGTTTCGCCGCCTTCAAGCCCGCCGACAACACGCGATAGATGGGGCGCGTACTGGAATGGCAGAGCTTGACGGCGTCGTCTATCCGTTGATCCGACAGGGCGGCCCGGACTTTTTGCCAAAGAGATTCCGCGTTGGCCGAAGCGCGGGTGATATAGAGCATCCGCTCGATCACAATGGCCGTTCCCAGAGCGGCGATGAAAAGGACGGGGTACATGAAAAACCCGCCCTCAATAAAAAAATTGCCGATGACATTAAAAATATCCATGGGGTCTCCTTTCCGTTTTATGGAGCCTGACGCGCCTTCTCCGACCGTATTGCTTGGCTGTAGGTGTCTTTATCCAACGGGGTGTAAATCTCCTCGAGAAACACGCCTTGCATCTCCCCTTCATCCAGCAATAACGGATCGGGATCCTTCCAAGGCAACGAATAACTCAACCGCGGACGTTCGACCGTCCCGACCACTTCGGTTTCCAACAGCTTGAGGGACCCCAGGACGTCCTTTAATTTTCCCGTAATTTCGGTTTCCTTCAATTGGAAAGTGTCGGGGTTTTTCCGCGTCGCTTCCGCCGGCTCCTGGGCATACGCCAACCCGGCGGCGGCCAGCCAGACCGTCGCAACGATTCCGAGCACCCTCCGCTTGATGTTACGGCTTCCCAACGGGGCCTCCCGTCCCGCGCGTCGTCCTTTGTTCCAGATCCGCGATCCAGACATCCACGGTCTGATTCTGACCGGTCAGTCGTTCGTAATCCCGATAGCACCGCACGGCATCCGAAGGTCGGTCGAGGTAGAGATCGTACAGCACGCCCAGGTTGTAATAGGCGGCTGCAAAATCGGGGTTGCGTTTAATGGATTTTTCATACGCCTCTTCCGCCTTTCGAAAATCGCCGCGTTCACGATCGGCGATGGCCAGATTGTTGTACAGTTCGGCGGATTCGGCGCGCCCCGAAGGAGTCGACGACAACGGCTCGGACAACTCGATCGCCCTCGTGTACTCCGCAACAGCCTTGTCCAACATCCCCCGTCGGCGATAAAGAATCCCCAATGCGTTATGAATCTCCATCCGATCGGAATTGGATTGAACCAGAGACTCAAAAATCCTTTGAGCCTCTTCTAGCTTTCCCTGTTCCAAATAAGAGATCCCCTGCCCGTAACGCGAACGAAGCCCCCCCTTTCCCGGCAAGCCGGTTTGGGAGCCGGGCGCCTCGTTATTCGCGGGGCTCCGGGCGGCCGAACCACTGGGAATATTCACCGGGGCGCAGCCGATCGCCCCAAATACAATGGCCCCTGCCAGCGTGGCCCTCAGAAGGGCTGGAATGAAGCGCGTTTTCCTGAAACCGCAGCGGGTCATGGGTTTAAGGCCGGTTCCCCATGGATAATTTCGTCCAGTTCCGGCTTACGGTACCGGGCCGGCATCAACCGCGCCAGATCGTCGTAGCTCTGCCTGATCCAGGCATCGTACAAACCCAACTGTTGCGCTCGATGAACATTGCTTTCATACGCCGCAATGGCCTTTTCTTCAAACGGATAGGCCTGTTCTTCGAGAAGAAAATTGTACTGCTCCAGTTGCTGGGGTGTTAAATTCTGTGGTCGCTCGGATTCCAGGAGGGCGGTTCGAAATTTTTCGAACACCATCCCGATTTTCTGGGTGGCGGCCGTCGTGACCTCGGCGACATTGAAGTCGGCCGCCTGGGCGTATTCCTCCAGGACGTCTTTCAGCAATGCCTTCTTCCGGGCCAGGTTTTGTTCGAGAGGCGAAACGAGCCGCACGGCGTCAAACTGGGTCGCGAGGTTATCCGCTTTCAATAAATGTGCCTTGGCGACATAGTAGGCCGCCGGGGATGCCGCCGCATCACCCTGTCCGTATCGGTCGATAATGGTCTGGAGAATCGGCAGGGCTTCCTGCGGACGGTTTTGCTGGAGTTTCGCCCAGGCCAGCTTAAACGTTGTTTCGACGACCTGTTGATACTCTCCCGAATATTGACCAAGATAGATGCCGTAAACCTCTTCGGCTTTCGCCCAATCTCCCAGTTGTTCGTAAAGCCGACCGGATGCCAGTAACATTTCCCCTGTGGTCTTTCGATCCAGGTTTAATTTTACCACAGATGCATAGTCTCGGGCAGCCTCCTGCAAACGGCCGTTTCGTTCATGGATTCGGGCCACTTGGATCGTTGCATGAGGACTGTAGGCGGAGGTGGGATATTCTCTCAGCAAGATCGTAAAAGCCTGGACCGCCCCGTCTTGATCATTCCGAGAGAGGGCAACGTTTCCGGCATCAAACAGCGCCACCGGCGCCACTTCGCTTCCGGCTGCCTCCGCTTGAACCTTCATAAAACCGTCTTGCGCCTCCTTAAGATTTCCGGCCGCCTTGAGACCTTCGGCTTGTTTGTACAAGGCGGAAGCCCACAATCGCTTTAGCTCTTCCCGCTCTTGATTCTTGACCGAGGCTTCACCTTGGGCTAATTTGCTGTAAGTGGCGGCCGCCTGCTCATAGGCCTTTTCCTCAAAATAGCGATCCGCCAGGAGCCGTTCGGACCGATACGCTAAATCCTCCTCCGTTGAAACCTGGATCGTTTTGATCTTCTCCGACAAGGCCCGGGCCTCCTGAACTTTCCCGGCCTCCAAAAGATTTCGCTCCACCTGCAATAAGACCTCGGGGACTTTTTGGCTTAACGAATGTGCGGGATAGCGTTGAACCAGAATCTGAAACAGCTGCAGCGCCTCGTCCACGTTGTTTCGGAGCAGGGCCACGCTGGCCGCATCGTACAGCGCCACCGGCGCGACCTCACTCCCCGGGACTTCCGCCTGAACCCGCATGAACGCCGTCTGCGCTTCCCGCAACTTGCCGGCGTTTTTAAAGACCTCGCCCTGCTTATACAGCGCCGAAGCCCATAATTGTCTCAACGCCTTCTCCTCTTTCGCCTCCCCTCCGCTCCGAACCAAGCGTTGATAGACCCCGGCGGCCTGCTCGTACGCCCCGGATTCGAAATAGGTTTGGGCGATCAGTCGCTGGGCTTTGGATGCGGCGTTATCGGACGGCAGCGTGGTCTTCACAATCATCTCGGCCATGGAACGGGCCCCCGGGAAGTTCCCCACGCGGTAGTAGGTCTCGGCCCCTTTCCAAAGAACAGCCGCCACGCGGGCGTCATTGGGGAAGGCCTCCGCAAACCGCTTGCAACTCTGGGCCAGTCGGGTGGCCAGGGGGCTTGTGGCAGAGGATTGACCGTCCCGACTCATCATTTTATCCAGCGTGGTGATAAAGGCGTATCCCGATTCGGCGCTGTCGTGATGAAGAAAATAATTGTAGGCGGTATGCTCATATTCGTCCGCGGCTTCGCTGTAACGCTGCAGTTCAAAGAGACCCTCCGCCAAGAGAAAGTTCATCCGCGGCGCATCCGGCTCTTTCGGAAACACCTTCAGGTAGCGTCGGTACCATGCCAAAGCCGTTTCATAATCCGCAGGCCGTTTGGTTTGCTGGGCTTCAGAGTGGTAGAACAGGGCCAGTTGGCCGACAAGTCCCCGGTAGAACGGCCGGACCTTCTCTCGCGCGTCGACCGAGGCCTTTTGATACCAGAGGCTTCCTTCACCAAACCGATCCACGAAATTCATCCGAGCGCGGTTGGCCAGATCCACCAATTTTAACTGTTGATAGGCTTCCACGATCTGCATTTGCACGGCGGGGGCATCGGGATGGAGGGGATAGGTTCTGATGAAGGCATCATAAGCCCCTACCGCATCTTGCACCCGTTTCTGGGCAATGTACAGATCGCCTAGTTTCCGATAGATGAGCGCTTCGTAATCCCGGTGGCCCGTTTTTTCGAAATAATCTTGGATCTTAATCGGCGTCCCCAGATATGAAAAAGAAAGGGCCATGCTGCGAATCCATTCCAAGACTTCATCCCATTCTGCGGCCGACATGACCTTTGGATCGAGCTGCGACTGTCCGTCGGGTTTCATCACGCGCTTCCGATCGACCAGACGAACAAACATCGCCACCGCGTTCTCATAATCCTGAAGCGAAAAATAGGTCCAGCCTAACTTATACATCGCCTGTTCCGCGAGACCGGGATCCTTCGCGTTGACCGCCTGTTCATAAGCGGCCCTCGCCTGTCGGTATTGATTCGAATCGTAATACGCCTCGGCCAGCCGGAAGACCGCCTCTAACCGCAACGGGCTGGAAGGGTAACGCTCCACCAGTCGTTGCAACGAAGCCATCGCCTGTTCCGTCTGACCCTCATCGTCATATACATGAGCCAACTGATAGAGCACCCGATCATTTTCAGGCCGGTCGGGATACTGGGCCAGTAGTTTTTCATAGGTCTTCCGGGAACGCGTATGATCGATTTGGGGAAGGACCGGACGCGCCCCCACTCGGCTCTGTTGCACTTGGCGGAGTTGTTGGTTGTATCGTTGAAGCTGATGACGATAGGACAAGTCCTCCAGCATAAGATAGAGATCGGCCAACCGATGCATGGTTTTGGCTCGGAGCTCACTCCGTTGCCCGAAATCGTTGAAGAGATTCTTCTCATATTCGTCCAGAGATTTCAGCGTATAGTCTTTGGAAGCGGGAGCGGTCTGATCTTCCATCACTTCTGTCACAACAGTTTTAATCTTTTGCGGGTCCAATTCGTCCGGTTTTCGATAAGAAGAACACCCGCCCAGTTCAATCCATAGCGCGGTCACAACAAGCACCATCCACGCCAGCGGGGCGGAATCCCGACTCCACTGATTTTTTCTACGGCGCCGTCTCATGGTCCTGCATGAATGTCATATTCTTGGCGATGCCCATATTCGCACGGAGGGCCAGTCCGTCAATCCGGGCCAGTTGGAACGAAAGATGGCGGGTTGCGGAGGCTCGGAGTAATCGGATCAAATCTTCGTGGACATCCTCCATTTTCATCTGAAGCGATTTATCGTCCGCCAACGAGCCGCGCTCCGTTTCGCGCGGTGCATGATTTTTATCCCCTTGGAATGGCTCGGCGATCTCTTTGTGCAGTCGAAGCCAATCGGTATACATGTCCACTAATTCCGCAAATCCGGGTTCCAGATCGAACCCCGTTTCCGTCTTCTCCACTCCCGATGCAAAAAGCCAACTTTCCACGCCCGTGGCCTGAATTTGTTGGGTCAGTTTTTTTAAGCCCTCCGATCGTTCGGAATAGGCTTTTAAGGCCTCTTGATAACTGCCCACGGCCCGATGGTAGGCACTCAATTTTGAATAACAAGCACCGATCTGGAGGCGGGATTCAAGGGCATAAGGATGGGTGGGCGCCTGGTCGATCAGGTCGTTGTAGACGACGATGGCTTTCACGCAATCCCCGATACCCATAAAAACCTTGCCAAGCCCGAAGCGAGCCTGGACCCAATACCGGCTCTCGGAAGGAATCGCTTCGAAGACGGCCATGGCTTCCGAATAGCGTTTTTGATCGATGAAGAAAAATCCGAGGGTCACACGCGTCTTGTTGATTAATTCCCGGAGGACGGAATCCTCTCCCGGATTCAACGCGGTGAGTTTTTGAAACTGTAACTGAGTCGAAGACCAGGCATCTCCCAAATTTAGGTAGGCCAGGCCGCTTGAATACACCGCAAAAGGATAGTACTCGCTGCCTTCGCCGACATTGCCCAAGAGGTCGATCGCCTTGAGATACTCCTTAAGATAAAGGTCGCTGTTGCCGGCCAAGTAGGTGGCTTCCTGTCGCCACGGAAATGTCTTATCCATTGGAATCTTGAAGAACGCCCCAAGGGCGCGGGGATAATCGCCTTTCCGATAGTATAATTTTTCCAATCGAAACCACGCCTCGGCCGCGATCGGCGCACGACGGGTTTGAACCACCACATTGTTCAGTACCTGCTCTGCCTGGGAAGTAAGATTCGCCTGCAGCAGACGATCCGCCAACAAAAGCCGAATCTCATCGGTCGAAGGCGGACCGACCTCATTGAACAATAAAGAGGAATCGCCCCCCGTCTCCAAGCGTTTTATCAGGACGGCTATTTCCCGTAGCCTGGCCTCCATGCTTTGCGAGGCTCCGTCTCCGGAAAGTTCCCCCTCCGCAACAATGTTCCTCGTCTCCGGATGTGAGGATCGGACGGCCGACGGATCCGATGGTTCCAACTCGGCGGTGTTGGACTGATACCGATGAATAATTTCCGTTTTAATGAGCGCGAGCTCCGACTGTGCTCGGGCGATCTGGTCCTCAAGAGAGAGCGCGGAAGTTTCAGGCCGGCCGGAAGAGACGGTCGAAGCAAGGGTCAGGCAAACAACCAGAAAACGGACGAAGGCGCTCCGTGCGGATGAACCGATTTCAAAAAAAGGAGTGTGGGTTTTGACCCAACGCCCGGGATTTTTGAATATGCTCTCCATGATGTTTACAGAAGACACAAAGAGGGAAACTTACCGAGGTATGATTTCTCACTCCATCGAGGCACAGGTTAATCCGACCACCTATTTTCCTCTTCCTACACCGATATACCGGAACCCGGCTTGTTTCATGCGCTGTTCGTCATAGACATTACGGAGATCGATAAAGATGGGGTTGTGCACCGTCTGTCGAAGGCGACCCAAGTCGAGATTCCTGAATTCGTTCCATTCCGTTATGAGAACCACCGCATCCGCATCCCGGGCCGCTTCATAGGGGTCCTCGCAGTAGTGAATCCCTTTTAAAACTTTTCGGGCCTCCGCCATCGCGGCGGGGTCAAAGGCCCGAACCTTAATGCCGGCCCTCACCAGGGCTTGAATGATCTCGACGGCAGGGGCTTCCCGAATATCGTCCGTGTTCGGTTTAAAGGCCAGTCCAAGAACAGCCACGTTTTTCCCTTTAACGCTCCCCAAGGCCTGAAGAATTTTTTGAACCATCACGGCCTTCTGTTTCGTATTGACGCGGACCACGGCATCGAGCAGATCCAGCGGACAGTCATTCTGCTTCGCCATCTGCACCAAGGCCAGCGTGTCTTTGGGCAGGCAGGAGCCGCCGTAGCCGGGGCCCGGATGGAGAAATTTTGGACCGATCCGGCCGTCCAAACCCATTCCCTTGGCCACCTGATGTACATCCGCCCCAACCCTCTCACAGAGATTCGCCATTTCATTGATGAATGAAATCTTCGTCGCCAGAAAGGCGTTGGAGGCGTACTTGATCATCTCCGCTGTGGCCACGTCCGTCACAATGAAGGGGGTCTCGATCAGGTAAAGCGGTCGATAGAGGTCTTTCATGATCGCTTCCGCCTGCGGACTGTTGGTTCCGATTACCACGCGATTGGGCCTCAAAAAATCCTCGATGGCCG
>Ga0335081_10005975_pt1 | contig 19296 bp, 25 predicted proteins | sample Lox_Sample_35_FD_206713 | JGI IMG/M metagenome (GOLD analysis project Ga0335081, IMG submission 206713) | Soil microbial communities from Loxahatchee National Wildlife Refuge, Florida, United States - Lox_Sample_3.5 | ecosystem: Environmental > Terrestrial > Soil > Wetlands | place: USA... | reverse complement strand
GAAGTCGCCCAGGCGCGCCGGGCTAGCACCTCGTTGCCCCGCAGCTCGGTCAGATACGCGAGGCCGGCGGACGCGCCGGCGAGGCCGCCGGTGAAGAAGTAAGTGGGAATCTCCCACGTCCAGATCGGCTCTTTGAGCACCGGCTGGCCGTGGTAGGAGCGGTTCACCTCGCTCACTTGCTTCCTCCAAACACCGCGGCCGCCATGCCGATTCCGAGCGCCACCGCCGCCGCGCCCGCCGCCGCCCAGATCGACCCAAGATCGCGGCGCGTGTCGACCGGATCCGGCGGGAGCCCGTAGACCTCCGGGTCGTCGAGGAGCAGGAAGAACGCGCCCGCGCCGCCGACCCCATCGTCAGCGTCGGCGAGGTAGAGCTGGGCCTTGTCCTGGCCTGCCTCCTGGAGATGCGCGAGCCGGTGCTCGGCGCGATCGCGGAGCTCTGCGAGCTCGCCGAACTGGATCGAGTTCGTCGGGCAGGCGTGGGCGCACGCCGGCTCCATGTCGTCCTTGATGCGGTCGTAGCAGAGCGTGCACTTCCACACCCGGCCGTCGTCCTCGCGCTGGTCGATCACGCCGAATGGGCACGCCGGAACGCAGTACCCGCACCCGTTGCACACGTCCTGCTGGACCACCACCGTCCCGAACTCGGTCCGGAACAGCGCGCCCGTCGGGCAGACGTCGAGGCAGGCCGCGTCGGTGCAGTGCTTGCAGACGTCCGAGGCCATCAACCACCGGAAGCCGTCGCCTTCCTGATACGTGGCGACTCCGCCGTCAACCGCTTCGCCGCGCGCGGCCGCCTGAGCGAGCGAGGCGCCGTCGGTGACGCCGGCCGGGACCTTCTGCTCGATGAAGGCCACGTGGCGCCAGCGGTTGGCGTCCAGCTCGAGGCTGTTGTCGTAGGACTTTCCGCTGAAGCCTTCGATCGCCATCGGGATCTGGTTCCACTCCTTGCATGCCACCTCGCACGCCTTGCACCCGATGCACACCGACGTGTCGGTGAAGAAGCCCATGCGGGGCTTAACCTGCTCGCCGTAGCTCCCCGGCCAGGCGACCGTCTCGAGCTGCACGCTCAATCCTTCACCCCCGCTCGCCGGCGGTAGTCCTTGACCAGCGCGAGCCGCGCGGGTCCCTGCGGGCGCCGCCCCGGCCGGATGTCACACGTGCACACCTTGTACTCGCTGATGTGAACGTTGTTGTCGAGTGCGAGCGGCAGGAGTTCGTTGGCCGAGTCGCCGGTGACGATGCCGACGCCGCCCCAGTGGTAGGGGGCGCCGACGACGTGCATGGTGCGGGGCGGGTCGGAGCCAATCTTCAGCGGCTTGATTCGCTCGGTGACGAGCACGCGGGCCTCGACCGCCTGCCGGGCGGTGATGATCGTCGCCCACCCGTGGTGCTCGAGACCGCGTTCGGTGGCGAGCTGCGGCGAGACCTCGCAGAAGAACTCGGGCTGGAGCTCGGCGAGGTAAGGCACCGTTCGGGACATCCCGCCCGCGGTGTGGTGTTCGGTCAGACGATAGGTGGTCAGCACGAATGGGAAGACGTCTGCCCCCTGCTCACCGTCGATCGGGTGGTACGGATTCTCCGGACGGTGGAAGACCTGGCGGGTCGGGTTCTGCTGCTGGGCGTACAGCGCGTTGGTGAACGGCGTCTCCTGCGGCTCGTAGTGCGTGGGCAGCGGCCCGTCGACGAGCCCGGTGGGCGCGTAGATCCAGCCACGACCGTCCGGATGGAGGATGAACGGCTTGTCGCCGGCGATCGCCTCCATCTTCTTGGCGTCCTTGTCGGGCCTGAACCCGGGCTCCTTGGTCGGCGGGAAGTCCGGAGAGTCTCCCAGCCCGGTCCACTGGCCGTCCTCGGCGTCCCACCAGATGTAGCGCTTGCGCTCCGACCACGGGTTGCCCTCCGGATCGGCCGAGGCACGGTTGTAGATGATCCGAGTGTTCTTGGGCCACTCCCAGCCCCATTCGGGCGCGATCCAGTTCTGCTCGGCGCGAGGCTTCTTGCGGGCCGACTGGTTGACCCCGTCCTTGTAGATCCCGCAGTGGATCCAGGAGCCGCAAGTGGTCGAACCGTCCTCCTCGAGCTCGTCGTAGCTCGACAGGAAGGAGCCGTCGGGCTTGCGCCCGGAGATCTCCTGGAGGACGTGTTCGGCGTCGGGCTCGGCGTGCGGACCCTGGAGCGGGTAGTCCCAGGTCAGATCGAGGATGGGGCGGTCCCTGGGTTCGGTCGAGCCGGCGAGCTTCTCCCGGATCCGCTTGCCGAGGTGGTAGATCCAGTGGAGCTCCGAGCGGCAGTCGCCCGGGGGCTCGCACGCCTTCTGGTGCCACTGCAGCAGCCGCTGGGTATTGGTGAAGTTGCCGTCCTTCTCGGTATGCGCGGCGGCCGGTAGGAAGAACACCTCGGTCTGGATGTCCTGCGCGCGCGCTTCACCGGTGTCGTGCTCCGGCGAGTCCTTCCAGAACATGGCTGACTCCAACGGCTGGAAGTCGCGCACGACGAGCCAGTCGAGCTTGGCGAGGGCGAGGCGCATCAGCTTGGAGTTGGCCGAGCCAACCGTCGGATTCTGGCCCACGCAGAGCATGCCCTTCACCCCTCCGTCGAGCATCTTCAGCATCATCGCGTAATGGGAGTGGTCGCCGTTGATGCGCGGCAGATAGTGGAAGCAGAACTCGTTGTCCTCGGTGGCGGCGTCGCCCCACCAGGCCTTCAGCAGCGAGACGATGTAAGGCCTGAGGTTCCCCCACGCTCCGGTGTCGGGTCCGTTCAGCTCGACGAACTTGTCGAGGCTCGGGTGCGACTGGGGATGGGGCATCGGGATGTACCCCGGCAGGATGTTGTAAAGGGTCGGGATATCGGTCGAGCCCTGGATGTTCGCGTGACCGCGCAGGGCCAGGATTCCGCCGCCGGGTCGGCCGATGTTGCCGAGCAGCAGCTGGATGATCGAGGCGGCGCGGATGTTCTGCACCCCGACCGTGTGCTGCGTCCAGCCGACCGCGTACACGACCGACGAGGTGCGCTCGCGGCCTGAGTTCTCGCACAGCGCGGCGGCCACCGCGACAACGGCCTCGGGCGAGCAGCCACAGATCTCCGCGACCGCCTCCGGCGTATAGCGGGCGAAATGCCGCCGGACCAGTTGTACCACGCAGTACCCGTCCTGCATGCTCGGGTCGAGTTCGGGCGGCTGGCCGCCCTCGAGCTTCATGCCGTGGGCGCCATGCGCCTGCTCACCGGAGACGTCGGCCTGCTGCTCGGACTTGCCGGCGGTGGCCTCGCCACCAGCCTTGTCGTAGCTCCAGGTGTTGATTCCGTACGCGCTGTGGTCGGGGTTCCAGCCGGAGAAGAAGCCCGAGGCGTCGTCGGTGTCCTTCAGGTCGCGGTTGATGATGACCGGGCCATTGGTGTAGTGCCGGACGTACTCCTGGAACCAGGCGTCGTGCTCGAAGATGTAGTTGACGATCCCGCCCAGGAAGGCGATGTCGGTGCCAGGCCGGATCGGCACGTGCAGGTCGGCCATCGCACTCGTCCGGGTGAAGCGGGGGTCGACGTGGATCACCTTCGCGCCACGCTCCTTGGCCTCGACCACCCACTGGAAGCCGACCGGGTGCTGTTCGGCCATGTTCGAGCCCATGATCAGGATGCAGTCGGAGTTCTGCAGGTCCTGCTGGAACGTCGTGGCACCGCCGCGCCCGAACGATGTCCCCAGACCGGGGACGGTCGAGCTATGTCATATCCGCGCCTGGTTCTCGATCGACAACGCGCCCATCGCGGTGAAGAACTTCTTGATCAGATAGTTCTCCTCGCTGTCGAGCGTCGCGCCGCCGAGGAAGTGGATCCCGAGCGTGCGCTTCAGGGGCTCGCCGTCGTCGGTCTCCTCTTCCCAGGTCTCAGCGCGGGTCTTGATCAGTCTCTCGGCGATCATGTCGGACGCCTGCTCGAGGCTGATGTACTCCCAGTCGGTGCCGCCCGGCCGGCGGTACTTGACGCGGGTCTCGCGCATAGGGGAGTTGACGAGCGCCTCCGAGGCCGACCCCTTCGGACACAGCCGCCCGCGCGAGATCGGCGAGTCTGGATCGCCCTCGATGTGGATCACCTTCTCGTCCTTGACGTACACCTTCTGGCCGCACCCGACCGCGCAGTACGGGCAGATCGACCGCACGACCTTGTCGGCGGTCCGCGTGCGTGCGGTCAGCCGCTCGGACCGCGCTGACTGCGCGGCGTGACCAAGGCCGAGCGGGTCGCCCGCGAGCTGGCGAAGGAACGGAGGAAATAGCCGGCGTGCGCCCATCGCGCCGGTTTGTTACCCGGGCCGATTGAGGCAAAACCGACCGCCGGAGCGGGATCGTCAGCGCGCGAACACGCTCTCGCTCGTGTCGCGGTCACCCCCTGCTTGCGTCGAGATCGCCGGGGTAAGAGTCACGACATGACAACCCACGCCGAGATAGACCGGATGCTGGCGACGATCACCGCCACCCTGAACGATCAGGGGCTCGAAGGATTCGATCCCCCGCGGGTGCAGGAGATCGTCAACGCGGCGCTCGGCGGCGGGCAGCGGCTGACCGTGGATGACGGCGGCGGCCTGCACGAAGAGTCAGGCAAGCGCATCGGCGCGGTGCGCAGGACACCGAGCGGCGAGTGGATCACCGATCGCCAGAATCCGACCGCCGAGCGGTCGGAGACGGCGATCCCGCGCCACTACTCGTCGTCGTAGTCGTCTTCCTCGTCTTCCTCGTCTTCCTCGTCGGGGTCGTCCCACCCCTCGCCGTCGTGCTCGTCGTCGTCGTTATCGCCCTCATCGTCATCGTTGGGGGGCGCACCCGGCACGTTCGGGTCTCGGCGCTTGCTCTCCCACTCCTGGGCGACGTCCTCCGTCCGCTGCCCGAGCTCCTCATTGCGATGCTCGAGGTCGTCCGCCTGCTCTTCGAGGCGGTTCGCAAGGTCTTTGCTGTCGGTCTGCATCATGCTGCCCGGCTACCCCAGCCGGGCCTCTCGCACACGTATCGAATGGTCAAAGCGCCAACAATCACCGGCGCGCCCTGACCGTCATCCCTTCGGTCGTGGAGCGCCTGATCTGCTCGAGCGGCGCGCGGTCGGCACCGCGCTCGAGCGGTCGCACCCACAGCTCGTCCACCAAAACGGTGACGGTGGCGATCAGCGGCACGGCGATCAGCAGCCCGATGAAACCGAACAGCTGGTCGACCGCCACCACCCCGATCGCGACCACCGCCGGATGCAGCTTCACGGTCCGGGCCACCACCAGCGGCTGGATCAGATTGCTCTCGACCTGGTGGGCGACGATGTAGATGATCGCCACGAGCACCGCCTCCTTGGTCGAGATCGTCAGCGCGAACGCGATTGGCGGAATCGAGCTCGCGAGCGCGCCGAAGTACGGGACGATCATTGCGACCGCCGTGAAGACCGCGAAGAACGCGGCGAATGGCAGTCCCACAATCTGGAGGCCGACGTACGTCAGCCCGCCGAGCACCACCATCCCCGTGAACAGCCCGCGCAACCACGCAATGTACGTCGTCCGGAGCCGGACCAGGATGTGGTGGACGTGGGGGCGCCGAGGGATCGGGAACAGGCGGATGAATCCGCTGACCAGCGGCTCGGGATGAATCGCGGTGTACAGCGCGGTCAACAGCACCACGATGATGGCCGCGACCCCCGCGGCGACGCTCGCCCCGAACGAGGCCACCGGGCCGAGCAGCTTCGACGGATCGTGGGTGTAGTTGGTCACGAAGTGCTGGATCTGCGCGGTGATATGTCCAGGGGATGAGCCGGTCAGACGCCCGAGCCGGCGCGTGAGCGAATCGCCGATCGCCGGGAGGGACGCGGCGAAGCGGTTGACCTCGCGACTGAACACCGGCACGATCAGCGCGACCAGACCGGCGAGCGCACCCAGCCCCAGCAGAAGCCCGAGGGTCGCGCCCACGGCCCGCGGGATGTGCCAGCGATTCAGTAGGTCGGCGAAGGCCGACAGCGGCGTCGCGATGATCACGACGATCAAGACGCCCAGGACGAGAGTCACGAGCGCCTCGAAGATCATCGCGGCAATCACCAGCCCGAAGGCGAGCAACACCGTCTTGTACAGAACCGCGGGGCTGATCCTGGAATCGCTCATCGCATGTCAAGGCTGCCCTCGATCGCTGCCTTCTACCCGTCGCGGGCGGTCGCACAGCGCCGGGATGGCACTCTTCTATCCGATGTCGCGAGTGCGCTCCCGGCCCGCGATCCTCGCTCGCGTCGGCGATCTCGTCGCCGAACGCGACCCGCTGCGGCCTTCGGGGCGCCTGCTTCGCGATGGCCAAATGGACGCCTCGTACGTCGATCTCGCCGACCCCACCCATCTTGAGTTCGACTACATGCGGTGGATGCGGATCGTGCTCCGCGTCGCCCGGGCGCACCGCGTCGTGCACGTGGGTGGCGGCGCATGCGCGCTGGCGCGGGCCCTCGCCGCCGAGGATCCCGGCGGCCGCCAGGAGGTGTGCGAGATCGACGCTGAAGTGCTCGCGCTCGCTCGTGAGCACCTCGGCCTCCGGAGGGGACCGGGCCTGCGGGTACGGGTCTCCGACGGACGGCAGTTCATCGCCGGCCAGCCGTGCGCGAGCTGGGACGCGGTCGTGATCGACGCGTTCGTCGCCGCGACCGTCCCCCGACGGTTGATTACCGTTGAGGCGTTCGCCGATGTCGCCCGGGTCGCACCGCTCGGGCTGGTCAACGTCGTCGACAACCGCGCGGCCCGCGAGGTCCGCGCGATCGCGGCGGCCCTGTCCGCTGCCTATCCACGCGTCTGGACGCTCGGAGGGCGCGCCGGCAACACCGTGCTCGCCGGCGACGCGGCCGGCCTCGATCTCCGCCGGATCGCCGCCGCCGTCGCGGGCGACCCGTCCCCCGCCCGGCTCACCGGGCCGGAGGCAACGGCCCGCCTGATCGGCGGGACGGCTCCGAACCGCGACGAGGAGGTCGATGTTCGAGGGGTTTGACACCCGGGCGCTCGAGACCGAGCGCGGCATGATCCATGCTCGGGTCGGCGGCAGCGGCCCGCCGCTCTTGCTTCTCCACGGCTATCCGGAGACACACCTGATGTGGCATGGCTGCGCGCCCGCCCTTTCGATCGGGCTCGGCGTCGAGCGTGGCCGCTACCCCGAGCCCGTGCTCGCGGCGTACCGCGCCCAGCTCGAGGACGCGGGCGCGGTGGAGGCGATCTGCGAGGACTACCGCGCCGGCGCGAGCATCGACCGTCAGCTCGACGAGGCCGATCGCGGCCGCCCGATCGGGTGTCCGGTGCTCGTCCTGTGGGGTACGCGAGGGGCGCTCGAGTGGTTCTACGGCGACGTGCTGGCCGTCTGGGGGCCGTGGGCGCGCGAGGTGCGCGGCCGCGGCGTCGACGCGTCGCATTTCCTCGTCGAGGACAGGCCCGACGAGGTCGCCGACGAGCTCGCGACCTTTTTCTCGGCGGGCTAGCGCCTCGACGGCCGCGCGCGAGCGGCCCGAAAGAGCTCGGCTGTTTGCGGGTCCATGTAGTAGTCGGTGCCGCCGTCGGGGCGCCCCTCGGTCGCGATCGGCAGAACCCGCCCGAGGTGGCGCGAGTACCGGCCCGGCCAGGCCAGGATGCCGGCGACGCCGTGGGACCCCTTGTCGAGGCCGAGGTGCTTGGCCACCTGCTCGCCGCCAATCCGAGCGCCGGGCTGGTCAACCAGCAGGTCGACCAGCTCGCGCGCCGGCGGCGCCAGCTTGCGGTACAGCCAAGCGGCCTGCTCGGCATCGTCCGGGGTCCATGGCTGAGCGTCGCCGTGGCGACGCGGGCCGCGCCGGCCACGGCGTCCGGCCCCGCCAAACGGGGGCGGAGTTCCCGGCTCGGAGGCGAGAAACGCCGCGAACCAGGCGTAGAACTCCGGGACCCGCTCCTCGGGGACGGCCACCGTGACCTGCTTGTCGGCCATCAGATCTCAGTCGTCTCGGCGCTCTGCTCGGCCCGCTGGCTGTCCTCGACGCGCTCGCGCCGCTGACCGCACCCGCGGCCGTGATGCCCATGGCCGTGACGGCCATGTCCGTGTCGCCCGTGCCGTCCGCCTCTGCGGCGGCCAAGCGGCCCCTCGAGGAAGCGCGCGACGAACCGGTTGAACTCGTCCACCCGCTCCTCGGGCACATCGACCGTGATCTGCTTGTACTGCTGATTGGGAGTGATATTCGACTCCATGTTTACTCCTCTCGGATTGCCTGTGAATACAAGCATAGCAGAAGTAAATACTTAAGTAAGGAGGATCCGGATTCGGCCCAAGGACGTTCGCCGGCGCGGTTCGCGGGTAAGCACGAGCAATGACCGTCGCCGTGCTCGACATCGATGGCACGCTCGTCGACACCAACTATCACCACACGATCGCCTGGTACCGCGCGCTCCGACAGCACGGCATCGGACTGGGGCTGTGGCGCATTCACCGCCACATCGGGATGGGCGGCGATCAGCTCGTGGCGGCGCTGACCGACGACCGCACCGAGAAGGAATGCGGCGATGACATTCGCGCCGCCGAGAAAACGCTCTACTTCCAGCTGATCGACGAGGTCGAGCCGATGGCGGGCGCGCGCGATCTGATCGAGAAGCTCAAGCGCCGGGGCCACACCGCCGTGCTCGCGAGCTCGGCCAAGGCGGACGAGGTCGACCACTACCTCGACCTCCTCGACGTGCGCGAGCTCGCCGACGGGTGGACGACATCGGCCGATGTCGAGTCGACCAAGCCCGCGCCCGACCTGGTCGGCGCCGCGCTCGAGCGCGTCGGGGGATCGCCGGACGATGCGGTGATGGTCGGCGACACCACCTGGGACATCGAGGCCGCGAGCAAGGTCAAGGTGCCGACGCTCGCGGTGCGCACGGGCGGGTTCGGTGTCGACGAGCTCGAGAAGGCCGGGGCGGCCGCCGTGTTCGAGTCGGTTACCGAGCTTTGCCGGAAGCTCGACGAGACGCCGCTGCGCTGAGCATGCGCGCCGAGCGGTGCAGGCCGCAGGCATTCAGCATCGCGACGCTGTCCTCCACGATCTGGCCCACGGTCTCGCCCTGGTAGATCCAGGCCGGGTTCTTGGCATAGACCGAGGCGAGCTTGGTGGCGCTCGAGGAGGCGGTCGCCTCGAGCGTTTCGAGATCGGACGTGTGATCTCCCGCGAATGCGGTCGCTTGGTAGGTGAGGCCACAGGCCGTGGATATCCCGCCGGTGGCGACGCTCAACTTCATCGCCTGCTTGAGCGGCGCCTGCGGAGCACGGCGAGCGGTCCCGCGGCCAGGATCACGCCGCCCTGGAAACCACCGCCCGGAGTGAGCTGTCCATGGACGACGATGTAGATCCCGATGGCCAGGATCGCGGGGATCATGGCCAGGCTGAGCGCCCGGAGCGCCTCGCTGGCGCCGGCAAAGGTGTGCTCGTCGGCCTCGTGCTGTCGGGGACGTTCGTGCTCATCGCGCATCTGACGCAGGATCAGCACGACGCCGAGCACCGACCCGAACAGGATGAATTCCTCGCCGAGCGTGTCGAATCCGCGGATGTCGAAGTTGAGCGCGGTGACCAGGTCGGTGGCGTGGCGCTCGGTCACGCCGAGCCCATCGATCACGTTCCCGTAGACACCCTGGTAGTGGCCGAACGCAGGAAGGCCGGACAGGCCGTAGACGAGGACGACGCCAAGGCCCGCGGCGGCAACGCCGAACAGCACTAGGCGCGCGGTCCTGGTCACTGCTCGTCGCGCTCCTGTTCGGCCTCGCGCTCCTGCTGGCGGACCTTACGCAGCGCCAGGAGGATCAGCACCGGCATGCCGACGGTCGAGACCACGATCTCCGACAGCGCCACGTCCGGGGCCTGGAAGACGAAGAACAGCATTGCCAGCGACATGCCGTAGATGCTCAGCACGAGCGTCTGCCGGAGCGGGTCGCTCGCCGCCACCACCGCGCCGCCGCCAACTGCGACCGCCGCCAGGGCCGCGATCTGGAGGATCGTCACTGCTCGCTCCGCTCCCGGGCCTTCTTCCGCCAGTCGCCGAGCTCGCGGATGAGCAGGCTGCGCGCCGTCGTCTGGGCCAGGACCGGTCCGGTGAGCACGAGGATGACGCCGACCAGGAGCGCCTTGTCGCCGATGAGCGAGAACGACTCGCGGACGAGTACGGCCATGCTCATGAGCAGCGCCCCGAACCCGGCCAGACCGACATAGTGCAACCGGTCGTAGGCGTCCCGCATAACGCAGATCCCGAGGACCGCGATCAGCTCGAACACTCCTCCCGAGATCAGGAGGATCACCGCGACGACCGCCCGCCAGCTCACAGGTCCCGCTCCATCAGCCGGGCGAACAGCAGCGAGCCGACCAATGCCATGGGCGCAAACACCACCGCCAGATCGACGAACGGCTGGCGGTGAAAGCCCTCGGACAGCAGCACCAGGATCGCGCTCAGGAGCAGTGATGCCACCTGCATCGCGGCCAGTCCCGAGGCCGGCGCGGCCAGAAGCGCGACGAATGTGCACGGGATCAGCGCGAACCCGAGGACGGTCGCGGCAACCTCCCACTCGTTCACGACATCCCCCTGGTCATTCCGACCCGAGGCCGAGCACGTCGATCGCGTCAGCCCCGCCCGCCTGCCGGAGCTGGTGGCCGAGGATCAGCTCGCGTTCGACGTCGACCCCGATGATGATCGTGTTCGGGGCGAACGACCCGAGGGATTCGGCGAGCGCCATGCGACCGGTCTCGATGTCGCCCTCGGGCCCGCAGTGGAACGGCACCGCGCGGAAGCGTCCGTTGACCGCTTGCGGGCGGACCAGCTGTCTGAGGGCGGCGAGCGAGACAAACGCAATGTCCGCCGGCACCTTCGACAGCGCGCGATGGGCCCTCGTCAGCCACCGTATCCGTATTCCGATGCCGCCCGCAGTCTGCTGCTCTCGGGCGAGCTCGTAGCCTGTCGCCGCGATCGCCGCCGCGCCCACGGCCACGATGAGCTCGGGGAGCGATGTGGTGTCGATCAGCACCAGGTACAGACCGCCCGCGAGGAGCATCGCGGTCAACCAGGCCGCGACCCGGCCTCGGAGGCGCCTCGGCCGCGCGTTACCCGAAGCGTGGGAGGACATGGTCCCGGTACGCCTCGAAGAAGGCGTCCTGCTCCGGCCCGATCTGGTTGACGTAGAGCTCGTCGAAGCCGGCGGCGGCGAACTCCTCGATCTTCTCGAAGTGGGGCTCGAGGTCGGGCCCGCACGGGACCTCTTCGGCGACCATCTCCTCAGTCACGATCTCGCTCGCCTGCTCGAAATGCTGGGGCGTCGGGAGCACCTGCGCGAGTTCCCCCGGCAGCGCCTCGTTTGGCCACAGCCGGTGGACCGTCTTGCGAGCCTTGCCCTCGTCCGCGTCCAGACAGACCTTCATCCCGCCCTGGACCAGCGATCCTCTCTTCGCGGCCGCCCGGAACCGGTTCACGGCGTCGGCGTCCGGCATGACCGTGCAGTAGCCGTCGCCGATGCTCGCGGCCAGATCGATCGCCTTAGGCCCGAAGCCGGACACGACGATCGGCGGCGGAACCTCGGGTAGGTCGTAGACCCGAGCGTGCTCGACGCGGTAATGAAGCCCACGGTGGTCCTGAAAGCCACCCTCCCAGAGCGTGCGGATCACCTGCACGGCCTCGTCGAGCATCTCGAGCCGCTCGTCGGCGCCCGGCCAGCGATCCCCGAGGATGTGCTCATTCAGCGCCTCGCCGCTGCCCACTCCGAGGTTGAAGCGTCCGTCGAGCAGCACGGCCGAGGTCGCGGCCGCCTGGGCGATGATCGCCGGGTGGATCCGCAGCGTGGGGCACGTCACCGCCGTGGTGACCGTCATGCCCTCGGTCGCCTGGGCGATTGCGCCGATGACCGACCACACCATCGGGCTGTGGCCCTGCTCGTCGTTCCAGGGGTGGTAGTGATCCGAGATCCAGAGGCGGTCGAAGCCCGCACGCTGCGCCTTCACAGCCTGGGTCACGAGGTCCTGAGGTCCCCACTCCTCGCTGGATAAGAAGTAGCCGATCTTCATCGTTGTCCGACGCCTCCGTCTCTCCCCGGCGGCGGACGGTTGTAATCAGGAGGCATGGGTAGACCAGACCTGATAGCCGTGGAGAGAGGTCGATTCAACGTGGATGAACTTCAGACGCGCCGGTCCGGTTCGACGCACCCGAACGGCCGGACCCGAACGCGTGAGAATCAGGCCAAGCGCCACGCCGAAGAGGCTGGGCGCAAGGTCGCCGATCGCCGCAAGCAGCAATCCGGCGCGGCCCGCTGGGTCGCCGACCGCGCCTCGGATTGGTCGCTCGAGAACCCGGACTGGGGCTTCGTCGAGCGCCAGAAGTACCTCTGGAACCCGCTGATGGACTACTGGTTCCGGATGGAGATTGAGGGTTGGGAGAAGCTTCCCGACCCGCCGGCTCTGCTGATCGGGATCCACTCCGGCGCACCGTTCGTGTGGGACGCCTGGACAGTCGGAGTGCAGTGGTGGCGCCACTTCGGCGAGGACCGCCCGCTGCACGGCACGGCCCACGACGCCCTGATGGCGCTCCCGGCCGTCGGCGCGTGCTTTCGCCGCATGGGCGTCCTGCCGGCGGCGCCGGACAGCATCGCGGGCGCGCTCGCGGCGGGTCGCGACGTCGCGTTGTGGCCGGGCGGCGAGCGCGACTCGCTGCGGCCGTGGACCAAGCGCGACGAGGCCGTGCTCGCCGGTCGCATGGGCTTCATCAAGCTCGCGATCCGCAGCGCCGTGCCGATCGTGCCGGTGGCCACGGTTGGCGGACCCGATTCGATGCCCGTGATCGCCACCGGACGCCGGATCGCCAAGCTGCTCGCGCTCGACCGGGTCGCTCGGCTGAAGATGTTCCCGATCGCGATCCAGGTGCCGTGGGGCGTGTCGCCCGCGCTGCTGCCAGAGGTCCCGTTGCCGACCAAGATCCGGACCGCCTTCCAGGATCCGATCGAGCTCGACGGCGACCCCGAGCGCGCCGAGGACGACCGCTACGTCAAGACGAAGTACCGCGAGGTCTGCGCGAGCATCCAGGGCGGGATGGACGCGCTGGCGCGCCGGCGCCGGCTGCCGCTGTTCGGCTGATTGCCGCCGCTCCGCGCCTCAGCCGCGTCCCCCTCTGGCCCGGGGGCTGCGTCGCGAGCATGGGCCACAACCACGCACTCGGCGCACCCAGCAGGTCGAGTGTCCCGAAGCGACCCATATACGGTGGGTGAATACTCATTCACCTTTCGGGAAGTGCCGAATGCGCACTTATGACCCACCGGGCCCCGGCGGCACCTCCCGCTGTTCGGGTGACCGCGCCAGTCGCCGAGCCGGTCTGCGTGGGCAACGCTCGCAACGGCTGCGCAGGTTCGTGTCCCGCCCGGGTGGCTCGCGCCCGATCCCGTGGCCAAACCCCGAGATCGAAGGCGCGACGTCACCCGGTGCGGACAGGCACCTAAGCGGCGACCTTCTGCTTGTGCTTGCCCTCGGCGAACTCTTCGACGATCTTGGCGCAGAACGCCGGCAGGTCGTCCGGCTTGCGGCCCGTGACGAGCCCGTTGTCGACGACGACTTCCTTGTCGACCCACTCCGCGCCGGCGTTGCGCAGGTCGGTCTGCAGGCTCGGCCACGAGGTCACCGTTCGCCCTTTGGCGACGCCGGTCTCGACCAGCATCCACGGACCGTGGCAGATGACGCCCGTCGGCTTGTCTTGCTCGAAGAAGTCACGCACGAACTTCACCGCATCCTTGTTGAGGCGCAGCTGGTCCGGGTTGGCAACGCCGCCCGGGAGCACCAGCGCGTCGTAATCCGACGCGTCGGCGTCGGCGACTGCCACCTCGGCGGTGATCTTGTCGCCCTTGTCGAAGTGCTTCCACATCTCGACTTCGCCCTTCTCGAGCGAGACGATGTCGACATCGGCGCCCGCCTTGCGAACCGCGTCGAGCGGCTCGGTTACCTCGACCTGCTCGGCGCCGTCGGTAAACAGGAACGCCACACGCTTGCCTTTGAGCTCGTCGGCCATCACACGGCTCCTTTCATCTAGTTCAGGGGTATGCCTTGCCGCTACCCGAGCGATCACGGGCGTGAAACAGCGCCGCAGCGCGGTCAGCTACTGATCAGCGTGGGCGTCCCGAGGGGAATGTGAGCGAGGAGCCACCGCCCCTCGGCCAGCGTGACGCGTACGCATCCATGGCTCGCGGCCTCGCCGATGCTCCCGCTGTCGGGCGTCGAGTGGATCGCGATCCGCGTTCCGCCGGTCCATCCCTGGATCGCGTGCGGAGAATGTGCCGAGAGCGCAAGGATGCAGCATCCGTAGGGGCCGGCGGGATCGCCGGTGACGAGGCGATCGGTGACCGCGAAGCGGCCCGTCGGCGTCGGCGCGCCGGACGCCCCGATCGCGACGGTGAACCGGACTACGACCTTGCCGTTGTTGAGTACGTTCAGGCGGCGCGCGCCGAGCGACACCTTGAGCTTCCAGGGCTCGCGGCTGAGCGAGACCGCGCCCTGCGCGATCCAGCCCACCCGTCCGTTTCCGGCCTGCGGGGTCATCACGCCGAGCCAGCCTGGCACGTGGTCCACGACCCACAGCATCACCGGCGAGCCAAACTGGGTCTTGGTGGCGAGCCTCGCGATCGAGTGGGCGCCCGGGGCCGGCGACGCGCGGAGGGCCGTCGAATGGACGACGCTAGCGATGAGCGCGCCCGAGCCGCCGGGGACCGTGGGGAGCTTCGGCTTCGCCGGGGCGGTCGTCTTCGCCGTGGTGGGGCTTCGCCCGACGGGCGTGAACCCGGCAACCGTGGTGGCAGCCGCGCCGGCGCCGGACGTCTGCAGTCTGATCGCCAGGCCAACCGCGATCGGGATCGCTGGGATCAGAATCGCCAGGGCCAGCAGCAATACCCTGCGCGATGGGAGCCGACGGCGGTCACCGCCCATGGCACACAAGTTAGCGCAGCCTTTATACGGAATTCACCGGTTGGGCAGCAGGCCCGAAGTACCCTCTGAACCATGTTTGGACTACGAGGCAAGACGGCGATGATCGACCCGGACCGGGCGCTGCCCGGGCGCGAGACGGAGATGCCGGTCCCCGCGCGTCATGCCGTGTTGGGAGCGCCTTTGAAGCCTCCGTTCCCCGAGGGCTTTGAGCAGACGATCGTCGGGATGGGCTGCTTCTGGGGCGCCGAGCGGGTCTTCTGGCAGGCGCCAGGGGTCTACACCACAGCGGTCGGATATGCGGGCGGGATCACCCCCAACCCCACCTATGAGGAAGTGTGTTCGGCGCGCACCGCTCACGCCGAAGCGGTGCTGATCGTGTTCGACCCCGCGCAGACGAGCTACGAGGAGATCCTGCGGCGGTTCTGGGAGAACCACGATCCGACGCAGGGGATGCGCCAGGGCAACGACGTCGGCACCCAGTACCGCTCCGCGATCTACTACACGACTGACGAGCAGCGCCGGGTTGCCGAGGCAACCCGCGATGCGTTCGCCGAGCGCCTCCGCCAGTCGGGCTTCGGCGAGATCACGACGGAGATCGCCAAGGCGGGACCGTTCTACTACGCCGAGGACTACCACCAGCAGTACCTCGAGAAGAACCCTTGGGGTTACTGCGGGCTCGGCGGCACGGGCGTCAGCTGCCCGGTTGGCATCGACGCGCCCGCGACCATGAGCGCAGCCGGGGCTGGCAGCGAGAGGGCGCCGGCGCGCGCGGGCGGGGAGGACACGCCGGCGGGCGCGAGCAGCGCGAGTGCGCCGGCGACCGCCAGCGCACCCGGCACGTAGCTCCCCAGCGCGCCGGCGACCTAGCCGCGGCGACCTAGCCGCCGGCGACCGCCGGCAGGATCGTCACCTCGTCGCCGTCGGTGACCGGCGTCTCGAGCCCATCGAGAAACCGGATGTCCTCGCCGCCGACGTACACGTTGACGAACCGGCGCAGGCCGCCGTCCTCGGCGATGCGGTGGCGGAGCTCGCCGTAGCGCTCATAGAGCGCGTCGAGCACCTCCCCGACGGTCGTGCCCTCGACGTCCGCGGTCGCCTCACCGCCGGTCGCGGCGCGCAGCTGGGTTGGGATCTTGACCGTGATTGGCATTGCCGTGCAGTGTTATCACGCCACGGCGACAAGTCGCTCGGCGGCCTGCTCGAACGAGTCGAGCGTTGGCTCGATCTGCCACGCCTCGAACGTCCCGCGCGCGACGTCGAGCGTCTTCAGGCCCTCGCCCGTGATGTAGGCCACGACGCGGTCGCCGGGATCGATCGCGCCACGCGCCGCCAGCTTGCCGAGCACGGCCACGGTGACGCCGCCGGCGGTTTCGGTGAAGATCCCGGTCGTCCGGGCCAGCAGCTTGACGCCCTCGCGGATCTCGTCGTCTGTCACCGACTCGATCGAGCCCTCGGTTCTCCGCGCCAGGTCGAGCGCGTACGGCCCGTCGGCCGGGTTGCCGATCGCGAGCGACTTCGCGATCGTCTCCGGCTTGACCGGCCGGCAGAAATCCTGACCGGCGTCATACGCGCTCGCTACCGGCGAGCAGCCCGCCGCCTGGGCGCCGTGGAAGATCGGCAGCTCGCCCTCGAGCAGCCCGAGCTCGAGCCACTCCTCGAACCCCCTCGCGATCTTGGTGAACAGCGAGCCGGAGGCGATCGGCGCCACCACCCGGTCGGGGAGCTCGAACCCCAACTGCTCGGCGGTCTCGAACGCGAGCGTCTTCGAGCCCTCGGCGTAGTAGGGACGCATGTTGATGTTCACGAACGCCCACTCGTGCTCACCGGCGAGCTCGGTACAGAGGCGGTTGACGTCGTCGTAGTTGCCGCGTACCGACACCAGGTTGGTGCCGTAGACGCCGGTCGCGAGGACCTTCTGCTCCTCGAGGTCGTGGGGCACGAACACGTAGGACTCGATGCCGGCGGCGGAGGCGTGCGCCGCCACCGCGTTCGCCAGGTTGCCGGTAGATGCGCATGCGACCGTCTCGAAGCCGAGCTCACGGGCGCGCGCGAGCGCGACCGACACGACCCGATCCTTGAACGAGTGCGTCGGGTTCGCCGCGTCGTTCTTGATCCAAACCTCGCGTAGGCCGAGCTGATCGGCGAGCCGCTCGGCGCGCAACAAGGGCGTATACCCCGCCGGGAGCACGCCCCGCGGCGGCGCCTGCACCGGAAGGAAGTCGCTATAGCGCCACAGCGAGTGCGGGCCGGCCTGGATCCGCCGCTTCAGCTCATCCGGATCGGCCGACGGCCGGGGCGCGTAGGCCACCTCGAGCGGCCCGAAGCACCGCTCGCACACGTACCTCGCGTCGAGCGGATAGGTTGTCTTGCATTCTTTGCAGCGAAGAGACTCTGGCGGCATATATGAAAGACCTCCGCCGGGGTCAGTGGTCGGAGGTCAAGGAACCGCCCTTTCCACATCTCCCAGGCTTGTCGTTGGAGCCTGATGGAATTGGCACCTTTCCCTTGCGGGAGGTTGCCGGGGCTTCGTAGGGCCAGTCCCTCCACCCCTCTTGATGCGTACTGCTATGTCCAAAGAATTATATGCAGACGATCGCCAGATTTCGAGCCGGCTTGAATGCGTGGGGTCGCGCGGCGTAACGATCTCCCCCGCCCGGTGTTGAACCGTCGGCATGGCTGCAACGTCCGCTGACCCACTCGAGCGCCTGGAGGCGACGCTGGCGCTGGCGTCACCGACGCCCAGCCGGCGCATGCTGATCATCGTCAACCCGTACGCGACCACGGTCTCCGACCGGCTGAAGAACCTCGTCGTGTACGCCCTGCGGGGCCGCTATCAAGTCGACGCGATCGACACCGACTCCCCCGGCCATGCGACCGAGCTCTCTCGGGAAGCGGCCGGGGAGGGCTACGACGTGGTCGTTGCGTTCGGCGGCGACGGCACCGTGAACGAGGCGGCGAACGGCATCGCTGGAGCGAACACGCCGCTGTGCTGCCTTCCGGGAGGGCGCGCGAACGTGTATTGCCGGATGCTGGGGATCCCGAACGACGTCGTCGACGCCACCGAGCATCTGCTGCTGATGGCCGACGACTGGCGACCGAGGAGGGTCGACGTCGGATCTGTGAACGGCCGCAGGTTCCTGTTCTCCGCCGGCACGGGGCTTGACGCCAGCGTCGTCGAACAGGTCGACGCCCACCCGAACCTGAAGGCAAGGTTCGGCGAGTGGTACTACACGTTGACGGGCGTGGGGACGTTCAACCGGCGCTACCTGGTGCGACCACCCCGGCTCGAGGCGCAGTTCGCCAGGGAGACGGTGGCCGGGGTCACGGTGATCGTCCAGAACTCGACGCCCTACACGTACTTCGGCGACCGGCCGGTGGATATGGCGGAGGGCGCGACGCTGACCAGCAGCGACCTCGCGGCGGTGGTCCTCGACCGCGCTTGGCCCACCGACGTGCCGACGATCATCGGACGCGCCTTTTCCCGCCACCTCAAGGTGAGTCGCCACCGCCATGTGCACCTGTTCTCGGGGCTGCACGGTCTCCGCGTCCGGTCGCTGGACGAACGTCCCCTGCCGCTCCAGGTCGACGGGGACTACCTCGGAGAGGTCGACGAGGCCGAATTCGGCGTGACGCCGCGCGGCATCGCGGTCGTCTCCTGACCGATGCGCCGTCTCGTCGCCGCCATCGCCTGCGCTCCGCTCGCCGTGGCGGGAGCGCTGGCCGCGGTGCCGGCGCTCGTGTCCGCCCGCGCGTTACCCGGCGCGTCGAACTGTCCGGTCCTCCCGGCGAACAACCCCTGGAATCAGCGCGTTGACAGGCTGCCGGTGGCCAAGAACTCGGCGGGTCTGATCGCGCGTATCGGCCTGAACGATCCGGTTCACCCCGACTTCGGTTCGGGGCTGTACGACGGCGAGCCGATCGGGATCCCCTTCGCGGTCGTCGGTTCGAGCACCCGCAAGGTGCCGGTCACGTTCCAGTACGCCTCGGAGTCGGACAAGGGACCGTACCCGCTGCCGCGCGGCGTCCCGATCGAGGGCGGCTACGGCTCGAACGGCGACCGTCACGTGATCGTCGTCGACCGCGATACCTGCACCGACTACGAGCTGTTCGCGGCCTATCCGCACGACCACGGTCTGCGCTGGAGCGCCGGCTCGGGCGCAATCTTCAACCTGCGCTCGAACCATCTCCGACCCGCCGGCTGGACCTCGGCCGACGCCGCCGGCCTTCCGATCCTCCCCGGCCTCGCCCGGTACAGCGACGTCGCCGCCGGCGGGATCGATCATGCGCTTCGCTTCACCGCGCCGTGCACGGCGCCGCGGTACGTCTACCCCGCCCGCCATGCGGCCTCGACGTGCAGCGGCCCGAACCTCCCCCCG
>Ga0335081_10005974_pt1 | contig 19298 bp, 23 predicted proteins | sample Lox_Sample_35_FD_206713 | JGI IMG/M metagenome (GOLD analysis project Ga0335081, IMG submission 206713) | Soil microbial communities from Loxahatchee National Wildlife Refuge, Florida, United States - Lox_Sample_3.5 | ecosystem: Environmental > Terrestrial > Soil > Wetlands | place: USA... | reverse complement strand
TCTTTTTCGCTGATGTCGAATATTTCTCTTCCGAGGCGTGCAAATTTTGCAGGCCTCTTGCCAACTGCATAATTCATCCACGCTGGAAGTACCACACTGAGCCCCGCTCCGTGTGCCACATCGTACATCGCGCTCAGTGAATGCTCGATCATGTGGGCGGGGAAGCTTATCAGCCCCATCCCCGCAGACGTCACGCCGTTAAAAGCGAGGGTCGCCGACCACATCATGTTTGCCCTGGCATCGTAGTTTTTAGGGTCTTTCAGTATTGCCTCGATGCTTTCCATCACCGTCTTCATGATGCCTTCGACAAACCGGTTCTGGAGGGGGCTTTCCGGTTCAGTGTTGTTGAAGTAGGGTTCGAGGAGATGCGCGATTATGTCCACGGCGCCGTAGGCGCTGCACGCTGCTTTGAGAGAGAAGAGGACAGTCGGGTCGAGGACAGAGACCCTGGGCTGTATCAAGGAGGAGGTGATGCTGAATTTTTGCGCCCCTTCTTCCCTGGTGATTACTGCGGTCGGGTTCATCTCCGAGGCGCTTGCAGACACGGTGACTACCGTCAGTATCGGAAGCGCAGCGCGGATTTTTTTCTTGAAGGTGAAGAAATCCCAGATATCGTCGCCCGGCTCCGCCTTGACGCCCGCAGCTATAGTCTTTGCCGTGTCGATTACGCTTCCGCCTCCCACGGCAAGGATGACGTCGATGTTCTCCTTCTTTGCAAGCTCTATCCCTTTGAGGGCATAGGAGAAGAGCGGATTCGCCTTTACTCCCGAAAATTCCGTAACTGATAGCCTGGCCTCGCTAAGGGATGCGAGCACCTGATCATATATTCCGTGTTTCTTGATGCTTCCCTGCCCGTAGACAAGAAGCACGTTCTTGCCGCAGCGTTTCACTTCATTTCCTATCCGTGAGATGGTTCCTTTCCCGAAGATGATCCTTGTCGGATTATCAAAAACGAAATTCTGCATGTCTTTACTCCTTTTGAAAAATATCGCTACCCATTTTCTTTATAGAAGAAGAAAAGCCTTTTTCCCGTCAACAGCAATAGGTGCTGGCAACATGCTGTGAAGTTAGAGGGGCACATGGAGAAAAATAAAAAGCAAATGCGGATATGCATTCTGAGACCAACGTGACTGAACGGTGCAGTTTCTTCCTAAACGTGAAGAAACCATATAAGAAGGATTAATGCAAGAACAATCTGTGACGACCTCATTGTAGCGGTTGATATTTGATTCTTGACACCAGCCACTCAATCGCGTAAATGGAAATGACATCCGTTAACATCGGAGGAACGATTGAAGAAGAGCAGACAGAATTCCCCGGCACTCCGCTGGAAGCTCAAAGGCTATGGCTACCGGATGACGCGGGGGCGTGAGGCCATAATGAAAGTCCTGGCAGAGGCGAAGGACCATTTAAGCGCGGAAGATATATACATCAAGGTCTACGCATCCTATCCGTCTATTGGCTTGACATCCGTTTACAGGACATTGGAGGTCCTAGTAAGCACAGGCCTGGTGTACAAATTTGACTTCGGCGAGGGCAGGGCCAGGTATGAGATATCAGAGGGCCCTCGTGGAGAGAGGCACCATCACCATCTCGTCTGCACGGACTGCGGCCGCATAGTTGATTACACGGATTTTATTGATGAGGAACTGGCGCTTCTGAAAAAGACGGAAGTGGAGCTGTCCAAGAAGTATAATTTCAAGATCATCAATCATCTCGTACAATTTTACGGGTTCTGCAACAAGTGCAGAAGGAGGAATCGGAAATAGTTTGTGAGGAGACGACGGTAGCCCGGCCCATAAACCGAGCATGTTCTTATGTATAAACATTATGTTTGCTAAACGCGGTCGCCGTGATATGTTTAGTCCCGATTAAAGTCTTTTCGGCTTTCATGTATATCAAGAGTCATCCTTGATGGTCTAAATCAAATTAATGAGGAGAATGTATGTTTCACGAAAAAGATTGCGATTTTTGCGGAGAATGCCTCGAGAAATGCCATTACCTGCCCTTTGACAGGGAAAGCGGCGGCAGGGAGTTAAAGAAACTTGCGGCAGGTGAAAAGGTGGCGTGGCTCACGGAATGTGTGACCTGCATTGCCTGCAATGAATACTGCCCTAAGGGCGCCCGTCCTTTTGACTTGATCCTGAATCGGATGGAAGAGGCCGGCGATTTCACCGACCGGGCCCTGCGGGAACAGATGGCCGAGCGGTTCAAACCGGAGGGAGAGCCCAGACCCGTCCCTCCCAAGGATAAGGCCATGTCCATCTGCGTCATGCAAGGCAACATGCCCTGGGCGATCCAGGGGCAACTCTTCGAGCAGATGCCGCTTCTCAAAGGGAAGCATTACTTCTGCAACGTCCTCTTTGCTCACATGGGTGACGAGTCCGTCATGCGTGAGAGACTCCAGGCAATGGTGGATAACCTCGCCAAGTCCGGGGCAAAAGAGATCGTCTTCGTCCACGACGACTGCTACGCAGTGCTGAAAGGCATTGCACCAGAACATGGCATAAAGATACCCTTCCGGCCCGTTCACTTTTTTGAATACCTCCGGGATTATCTCAAAGACAATAAAGGCAAAATCGCAAAACTGAATATGAAAGTGGCCTACCAGCGGCCCTGCGCTTCCAGGTACTCGCCCGAGAAGGACTATCTGATTGACGAAATCTTCGATCTCATCGGGGTTACGCGGGTGAAGAGGCAGTATGACCGCATCTCGGCCATATGCTGCGGCGTGGAGGTTGCGGGCCCGGGGCTTAAACTCTTCCCAAGAGGAAAGAACTTTGAGCCTTTCAGGCAGAAGAACATCGAGGATGCTAAGAACCACGGCGCAGAGGCAATGGTTTATCTCTGCGCCATGTGTTTTGCAACCCTCAACAAAAAAGTGCGAGAGGCGGGCATGAAGAATTTCATGATCAGCGACATCTGCCGCCTGGCATTGGGTGAAAAACTGCCGAAAGAAAAACCGCTATAGAGGGAGCAGATGAAAAGGACGGGTGCGTCTCACACCGTGAATCCAAAGACCCGTGAGGTCGAAAAGAAATACCTCCGTCTCTTTGAAAAGGTAAGCAAGGCGGAGCAGGAGAAGGCGGTGATCCTCGATGCGATGACCGAACTCGTCCTTTATCTAGATACAAATCTAAAGGTCATATGGGCGAACAAGGCCATGCATGATGCGTTCAATATCGCACCGGGCAAGCTGAACGCGAAGCACTGTTATCAGGCGCTTCATGGCAGAGGCAAGGCGTGCCGCATCTGTCCAGCGGTGAAGACCTTGCGCACAGGCGAACCGCAGGAGGTGGTCGATTTTTCATCCTACAAGAAGAACTGGGTTCTCAGAAGTTATCCGGTACGGGATGAAAAGGGTGCTTTCATCGGAATAGTCGAGATTGTCACAGACATAACCGAACGGCGAAGAGCCGAGGAGGCGATGAGGCAATCAGAGCAGAGATACAGGGAGCTCTTTGAAAACGCCAATGACATCATCTTTATCATGGATCTTGACGGCAACATTATGTCGTGCAATGCCGCTGCCTCTAGAACTTACGGATATGAGCCGGAGCAGATGCTTGGCCTGAATATCGAGAGCCTTCTGGATAGGCAGTATCTCCCTGTAGTACGCAGGCTGATTCGCAACAGGCTTGAAGACGCAGCCGTCCAGAACCCGCAGGAGTTCCTCACCTACACAAGGAACGGAGAAACCGTGTGGGTGGAGGTTAGCGCCCGCATCATTAGAGAAAACGGCAGGCGGGTATCCGTTCACGGGATCGCGCGCAACATCACGGAGCGCAAGAAGATGGAAGAGGCCCTGAAGAAAAGAGAGCAGGAACTGGAAGAGAAATCCCGGAATCTGGAAGATGCCAACACGGCGCTTACCGTCCTTCTCAAACGGAGGGAGGAAGACAGGGCCGAGCTGGAAGATAAAGTGATCTGCAATGTGAGGGAACTGATTCTCCCGTACATCGAAAATCTTAAGTTAACCCGGATCGACAGTCACCAGTCTAATCAACTGAAGATCCTCGAGAGGAACATGAATGAGATCGTGTCCCCGTTTCTTCGCACCTTGTCATCGAGATACCCGAATATCACGCCTACAGAAATCAAGGTTGTAAACTTCATAAAGGAAGGGCGTACGACAAAGGAAATGGCTAAGCTTTTAAACGCTTCGTCAAGGACGGTAGAGGCTCACCGGAATAATATAAGAAAAAAGCTGGGCTTGAAAAACAGAAAGGCAAATCTCAGGTCTCACCTCCTGTCTTTGTAATTCTCTTAATCTGCTTATTGACAATACGTAGTTTATATACGTATATATTGCGTAAATTTTCCGTATTGCTATTAATGGAAAAAATATAGAAGCTGACTCATTCCTACATAAGGCGGAAACAGCAATTGGCGCAGTTTGATACGGACGAGATCATCACAGTCAAAGCGGGAAAGCTGAGCAGGAACTACAAAGGGTATAAGGGCACCTTTGCCGCTCTCGTTTATAATTGCATCCACAAGAAGTCTCTCCCGGGTCTCTTTTATGAAAAGGACCTTGTTGCTGACGCAGAAAGGAAAGACAATTCCCTGTCGTTGACGCTCTCCGGCAATCGCTCTGAGCAGACGTTGATGGATATCATGGATAAAGCGTTGGAGAATTCAAGTGCCTTTCCCGTGGAAACGGATGAGGCCAATTTCTCGATCAACGTTAGATAAATAAAGTAAACCAAGGATAAATTCAAAAAGGAGGATTTATTATGGCAGTGAAAACAGGGAAACAGTATCTCGAGAGCGTGAAGAAATTGTCGCCCCGTGTCTATTGCGGCGGCAAGTGGGTGAAGAACCTGCTTGACAACCCCATCACGCGTTCCATGGTCACGGCAAATGCCGCGATCTATGACCTTGCAAACGACCCGCAACACAAAGACGTCATGGTCGCAACGTCTCACCTCACGGGAGAGCCTATCAACCGCAATCTCAAAGTGGCGCGAAATATCCACGACCTGGACATGCGGCAGGAGATGGCCCTCTTGACCAGCCAGACAGTAGGGACTTGCAACTACCGCTGTGTCGGGTGCGACGCGCTCAACAGCCTCGCCTCCACGACCTGGGAGATGGACAAGGCCCTGGGTACAAAATACAATGAAAGATTTAACAAGTGGCTGGCATATGCACAGGCCAACGACCTTGCCGTTTCTGGAGCCATAACCGATGCAAAAGGAGACAGGAAGAAGAGGCCCTCCCAGCAGGATGATATCGATACCTTTGTCCATGTCGTGGAGAAGAGAGACGACGGGATCGTGGTACGAGGGATCAAGGTGAGCCAGAGCGGCGCCATAGGATCTCATGAGACGCTTGTCCTTCCCGGCGGTGCATTGAGAGAAGGCGAGGAGGCCTTTGCATTGGCATTCGCCGTGCAGAACGGCGCGCCCGGCCTTACTTACATCTGCCAGTACAATGCCTACTCTGCAGAGAGAGAATTTTGTGATGATGAATCGGAGATCGGAAGCCCCTTCTATGGGCAGAGGGAAACCTCGACGATGGTCTTCGATAATGTCTTTATTCCCTGGGATCGCGTATTCCTCTTCGGCGAAACCAAGTATTGCGGGCGCATGGTTACGAGATTCGCCAAGGCCCATCGTATGAACTGCGGCGGCGCGTGCAAGGTGGGATTCGCCGACCTTATCATCGGTGGCACCATGCTTGCCGCCGAATATATCGGTGTGGACAAGGTTCCCCACATCCAGGAAAAGATCATAGATATGGTTCGCTTCAGCGAGACATCTCACGCCTGCGCCATCGCGGCGGCTATAAAAGGGCGTGAGGAACCGAAGGGATCCGGCGTCTATCTGCCGGATGACCTCTTCGGCAATGCGGCGAAACTGAACATCGCCCACGGCTTCTGGGAGATCATGAAGAATGCTGGAGACATTGGTGGAGGCCTTGTAGTAACCATGCCGCGGCAGAAGGATCTGAGCGATCCAGAGGTCGGTCCCATGTTGAAGAAGGCCTTTGGTGCAGCAGCCCCGGCGGACAAACGCCTCAAGGTCGCCAAGTTCCTCCAGCACTGGACCGCAGGTCTCCACGGACCAGGCACCTGGCATGGCGCCGGCGCCCCTCAGACGCAGCGGTTCATGATCTCTGTTCTCACGGATTTTGAGGCAAAGAAAAAGATGGCCAAGAAATGTATGGGTTTGAAGGACGAATAAGCCCGACGGGTTAAAGAGCGGAGGCGAGGCGTTCTCGATTCGCCTCCGCATACACAAACGTGTCCCAATAAAAAAGGAGGGTTTGGAACATGACTAAGGAAGAAAAGGTGGAAGCGATAAGACAGCGGGCAAGAAAGAACTTCAGCCTTGGATACAATTGCGCGGAGTGTGTTCTGGAAGCGGTCTTAAGTACTGTGGATACAGGCCTACCTCCGGAGACAAAAAAACTGGCAACAGGCTTTGGCGGCGGTATCGGCCTTTTCGGAGATACCTGCGGGGCCCTGGTTGGCGCCGTTATGGCCGTTAGCGCAGTGCATGGAAGGAGCGCGCTTCCCGAAGGAGAAGGAAAAGAAGCGGCCATGAAGAGCAAGGAGCAGCTGTACGGAAAACCCGGTCTCTACCGCCTGTTCAATCAGATTCCGAATCGCTTGAAGGAAAAATACGGCAAGACTCTCTGCCGGGACGTCACCACTCAGTGGCAAGACAGCTGGCTCTGCCGTGAACATGCGTTGCACTGTCGGGAGATCATAACGGACGCAGCGGGAATAGCCGCCGACCTGATCCTCTCGGACAAGAATGAAATTGCTTCGAGGCCATATGGTGAAAATGTGGAAAAGCTGAAAGGCTGAGATTGAATCGGGAGAATTTGTCATGGGTAAAAATATGGTTGTTGTGGGTGGCGGCGCAGGCGGACCATCCGCCGCTGCCGAGGCGAAGAGAAGAGACCCCTCACTTCAGGTTACGATGGTGGAAATGGGGGACTTCGTCTCCTATGCATCCTGACCGATGCCTTATTACATCGGTGATGTAATCAAGGATTATAAGAGACTTGTCATAAGGACGCCTGAAGATTTCAAGAAATCGGGTGTTGACGTTAAGATAAAGACCCGCGCGGAAGACGTCGATCCCAAGAAAGGGATAGTCAGTTTATCCGACGGCACAACCCTTCCCTATGATATCCTGGTTATGGCGACGGGTGCGGATGCCGCGCGACTCGGGCTCCCGGGCGAGGATATGGAAGGAGTTTTCTTCTTCAGGAAACTGACTGATGCCCTGAAGATGAAATCTTTTCTGGACAGCAAACCCTGCCGAAAGGCTGTGATCGTCGGGGCCGGCTACATAGGGATGGAGATGTGCGAGGCCTTCAGAACCCTCGGGATTGAAACGCAGGTGATAGACATCCTGCCCCGTCCAGTTCTCAGATGGGATCCTGAATTTGCGAAAGTCGTTCTCGAGGAACTTGGAAAGAATCAGATTACGTTTTTCCCCGGCACCAAGCCTCTCTCCATCGAAAAAGGGAAGGATTATGCCCTACGGCTGGTTACGGATAAGGGAAATCTGGAGGCCGACCTGATCTTAATCGGTGTGGGTACGAAAAGGAGTAACGAACTCGCAGAATCATTGAAGCTCAAGATGGGAGAGAGCGGTGCGATCAAGGTGGATTTCTCACAGCGAACATCAATGAACGACGTTTATGCAGTCGGCGATTGCTGTGAAGTCTTTCATCGCGTCATTGGTAAGTGGGTCTATTTTCCTCTGGGTGATGTGGCCAACAAACAGGGCCGCACGGCGGGACAGAATATCGGCGGCGCACCGTCAGAGTTTCCAGGCGTCGTGGGTGCACAGTCGTTTAAACTCTTCAAGCTCGAAGTAGCTGCCACCGGCCTCACGGAAGAAGAAGCGACGAAATACGGCTTCCAGCCGGTGAGCACTATAATCGCGGGGCTGCCGGTCGGCCGCCCGATGGCCAAAGGCGAAAAGCTGGGCCTGAAGCTGATAGCTGATAAGCCGACGGGTAAACTCCTTGGCGCTCAGGCCATTGGTGAGAAGGGTGCGGTTGCCAGGATCAACAGCCTTTCCGTTGCCCTCTGGTCCGGCCTGACACTTGAGCAGATAGGCTATCTTGATCTTGCGTATGCGCCTCCCTTCGGTGGGGCCTGGGACGCAATCCACATTGCGGCTCAGACGCTTGCGCGCAAACTGTAAGGCGGACGCAAGGCTCAACTGCTTCCCTCGATACAGAAAGCGTATCGACGGACCTTATCTAAGAAGAGGCATTTTGAGATTCATTGCATGGAGGCGTTCGTGAACCCCGCTGTTATCATCGTCGATATGCTGAAAGATTCTCTGGAAGTTGAGCCGGGATTTCCCATCACGCCTCTTGCCCGGGGCGTCTGCCCGAATATCAACCGCCTGACGGATTTTGCAAGAGGCAGAGCGATCCCGGTAATATTCTCCATGGACAGTTTCCTTCCGGGCGATTTTATCTTCGGGGGAAAGATGAAGGAGCGCTCGATTCGTGGAACAAAGGATGCGGAAGTAACAGACCTGCTCTCTCAGGCGCCTACAGACATCTATAGCCCGAAGCGCCGATTCAGCGCCTTCTACAAGACCGACATGGACCAAATCCTCAGGCTGCACGGCGTGGATACGGTTGTGATCTGCGGGATCAGCACCCACTGGTGTGTACTCGTTACCGCCCTTGATGCCCTGGCAAACGACTTTCGCGCCGTTATCCTCGAAGACTGTTGCGCCGCATTTACCAAAGAACTGCATGAAACGACCTTGAGCCTCTACCGGAACAATCCACTCTATCCGCTTTTCAGAATAATGACGTCCGCCGAGTTCATGAAAGAAGTGAAAACAGATTAGAAGCGAGAGAACCAGGGAAATAGAAAGGAGAAAGATGCAGTGAATGACCCCACTATGTTGAACAAGGCATTTCGCTTCATCATGAAGCGGATGATACAAACCGGCCAGGCGCCTTTTTACACGGAACTTGCCACAGGGCTTAGTCTTTCAGTTGAAGAGGGAAGGAAGATTCAGCGCGACCTATTTACGTCCGGAATCCCCGGGTGGCTGTATCCGAGAACCGATCACATCGTCTCCTTCGCGCCCTTTAACAATCTGCCCACGCAGTACAGAATCACCATCGACGGCGAGCAGAAATGGTTCGGCCAGTGAGCATTTGAATCGCTGGCGGTCTGCTGGCTATTCCCCGGTAAGGCAGTGCAGGTAGATTTTCCCTGCTTGGATTGCGGCGCACCTCTCAAAGTGGTCGTCCGCGATGGAGCGCTTCTTTCCGATGAAGCAAAAGAATACACGGCCTACGTGGCCGTTCCGTTCTGGAAGTGGTTTGAAGATGCAGGCTACGCGTGAAGCACCATGAATCTCTTCCGGTCGGAAGAGCATGTCCGGAACTGGAAGTCTTTCATTTCTGGAACAGACGAAGGAATCATGGCGATTGCCGATTTGCTCAAACTGTTCTCAGGGCCTTTCTTCAGAAGACGCATGGACGAGGACTACCTGCCTCGCATGCATGAATATGCCCGCGAGATGGTACAGGGCATGAAGGAGATCGGCAAGACCGGCCCCTTCTGGAAAAAGCCGAAGGCATAGATGGAGCTTATTTAAGAACGCAATCGATAAGCGAAACCCCGTAAAGGGCGATCGGTACAAATACAACGATATGCAAACGGTTGCAGGACTTGTTTTCGAACTTTTCGGTAAACACTTTGAGACCTCCGTATTAATTTATCTTGGAAAAGATGCAGCACGGATGGGATAACGGAACAATTAAACTTCAGAGGTGCTTAAGGCCGGATTTTGATAGTTCTCTTAGGGATTTATCATCAAGAATCCGTCCTCGTGTTCATGAGGGCATCAGTTGCCTTTTGCAGTCTCAGGGCGAGGGTCGTTATGATTGTTTGAAAATGTTCGGACAATTTACTGTATTCTGCATCCAGAAAAGCGCGATCTATAATCCCGACCGACGTTTCTCCCACGGCCTGTGCCGTTGCGGTTCTGGGAATACGGGCTAGAAAAGCCATCTCTCCGAAGATATAGCCGGGCTGGAGGCTCTCTATGACGACTTTTCTTCCTTTAACCATTTTGGATAATTCGACGGAGCCGTAATCAACGACATATAATGCGTCGTCAGTGCTTCCCTCTTCAAAAATGATCTCACCATCCTGAAAGGTCAAGTAATCTGTGACAGGCAGCATTTTTAGACTCCCCTTGAATGTTCCCGGTCAAAAATTTAAACTCCGGCACAGTATGCGCCTTGAAGTACCACAAAATGTCATTGAAATCCACTTTAAAAAGAAATTTATTAGCGAACAAGCGTACCTATTGATTTCGCACTACAGGATAGATATAGTAACAAATAAGTGAAAAAATGCTGACTATTACACCGGAAGCAAAAGCATATGTTCTTGATAACGGCGGCACGCTGTTTCTGGAATATATTGTCCTGAAAGGTGGATGTTGCGTACCTTACCAGCCGGAACCAACGGTAAGGCTCGGCAGGCCGCGCGGGCAGGATAAATACAGACAGGAGGCTGTAGACGGCATAACCATGTTCATTCCTCGTGAACTGCCCCAGGAGGAATTGACCATAGATTTGACTTCCCTGATGGGAAGGAAGAGACTCGTGATCGAAGGCTGGCGCCACTTTTAGCGGCCGAGAACACGACAATTTCGACCACCACTAATGCCCTTCGCTGCACCGATTTCAACTAACAGAAACAGACAATAACAATGAAGCCACGGTGGCGACTCCGAAGATCTGTAATGCATTTTTGTGCTTGACAGATTATGAGCATATGCTTATAATAGTTCAAAAGAAAAAGTAGTCATTTATGGCAAGGCCGAGAAACTGCAGGAAAGTGGGATGTCTTCCGGGGAGCGGATATTTCAAACCGAGAGGGATTCCTCTGTCCATGTTGAAAGAGGTGACCTTAACAGTTGACGAGTTTGAAGCTATTCGTTTGGCCGACCTGGAAGGCTTGTACCAGGATCAGGCGGCTGAAAAAATGAGTGTCTCCCGGCAGACTTTCGGTAGGATTATCGGCTCTGCTCGTAAGAAAGTAGCGCAGGCGCTGGTCGAAGGAACGGCGCTCAAGATTGAGGGAGGTGATTTCGAAGTGAACGCAATGAGAAAATTTAAGTGTCTTGACTGTAAACACACCTGGGAATTGGCGTACGGGACGGGAAGACCTGCCGGCTGTCCCGCCTGTCAGAGTGTAAATATACATAGAGACGGAGCAGGGAGAGGATTTGGCGCAGGCGGTCGCGGATGTCTTGGCAGGCAAGGATTCAGTAGAAAATAAGAAGCAACGAAGTACATTAAGGAGATTGAAACATGAAAGTGTGTTTTCCAATTCATGAAGACAAAGGCTTGGACAGCGCGGTGTACGATCATTTTGGTTCTGCACCGGGGTTCATTGTAGTAAATACGGAGCAGCAGAGCACCTTAGCTATCGGTAACAGAGACGTGGATCATGTGCATGGTGCGTGCAATCCTGTTATGGCCGTGGGCGGTCACAAGATCGACGCGGTAGTGGTCGGCGGGATAGGAGCGGGTGCTCTGAGGAAACTCAATGCCGACGGCATTAAGGTGTATAGATCGATGAAGGAAACGGTAAAAGATAACCTCGAATTGTTCAGAGATGGCAGGCTTCCCGAACTGAGTCTGCATCATGCTTGCAGTGGCCACCAGGGGAGCTGCGGTCATTAATTACTGTTCTAGAAAAATTTATATAAGTGAAGTTCGGTAGTATTTCTGTCAAAGAAGTAATGACCAAACTGAGGAGATTTAAATGGAATGCAACAAACACGATTGTGGTGAAAACCGGGGTTGTCAGACAGCACACGAGAACCCTGAAAGATTGAATGAAGGTGCAGAGGATTTGGCGCTGGCAAATCATATGGCGCAGATCAAACACAAGATAATGGTTCTCTCCGGGAAGGGGGGTGTAGGCAAGAGCACAGTAGCGGTTAACATGGCAGTTGCTCTCGCCATGGAAGGCAAACAGGTAGGAATTCTGGATGTCGACTTTCATGGCCCAAGCGTACCCACCCTGCTTCATCTTAGCGGCAAACCCGTGAGGGTCGGGGGTAATGGTATTGAGCCTGTAGAATTTGTCGAAGGGATCAAGGTCATGTCTTTGGGTTTTTTTATGCCAGGGCAGGACAAGGCGGTCATATGGAGAGGTCCCATGAAGATCAACGTCATAAAGCAACTCCTGGCGGAGGTCAAATGGGGCCGTCTCGATTACCTCATCATCGATTTCCCTCCCGGGACTGGCGACGAGCCTCTTTCAATTGCACAGTTGATTCCTGAGGCCGACGGAGCCGTTGTTGTGACGACTCCCCAGGACCTGTCTCTTATCGATGTGAGAAAATCCATAGACTTCTGCAAGCAGCTCAAGATTCCCGTCCTGGGAGTGATAGAAAACATGAGCGGTCTTAAGTGTCCCCACTGTGGAAAAGTCGTCGATATCTTTAAGAGAGGCGGCGGCAAAAAAATGGCCGCAGACATGGGAGTTCGCTTCCTTGGGCGAATCCCGATGGAGCCGCTGATAGTCGAGGCATCGGACAACGGGAAGCCTTTTGTGTACCATCATGGCAAGACACCCGCTGCCAAGGCTTTTGCAAAGGCAGTGCGGATGATTCTGAATGACACGGCGAATGGAAGGGTGCTATAATGGACGCCGATCTAAGAGCATGATTCGACCTATGGTCGCGGAATTTCAGAAAAGGTTGTGGACATAGCAAGCCTCGGGATATTGAGGAATATTGCCGTCGCAGGCAGGGGTAAAACGTGATGAAGGACTATACAGGAGCTCCGACAAGTTTTGCTTCATGTCTTGCCGAAATTATTACCAGGTCGCGCAAGACAATGAATGAATTATTCTACGGCTTCACTGCGTATGAACTGGAGGTGGAGCTAAAGAAACAAAAAGGCGATCTCAATAACCTGCTCATGGTGATGCTTTTCGGCGAGCTCCTGGGATTGCCGATGTTTCCTCCATACTATTCCTTGAGGCTTCTCCCCTTCGTAGTTCCTAATATCGGGGTCTGGAAGAGGAATATCCAGCGAGAGAAAGACCTGACCGATTTTATGGGTTCGCATATGTGATACACAGCCGAGATCCAAATTAGGTCTTTGCGAAACGGCAAATAAGAAATGCAATAAAAAATGACAACGGTATAAGGAATAACCTTTTTTCAACCGGTTCACAAAAGGTTATTACTGGTGAAATTGAGGCTGCCGCAGGAATTTCAACGGCAGCACGTGCGACACAGTTTGTAAAGGAGAAGAATTATGTCATTCAAGGTTCTTGTTATCGGTGGAGTGGCTTGCGGGCCCAAAGCCGCGGCGAGATTGAAACGTCTGCGTCCTGACGCAGAGATTACGGTAATTGAAAAAGGAAAGATGATTTCATACGGAGCATGCGGGATGCCCTATTATGTCGAAGGTGTGTTCTCCGACATCGAGGCACTCATCAAGACCCCGGTAGGTGTTCCCAGAACGCCGGCTTTTTTTGACAAGGTAAAGGGCGTCACGGTGCTGACGCAAATGGAGGCGTTGAAGATCGATACTGCGAAAAAGGCTGTGCGTGTGAAAAACCTGGAAACCGGCGCTGAGGCAGATATGGCCTACGACAAACTCGTTCTGGCAACCGGAGGCTCCCCCTGCCGTCCGAATATTCCCGGCCTCGATCTTGCAAATGTCTGGTTCGTATCCCATCCAGATCATGTGGTGAGTCTGAAGAAAGAGATTGCCGCGCAGGGCTTAAAGAAAGCGGTCCTTGTCGGAGCCGGTTTCATCGGGATCGAGATGGCGGAGGCCCTGGTTCAGCAGGGGCTTTCCGTCACGCTTGTCGAGATGTGCGACCAGATCATGCCCGGCGTGCTGGACGACGATATTGCGACGTTTGCCGCGAAGCATCTGCGCCAGAAAGGTGTGACGATTGTTCTGGGAGAGCGTGTAACGGGAATCGAAGGTAAGGGAAAAGCTGTCGCGGTAAGGACTGTGAAGCAAAGCATCCCGGCGGATGTTGTCGTTGTTGCGGTGGGGACGCGGCCGAATGATAAACTGGCGAGAGATGCCGGACTTGATTGTGCAGAGCAGGGCGGGATTGTCATCAACGAATACTGCCAGACGAGCAACAGGGATATCTATGCGGGCGGCGACTGTGCCGTGAACAGGTATGTGAACGGCAGCCTCGGCGCTTTTCTTTACGTGCCTTTAGGGTCTACTGCCAACAAGCATGGCAGGACAATAGCCAACCATATAGCAGGGTCGCCCACACCCTTTAGCGGTATAGCCTGCACTGCGATAGTCAGGGCCTTTGAATACACGCTCGGAAGGACGGGGCTCACGGAAAAACTGGCCCGTCAATTGAACATGGACGTAGAAACATTCGTTCTTGCAGGACCGGACATGCCGCACTATATGCCGAATAACAAGCCTCTGGTGATAAAGATGATTGCCTCAAAGAGAGATCGAAGGCTAATCGGCGTCCAGGTCGTGGGACCGGGCAACGGTGCAAAGCGCCTGGATGTGGCGGCAGGCATGATATTGATGGGCGCCACACTGGATCAGCTTGCCGATGTGGATTTCGGCTATGCGCCGCCGTTCAGCACTGTGCTGGATCCTCTGGCCGCCTGCGCCCATATGCTGACGAACAAACTCGACGGAATTGCCAAAGGCATTTCGGCGTTTGAAGCGAAAAAAAGGATCGAGAAAGGCGACGTGGTACTCCTCGATGTACGCACGCCCGACGAGTTCCAGACGAATCAATTGCCTTACGACGTCCTGCATATCCCGCTGGGGGCGGTGAGGGGCAAGCTTGCCGAGCTCCCCAAAGACAAGGACATCCTCACATTCTGCAAGATCAGTTTGCGCGGCTACGAGGCGCAGAGGATTCTCAATGCCGCCGGATTTGACAGGGTGCAGTTCATCGAGGGCGGCATCGTTGGCTGGCCTTTTGAAGTGAGGACGTTGAAATAATACTGGAAAAGACAAAATCCCGATGGATGCGGAAAAGAGAGATTTTGACAGGGATGCAAAGACCTACGACCTCAAGCCCGGGCATGTTAAGCTGGCCGAGGACGTGGCCTCCGCCATAATGAGAGAACTGAAGCCCAATCGCGATATGGATGTTCTCGATTTCGGGTGTGGGACGGGCCTTGTGACCTTGCAGCTTCAACCGTTCGTGAGAACCATCACAGGAGCCGACTCCTCGCTCGGTATGCTTGACGTTCTCAACGCGAAGATTATCGAGCGGAAGCTTGTCAATGTAAAAACGGAGTTCATCGATATCGAGAGAGGGGAGCGCCTGAAAGGAAGATTTCATCTAATTGTCAGCAGCATGACCCTTCACCATATCACTGATCTCGACCGTCTCTGTCAAGAATTCTATGATTGCATTTTGCCGGGCGGGCATCTGTCTATTGCCGACCTGGATTCGGATGGAGGAGATTTTCATAGAGGGAAGACAGGGGTAGTACATTCGGGTTTTGACAGACCTGTCATGCGTGAACGCTTCATCAGGCATCGATTTCAGGATGTGGGGGATGTGACGGCGGCCTCGGTTGTGAAGGATCTCCCCGACGGACGGTCACGCGAGTTTACGGTCTTTCTGATGTATGGACGGAGATGAAGATGGTTGATGAATGGATCAGGGAGGTGAGAGCGAGGGTCAGTCCTGAAAGGCTGGGCATGATACTCGTACATAACGGGATAGTGCGGGCGTCATCAAAAAAAGGGAAGCCTGTGGGTGGTATGGTGCTGTCCTTCGATGAAAAGAAGCTTGAATCCTGCGTGAGAGAATTCAAGAAGCGCGAAGGAATTGAAGAAATAAGAGTTTGGATCAACCGCGGCAAGCTGAATCTAGGTGACGATATAATGTACGTCCTTGTCGCAGGAAGGTTCAGAACGGACGTGATGCCGGTCCTTCAGGAACTCCTTTCCATCATCAAGGGAGAGATCGTAAGAGAAGAAGAGGTCAATCCCTAGGTGCGCAAAGTGCTGTGGGTCCTTCGATCAATAGTTCGGAGAAGGCCTTTCTCGCGGAGTTTCATCACCACCACTCTGCCCCGGGGCAATTGCTGGCGGCTGTTCGCCCGGCGAAGTCCTTTGCGGAGGACCGCCGCCTCCGCGCACGGCCAGGCCATAGGCAATGCCGTTCTTTTCTATAGCGCGCTGCGTGCCTGTTGCGAAATCGAAGGCCCACGCGAAATCAGCAGGATCTTCGTCGAATTCCGTAGAGCACCAATAGTCGTAGGGCTGAAGTCCCGGAAAGGGCCCTTTGTTTGCAAGCGGTCCGTCATCGTCATTGTCAAGCGTGTCGTAATAGAGATGTCCCATCTCCCCTTCATGAACGTATCCTTCTTCTGTTCCCGGTGTCGAGGGGAGCCGCCAGTCGCGATGGCCTCCAACACTTAGGCCGCGAGCCCACGCCATCGCGTCATTCCAGGTCATATAGGTATTGTTTGGATTCTTATACCAGGTGATATCGAGGTCAGTGTCGTAGATCGTGCCGTCCCCCATGTCGACGAGTTCCGCTCGAGAACTTGCGGTGGCGCCAAGTGCAAGAATTAGTATGATTAAGAAGAGAAGATACTTTTTCATGGCCTATCTCTCCTTTCTCTGCCCGGCTTGATTGGTGTCATACAGGCGGCAGGTAGATTTTAGTGTCACACAGATGATCCGCTTCTGTGGATTATTTCCCCTGAGCCATGATGTCCAAGGTTGTGAGCACTGCTCGATGATTAAGAGTGGTAATGCGACGATGACTGTCATACCGACGAGGAACCAGAGTAATTTCAGCAAGAGCTTCTTTCTCAGGGTCATTTTCTTTTCTCGTTAATGAGGTCAATGACGGTGATTTCGGGCGGCGCCAGGAAACGTATGGGCGGTCCCCATGTTCCAGTTCCCCTGTTTACACGGATGTAGTTATGAGTGGGCGGATTGAAGTACCCGCTCTGGAGGGGATAGAAGAGCCATGTAACAAAGCGGAAAGGGAATATCTGGCCGTTATGCGTGTGTCCGGAGAGTTGCAGGTCAAAGAGCCCCACGCTGCCCTTCTCTATTGCCGGTCGATGTTTGAGAAGAACTGTGAAATTACGGCCGGGGAGACGCGACAGGATATCCTTCTCGGAAATGTTCCTCGCAGGCTCGTAGGCCTCCACAGTCGGATCATCGACACCCGCGATATTTATCACTCCCGCCACATTCAGGCCTTCTCCTCTGAGCATGGTAAATCCGGCACGTCGCGTAAAGTCAAGGGCCTGGCTTAAGCCCGCATAGAACTCGTGATTGCCGGTTATGGCGAATTTTCCGTACCGCGCCTGCATCTCGCGTAAGAGGGACGTATTTTCACCGAGACTGTCTATCTGACCGTCCACCAGGTCACCCGTTGATACGAGGATGTCGGGGTCCGTTTTCTTCACCTCTTCGACGATGTGCCTCAAGCGTTCCCCTGTCACGATGATTCCGATATGGACATCTGATATCTGCACGATCCTTATCCTCCCCTTTTCTTCGGGAATTTTGGGAGAGGAGATGGTAATGTTTTCCGTCCTGATATTCCTTGCCTCAAAATAGCCATAGATGTTAATGCCCAATGAGATTATGAGAGGCAAGAGAAAGGCGTAGAGGGGCGGCAGGGCGAACCCGGACGGGTCCTTCCGGAAAACCAGAGCGCCTGTGTGAATTAAGAGATGGTAAACATCCAGAAGAAGTGACGTGATGAAGAACAGGAAGATGAGCCCCATCCACAGATATCCCGTATAGGCGGCAATACCGGCCTGGGTGTCGTGTCCGTACTTTTCGAACATCCTCACGAGGATGGGCGCGAGGATCATCAAGACGAGAAGAACAATTATGACTGCGGTGCCGGCGACGCCGGGATGAAATGCCACCCTGATCTTCGCAAACAGATAGAGGTGTACCCCGCCATAGATGAGAAAAAAAGTCAGTAGGAAGAGGCTCATTGATATCTCGACAGACTAAGAAACTTTACGCTGTATCCTTATCGATAGTGCCACGGTTCGTTTATCAGACATCTTCTTTTCGGCATGTATGTCGGCTCGCTATGGATTATCGTCGAGGTTTCAGCATTACTTGCGACTTGTGATTTTGAATCCGGCAGCAAGCGCAAATATCTTCGCTTGCTGTTTGGGTAAGCGAGCGAATGCAGTTTTTTCGAAGAGCTTTATATTGAAAATAATCGATAATTAAAATATATTTGTCAAGCACAATGTCCTTGAACAAGAGCAACCTATTTCTTTGGAGGAATTGAAAATGGATTGGGGAATGCAGAACCGTATATCACAGCTTATCCAGGCCGACGGCCACTGTTTTTTTCTTCCCATAGACCACGGCTATTTCCAGGGGCCCACATCATGTCTGGAGAAACCGGGTGAAACCATAAGACCACTCCTTCCTTACTGCGATGCACTTTTTGTAACGAGGGGTGTGTTGCGGTCCGCCATCGATCCCACAGGAAGCAAGCCCATCATCCTCCGTGTGTCCGGGGGAACAAGCGTGGTGGGCAAGGACCTCGCCAATGAAAGCATCACCACCTCCATAGAGGAGGTCATACGCCTGAACGCAGCGGCTGTGGGAATTTCCGTATTTGTAGGAAGCGAATATGAACGCGAGTCACTGACCAATCTAACGGACTTGGTCAATGAGTGTGAGAATTACGGCATCCCTGTCATGGCCGTAACCGCAGTGGGCAAGGAACTGGAGAAGCGCGATGCAAGGTACTTGGCGCTCAGTAGTCGCATCGCGGCAGAACTCGGCGCGCGCGTCGTCAAGACTTACTGGTGCAAGGACTTCGACAAGGTCGTCTGCGGATGTCCAGTCCCTGTTGTCATGGCGGGTGGTCCGAAATGTGAGACGGAACTCGAAGTGATGGAATTCGTCTTTGACGGGATGCAGAAAGGGGCCGTCGGCATCAATCTCGGAAGAAACATATGGCAGAACCCATACCCGGTAGCCATGATAAGGGCCTTACGGGCGATCATTCACGAGAACTACACAGCCAAAGAGGCGTGGGACCTTTTCAACAGCCTCAAGAAATAACGAAAGAACTCTTCATACATTCATCGGGTACAGATAAATGCGCGTGGCAATGTACTACAATAACAGAGACGTGAGGCTGGAAGAAATGCCAAAGCCCGCGATCGGCCCCGGCGAGATTCTCATCAAGGTCATGGCGAGCGGCATATGCGGCAGCGATGTCATGGAATGGTACCGCATTCGCAAGGCGCCCCTGGTCCTGGGCCATGAGATAGCCGGGGAAGTGGTCG
>Ga0335081_10005973_pt1 | contig 19298 bp, 14 predicted proteins | sample Lox_Sample_35_FD_206713 | JGI IMG/M metagenome (GOLD analysis project Ga0335081, IMG submission 206713) | Soil microbial communities from Loxahatchee National Wildlife Refuge, Florida, United States - Lox_Sample_3.5 | ecosystem: Environmental > Terrestrial > Soil > Wetlands | place: USA... | reverse complement strand
GGAGCGCTGGATCCGGCCGGCGGCGCGCTCTTTTCTTCAGTCGAGGGATTCTCCAACGCCGCAGTTGCGGACGGAAAAACTGAAAGTGTAGCGCCCTCATTCCGCGACTCTGGCTTTACTTTGCTGGTCGCTCCTTGATTCTCCAGGCTCGGCACTTCCACGCCAGCAGTTCTCAGCCCCTCGAAAAGAGCGTTGGCAGCGGTCAAAAACTCTGCATCTTCCGGATACTTGGCGGCAAGCTCCTGCGCGCGATCGGCGATAGTCTGCTTTGCTGTCACATCAGCCGTCGCTTCGGCCTCCCGCTCCATGCGCCGCAGCTCTTCCAAATCGCGCCGCCGAGTCTGCCGCTTTTGTGCCTGCAACTCGGTTTGCAAAATCTCTCGAATATGCGTGAGTCTGGCCTCGCGAGGATATGAACTGAGGGTGGCTTCAGCCAGAGTGAGTGCACCCGCGAAATCACCCGAGGCCTGCAGTTTCCGCGCCTGAGTCAGAGTTTCATTGACCCTGGCTTCCCGTTTTTGATCGAGGATGAGGTTGTTGATGGTCTTGCCCATGGGATGGGCAGGATTTAAATCCAGCGCCTGGCGCGCCAGTTCCTCCGCTTCCTGCCAATCACTCTCGACCAGCGACTGCGCGTGTTCGATGAGCGCATTCGACAGCACCGCCCGGGTGAGCGGGTTGCTCTCATCCAATTCGTAAGCCTGGCGCAAGCGTGCGATTCCCTCCGGGAATTGCTTGCGCTCACACAAGTCCTGGCCTTCGGTCATCCACTGCTGGGCTTTGGCCTTGCGCTCAAGCCCGTCGTTGGCGAGTTTTTCAAGTTCGGCGAGCTCCGCGTCGTTAGGGAATTCCGCTTTCCCCTTCTCCAGCAAGTCCAATGCTCCGGCAAAGTCACCGGAATGCAAGCTGGAGTCGATCTGCTCGAGGAGCCGGGTCTTGGCTTCAATTCGCGACTGCTGCTCGCGCCGTTTTTGCAGCCTCTCGATTTCAAATTTCAGTCCCGGATATTGGCTATAAATCGTGCGGAGGACTTCCCAGTCATTGAGTGCATCGCTGAATGCGGCTTGCTCCTCGTGCAGATGTGCCCGGGCCACAATCGAATTAACCAGGTCGCGTTTGTCTTGCACCAGCCGCAGGGCGCGTTCGAAGTGGGTCTCTCCCGGATAGCGTTCCAGCGCTTCACGAAGAATGCCGACGCGCTTTTCCAGATCAGCTTCGGCTTCCACGCGCCGGTCAACAGACGCGATGTAGGCCGAAAGCTCCTGGCGCTGCTGCTCCTCCACGTCATACTTCAGGGCCTGAAAAAGCGCGTTGTTGGGATACTTCGCCAGATAGGTCTCGCAGATCGCTCCTGCCTTGCCGAAGTTGCGCTCGGCAAGCTGCTTGCGCGCCTCGGCGTAGGCCGTGTTCACGGCATCGTGCTCGGAGCGGACCTGGTTGTAGAAGTTCTGGTAGGTCGCAGCCAGGTCTGCGTTCGTTGAATCCGGCGCCTTGCGGTCCAGCTCCAGAACTACGGCGAGCTTGGTGAGCGCGCTGCTCACGTCGCCCTTTTGCCAGGCTTCCATTGCGGCGCGATGCAGTTGGGATTTTTCCAGCCGCAGCTTGTTGTATTCCTGCTCTTGCCGGTCAATATCAGCAATCAGTTGCAGCGCACGGGTTTCGTTGGGGCGAAGCTGTAAGACGTTTTGCAAAGCATCGCGCGCGTGGGGATAGGCGTGATTATCTACATGCTGCCGTGCCAAACGGTACCAGTTGTCGATCTGCCGCTCGCTGCGGCGGTCCTCGATCTTTTGCTTTAGATTGAGCGCGGTCGCATTGTCCGGCTCCATTTGCAGGACTTCCTGCAATTTTTGCAGTGCTAGGGGATCCTCTTCCTCTTCAAATCGAGCTTTGGCAGCGTCGAGCAACTGCGCCACAGTCTTGCGGCGGACTGCGGTATCAAGCTGCTGGCGCAAGGAGCCGATCGAGGCGTCGATATGACCCTCGGCTTCCAGTTCTCCCAGTATTTCGCCCGCGAATTGATAATCTCCCGACTCTAGCGCTTTGGTTGCCCGTTCCAGCCGCGGCCGCGTGCGGGAGGCGTCAAAAATTTCGATGGGTTCATTCCGCAGTGCTTTGTTGATGGTGTCACCAAATTCCTTGGCGGAGGAAAAGCGGTGCCACGGCTGCTTCGCCATCCCCTTGTGCACCACGCGGCTGATGAGCTGGCTGACATTGGGATTCAACTCAGAGGCCGGCGGCGGAACCTGACGCAGGATTGCCTCAACGACATCGTCTCCGCGGCCGCGCTGAAACGGATGTCGCCCGGTGAGCGCCTCATAGCAGACCACGCTGAGCGAGAAAACATCGGAAGCCGGGGTCAGCGGCTTCATCTCAATCTGCTCCGGAGACATGTAGAGCAACGTGCCTTTTTGCCCCCGCGTGGAGTGTGTATCAGTCATGTGGGCCACGCCGAAGTCGATGATCTTGACCGAGTTGTCTTCCATCACAAAAATGTTGCTCGGCTTCAGATCTCGGTGCACGAGTCCGCGCTCATGTGCGGCCTGCAAGCCGCGACAAGTCTGCGAGATGATTTCCACCGTGCGTTCGACCGTCAGGCGGTGGCCCGCCTTGCGAATGAATTGCTCGAGCGTAGTGCCCGGCAAAAGCGGCATGACGAAATACGGTTTTTTCTTGCCCTCTTCTTCAAACTCGCCGATGTCGAAAATCTCGACGATATTGGGGTGGCTCATCGAGGCCAGAACATCGCACTCTTTGTAGAACAGTTGGAGCGAGGCGGGATCGGGCATGTCGAGGATGGTCTTGACCGCAACTTCACGGCGGACCACGGTGTCATAAGCCCGATACACCAGGCCCATTCCGCCCTGGCCAAGAATCTCCCGAACTTCGTATCTTCCCGCTAATTTCCGGGGTGAAACCGGATTCATCTCGCCCCCTCGGGGAGAGGTAAATATTAACTGATCTCAGGGATCGTTTAGGGAGGTTTGGTCGGGGCGAGAGGATTTGAACCTCCGACCCCCTGCGCCCAAGGCAGGTGCGCTACCAGGCTGCGCTACGCCCCGACGAAAACGCGGTTTCTCTCCTGAATTGAATACTCGCCATAGGAGAGACCGCAATGAGCTTTTCTCAGTTTATCCGTGAACGCCAATTCCTGTCGAATGTCTCCCCGCGCACGATTGAATGGTACGAGCACAGCTTCAAATGGCTGCGATCCGAGACGCCATCTCAAGAAGAACTGAACGATGCGGTGCTGCGGATGCGCGAGCGTGGGCTGAAAGCCACAGGCTGCAATAGCGTGATCCGGGCGCTGAATTCCTACATTCACTGGACCGCCAATCCAAACATCAAGTGCTCACCTGCCTGTACGCATCCACGTATCGCGCAGCTCAAAGAGCCACAGTTAGTCTTGCCCACGTTCGCCCCGCAGCAAGTCCGGCTGCTTGTCAATTGGAGACCGCGTCCGCGTAATTTCTATCAGCGAAGGCTGCACCTGCTGATTCTGATTCTGCTGGACACCGGAGCGCGGATCACGGAAGCTCTTTCGCTCCGAGTCTGTGACGTGGACCTTGAGAATCTGCTGATGACTCTGGATGGCAAGGGACGAAAGCAGCGCATCGTCCCATTTTCCCTGGAGCTGCGCCGGGCACTATTCCGTTTCATCACAGAATTCAGGCGTGGACCGGATGCCCTATTGCTGGTAACGCGGGATGGGATAAAGATTGGACGCCGCAACACACTGCGAGATGTGAAGCTGCTCTGCCGGAAGCTGGGCTTTAATCCGCCCGCGCGAACGCAGCACGCCTTCCGGCACACAATGGCCGTCAATTACCTGCGACGCGGCGGATCGGTGTTCCATCTTCAGAAGATGCTCGGCCACTCCACGCTGGACATGACGCGACGGTATGCGAACTTGCTCACTGAGGACTTACAGGCGATCCATGAGCGGGTAAGTCTGCTTTGCTCTTCTTGAAATTCTGATGGAACGAATGGGCGATTATAATCGGATGCTATGTCCCTAGATAGCTTGAAATTCGACTACAGCGCGAGGGCTTGGGAGTATTTTATACAAGGGTTCAACCCAAATTCCCCTTCTTACCGCGACGCGGAAATCCAAATCGCCAAATACAGAAAGATGGCTACCCGATATCAAAAAACGATTGGGGCAGCCCCGCAATCTGGAACATCAAAAACCCTGAACAAGGCTATGGGTCAACAAAAGCATCGTCTCAGTCAGCAGCGTAAGATTGTGGACAAATGCATCCGCAATGTTTTAGAGGAATGGGTAATTCAAACGCTCGCGCCACCGCCCGGCGGCGCAAAGATTACGCGCAAGAAAATCCGTGGAAACATACAGGTGTCAGTAAATGGTCTCAACCGTCAGATTCATCAGGGATTTCAAAAACTTCTCGATGCCGCATACAGTTCAGCAAGGGATGTTCTCAGCGGCGGGAAGGTTTAGCGATGACAGCATGACCGAAACTGATGAAAAAAGAACCCACTTCTAACTGGTTTATGGTGGTTTTCACCGGCGCGCTCGTCATTACAAGCGTACTCCAATGGTCAGCAATTGACGGCCAGCTGAAGGCGATGATTGACGCGGATAGGCCGTGGATCGGAGCCGTGGCGGAATCCTCAGACTCCATAGACTCGGGAAAAGCGGGGATGGCAAGATTGACCGTGGTTAATGCCGGGCGAAGCCCGGCGCGGATAGTTCGTTTCCAGGCCGCTCAAAGGGTGTTCGCCGAATTCCCCCAGGAGCCACCATATGAAAACAGCACGCTTTGGACGGAACTCAGTCACACAATCTTGATGCCGGGCGGAAACATGACCGCTACCAACGAGTTTCCGGTTTCAGCCCTCGATCCGCAAACTTTTGAATTGATAAAGGAAAACAAAACGAAGCTGTACATCTACGGCAGGGTTGAATACGAGGACCTCAGGGTAAAGGGTTCCTTGCACACGACTCACATCTGCTTCTTTTGGACGTTGGGTAAGCAAGCTGCGCCGTTCGTTACGTGCCCGGAATACAACGACGCCAGTTAACTTTGCTCTGTGCGAGCGTGGATGTCCTGGAGAATCCCCAACAGCTCATGCTCTATGCAGATTTTCTCCGGTGTGCAATCGCACGGTGCGCCTTCGTAGATGATCCGAGCCGAACGGGCACCGGGCAACGGATCATTCGGGTCTTTTTCTCGTTCCCCACGCCCCTGGAGTTTTTGGAATCGCTCACGGATGTCCGGGTCCAGGTTCTCCGGCTCCCGGAGCTGTCTGAGGTAGGTTCCCATGAGTTGCAGATTAGTCAGTTCGGTCGGCATGGCAGTCATCCAGGGATAGTCGAAACGTTTGTGCGATCCGGTGAGACGCGAACACTCCAGGTCTGATGGAGTTGCTTCAGCCTGACATTCAGCCAATTTTCATCCGGCCACTGCAATCCAGCCATCATCGCGGACGTGATTCCGTCATGTGAAAGGATGTACTCGTTCCTCAAGGCTTGCAGTATGGCGTCTTGCTGCTGATTGGCGGGCACTGGCATCACTTTGCTCGGCGGGACTTCAGCCGCATCGTGTGACTCGCTTTTGCTGGGCACGGTCAATTGTGCCAAGATGTCATCATTTGTCTTCTTTGCCTGATCCAGCTTCTTATTTGCGGTGTCCAATTTATCAATCAACGCAGCCATGCTGCCCGAAGTTCTGCTCGCGGAGTAAATGCTGCTAACAATCCCGATCAACCCTAACGAAACGAAGACAAACCATCGTCCTCGGCTTAATTCAATAATCCCCAGCACCACCAGTGCGAATGACGTTAAGGCAGTGATCGTTGCGAGGAGTGTGTCCATGACTTACTCAGAGAGTGCCACTTTTCAGGTTTTTAGTGCGGCACGAAGTAGGAGTCAAGATAACGATGGTAATGAATTCAATCGTGGCGACGCATAGCTTGAGTGGGACCGACAAATGCGCCGGAGTTACTCCGCACACCTTGGAAGATTGAGCTGATTGTTGCGAGATTGTATGGCGCACCGGGGAGTGAGGCTTGCTTCGGCGTTAGACGGCCATCCTTCGGAAAGATTCGCGCTCTGTAATGGCGTCATCCAGCTCTGAAATCAGAAAGCAGAGCGTGTCAAAGCGGACTTGCTCTTGCGCGGTCAGATCGCGACGCCATACTTCATCATTCGCAATCAATCTCGGTTTCGTCAAGGCTATTGCAGCCAAGATTGCCAGATTGCGGCTCGCAAGGAACAATGGATGGCTGCATGGAGAAAAAACCGGGGAGCATCCTCGAAGTGAGAATGCTCTCCGGTAGTTCAGCACGCTATTTTCCCGGCCATCGTGAAAACGTGCTCAGGTAAGAGCTTGTGTTTCCCGATGCACTCCAAGGAACTGTCACGTTGATCGGAGCATCGTTTTCGGCTTCGACATGCTTATGCAGGGAGCCGAAGTTAACGCTCCCAAGCGCGAGTATCAATGCCAGAGTGAAAAGCGCGAGCAGCTCCTTCGCCGTTTTGAGGTGAGGAAGTAACCTAGCTATGAGTGACCGCAGTTCTGCCTTGGTCATAAAAATCTCCTATTCAATTTTTAATTACGTTGGAGACCAGACAGGGTTGGGCAACGCTTACTGGAATTGTAGCAGCGCCACGGCTAGTCTGCACGGGGAGTTGCGCGCGGTTGCATACCAGCCTTAGAATTCCCGCCCGGAGCTGAAACCGCGTAACCGCCTTGCGTCTAATAAAGCCGGTCTGAAGGGTCTTAGCCTGCGCCCAAGGCAGGTGCGCTACCAGGCTGCGTTACGCCCCGACTCCAACGGATTCTGTTCGATTATAGCTGACCTTTTTGCTGCTCTCCTCGGACTCTGTGCGCTCTCGTTACGCCGTTCAAGCGATATACTTTCCCGCGCCACTGGCGTATGGGCGAAAGGAAACGATGGCCTCTCCATTGTTGGGCGAGTTCATGGGCACGTTGGTATTGATTCTTCTTGGTGACGGAGTCGTTGCCAACGTTTTACTCAAGCGCTCAAAGGCGGAAGGCGCTGGATGGATGGTCATCACTTCAGGTTGGGCCTTTGCCGTGATGGCGGGAGTTTTTACCGCGATTGCCTGCGGCAGCCGCGACGCGCATTTGAATCCGGCCGTGACTTTGGGATTTGCAGTTTCCTCAGGCAGTTTCGGCAAATGCCTGCCGTACGCAGTTGCGCAATTGCTGGGAGCATTCACGGGAGCGGCTTTGGTCTGGCTCCACTTTTATCCGCACTGGAAAATCACCCAGGACCCAACCCTGAAGCTGGTTTGTTTTTGCACGACTCCGGCGATTCGCAACCTCGTCACAAACTTGATCAGCGAAATCATCGGCACCCTGGTGCTCGTATTTGTCGTGGGAGCGATTTTCTCGAGGTCAGTTGCGGCCACTGGCCCGGCTGCGGGACTTGGGCCGTACATCGTTGGCTCGCTGGTCTGGGGTATTGGACTCTCGCTTGGCGGCCCTACCGGATACGCAATAAATCCTGCCCGTGACCTTGGCCCGCGCCTGGCCCACGCCTTGTTGCCAATCTCGAACAAGGGCACATCGGACTGGAGCTACGCTCCGATTCCTGTCTTAGGACCGTTAGTTGGCGGGGCCCTCGCAGGCCTTCTGATTCGAGCTATCGGCTTCTAGGAAAAATGCTTTTAGGGCCGGCGAATCATCACAATATCTGTTTTCGCGGCGGAAACCAGTTGTTCGAAAGGTGGAGTTATTTCTGAAACAGGCCAAGCGCTGCAAAACCCGCCTGCCCAAGTTTCCCTGGCTGCGATTGCGTTTGCCTTCCTGAAGCTAGGAGTGCTCGGCTTCGGAGGCCCGGCCGCGCATATCGCCCTGATGCAGGAAGAATTTGTGCGCCGGCGGCAATGGATCAGCGAAGCAGATTTTCTCGACCGTCTGGCCGCTGCCAGCCTGATCCCCGGCCCCAGCTCAACCGAAGTGGCAATCTTTATCGGCCATTCCAAACGCGGTTGGCGCGGGCTGATTGTGGCAGGCAGTTGTTTCATTCTTCCTTCTGCGATTCTGGTTTCGGTCCTGGCCGCCGGATACCTGCGCTTCGGATCTCTGCCACAAGTGCAAGGCATGTTGTATTTCATCAAGCCGGTTGTGATCGCGATTATCTTGCGGGCGGTCTGGGCGTTGAGCCGCACCGCCATCAAAACCTGGCCACTGGCAGTAATCGCGCTCTTATCTGTGGTTCTCGACGCACTCTCGGTGGATGCCTTGCTCGTCCTGGCGCTGGGAGGGTTGGCTTCAGTTTTGATTTGGGCGATGAAGCGGCACCGGGCGAGCATAGCTCTCGCCGGGTCGGCAAATAAGAGCTGGTGGGTTCTGCCGGCATTGGCCGTGGCCGCTGTCCGGGTCAGTCTGCCGCGACTGTTCTTTTCATTCCTGAAGATCGGATCAGTCGTCTTCGGCAGCGGCTATGTCCTGCTTGCGTTCCTGCGCGCTGAATTTGTCGAGCGCCTCCACTGGCTTACTGAAACGCAACTGATTGACGCCGTCACTGTCGGGCAGTTCACTCCCGGCCCGGTTTTCACCACCGCAACCTTCATCGGCTACATTCTTGCTGGAATTCCCGGCGCGGTATGCGCGACGTTAGGTATTTTTTTGCCCGGTTTTGTTCTGGTCGCGGTGAGCGGGCCATTAATTCCGAGGATTCGGCACTCGCCACTGGCGAGCGCGGCGCTCGACGGCATTGTCGCCGGCTCGCTGGCGTTGATGGCGGTGGTTACATGGCAACTCGGCAAAGCTGCGATCGTCGACTGGCGCAGCCTGCTGGTGTTCGCGGCCAGCTTGCTACTGTTCTGGCGCTTTCGGCTGAATTCGGCCTGGCTGATCGGAACAGCAGCCCTGCTGGGGTGGATCTGCAAAACCTGAGCAAAACTTCGGGATCGGTCTGCATCAAAACCCGGGCGCGAATGTATAACCAATAGACACGCCAAAACGCGCGGCCCGAGCCGAGCTGAACTCGAAATTATTGTTAATCAAATATAAGTGGGCTTCGGGGCGAACAAAGAGATGACCCCAGACGTAAAAACGAAGACCGCCCCCAACGTGCCCCAGAAAATGATTGCTGCTGGAATAATTCGTGCAACCAAAGTTGCCGCAGTTAACGAAAGGCTGATAGAAGCGAATGCTCTCCCAGCCAATTCCAGCCATGGCCTCGGCGGTGAGGTGCTTGGTCAACTTGGGCGCGAAGACACCGTCGAAGTCAAAAAAAAGAGGGCGGTAAGGAGACGAAACCGTGGGCGTAACATACAGGTTTTGGCTTCCTCTCCATGCGATTTCACCCCCGAAACCGAGCTGGTGCTTCAGAAGGACTGCGGCGCTGAAGGCGGGATACGCGCCTCCCGTCAGGCTGGCTGGAGAGTGGTCTCCCGATGCGCTCGATGCAGAAGGAGCCGTAAGAGTGGTTACCCCGAAGGCGGCGTCAAATTCTTGCGCGCTGAGTGGGAAGCCTGGAAAAAAGAAGACAAAAGCAGCAGCCCAAAGAATTAACGAGAAGCTGAGGTTCTTCAATTGAGCCTCCAAAGGTCAATTAGATGCAACGAAAGAGCTCTGCGGGGATCGTCTATGACAGAATCATATTGGAAAATCGCGAGCTTGAGGTCAAATCGGTCGTAGGACATTTGGCCGTCAACCAACGATTCGGAAATCAGAGTCTTTGGTCCGCGAGGCAATCATTTGCATCTCTGAAAGTACGGTGTGAATCAAGATAAGTTATTGTGCCGGCAACTGCTTAGCGCCGAGCAGGAACCAACCGACTCGCTGATTCAGGGCATGATGAAGGCTGCACACTCGACTTCAACAACAGCGAAATCCCTGACGCGCAAAACAATTCTATTTGGGCTGGGGATTACTATGCTGGCCGGCCAGGCGATCGCCCAATCTACAAGTTATCCGAGCCCCGTCTCGATCTCAAATTCAAGTATCGGAGGCTTAACCAATTCCATCAGCCCGAGCCCCTACACCGGTAGCGTGACCCAGGGCCAAGTCAAAGCGGGCATAATTCCGCTCTCTTTCAAAGACGCCATCGATATGGGCTTGAGAAACAATCTTGGTTTGTTGTTGCAGACGGATAATCAGGTCGCGGCGCGAGGCGAAAAATGGAAGGAACTCAGCGACCTGCTGCCCAATTTGAACCTCACAACTAGCGAGAACGTCTCGCGCATCAACTTAGCAACTCTGGGATTACGGTTCTCAGTCCCAAATTTCCCCAGCGTTGTGGGGCCCTTCGGCTACTTTGACTCACGCTTCTACCTGAGCCAATCGGTGCTTGATCTAAAGGCCGTGAATCGGACGCGGGGCGCTTCGGATGAGGAGCGAGCGGCGCTTTATAACTATAAAGACGCCCGCGAATTCGTCGTGCTGGCTGTCGGGAACGCATATCTGCAGGCGCTGGCTGGAGAAGCACGGGCTGCGGCTGCACAAGCGCAGGTGGAGACCGCGCAAGCCTTGTACGATAAGACCGCGGACCAGCAAAAGGCTGGGACGAGCCCGGCGATTGACACGCTGCGCGCCAGAGTGGAATTGCAGTCGCGGCAGCAGCAGTTGATCGTCGCCCGCAATGACTTTGCAAAGGAGAAGCTGGCTCTGGCCCGCGCGATCGGGCTGCCGGTCGCGCAGGAATTCGGTTTGAGCGACAAAGCGCCGTACCAGGCCCTCGTCCCCATGGGACTCGAAGAGAGCCTGCAGCGGGCCTACGCCTCGCGGCCGGATTACCTTGCCGCCGCCGCACAAGTTCGCGCCGATGAGCACTATCGCAAGGCAGCCTCGGCCGAGTATTTGCCCACCCTTGGCATCTCGGCAAACTACGGCGCCAGCGGAGTTACTCCCGCCGGTTCGCATGGGTCGGAGGCCGCGTACCAGGTCAGTGGCGGGCTGACCATCCCGATTTTTCAAGGCGGCAAAACACACGCCGATGTTCTGCAAGCGGAAGCAAACTTGCGGCAGAGCCGCCAACGATTGGACAATTTGCGAGGCCAGATCGAATACGAAATCAGGTCCGCCCTGCTCGATCTGGCGGCTGCCAGCGATCAGGTTCAGGTCGCAAAGAGTTCAGTTGATCTGGCAAACGAGACTCTGGCCCAGGCTCGCGACCGTTTCACTGCCGGAGTCACGGACAATCTGGAGGTGGTGCAGGCGCAGGAATCCGTCGCCAACGCCAATGAAGACTATATTTCCGCGCTCTATGCCCACAATCTTGCCAAGATCGAGTTGGCACGAGCCGTAGGAGTTGCCGAAGAAGGCGTGCGCCAATATCTGAATTCAAAGTAAATCGAAATGGAACCTACCACCGAGACACCTGAGACAACACGACCAGAAACAACGGGAAGAGTCGAGCCCGAATCGCCTCCCTTGCCAGCTTCCGAAAGGGACCTGCGGTGGAGACAGCTGACCTCTCGCAATCGCTCGTTCCGCGCCCTGCTGGTAGTAGCTGCGTTGGTGCTGGCGGTTGTCGGTCTTTTCCTGTGGCGCTACCTGACAAGCTACGAATCCACGGACGACGCACAGGTGGATGGTCACTTGAATTCGATTAGCGCGCGCATCTCAGGGCACGTGGAAAAACTCCTCATCAACGACAATCAATACGTCCAGGCGGGTACGCCCCTGGTCGAGATCGATCCGGCAGATTATGAAGTGGCGGTCGAGCGCGCCAAAGCTGATTATGCCGATGCCCTGGCCACCGCCCAGGCCGCGCAGGTGAATGTGCCCATTACCTCCGTGAGTACAGGCAGCCAGCTCACGGCGGCCCAGGCGGATGTAGAAGACGCACGTGCCGGAATTTCGGTCGCCAGGAAGCAGTTTGACGCTGCCCGGGCTCAGCTTGAAGAAGCGGAAGCCAATGACGTGAAGGCCCAGAACGATCTCGTCCGCTATAAACAGCTTGTAGAAAAGCAGGAAATTTCACAGCAACAATTTGATCAGGCAGTGGCGGCCGCGAAGGCCAGCACAGCAACCGTGGTTGCAGCCCGCGCCGCGGCCGCGGCGGCGGAGCAGACCGTCACCCAGCAGGAGAGCAAACTGGCTTCTGCAGAAGCCAATCTTCGTGCTGCCGGAACCGCTCCCCAGCAAGTGGCCTCCATTCGTTCGCGGGCACAGGCGGCGAAAGCACAGGCCGATTTGAAAAAAGCCGAACTGGACCAGGCCGAGCTCAATCTCCAGTACACCTTGATTCTTGCGCCCGTTACCGGAGCCGTCACCAATCGGACCGTGGAAGTCGGGCAGAACGTGCAGCCGGGGCAGGAGTTGATGAAAATCATCAACCTCGACGACATCTGGGTCACGGCAAATTTCAAAGAAACCCAACTCAAGCACATGCGTCCTGGCCAGGCGGCTACGATCTCCGTCGATGCCTATGACCGTAAATACAACGGCCACTTGCAAAGCATCGCGGGAGCCAGCGGGTCGCTTTTCAGTTTGCTGCCTCCGGAAAACGCGACCGGGAATTACGTCAAAGTGGTACAGCGGGTGCCGGTGAAGGTCACGTTTGACCCGGGAGAAACCAAAGAGCACCTGCTCCGGCCCGGACTCTCGGTTGAAGTCAAGGTCTGGGTGCGATGAGTTCGGCAGTCCTCGCGGCAGACGCGCTTCCCGAGGCGAAGCCTGCCATCAATCCCTGGATCATCGCGCTGGCTGTGACGTTGGCCACGTTCATGGAGGTGCTCGATACCAGCATTGCCAATGTTTCGTTACCTCACATTGCCGGGGGACTTTCATCAAGCGTCGACGAAAGCACCTGGATACTCACCTCTTACCTGGTATCGAATGCCATTGTCCTTCCCTTGAGCGGTTGGCTCTCTTCCATCATGGGCCGCAAGCGCTTTTATATGAGTTGCGTCGCGCTTTTTACGATCAGCTCATTCATGTGTGGCCTTGCACCCAGTCTTGGATTGTTGATTTTTTTTCGTATTTTGCAGGGAGCTGGTGGCGGCGGCCTCCAACCCAGTGAGCAAGCTATTCTGGCGGATACATTTCCACCCGCAAAGCGTGGAATGGCCTTTGCAGTCTATGGAGTGGCGGTCGTAACCGCGCCGGCTCTTGGCCCCACCCTCGGCGGCTGGATCACTGACAATTACACCTGGCGCTGGATTTTCTTCGTCAACATTCCTGTCGGCATTCTTTCATTATTGCTGACTTCCCGCCTGATTACCGACCCTCCCTACATGAAACGCCGCAAGCTCTCCGAAACCAAAATTGACTACATCGGGCTGGGAATGGTCGCCCTGGGCCTTGGCACGCTGCAAGTAGTTTTGGACAAAGGCCAGCGCGACGATTGGTTTGGGTCGCATTTCATCCTGACTCTATCCGTCATTTCTGCCTGCGCGCTCCTGTTCGTGATCTGGTGGGAGTGGCGGCACAAAGATCCGATCATTGACTTGCATCTGTTCAAAAACAGGACCTTCATGTCCGCCAATGTGCTCATGTTCATGCTGGGTTTTGCCTTGTTGGGCAGCACTCTGCTATTGCCGCTCTTCTCGCAGACTCTGCTGGGTTACACGGCCGAGCGCGCGGGGCTGGCTTTGACCCCCGGCGGGCTGTTGATTATGGCGATCCTTCCTTTTGTGGGTTATCTTCTTTCGAAATACAGCTCGAGGAATCTCATCATCTTCGGCCTTGTAGTCCTTTCCCTGTCGTTGTTTCACATGACCACATTCGACTTGAACATCGATTTTCGAACCGTGGTGCTGGCGCGCATGTTCCAGGCTGCCGGTATGGCGTTCTTGTTTGTGCCGATCAACACTGCGGCCTACGCCTTTTTGCCTCGCGACAAGAACAATGCGGCTTCGGGTTTGATGAATCTCGCCCGCAACATTGGGGGCAGCGTGGGAATTTCCGTCGTTACGACGATGCTCGACCGGCGCTCGCAATTCCATCTCCACCAGTTGTCCAGCCACCTTTCGGCGACGAATCCAGCTCTGCGGCATATGCTGCAAGGTGCAACCGCCGCCATGGAGGCCCGCGGCTTCTCGCCCGCCGACGCCGCTCACCGCGCTTACGCTCTCACCCAGAGTATGGTCTACCGCCAGGCCAGCATGTTGGCTTATATTGATAATTTCTGGCTGCTGGGAGTCGCGATTCTGATCATGATTCCACTGGCGTTTCTGATAAAAAAAGGCAGACCCGGCGCGGCTGTCGCCCACTGAACACCAGCATGTTCCGCGTAATCACGGTCGAACGAGAATTCGGTTGCGGCGGTGGCGAGATTGCAAAGGCGTTAGCGGAGCGCCTTGGATGGAAGCTCTGGGACCAGGCTCTCGCGCAGCAAATTGCTAAACTCGCCCAGGTTGATCCATCGGTTGTGCATCGCTGCGACGAGCGCATGGATAGCACGTTTCACCGGCTGGCAAAAGTTTTCTGGCGGGGCAGCTACGAGCGCAGTATGCCCTTGAAGGGCGAAGAACCTTTTGATGCGGACCGCTTCGTGGCGATTGGTCACGAAGTAATGGCGAAAGCTGCCGATGCCGGTCACTGCGTGATCGTCGGCCGTGGCGCTCCTTATTTCCTGCGCGAGCGGCCTGATGTTTTCAGCGTCTTTCTTTATGCCGCGCGCTCGGAAAAACTTCGCCGCCTTCGCCAGGCTGGTTACGGCGACCATGAAGCCGAAGAGTTGGTAGATACGGTGGACCCGGAGCGCATCGAATTCGTGAAGCACTACTTCGGCGCGGACTGGCCTACCCGCTGCCTGTACCACATGATGCTGAACACCGCAGTGGGCGATGAGCACGTGATCTCCACCATTTTGACCACCATGCGAAAGCTGGAGTGCGAGTTAGTTCGCGCCTAGATTTTCCCTTCCTTATTTCTTGGTCCCGGAGCCTGTTTGAGCGATGTCGAAGACACAAACCCCGCTTCCCTTTTTGGCACGCCCTTTGGTAACAAGAAGATGCACCATTCCGGTTGCATATTTAACATTCCTGAAACATCTTCGGCATAGGATTTAAACAGGAAACACGGGCCCGCGATGCCGTCGCTGCGCAGTTCGCAATTTACTCTGCCCTTGCAGGTGGCCGCTGTCTGCTACCGCCGCCTTGGGCCTTCTGTTGAATTTCTCCTGGTAAATACCAACGGCGGTGGCAAGTGGACATTTCCTAAAGGCGATCCCAATTCCTCGCTCTCGCACAGCCGCTCGGCTGAGCGCGAAGCCTGGGAGGAAGCGGGCGTTCGCGGTATTATCGAGCCTCGCCATTTCCATCTCTATATCCATTCCAAGGGGGTCTTCTGGAAGCCTCCGGGTGTGCGTGAATTCGTGGTCAAGGCATTTCTGCTGGAGGTTGAGCAGGCCGAAACTGGCCACGAACCGGAACGCAATCCCACATGGTTCGGCCCGGAAGAAGCAAAAAAGATTCTGGCCAAAGGACGCGAAGTGAAGTACGCCCGCGAACTGCAGGTTGTGATTGATCGGGCCGTCGAACACATCGCCGCAAACCCAAGGCTGGCGGCCGCGCGCTAACAGGAACCGCAAGGCTTAAACTCTCTCCTTTCCCGATCTGGGAATTAACGGTGGCCAGACGGCTCTACCTGCTATAATTCCGGCTTTCCATTCGCGCATTCCGATCCTTAACCTCGTAACCTTGGAACTCTGCATGAACCGAGGGCCCGAGCAGCCGCCCTCATTGCACGGGAACGTTAGTCGATGCAGATTTTTCATCGCAGCACGAACACGATCTCGCGGGCAACAATCTATGGCGCGATTTTTGTTGTAGCGGGTCTGTTCTGGGCATCGGTGGAGATAGAACGGTCTCCGTATGTGACTTACGCCGGCGTGCGCCGCCAGCAGCCGGTTCCGTTCAGCCATCAGCATCATGTCGCAGGCCTGGGCATCGACTGCCGCTATTGCCACACTTCGGTTGAGGATTCCAGTTTTGCCGGTATCCCGCCGACCAAAACCTGCATGAACTGCCATTCGCAGATCTGGACAGGCGCGCCCCTGCTGGAGCCGGTACGCGAGAGCTTCCGCACCGGCAAGTCGCTGGTTTGGTCACGCGTCGATGAGCTTCCTGATTTCGCATATTTCAACCACAGCATTCACATAAATAAGGGCGTCGGCTGCGATACATGTCACGGGCCCGTCGACCGCATGCCTTTGATGTACAACTATGCTTCTCTGCAAATGGAGTGGTGCCTGGAATGCCATCGCGCGCCGGAGAAAAATCTTCGCCCACGCGATCAGGTTTTCAACATGCGGTATGAGCAGCCGACAACGGCGAATCCAGTCGTCGTGGACGGCAAGGAATATACCGACCAGCTTTCGCTGGGAAATGATCTGGTGAAGAAGTACGACTTGCGGACGGTCGCAGACATTACGAGTTGTTCGACGTGCCATAGGTGACCTTTTTTATGGAGCTTAATAGATTTGTCATCCTGAGCGGAGCAGAAACTTCGCGCAGCGAAGTTTCCTGCGAAGTCGAAGGACCTATGTATTTGTCGGGGCCGCTCATGATGGCAGAAGTGCATAGGTCCTTCGCTTCGCTCAGGATGACAGCGGTTGGAGTTGGATGAGCTTTCAGCGATGAGCATCGAACCAAAAAACGGCAAGGCACAGCAACCCAAAGAAGACGTTTGCCCCTCGAAGCGCGGCAAGCTCGATCTTGACGCCGCGCGCGAGCAGATTGCCCAGACCAAAGGCCCGGAATTCTGGCGCAGCCTGGAAGAACTCGCAGGGTCTTCCGAGTTTCAGGAAATGCTGCACCGCGAGTTTCCCAAGGGCGCATCGGAATGGGTTGACTCAGTCTCGCGGCGCGGTTTTCTCAAGCTGATGGGCGCTTCCATGGCGCTTGCCGGCATGACTGCCTGCACCAAGCTCCCGCCCGAGCCAATCGTTCCTTACGTTCGCCAGCCGGAAGAGCTCATTCCCGGCCGTCCGATGTTTTACGCCACCGCTTTTTCGCTCGGCGGATATGCCAACCCAATTCTGGTCGAAAGCCAGATGTACCGCCCGACCAAGGTCGAGGGCAACGACAAACATCCCGCAAGCCTTGGCGGAACGGACATTTTTGCGCAGGCTTCGATTCTCGAGATGTACGATCCCGACCGCTCGCAGACGATCACCTATCTTGGCGACGTGCGCACCTGGGGCGATTTCGTGAACGCGGTTCGCGGGCCTCTCAACGCGCAGAAGAGTTTGCAGGGAGCGGGCATTCGCATTCTCACGCAGACCATTTCTTCGCCTACGCTTGCCGATCAGTTGCAGCAGGTGCTGAAGATCTATCCGCAGGCGAAGTGGCATGTGTATGAGCCGATCAATCGCGACAACGTTTACGAAGGCGCGAGGATGGCTTTCGGCCAGCCGGTTGAGACGATTTACGACTTTTCTAAGGCGGATGTGATTTTCTCGCTCGACGCAGATTTTCTCTCCGCTGGATTTCCAGGGAATGTGCGTTACATCCGCGATTTTGCCAAGCGCCGCGACCCCGACTCCGGCAACATGAGCCGGCTGTATGTGGTCGAGAGCACGATGAGCGCGACGGGAGCGAAGGCGGACCGGCGATTGCCGACGAAGTCATCCCAAGTGGAACATTTTGCTCGCTCCCTCGCCTGGAAGTTGGGTATCAAGGCAGGCATACCCCACATTGGATCCGAGCATGACCCGTTTCTAGCAGCGGTGGTGAGTGATTTAAGAGGCTTGGGAAGCACCGGGGTCGTGGTGCCCGGTGAGCACCAATCACCGATCACGCACTTTCTTGCCCATTCCCTGAACCAAGTGCTCGGCAACGTCGGCAAGACCGTTTTCTACACCGACCCAATCAACGCGAATCCAGTCAGTCAGACCGATTCCCTCAAAGATCTCGTCGCCGACATGCGCGCGGGCAAAGTCGACATTCTTATTATTCTTGGCGGCAATCCTGCTTACGATGCTCCCGCCGACTTCGGCTTCGCCGACGCGCTCAAGAACACCAAGATTCCGATCCGCGTTCATCACGGTCTCTACCACAACGAAACCGCCGAACTCTGTCAGTGGCATGTGAATGAAGCCCACTATCTCGAGTCCTGGGGCGATGGACGCGCCTATGACGGCACGGCCAGCATCGTGCAGCCGCTAATTGCTCCCCTCTACGGCGGTAAGAGCGCGTACGAAATCGCTTCGCTGCTGGCTGGGCAGAGCGATGCCTCGAGTCACGACATTGTTCAAAATTATTGGCGCAAGCAGCATCCGAGCGTGGACTTCGATGCATTCTGGCGCAAGTCGCTGCACGATGGATGGATCGAAGGGACAACCTCAGCCGCGAAGGACAACAAGGCTAAACAGTTAAATGAGGAGGATTCCCTCTACACGCTCGTGGAGCAACGGTACGAGCTCAACTTCCGCCGCGATCCTTCCATCTACGATGGCCGCTTCGCCAACAACGGCTGGTTGCAGGAACTCCCCAAGCCAATGAGCAAGATGACCTGGGACAATCCCGTGCTCATCAGTCCGGCAATGGCCGACCGCATGGGACTGAAGTCGGAAGACTTAGTCAGGCTTTCGCTCAACGGCAAATCGGTCACCGCGGCCGTGTGGGTTCAGGCCGGCCATCCTGACAACGCCGTGACCGCATTTCTCGGCTACGGCCGCCGGCGCGCCGGCCGGGTCGGAACGGGCGCGGGCTTTGATTTTTATCCGCTGCGCACGACCAGCAATCTCTGGTCGGCTTCCGGCGTGACGATCACGAAAACCGGGGACATTTATAAACTCGCCACCACGCAGGGCTACCAAACCATGGACACGCCGGTCGGCGCGAGGCCGCAGGTGCGCACCACGACGCTCGAGGAGTTCCGCAAAGATCCTGATTTTGCCAAAGACGAGCAACCGCCACAGGGACTCACGCTCTACAAGCGCTATCCCTACGAAAAGGAACCCTACGCCTGGGGCATGGCCATCGACCTGAACGCCTGCGTGGGATGCAACAACTGCATCGTGGCCTGCGTGTCGGAGAACAATATTGCCGTCGTCGGCAAAGAGCAGTGCATCATTGGGCGCCACATGCACTGGCTGCGTGTGGATGTCTATTATCAGGGCGACCGCGACAATCCCAAAGCGTACTTTCAGCCCGTGCCCTGCCAGCAATGCGAAAACGCGCCTTGCGAAGTGGTTTGCCCGGTCGGCGCAACTGTGCACAGCACCGAAGGCTTGAATGACATGACCTACAACCGCTGCGTGGGCACGCGCTATTGCTCGAACAACTGTCCATACAAAGTGCGGCGGTTTAATTTCCTGCTGTTCCAGGACTGGGAAACGCCGCAATACAAAATGATGCGCAATCCCGATGTGAGCATTCGCAGCCGCGGCGTGATGGAAAAGTG
>Ga0335081_10005970_pt1 | contig 19300 bp, 23 predicted proteins | sample Lox_Sample_35_FD_206713 | JGI IMG/M metagenome (GOLD analysis project Ga0335081, IMG submission 206713) | Soil microbial communities from Loxahatchee National Wildlife Refuge, Florida, United States - Lox_Sample_3.5 | ecosystem: Environmental > Terrestrial > Soil > Wetlands | place: USA... | reverse complement strand
TGGCTGCGGAACGATCCCGAGTCCGCGCGGCGGATCGCGGTCGCGGCGATCGACCGCGCGCTCGCCGGGCTTTCGGTGACGACGGCAGTCCATCTGTGCTTCGGCTACGCGGCGCTCGTCGGCGCCAAGAACCGGAACCGCTACGACTTCCTCGGAGAGTTGAGCGACAGCGTGGCCGACCAGGTCTCGATCGAGGCCGCGCAGCCGCGGCTCGACCACGGTCAGTTGTCAGATCTCAGTCCCAAGGTCGTCGTGCTCGGGGTGCTCGACCTCGGGGACGAGGAGGTCGAGACGCCCGAGCAGGTGGCAGGGCGCATCCGCGCCGCGCTCGCCCGCGTGCCCGCCGACCGGCTCGTCCCCGCCCCCGATTGCGGGATGAAGTACCTCCCGCGCGCGCGAGCATTCGCCAAGCTCCAAGCGCTGAGCGCGGGGGCCGCGCTCGTCCGCGCCGAGCTGTGACCGGCTAAGCGGCCGGCCGGTATGCGAGGTGAAGGACCCCGTTGTCGTAGCTCTGCGCCTGCGCCAGGGTGAATTTCACCTGTGACTCGCCGAACAGGCGTGCACCGTTGCCGAGTACCACCGGATACACGAACAGGTGCAGCTCGTCGACGAGGCCGTCGGCCAGCATCGCCCGCACGAGCGTGCCGCTGCCGCTGACATAGATCCCGCCGTCGACCTGATCCTTGAGCCCACGGATCGCGTCGGCGCTGTACGGGCCGAGGATCGTCGAGTTGTTCCAGTCGGCGCTCTGAAGCGTTCCCGACACGACGTACTTGGGAGACTCGTTCATGAACGGAGCGCCGGGATCCTGGTCGGCCGTACGGCCGACCAAGCGGGAGCGAACTCCTCGAACGTCTGTCGCCCGAGCAGGATTGCCTTGGACGGGCCCATGATCCCGCCGATGGCCTCGCCCATCTTCGGGTCGAACCCATATTCCATCGTCCATCTCGGCGCCTCGAACACTCCGTCAAGGCTGATGAATTCGTGTAAGAGGATTTGGCCCATGATGACTCCCTGTGGTTAGAAGATGCGGTGGTGTCGTTTTCGAAGACCGAGCGGTGGGGCCGAAATCATCGGCTCGCGAGAGCGGTCACAGCCAGCCGCGTTCGTCGGCGGCCCTGACCGCCTCCGTTCGGTTGCGCGTCCCGGTCTTGGCGATCGCGGCGGACAGGTAGTTGCGAACAGTCCCCTCAGACAGGAACAGCTTTCTCGCGATTTCCGACACGGTGCCCCCGGGACGAGCTGCGATCAACACATCGCGCTCGCGCGCCGTCAACGGCGACACCCCACTGCGAAGGGTGTCGGCGGCGAGCACCGGATCGACGACGCGCTCGCCCGCGGCGACACGCCGAATCGCGTCCGCGAGCTGCTCGGGCGGGGAGTCCTTGACCACGAATCCCCAGGCGCCCGCCTCCATCGCGCGCCGCAGGTACCCGGGCCGTCCGAACGTGGTGAGGATCAGCGAGCGGCATCCGGGGACCTCCTGGCTCAGCACGCCGGCGGCCGCGAGACCGTCGATCCCCGGCATCTCGATGTCGAGCAGCGCGACGTCGGGCTGGTGGGCCTTCGCGGCGGGCACGACCTCGTCGCCGCGCCCGACCGCGGCCACGACCTCGAAGTCGTCGTTCAGCTCGAGCAACGCCGCGAACGCGCTGCGGATCAGCTCCTGGTCGTCGGCGAGCAGCAGGCGGATCGTCACGCGACCGCCTCCGGCGTGAGCGAGACCCGCAACCGCCACCCCCTGGGCTGGACCGGCCCGGCGTCGACGATGCCTCCGGCCGCGGCAACGCGCTCGCGCAGCCCCGACAGGCCGTTCCCCAGCTCTACGGTCCCGCCGACGCCGTCGTCGACGATCTCGACCGAGCGCGGCGAGAGCCGCACCGCACACGAGCTGGCGTGAGCATGCCGGACGACGTTTGTGAGTCCCTCCCGGACGACCCATCCGAACAGCTCCTGGTGGGACGGATCGACGACTTCGGGCGCGGGCGGCAGCTCCGCGGTGATGCCCGCTGCCCGCAGCAGCTCGCGTCCGGTGGCCAGCTCGCCGGCGAGCGTCACGTCCCGGTAGTTGCTGACTGCTGCGCGGACATCGGCGAGCGACCTGCGCGCGAGCGACTCGACCTCGGCGATCTCTTGCTGCGATCGTGCCGGGTCGGCTTCGCCGAGCTGACGCGCGAGGCCCGCCTTGACGGTGATCGTCGTCAGCGAGTGACCGAGCAGGTCGTGCAGGTCCCTCGCGATCCGGAAGCGCTCGTTCTCCGCGGCCAGCCACGCGATTTCGGTCCGCGCCTGCGCCAGCGCGATATTGGTTTCGAACACGCGCCGGACGCCATACGACACGATCGCCACGACCGGAATCGCCACCGGAGTCACGGTGTCCCACGTCTTGCTGAGGTCGTCGTTCCACGAGCCGATTGCGATCGGCACGAGCAGCGATGCCAGCGCGAGCGCGAGCACGATCGGCGCCGCCCGGACGCCGAGACGGCTCACGCTGATCGCGGTGATGTACAGGGCCATGACGAACCCCGCGGCGTGAGCGAACGGCAGCTCCGCGATGAGCAACGCGACGAGGACGGCGTACAGAGCCCAGAACCGTCGCGGCGGCGCTCCCGGACTCTCGCTCACAATCGCCAGGTAGCCGGCGGCAAACGCGGCGAGGATCACAAACCCGGCGATCTCGGCCGCGCCGGCTTCGTTCTGGCTGACCGCATCGGCGACGTACAGCAGGTAGACCAGGAACACGGTCGGCGCCACGAAGCGCCGCCACCCCCGGGTCCACTTGCGTTGGCCCGCTAGCAGCTCCTCCTGCGACTCAGACTCGGCGTCCACGTTGGTCCAATCTAGCGGCGAGACGGGCTCACACCCGGCTCGTATCGCGCCGGTAGACGAGGACGGCGAGTGGAGCCAGGACGGCCGTCCAGGCGGCGATCACGATCCAGCCCTCCGCAGGCCAGCCGCTCCCGCCGAGCGCTGTCTTTCCCGCCTGCACAAGCCAGTACGAGGGAAATGCCTTGATCAGATCGAACACCGCGCCCGACGTCGCCAGCAGGAATCCGTACGCCCCGCCCAGCAGCGCGAGCAGCATGATCGCCCCGCCGACTGCCGGTGCGAGCGAATCCGGGGTGACGACATGTCCGAGCAGGATCCCGAACACGGCGATGGGAACGAGGCCGACGACCATGAGGCCGATCATCGTGAGCCATTCGCCGGCCGAGAGACGCACCCCGAGCGCCGTCCCCGATAGCGACACGAGCGCGATCGCAAGTAGCGCCATCAGGAAGCCGCACGCCACCTTCGCGCCGAGGTAGTCGCCGGCGGTGAGCGGCGTGATCCGCAGCTGCCGCGTCCACCCGGCCGAACGGTCGGCTGCGATCCGCGCCCCGCTCGAGATGACCGCGATCATCGTCCCCACCGTTGCCATGCCGGCCATGAAGTACAGCGGGAAGGCGACGCCGTCGAAGTGGGCGTGGCGCTGGGGGCCGGTCACGACGAAGTAGAGAACGACCGGATAGGCGAGCGAGAACAGGATGAAGCGCCAGTTGCGGAAGCTCCTGAGCAGCTCGTAGCGGAAGTAGGTGGGGTGCATTTAGCGGACCTCCTGGAGTTCATCCTTGGCTTCGATTGCGTCCGCGGTGAGCGCGAAGAACGCGTCCTCGAGCCCGGCGCCGCGGACCTCGAGATCGGGCACCGACGGGAACCGGTCGAGCAGCGCGCGGAGCGCGGCTTCGGCGTCCGAGCAGGTGAGGATCACGGTGTCGCCTCGCCGCTCGGCAGCGATCACGCCTTTCAGCGCACGAAGCGTCGTCAGGTCCGCCCCAGCAAGCGTCGCGCGGATCGTCCGAGCGCCCACCCTCGCCTTGATCTCGCCCGGAGCCCCGTCGGCGACGACGCTCCCGCGCGCGAGCAACACGATCCGGTCCGCGAACGCGTCGGCCTCCTCGAGGTAGTGCGTGGCGAAGATCACCGTCTTTCCGCGGGCCGCGACGTCGCGCATCGAGGCCCAGAAGTCGCGTCGCGCCTCGACATCGAGCGCGGCGGTCGGCTCGTCGAGCAGCAGCAGGTCGGGGTTCGCCACGAGCGCGATCGCGAACCGAACCCGCTGCGCCTGTCCGCCGGAGAGCTTGGTCGTCCTGCGATCGGCGAGCTCCGCGCACCCGCTCAGCGCGAGCGCGTCGGCGACCTCGAGCGGCCGCGGGTAAAGCGACGCGACCATCGTGACCAGCTCCCGAACGCTGAGGTGCTCGACGAGCGACCCGGTCTGCAGCATTCCGCCGACGACCCCGGCCGCGGCCGCCTCCGTGGGCGACATTCCGAACAGCGACACGCTGCCGGAGTCAGGGCGGGTGAGCCCGAGCACCATGTCGATCGTGGTCGACTTGCCGGCGCCGTTCGGGCCGAGCAGCGCCACCGTCTCGCCCGGGACGATCGTTAGGTCGATCGACCGGACGGCGCGGACGGCGCCGTACGACTTGGATAGGTGAGAGAGGACAACCGCCCCACCGGAAGTGTCATATGTGGTCATGCCGCGAGCGTGACATCTCGCGGCATGACCCGGTAGAGCCGAATCTCACCGGTTCGGCATGACAAATGTCAGAAACCGATGTGGCGCGTCGCGGCGTCGGCCTCTCGCGCCAGCCGGCCGATGAAGTTGAAGAACTCTTCCGACTGGCCGTCGAACAGTCCGTCCGCGGCTAGCGCCTTGACCGCCGCTCGGGCGCCCGCGAGCGGATCCATCGTCGGACGCACCACCGAACACGCTGGCAGGCCCGGGATGAACTCGCACGGCTCGGGCAGGATCAGGTTGGTCTGCGTCGCCTCGCTGCCGGTGTTGAGGTTCGGGAACGTCGTCCCGGTCACCGGATCGGTGACCCCGGCCAGTGGATCGGCGGTCGCGTTCCCGGCCTTGTCGTGCCAGAGCGAGAAGTGGTTGGTCTCGACACCGCCGATCGCCACCACGATGCGCAGCACCTCGAGGCTCGTCGCCTTCAGCGCCATCGTCGTGTACAGGCTCGAGCCGCCCTGCTCGATCATCGCGAAGTGGAAGCCCGCGCTGTTCGCGATCGCCTGCATCCGCTGCTGTGTGGGGTCGTTCGTCGGAATCGGAGGCGTGGCGATCGTGTCGCCCGGAGGCGTCTCGGTATCAGATACCGGGATCACCGGCTGGTTCTTGATCGTGACCGCCTGCCCGAACGTCGCGCCGAAATCAGGGTTGGTCACGGCCCGGTAGCGCAGGTACCAGCTCGTGTCCACGTTCAGGCTCTTCAGGTTGGTCAGCACGTTCTTGCTTCCGCCACCCGTCGCCGCGCTCGGCGCTAGTCTGCGGAACCGCTCGAGGCTCACTGGGCGCTGACCCTTCGACATCAGGTAGCCGTTGATGAACTTCTGGTGGCTCTCCTCGTCGTCGGTGTTGTCCGAGATGTACTGGGGCATGTCGCTGTCGAGGTTCTCGAGTGCCGAGACGTAGAACCCGTTCTGGCCATCGTTCGGCCGCTCGGCGCTCGCCTGACCGCCAAACGCGGCGTACTGCTCCCACAGGTCGCTTTCGATGATCTCCGCCGCGCACAGGAATCGGAGGATCGCGAAGTCGCCGTCCGTCGGTTGGTCTCCGGCGCGCTTGAGGCGCTTGGCGCTAGCCCCCGAAGCCACGATCGCCGACGCCGGCGCCGCCACCGCGGTCGCCAGTCCAGCGTTCCGCAGGAACGCCCGCCGCCCCACGACGCGATCCCAAATCTTCTGCAGGTGCTCGTCACTTGCTGCGGGCGCAGCAGAGGTGTCGTCGACCGCGTTCGCGCGCTCGTCGTGCACAGTCATGTGACCGTCCTTTATTTGGTGTTCACGTCTGTCGCCCCCCGAGTCCGACTCAGGAAGTTCGAACTCGTAATGTGGGGAGACGTACGGTGAGGTGGGATCCTTCCCGGGGTGACCGTGAAAATTTTGCGACTCGCGAACGGTCGCTATCTCAGGTGAGCGCCGTCGGCCTCGCGGGGGGTCCAGCGGTCTTCGATGTGGCCGAAGTGCCAGACCGCGAGCGCGATCGCCCAGGTGGCGACGAACATCCCGGCGATAACGAACCCGAGCTCGTTGATGTTGAGGTTCTGGACCCATCGCCAGAACGACCCGTGAGCGCCCAGCTCCTGTGAGAACAGGCCGGCGAGCTCGACGGTGCCAATCACGAGCGCGATCATCACCGACAGGCCGGTGATGGTGATGTTGTAGTACAGCTTGCGCACCGGCTTGGAGAACGACCACCCGTAGGCGAAGTTCATGAACGAACCGTCGATCGTGTCGAGCAGGCTCATGCCCGCGGCGAACAGGATCGGCAGGCACAGGATCGCGTAGAACGGCAGGCCGGCGCCGGCCGCGCCCGCGGCGAGGAACAGCAAAGCAACCTCGCTCGCCGTGTCGAACCCGAGGCCGAACAACAGCCCGACGGGATACATGTGCCACGACTTGGTGATCGCCCTGGTAAACCGGCCGAGCACACGGCTCATCAGCCCCCGCGCGTCGAGCTGCCGCTCGAGCTCCGCCTCGTCGAACGTTCCGCTCCGTAGCTCTCGGGACACCCTGACGATGCCGACGAGAATCACGAGATTGAGCGCCGCGATCACGTACAGGAACGTGCCGGACACGCTTGTGCCGATCCAGTTGGTGACGTTGTGGAGCGTCGAGCCGTCGTGCTGGACCGGGCCGCTGAGCGCGCGGATGCCGATCGCGAACAGGAACGACAGCGCGAACACGATCGACGAATGCCCGAGCGAGAACCAGAAGCCCACGCTCAGCGGCCGCTTGCGCTCGGCCATCAGCTTGCGCGTGGTGTTATCGATGGCCGAGATGTGATCGGCGTCGAAGGCGTGGCGCAATCCCAGCGTGTACGCGGTCAGGCCGAGGCCGATGCTGAACCCTCCGGACGGCCCGAGGTGGTACCGGTGCGGAGCCACGAGCAGGATCAGGATGAAGAACCCGATCACGTGAAGCCCGACCACCACCGCGGACATGCCCGCCACCGTCCGCCGCTCGGACGGGTTCAGCTTGGCCGTCATCGAAGCGTGGCCTCGGCGACAGCACCATCGCGCACCGTCACCACCGGCCCGTCGGTGCCGGCGTCCTCCCAGACGACGTAGTCGCCGGCTGGGAGGCTGCCGAAGATCGCGGTCAACCGTGACCGCTCCCGCGTGGTGCGTTCGTGCACCCCGGTATGGACGCGATGACCGTGACCGTCGAGCCGGCTGATCTCGATCTCGCGACCGCGGAAGCGCTCACCGGGGTAGAGGATCAATGCTCCCGACCCCTCCCCGATGTCGAGCGCGACGCTCGCGCACGCCGCCGCGGGGTCGATTTGTCCGTGGTCTGCGCTCGCGGCCATCGGTCACACCGTCCCGAGCGGCGCGGTCTGGTAGCCACCCTGTGGTGTTCCGAGATACGGGAACGAGTTCAAGAACGGCACGTTGACGCTAGCCGGCGTGAGCCCGTCGGTGACCACGCCCGCGGCGGCGTCCGGCTTGTAGCTGCTGTTGACGAGCGGGTAGGTGATGCCGGCGATCGCCCGCAACTCGACCGTGACGACGTCGTCGAACACGCGCCGGCCGTTCGGGAATCCGGCTGGGTCGCCACCGATCAGACCCATGATGTTGGGCTTCGACGACGGCGGAATCGCCAGGTTCAGCCGCAGCATGTCGGCCAGCGTGCTTCCGGTGAAGTTCTGGAAGCCCGGCACGATCCCCGCCGGGAGCCCGGTCAGGAGAATCGCGACGAGGTCGGCCCGCGGCGCGGTGACGCTGGCCAGGTTCGGGAACACGCCCGGGTACAGGACCGGCAGGAGCTTCGCGAGCTCGGGGTGCTGCACCCCGCTGGCGAACCGCTGATCGGCCGACGGCGGTAGTGAGTTCCACAGGTCCTTGAACCCCATCCCGACCAGTACCTCGTTGAACAGCGGGTTGCCGAGGCGCGACACCTGCAGCCATTCGCCGGCCTCGTGCACGTACCCTGACCATGGCTCGCGCACCGTCGCCGCCTGCCGGCTGGCCGATGCCCACACGCCCACGACCGAATCCTGCGACGAGGCATTCGTCGGCGTCGTGCCCCGCCGGGTCAGGTCCGAGAGCGGCACCTTCAGCGCGATCGAGTGCACGCTGAAGTTGTCCGTGCCGTTGACGCCGGCGGCCGCCGCCAACGACGGAAGCCCGAACGTCGCATGCAGCTGCTCGAACGGTCTCAGGTCCCCCAGGTCGAAGATCGATCCGAGGTCGACGTAGAACCCCTCGGCCCGCTGCCCGGCGAACACGGTCCGGCCCCCGGGCAGGCCGTGAATCGCCTGCGAGGCCAGCATGTCGTAGTCCGGAGTCGAAAGCGGGCCGATGTTGCACGGCGGGCACGCCAGGTTCTCGGCGAGGGTCTCGCGGCGACCTCGGCTGATGCGGGTGACCGAGTAGAACTGCTTGCGGTTCCAGTTCGCGCTGTCGATCGAAAGGATCGGGCCGCTGTTGTAGAGGAACGAGTTCGGGTTGGCGACCTGGGTCTCGAACGCGAGCTCGTAGATGACGTCCGCGTCGCCGTCGCCGTTGTTGTCAATGTTGATGCGGTACCGGACGTCGGGACCGAACTCGAAGAAGTTCGGACCTCCGTGCGGCGCCTCCAGCGGCAGGTAGTTCGAGATGATCGTGACCGTGCCGGGGTCGTCGGGTGAGACGAACGCGTACAGGTCGGTGTTGTCGGCTACCGGGTCCCGGCTGATCGCCGGCGCTTCACGGTGGGATGACATCGGTTACCTCCTCAGCGCGCCGCGCGGGCCAGCCGCGCCGCGGTCTTGCGGTCCTGGACCTTTACCTCGCGCTCGCCGGCCATGACTGAGATCTCGCCTGTGCGCGGGTTCCGGATGTAGGCCACGACCGGACCCGATGTCGTCGCGGCCTTTGCGTCGGCCTGCTCGGCGACGAGAGCACCGACCACCGTCATCCCGGCCGCGGCGGCGGCGGAGTTCTTTACGAACGCGCGCCTCGTACTGTCACTCATGGTGTTCCTCCAGCGAAAGGATTGAATTTGTTGTGTCATTCGCAGCGCAGCCGAGAATGGATCACTCCGCGGATGTAACTTTCTTGTTACCAAGCGAGGCGATCAGCACGCCGAGCTCGAACAGGAGGTACAGCGGTACGGTCTCGAGCAGTAGGGTGACCGCGTCGCCCGGCAGTACCGCGGCGACCGCGCCGCACGCCAGTACCGCGTAGCGCCGGTTCTTCCGCAGTCGCCGGGGAGTGACAAGACCCGCCCGCGTGATCGCGACGATCCCGACCGGGACCTGGAACAGCAGCCCCATCGCCAGCACCGTGGTCGCCGCGAACCGGTAGTACTGGTTCGCCTGTACGAGCACGTTGAACTGGTCGCTGTTGAAGTTCTGGAAGAAGTGCAGGGCGGCGGGAAGCACGACGAAGTACCCGAACACCACGCCGGCGACGAACAGAAAGGGAATGGAGAAGACCAGCGGGCGCAGGTGCCGGCGCTCGTCGGGGTGTAGCGCCGGCATCAGGAACGCGTACGCCTGGTAGAGCACGAACGGCAGCGCCAGGATGAGCGCGAACAGGAAGGAGATCGTGACCGTGCTCGTGAACGGCTCCCCGATACCGAGGGTCACCGGCTTGTCGCCTTGTGGGGCGGTTGAAAGGCTCGCGATGTCGCGCCGGAGCCGGCGGTCGACTTGTTTCAGCGAGGCGCGCGCCGCGGGTCGCTCGTTGTGAGCCAGCACTTCGACGACGGTGTCGAGCTGGAGCGCGACGTCGCGCGCGCTCTGCGCCACCGTGTACGTGGCCCCAAGCGGTCCATGGCCGGCGCGAACCTGCGCCTGGGTCTGGCGGGCCAGCGGGCGATTGATCACGTGCAGCAGCCGGTTGTTCTGCCAGAAGCAAACGCCGAACGCGACCGCGATCGCGAGCAGCGACAGGATCAGCCGCGTGCGTAGCTCGTCGAGGTGCCCGACGGTGCTGAGCCTGTCCGCGTGGCCGACCATGACCCCTTGTACGCGCCGGCGCGCGACTCGGATCAGTGCGGCCGCGTGATCCGGAATGCGGGCGGCTGCGTACGGCTTCACGTGCTCGGCTTCTTCTCTTCGAACCTGCAGGCGTTGGCCGACGAGGAGTTGATGCAGCTCGTCTACGAAGGCGATGCCCGCGCGTTCGAGGTGGTGTTCGATCGGCACGCCGGCCCGGCGTTCTCGCTCGCCTACCGCATGTGCGGCCGCCGCGCCCTCGCCGAGGAGATCGTCCAGGAGGCGTTCATGTCGCTGTGGCGGAGCACAGCCCGTTACGACCGCACGCGCGGCAGCGTGCGGTCGTGGGTTCTGCGGGTCGTGCACAACCGGGCGATCGACAGCTTCCGGCGCGAGCTCTCGAACGCCCGCCACGACGTGTCCGACGATGGGATCGCCGACGCTCTTGTCGCGCGCGAGCGGACCGAGGACGAGGTCGAGCGCCGGAGCGACGCCCGGCGGGTGAGAACCGCGCTCGACTGCTTGCCGCCCGATCAGCGGCAGGTGATCGAGCTCGCGTACTTCGGCGGCTTCTCGCAGGCGCAGATCGCGGAGACGCTCGGGCTGCCGGCGGGAACGGTGAAGGGACGGATGCGGCTCGCGCTGCGCAAGCTGAGGATCGCGCTGGGAGAGCCAGCCGGGGTGGTGCCATGACCGAGCCGGGTGGGGGCCGTGGCGACGCCGTGAGCGCGGAGCTGCGGCGGCGCGTCATGCGCGCGGTGCGGGCCGAGCCGAAGCGGGTGGCCGCGAGAAAGCGCTCGCGGCGGCTCCCGCTTGCCGGCGCGCTCGTGTTCGCCGGGGTGCTCGGGCTGCTCGCTGCGGCCGGTCGGATCGAGGTCCGATCCGACGGCTCTCCCGTCCGCGTGATCCCGGCCAGCGTCGGCCTCGCCCGGCTCCGGGTCTCGGGCGGACGGGACAAGTTGATCGTCAGCTACCTTCCGCCACCGCCGCCGGGCCGGATCTACCAGCTGTGGCTGCAGCACGGGACGAGTGCGCCGGCTCCCAGCACCTTGTTCACCGTGACCTCGCGCGGCACCGCTGACCTCGGGCTCCCTGCCCACGGGCCTGGCGTCACGCGCGTGTTGGTGACGCTCGAGCCTCGGGGCGGCAGTCCGGCGCCGACCTCCGCGCCGCTGATCGTGGCGTCGCTCGCGTGATTGATCCAAATCGCTCCCGTCCCCGTGATCCAAATCGCTCCCGCCCCCGTATGGACTGGTGCAAACCAACTCGATCGGAGCAAAGCCATGATGGGACTCGACAATCCAATGCACATCGCCTTCCTGTTCGTGCTCCTGCTGCTGGTGTTCGGCGCCAAGCGGCTGCCGGAGCTCGGCCGCTCGCTCGGCGCCGGCCTGCGCGGCTTCAAGGAGTCGATCAGCGGCGAGTCGCCGGTCGTGCACGCCGAGCCCGCGCGGCTCGCTGGCGCCCCGGAGGCACCCGCGACGACCGACGCCATGGTCGACCGCGCCCCCGCGCAGCCCGTCGCGTAGTCGGGCGTGCGGGCGATTACGGGACGCGGATGTCCTTGTGCTCGCTCGCGCTGCGGAGCTGGCGACGGGACAGGTCCCCCTTTTTTACGAGGGTCACGAGCGACCAGTGCCGCCCGACCGGACACCACTGGATTCTGCGGGGGCCCAGCCTGATCGACTTCACCGACGCCCCTGGGACCCAGATCGTCGTGAACAAGTGGCCCGTGTGGCACCTGACGACGACGTTGCCTCCGACGCCGTAGCCCCGCCGCCAGACGGGGATCGCCTCCGCCAGCGCGGCGCCGGCGATGATCGCGAGCCGCCGGAGGCGGCGGCCGCCCCGGCCCGAGTCCCCCGACTCGCTGTGGTTGGGCTCCGATGTCGCTGAAGCAGCCATGGCCGTCCTTTCGTGTTACGCGAACCCTAATCTCTCATATTCAAGAATGATCTCATTAATGATAAAGGACGGCGGGTAGCGCTGGCAAGCAATGCGAGGTGAGGGCGACTGGCGAAACCGGGGTGGCGCGCGCGGCGTGGCGAAACCGGGGTGGCGCGCGCGGCGTGGCGAAATCGAGGTGGCGCGCGCGGCGCGATCGGGTAGTACGGTCGGCATCTGTCCAGGGCAGGGACTCCCCCCTCGCCGCGTCCTCAAAGGGAGGAAAGATTCATGCGCAGAGCCGCCGGGAGCGGACTCACCGCCGCGATCATCGTTGTCGCCATGCTCGCAGGGGCGAGCGCGGCCACCGCTAAGACCCACGCGCCGCGTGGGGCCAAGGGGTCAGGGGTGCTGGTGCCGAAGACCAAAGGGGAGCGACTACCGCGACACGGGGGGACGGCCGACAGCCTCAACTGGTCCGGCTACGCCGTGACGCCGGGCGGGGGCGGCATCACCGCCGTGTCATCGACGTTCACCGTACCGTCCGCCGGCCTGGTCCCGCCGGGCTTCGCCGCCACCTGGACCGGGATCGGCGGCTACAACACGAGCGACCTGATCCAGGCCGGAACCGCCGAGCAGTCCGTACCCAGCAATCCGTTGCTCGGGGACCAGTACTACGCGTGGTATGAGGTGCTGCCCGCGAGCGAGACCCAGCTGACCAACTGCACCGGTGACCCCAACTGCACGGTCACGCCGGGGGACAACATCACGGTGAACATCAATCAGGTGTCAGGCAACACCTGGAGCATCTCGATGACCGACGCCGGCAAGTGGAGCTGGAGCCAGGACGTCAACTACGCCTCGTCGGAGTCCTCCGGCGAGTGGATCCTCGAGGCTCCGACTCTCGTCGCCCAGACGACGCTGGCGAACGTCGGCACGGTCCACTTCGGACCAACCTCGACGTACACCGCCGGCGGCGTCACCCACACGATCGCCGAGGGCAACCCGACGCAGATCTTCCTGTCGCCGGGGGTCGTCAACGAGGCCACGCCGTCCTCGCTTGCCTCGGACGGTCAGTCGTTCAACGACTGCGCCTACGCGCAGACGTGCGCGGCGCCGTAGAGCAACCGTGACCCGGGGCCGGCGCGGCTTACCCGCGCCGGCCTCGCGACCGGCGTGGCACGACAATCCGGGGCCGCCTACCCCCGCTCGCGCGCCGCCTGCCACTCCCGCGCCACCCGCTTGGGCGCCTGCACGAGCCACGCCTCGACGATCACCTCCTCGAGCTCCACGGGACCGATCTCGTCGAGGCGAACCAGGATCGCCGGATATCCATCGAAGTGTGGCGTCGTGAAGTAGATACCGGGATCGTCGGCGAGCAGCGCCTCCTTCGCTCCGACGTGCTCGACCCTGGCCCCGAGGATCGGGCCGTCCGGCGCATCGTCGCCGAGCGCGCCAAGGTCCGACTGGCGCAGCGGTCGCTCCCACACGAACTGTTTGGCGCGGACGCGCCAGCACGCGTTACCCCACGCGGTCCCCTCGGTCGTCTCTGGCAGCCCGAGCGCGATGCGCCGCACGTCGTCCCAACCGGCCATCCGTTTTAGCCGACCGTCGAGGCGAGGGGTGGTTCGCCGGAGTCGGGCGTGAGCTCCGCGGTGGCGCGCCCGGGACGTGCCCACACGCCGCGCCCCTGGAGCAGCTCGACCTGCTTGCAGGTCACGTGCTCGCGGTATTCGGCGTGCGTGTACGGCGCGCGTTCGAGGTACAGGTTCTTGGGGTAGACCGGGCGCTCGTAGATGAGCTGATACTGCTCGGTCGTGAGGTCCTTCATCCAGTTGTCCCACTGGGCGGTCTGGCGGAAGTTCCGCAGCGCTTCGACGTCGATCGTGCCGGCGATCCACGTCGAGCCGGCGCCGTAGGGCACCTCGGTCACCACCTGGCCGCGGTAATCGACGATCTGCGATCCCCCCGAGAACGTGTCGATCGGCGTCGTCGAGTCCTTGTCGAGGTAGTAGGTGCCGAGGTTCATCCCGATTACGTACATGTTGTTGTCAAGCGCGCGGGCGCGGTTCTGGACCGAGAACATGCCGCTCATGACACCCGGCGCCGGGTACGGCCCGCGATAGGCGATCTCGCAACCGTTCATCGCGAGGCCGCGCGCGTTCTCGGGATACGAGGCCTCGTTGGCCATCATGATCCCGATCCTGCCGATCTCGGTGTCGGCGACCGGATAGAACGCTTCCAGCTCACGCCCGTAGAGCTCGATCCATCGATCCCACACGTTGTGGGGAGTCATCGAGTGCTCGACCGGAAGCAGCGGCACCAGCTTGTGGTGACGGAGGATGACCGATCCGTCTTCGGGCTCGATCACGAACCCGACGTTGAAGAAGCGTCCGGGGAAGTCGGGATGGCGCGCCTTCGCCTGAGCGATCACGAACGCGTTCCACTGCTGCGCCAGCCGCCCGAGGTAGTCGGTCTCGGGCCCGGGAATGTCGATCGCGCACTCGCGGGCGTACGCCTCGTGATCGAGGTCGAGCACCTCGTCGGTGAAGCCCTGTAGCCCGCCCTCCGGGATGCAGATCAGCTTCACCGGAAGGTCCATGCTCGACAGCCAGGACGCCGCCTTGACCAGGTGCGAGATGTGCTCGAGATTCCAGCTGATCTCATCGCGCCGGCGGATCCCGCGCATCGTCGAGATCAACCCGACGGCCTGGTAGGGCTCGATCATGGGAGGCTCCTCTCTCTAGTTGGGAGCGACTCTAGCCGCATCGCCGAGCCCCAGGGCGTTGGTTTCAACCGGACCGCGGGACGTCCGCTCGACCGCGATCACCGCGGTGTCATCGACCTGCGAACCGTGCGCGAACTCGACCAGCGCCTGCTCGATCCGCCGCACGGCGTCAGGGGCACCGGTCGCCCCGCTCAGCGTGCGCGCCAGGCGCTCCTCGCCGAAGCGCTCCTCGACGCCGACGGTGTCGATCACTCCGTCGGTGTAGAGGATGAGCTGGTCGCCGGGATCGAGCTTGATCGTGGTCGCCTCCCAGCCGCCGTGCTCGTAGGCGCCGAGGAACGGGGCAAACACGCCCACCGGCCGGGAGGACCCGCGACGCACGTGGTAGGCGGGCGGATGGCCGGCGAGCACAAGGTCGGCATACGCGTCGGCGTCGACCGTGCGCAGCCGCACGCAGCAGACGCTCACCAGCGACAGCGCCGGGCTCTCGCGCAGCGCTGTGTTCAGTTGCTCGAGCGCCGCGATCGGATCTCCGAGGAGCTTTCCGGCGGTACGGAACGTGTACCGCGAGAGCGACGTGAGCGCAGCCGCCTCGGCGCCGCGCCCGGCCACGTCGCCGACGACCACCATCCACCCTCCCAGGACCTCGAACACGTCGTAGAAATCGCCGCCGACCTCGTTCTGCTCGCCCGCCGCGCGGTACAGGCTCGCCGTCCGGAATCCCGGCATCGCGGGGAGGTCGGGCGGGAGCAGGCTCCGCTGGAGGGTCGTCGCGATCTCGGAGAGCTCGCCGTACAGCCGCGCGTTCTCGACCGCGATCGCGGCGCGCCGCCCGAGTTCTGAAGCAAGCGCGAGATCGGTCTCATCCAAGCGCCGTCCGGACTCCGCCGTCGCCAGCGACAACGCACCGATCGGCGCCTGGTCGGCGATCGCCAGCGGCACGATGATCACCGAGCGCAGTTCGAGCTCGCGCGCGAGCTCGAACTCCTCCTCGGTCAGCGCGACATCCGCCAGCACCTCGGCGACGATCTCCGGGACCAGCAGCGCCTCCCCCGATCGGATTACCTCCGCCGCGCCCGTCGGATCACTCAGGTGCGCCGGGTGGCGCGCCTCGAAGTCGCGCACGCGCGCGACCTTGCCGATGTCGACATGCGCGACAGCGACCTGCGGGAGGAGGTCGCCGTCCCGCATCGCGATCGCGCACCAGTCCGCCAGCCTCGGAACGGTCAGCTCCGCGACGCGCTGCAGCGTGTGCCCGTAGTCCAGCGACGAGGAAAGCTCCTGTCCGGCTTCCGCGAGCAAGCGCTGGGCGAGTTCCGCGCGCTTGACCTCGGTGAGGTCCTCGATCACGCTCACGATCAGCGAGAGCGAGCCGTCGGGGTCGAACACCGGGGTCGCCTTGTGGAGCAGCCAGCGCTCCTCGCCGGTGGCGCGGATGATGTTGCGCACCAGCAGCGGAGCGGCGTCCTCACCGCGTCCCGCGCGCGACGACGGTAGGTCGGCCAGCTCCAGCCGTCTGCCGTCTTCGTCGAACACGTCGTAGAGGTTCATCAGCTGTTGAGGGCTGGCCTCGGTCACGTCGTGCGCCGAGTCGATGTTCAACAGCCTCGCCGCCGCCGAGTTGGCGAACACGATCTGGCCGCCGGCCTCCCGGACCAGCACCGCTTCGGCGAGATTGGTCAGCGTCGCCTCGAGCCGTCTCTCGAGCCCGGTAACCGTCTGCGACAGGGTGGTGTTGTCGAGCGCGAGCGCGATGCGCCCGGACAGGACCTCGGCGAAGCGGAGATCGTCCTCGTCGTAGCTGCGACCGGACGTACCGACACCGAGGGCAAGCGCGCCGACCGTGCGTCCGCGCGCGCGCAACGGAATGAACAGGGCGGAGCGCAGCTCGAGCGCGCGCAGGAGCTCGAAGTCCTCGTCGCTCGATGCGATCGCGTGGAGGTCTGCGTCGGTCACGCGTGCCAGCAGCTGGCTCTCGGAGCTCACAATCGCCCGCGGAAGCCCGACCGGCGCATCGGGCAACGGGTGCCGGCGAAGGAGGGCCGCCTCGAGCTCCTCGCGCCCGCGCGGAGCGTCGACGCGCGACCCGAGCCGGTGCAGCTCCCCGCCGGGGGAGATGCTGTCGAGCGTCGCGATGTCGGCGAACGCCGGCACGACCAGTCCCAGCAGTCGTGCCGCGGTGTTCGCCAACAGCAGCGTGCTGTCGGCGACCTCGTTGGCCGCGGCGAGCAGCTCGAAGCGATCCCCCTCAGGTCTCGTGTTCAACCACCATCACCGCCGGCAAGCTCCGGCGGCGCGCCGGCGAACAGTGGGTGCCCGTCAGGGAAACCGGCTATCTCGAACAGCCGCCGGACTCTGTCCGACCCCGGGACGACCACGAAGCGATAGCCGCTCGCCTCGGCGCGCTGCTGATGTGAGATGACGAGTCTCAGCCCGGAGGTGTCCATAAACCCGACTGCCCGCAAGTCCAAGACCAGCACCGTACATTGCCCGCGGGCGGCGTCAAGCGTCGACTCGACCGCGCCAAACGTGGTGAGATCGATGTCGCCCCCAACCGAGACGACGGCGGCCTCTCCTGAGCGTCGCGTGTCCAGCGTCAGATGACTCGACAGTCCCAATGTCTGTCCCAGCCGCCAACTGTACGGTCACCCGGAACGACCGTGGGGCGATTGTACGCCCGGTAGCCCGGTTAACCCCGCCCTTGTATCACGACTGCCCGAGGTCCGCACGTTTGCGAGACTTGAGCCGCGGGCGGCGCATCGATCTTGAGGAGGACGACGATGGCCATTTCCCAGACGCCGATGACTGACGAACAGCGCAAGTCGGTCGCGCTCGAGTATCTGAAGGCCTTCGACAACGGAGGGACGACGTCCACCGGCGGGAGCATCCTCGATCTGTTCGCCGACGACGCTCAGGTGCACTTCCCGAAATGGGGGCTCGCCACCGGCAAGGACGCGATCGGCCGGATGTTCAGCGATGTCGGCGCCACGCTCGAGCGGATCGTGCACGACTACGCGAACTTCAACTGGATCATGACCGGCACGGACACGTTCGCATGCGAGGGGACCAGCTTCGGGGAACACCAGGACGGCGCGTGGCGTGCGGGCATGACCCATGCCGGGCGGTGGTGCGACGTGTTCGAGGTTCGGGACTTCCTCATCCAGAGGTGCTTCATCTACCTCGATCCCGATTACGCCGGACTGGACACCGGCCGGTATCCGTGGCTGGCCCGCGACGGACGCGACCCTTCGGTGCCGTTCAGTCTCGGTCTGGGTGAGCCTGCCTCGCCCGCCTTGGACAAATAGGTACTCTCCGCTCCCTAATCATCGGCAAGGAGTCCTATGCAACCCAGTGAAGCCCTCGCAGCAAAGATCGAAGCCCGCATAACCGAGCTCAAGAGCGAGATCGCGGCCCATGAGCGCGCGCTCGCCGCGCTGCGCGGGCGTAAGGCGGCCGACGCGAGCAGCGCCCCGGCCTCGAACGGCCGCCGCGCCGCCGCCAAGCAGGACGGCCGAGCGACGCGGCAGCCCCGCCGGGCTCGGCGCCCCCGCACAGCGTCCGCTGAGGCCGTGTTCGATGCGCTCAAGGAAGGTCAGGATCAGGCCTCGGCGATCGCCCGGCAGTTCGGCGTATCGGCCGCGGTCGTGCGCAACCGTCTCGCGCAACTCGAGGAGGCCGGCCGGGTGAGCCGAACGGGTAACCGGCGCTCCACCCGGTGGCGTAGCCACGCGGGCTAGCACCCGTCTCACAAAACCTATCGACCCCTGCCAATAGTGCACAAGTCACTACGGTGAAATTGCACACCGTACGCCGCGGACCGTTTAGGTTTTACTGACCACGGGCATCGCTGCCCTGAGACAGAGGCCGGTGCGGAGGCAGGGCCGCACGGGTAGGGCTGTAACTACTTCCCGAATGGGCGCTCGCGCTTCCATGCCCGGATCGCCGAGCACCGATGCTCGCGTCTCGCGTCTGCTCTGTCGTATCCAAAGGGAGGCCTAATCCATGTCTAATCCCGGTTTGGGATCGTTGCTCGCCGCGGCGGTCCTCGCCCTCATGCTGCCGCTCGGAGCAAGTGCGGTGGCCAGTACCAATGGCGTCGCCGTTACTTCTCACAGCGGCGACGGCGCCACGCTGACCTTGTCCGCAAAGGCCAAGCGATCGTTCGCCGGCCAGCACGTCGCACTCAAGGCTCAGCGACCCGCAACGCGCCACAAGGCGAGCTATGCATTTCCCGACACTTCGGGTAACTGGAACTTCGCCAAGGCGACCGGGACCCTCAACCTCAAGGGCGTACTCCACATCGTGCTCGGCAAGCGTTCGGTGGCGATGAAGTCGGTGACGTTCACCCGCCCGGCCAAAGGCAACGGGCTCCTGACCGCCAAGATCGGCGGACGCAAGGTCAAGCTGTTCACCGTCACCGGCAAGGTGCACGCGAAGCACAGCGCGACAACCGAAACCCTTACCGGCATGACGGCGAAGCTGACCAAGCCCGGCGCGACCAAGATCGACAAGGCGCTGCACAAGAACGCGTTGAAGGCGAACCAGGCGATCGGGTCCTTCACCGTCAAGGTGAGCACGACTCCGCTCTCAGGCACGTCCCCTGGCGCGCCCGGAGCCGGCGGCGGCTCCGGTGTCACACCGCAGGCGAGCGCCGGCGTGGGCGTCGCGCTCGCGCCCGCTTTCCGTTCGCTGCTCGACTCCTTTGGGCTGTC
>Ga0335081_10005969_pt1 | contig 19301 bp, 15 predicted proteins | sample Lox_Sample_35_FD_206713 | JGI IMG/M metagenome (GOLD analysis project Ga0335081, IMG submission 206713) | Soil microbial communities from Loxahatchee National Wildlife Refuge, Florida, United States - Lox_Sample_3.5 | ecosystem: Environmental > Terrestrial > Soil > Wetlands | place: USA... | reverse complement strand
GCTCCTTATCCTCTGGGCGACTCTCCGCTGCTCTCCAGCCACGCGATGGCCTACAACCGTTATGGTTACGCGCTGCTCGGCCTGATCCTGATGGAATGTCTGCAACGAGCTTATCCTCCGGCAGATGACCGTCGAGCGGAGTGGACCGGCGGCATTTCGACCGGCGCGGCTTTCAGTCTGACGTTGTTTCTGAAGGCCAGCTACTTCCTCGTGGGCGCCGCCATGATTGCGGCCATCTCGCTTCTGCTAAAGCGGCTTGACCACCGGCGCTTTTTGGGGATGCTCCTGGGCTTCTCCATTGTTTCTGCCTGCATGCTCGGGTATCTGCGCTTCGACCTGGCCGCCATGATCAGGGACCTGCGCATGACGGGAGCTGCACGGGCCGAGGTGTTCACCGGTAGCGCGATCGTCGACAAGGCCTTCTATCATCCCTCAGTCCTGCTCGAGGTCCTGCTTTTCGCTCTCATTGCCGCGCTGCTGTTCGGCAACCGGGTAGCGCGGTGGCGCGGCCTCAGGTTGCCCATCGCCGGAGCGTTGCTCTTCTTCGCCGACTTCGGTCTCATCCTGACTAATGCGCAATGGGATGCCTTTCCCCTGTGCGCCGTTTTCGCGATCGTCATCGTGAACGACCTCATGCAGGACCAGCAGACGCAGCGGGCGGCAGATGCATCCCGCATCCGCCCCCTTTACGGGGGGGCGTTGTGCCTTGGAATCCTGTTGTTTGTGCCCCAATTCACCTCTGATATCACCGGCCTGGTTTATGGCTTGTGGGCAAAGGAGCAGACGCCCCCCTCTGACAAAGTGGTGCGCTTCACCTCGCCAAACCTGTGGCCGCTGCAGCTGTATGACGGACGTGTGCCCCGGAGCAATGGCAGGGTATTCACTACCTATGTGAACGACGGGGTTGCGCTGCTGGAACGTGAGACTCGCCCCGACGAAAAGATCCTGTCGATGGATATGACGAATCCGTTTCCTTATGCCCTGGGCAGGCGTCCGCCGCACGGGGGGATTGCCTCTCCTACTTACCACTTCAATATCGACGATGAGCACAGGCCTTCTGACGAACAGTTCTTCGGCGACGCCGATATTGTCATGGTGCCCAAACGACCCGCGCTCGACGATTACTACTACAGAGATTTCCTGAGAGCCTACGAGCCTAGAATACAACAGCGATACCGTCTGGCGGCGGAAAGCAGTTGGTGGTGGCTGTACCGGCGCAGATAGCCGCCGTTGCATTGGTAGGTGTGTTACTTTTTAACCCTCGCGCCAAGAACCCGGCCCAGTGCGGCCCGGTTTCTCGCTGGCAACCTCTTCAGCGCCGCCCGTGCAAGCGCCAGATAAACCTCCCTGGCCTGCGGCAACTTCTTCAACTCCGCAAGGTGCCTCCGCACCGTGGCGACATCTCCCCTCACCAAAGGCCCGCTGAACGCTGCCGCCGCGTCGCCCTTCTCGTAATTATGCAGCGTCTGCCGAAGCAGCGGCAGCATCACAGGTTTAATCTCCCTGCGGCGTACACCCGCCGCTTCCGCCACTTCCTCCAGCGAGGCCATGAGCGCAATCACCAGTGGCGATGCGAAGCTGCCGAAGACGTGATACAGCACCTTGTTTCGCTTCCGGATGGGGAACGCGATGCCGCCAAGGTCGTCAATGATCGACTTTGCCGCACGAACTGCAACGGCATCCCCCTCCAGGGCGAAGGCCACCCCCGCCAGCTCTGGCGCTGCGTCACGAACAAAGGTCATCATGGGATGCACCGACGCAATCCCCGCGCCCCGCTGACGCAGGGGAGCGAGTTCGTCGCTCGTCAGTGCGCCGCTGGAATGAAAGACAATCCTCCCCTGCCAATCCTGCGAAGATGCCAGCGCGCGGGCCACGCCGGCGATAGCGTCGTCAGGTACCGCGATCCAGACGATGTCGGTTTCGAACGGCCGCTTTCCCGCTTCCACCAGCGTCGCCCGCATCGTGTGCGCAAGTGCCTTCGCGCGGCGATCGCCCGCCCTGCCCCGGCGCACACCGATGAACTTCACGGCGTAACCTGCCCTGCGTAAATTCAGGGCGAGCGCGCTCCCAAGGTTTCCGGGGCCGACGATGCTTACCGTGGGACGTTCCGCACGAGATGGTCTGGACACGGCGGGCAGAATAGCAGATGCCGCGCTCGAACGCAGACCTCTGCTGCCTTATATTGGTTCTTATGCCAGGCAGAAAGCGTTCCGCCCAGTTGCAGCCGTCAGGCAGATCCGGCAGCAGACGTGTTCAGGTTCTGTCATCGAAGGTGGTCTACAACGGCAAGGTGTTCAACGTCACGTCCGAAAAAGTAAGGGAGCCCGGCGGCATCACGGCCCAGAGAGATGTCGTGCGCCACTCCGGATCGGTGGTTGTGCTGGCCATCGACGGAACCGGCAGCGAGCCGCGTGTCCTGCTGGAGCGCCAATACCGCTACGCCGCCGAAGATTATCTGTGGGAGCTGCCGGCCGGCCGGGTCGATCCTGGCGAGGGCGTGCTGGCGGGCGCAAAGCGCGAGCTGATGGAGGAAACCGGTTATCGCGCAAAGCAGTGGAAGCGCGCCTTGTTCTTCTATCCCAGCCCCGGCTTTCTCGATGAGACCATGACCATCTATCTGGCACGCGAGCTGACCTCGGGCCATGCCGAGCCTGAGGACGACGAGTCCATCGAATGCAAGCTGCTGCCGTTGTCCGAGGTGGTGGACATGGCCCTCTCGGGGGAGATCCGCGACGGCAAGACCATTGCCGGGGTGCTGTGGCTGGCGGAGTCGCTTCGCCGCGGAATTCTGGCCTGACCTTAGTACTTTCGTGGTTACTAGTGGCGCCAGGAATGTCGGAAGGGCCGCTAAAAATGCGGCTCCCGGCTATATACTCTCTTGACAATACCACGAAACGGAAGCATAGTTATGATACGCAGTTCAAGCAGGCTCCGACACCGCGCCAATGGTCCGTGTGGGAAATTGTCCTTCCTGAGACTTTCCTGAACTTTTGGCTTCCGGGCTCAACCTGATGGACGCAATTCAAGACCAGCGCCCTCAGGCGAGGGTGCTGCAGGGCTTTGCCCGGAGGAAGAAGAAAGTGAGATTGAAAGGGATCGTAAAGTGGTTCAATAACGCAAAAGGTTTTGGCTTCATTGGCCGGGACGACGGCAATGCGGATGTCTTCGTGCACTACAGCGCGATTAATTCCGATGGCTACAAGAGCCTGCAGGAAGGCGATCAGGTGGAGTTCGAGATCGTCGAAGGTCAGAAGGGCCCCCAGGCGGGCAACGTCGTCAGGCTCCAGTAACCTTCCTGTATCGCAAAAATTTCTGCCCAGTCCTCATGGCTGGGCTTTCTTTTTGCCCCGACAAAAGCGATACTCAAGCGGCGGTTCACGTCCGGAATAGCTGGCTATCCGCAAGTGGGCCAGAGATGCCGATATCGGAGGGCAACGTCATCGTTCGTCGAGCTGGCGACGCAGACGTGCCAGGCATCCTGCACTGCCTCGCCGCGGCCTTTGAGCCCTACCGCGCCAGCTACACTCCTGCCGGGTATCTCGACACGGTTCTGACCGCGCAAACGCTTCAATTGCGTCTCGCCTCAATGCAAATCTTTGTCGCCGTGTCGCCGCGGAATCAGATTGCCGGCACAATCGCCTGCTCGAGGATCGATGCTGGCGAGGGACATCTGCGCGGCATGGCTGTGCTCCCCGAATGGCAGAGCACGGGCGTGGCTGAGAGACTCCTGCAAGCTGCGGAAGCTGAGCTGGTCACGCAGCACTGCACTTGCGTCACACTCGACACAACTGAGCCGCTACAACGCGCCATGCCTTTCTATGAGAGGCACGGCTATCGTCGTTCTGGCAAAATATCGGACTTCTTTGGAATGCGGCTGCACGAATACGTGAAGGAGCTCCGGCCTACGAGTGGAGAATGATTCCCGCTGCAGCGCAGGCTTAGCAGGCTTCAAAGAGTAAAGTAACCGCTAACACAACGTAACCGAAATGCGAACGGCGAATACCGAATCGCGGCGTCTTTACGCCCCGCAGCACTTCTTATACTTCTTGCCGCTGCCGCATGGGCAGGGATCGTTGCGGCCGACCTTTTCCCCGCGAACGACCTGCTGCACGGTACCCATTTCTCCGGCGCCCGCCATTCGCGCCTGTTCGAGTTCGCGACGCTTGCGGCGCTGGAATGCCTCCTCCATGTCGTCCATGGAAGTCGTTGCCCGATGATGGCGTGGTCCTGCGGTCAAGACACCTACCGGCTCACCGTTATCGCCCGAGACGCTCACCGGCTCGCGACGCTGGGGCGCTTCGATCACCTGCATCAGGTACAGATAACGGACCGTCTCTTCCTCGAAGCGCTCCATCATGGCCTCGAACATGTCGAACGACTCGCGCTTGTATTCCACCAGCGGATCGTGCTGGCCGTAGCCGCGCAGCCCGATGCCTTCGCGCAGGTGGTCCATCGAGAGGAGGTGGTCTTTCCACTGCTGGTCGATGACGCTCAGCATGATGATGCGCTCGTGGTGCCGCATTGCGTCGGCCCCGATGAGCTGCTCCTTGGCTTCGTAGCGCTCCGTCAGCTTGCCGAAGATGGCGTCGCCCAGCTCCTGCCGGTTCAGCTTCTCGGGATCGATGCCTTCCGCCGTGATGTCCACGCCAAAGCGGGTGAAGATCTGGTTTTTCAGGCTTTTGGTGTCCCAGTCCTCGGGACGCGTTTCTTTGCCCGCATATTTATCGAGCAGCCCGCCGAGAATGTCGCGAACATAGTCTTCAAGAATCAGCTCTTTCTGATCGAGTCCTTCCAGCAGTTGCCGGCGCAGCGCGTATACCGCCTGGCGCTGCTTGTTCATTACGTCGTCATATTCGAGCAGGTGTTTGCGGGCCTCGAAGTTCTGGCCTTCCACCGCCTTCTGCGCCGCTTCGATTCGCCGTGTGATCAACCGGGATTCGATGGGCACGCCTTCTTCCATGCCCAGCCGCTGGAGCAGGTTTGAGACCCACTCCTTGGCGAAGATGCGCATCAGGTCGTCCTGCAGCGATAGATAGAAGCGTGAGGCGCCGGGATCACCCTGGCGACCAGCGCGGCCGCGTAGCTGGTTATCGATGCGGCGCGCCTCATGACGTTCGGTGCCGAGAATGAACAGGCCACCAAGATTGACTACATCATCATGCTCGGTATCCGTGGCCTGCTTGTGCTTCTGATAGATCTCGTTCCACTTCGCCGTGTCGATCTTGTACTCGACGCCACCGTAGTAAAAGTAGGAAAGCGTCGGATCGTCGGGCCTTACCGAGACTTCGCCGGCGACAGTTTTCAGCGCCTGCGCAAGGCCCTTCTTCAGGGACTCCTGCTTGGCCATGAACTCGGGATTGCCGCCCAGCAGAATGTCAGTGCCGCGGCCGGCCATGTTGGTGGCGATAGTGATGGCGCCCTTGCGGCCGGCCTGGGCCACAATCTCCGCTTCCTTCTCGTGGTACTTGGCGTTCAGGACGACGTGCTTGATGCTCTTCTTCTTCAGCAGGTCGGAAAGGCGCTCCGACTTCTCTACCGACGTGGTGCCGACCAGCACCGGCTGCCCGGTCTGGGCCAGGCGAACGATTTCATCGGCGGCGGCAAAGAATTTTTCCTTTTCCGTGCGGTACACAACGTCGGAATTCTCAACCCGCAGCAGCGGCTTGTTGGTCGGGATGACGACGACTTCCAGTTTGTAAATCTTGTCGAATTCGGCCGCTTCCGTCTCGGCCGTGCCGGTCATGCCGGCCAGCTTTCTGTACATGCGGAAGTAATTCTGGAAGGTGACGGTGGCGAGCGTCTGGTTCTCGCGCTCGATCTTTACGTTTTCCTTGGCTTCTACCGCCTGGTGCAGGCCGTCGGACCAGCGCCGCCCGGGCATCAGTCGCCCGGTGAACTCATCGACGATGATGACTTCGCCGTCCTTCACCACGTATTCCACATCGCGACGGTACAGCGCGTGCGCTTTTACCGCCGTCTCCACGTGATGCTTCAGATCCCAGTTCTCGGGGTCGGCGACGTTGCCGATGCCCAGCAGCCGCTCGACTTTTTCCCATCCGGGGTCGGTGACCGTGATGGTGCGGTGTTTCTCGTCGACCACATAGTCGCCGGTCAGCACCTTGTCTTCCCCCAAGCCGCGGTCGATCTCCTCACCCAGCTCCAGCTGGGGAATGATGCGGTTGACCTTGTAGTACTTGTCGGTCGACTCCTCGCTCTGCCCGCTGATGATCAGCGGGGTCCGCGCCTCGTCAATCAGGATCGAGTCTACCTCGTCAACAATCGCAAAGTTATGACCGCGTTGTACGCAATCCTTCAGGTCAAACTTCATGTTGTCGCGGAGGTAGTCGAAGCCGAACTCGTTGTTGGTCCCGTAGGTGACGTCGGAGCCGTAAGCCTCGCGGCGCTGCGCGTCATCGAGATCGTGCACGATAACACCGACGCTCAGCCCGAGGAATGTATAGACCTTGCCCATCCACTCCGAGTCGCGTTTGGCGAGGTAGTCGTTGACGGTGACCACGTGAACCCCGCGCCCGGAGAGCGCGTTCAGATAAACCGGCAACGTCGCGACCAGCGTCTTGCCTTCGCCGGTCTTCATCTCGGCGATCTTGCCCTGGTGCAGCACCACGCCGCCGATGAGCTGCACATCGAAATGCCGCATCTGCAACACGCGCCAGCCGGCCTCGCGTACCACGGCGAACGCCTCAGGCAGAATTTCGTCAAGGACAGTTTTCAGCTCCTGGTCCTTTTCGTCGGGATCCTCAATCGCGTCGACGCGCTCGCGGATGCGCTGGCGGAACTCTTCCGTTCTGGCGCGCAGCTGCTCGTCAGTGAGCTGCTTCATCGCCGGCTCGAGCGCATTGATCTGCTCGACCCGTGGCTGAATGCGCTTCAGTTCCCGTTCGTTGCTGGTGCCAAAGACTGCGGCAACTGCCTTGTTGAACAATGCACTGTTTCCTTGGTGCTGTCTTCTGGACGTGTGCGGCCAGGCTGCGTCAGCCGGAGACACTTACCCCACTAGAGGCTACCACATTAGATGTTGCGCGATGGTGCGAGTCGCAGCGTAACCGCGAAAGCCGTGGCTGGAGACAAGGCTCAGGCCTGCGGCCACGTGCTGGCAGGATCCTGTGCGCGGCCTTATGTCTCGGAATTGTCCTTCGCACCTCCGCGCCGGCTCCAGCGGCCCGAGCGCGTGCCGTCGGGATTACGCATCTGCGACAGTTCCCACACCCGGCGGCATCGCGTCCAGCGCTCGGTGCCAAACACGTCGTTGTACTTGATGAAGCCGCGAAAGTGGATGAATCTCCTGCCCGCTTCGATGGCATCGATGTCCGCCGGTTCGAGCGCCGGCTTGGGATATATCCCCTGCACCTGCGCCTCAACCACCCGGTGTTCCGGGGTTATCACCTGGGGAATATTCATGGCGGGGAACCAGTGGCCATCGTCGACCGGCTCGGAAGAATCGGTAATCTCGACGCGCGCGCATGAGCCGGTCACGTAAGCTTCCGTGGTGCCGTGAAGCGTGATTTTATAGCTCACCAGGGCCGGGCCGGCGCACAGCGGCGATTCCAGTGGCATCAGCTCCAGCCTGAGGTGTGCGCGCTCCCGGCTGATAAACAGGTCGAGGTTCTGCCTGGCAGTTTCCGCATTCTTCTCGGCCAGGGCCACAGACTGCTGCAGGATGCCCGTTTGGTGCTCCATCTGAATGGCCTGCCGCTCGATTGCCCGCAGGTTTCCCCAGAGCAGGTATGCCTGAAACCCACCAATGATGGCCAGAAAAAGCGTGAACCCCCAGTACGCCAGGTCGGTCCAGTCTTTGCTGATACTGAGCGGTGGCAACTCGCTGACTTTGACCGTCTGCTGCGGGTCGCCGGCCGTGGAAGCGCCGGTAGCGGCCGGTTCGCCGGAGGATGCCGCCTGAGATCCATGTTGATCGTAACTGGCAAAACAGGCCGCAGCCGCCGGGTTGACCAGCGCGGAGCATATCAATGCGGTGTACAGCAGTATGGGGGCTGCCCGCAGGCTCATGAGAAGGAAATTGTAAAACAGGAGCGGAAGAAAAGAGCCGTAAGCTAAGCTGGCCGCTGCTCTCACGGGGGAGCTCTTTGAGGGTGCAGCTTCCAATCCGGGCTTACCTTCCGATTGGCGGGACGAACGGCTCCTTGCGTTGTCAGAATACACGGACTAGACTAAGTTAGTCGGGTCAAGCATATGAAGAAGGTCAATATGCATCAAGCCAAGACCCAGCTTTCGAAACTCGTTGACGAGGCGAGCAGGGGCGAGCCCTTTATCATCGCGAAAGCAGGCAGGCCCGTCGCTAAGGTCATGGCGCTCAGAGCTCCTACCGGCCGCCAGGTTCGGCGGCTCGGCTTCATGGCGGGAGAAATTGCTGTGCCCGACGACTTCGACCGGATGAACAGCCAGGAGATTGAGCGGCTGTTCAACGGTGGCGCATGAAGCTCCTGTTGGACACCCATGTTCTGCTGTGGGCAGCCGGGAAACCCGCGCGGCTCCCGGCTGATGCCCGCCGACTGATCAACAGTTCGACGCATGAGCTGCTTTTCAGTGCTGCCAGTTTGTGGGAGATCACAATAAAACGTGGACTGGGCCGGAAAGACTTTCGCGTGGATGCACGACTTCTGCGGCGCGGCTTGTTAGACAACGGTTATCAGGAATTGCCCATTTTGAGCGTTCATGTCCTCGCCATCGAAAGCCTGCCTCCCATCCACAAGGACCCGTTCGATCGTTTGCTGGTGGCACAGGCCACAGTTGAGGGCATCACTCTGCTGACCCTGGATCCGCTGGTAGCGCAGTATCCCGGGCCAATACGCAGGCTGTAGATGGCATCAGAGACGCCACGCGCCAGCACCGGCCCCGCCGGCAACAATTCGGGCGCGGATTCCTCCGCGCCCGTCACAACAAACCGATTGCCGATTGCTGCCCACTAGTTCAGTACGTGGATGTTCTTCTTGTCGCACATCTCCTTCAGCACCTTTGGCCAGACGGTAACGCTGACTTCCCCGAGGTGCGCCTTGCGCAGCAGCAACATGAGCGTGCGCGACTGCCCGATTCCTCCCCCGATGCTCAGCGGGATTTGGTGATTCACGATCGCCTTGTGATACGGGAAGTTGAGAAAGTCCATCTGGTGAGTCAGTTCCAGCTGCTTCTTCAGCGACTCCGCATTCACCCGGATGCCCATCGAGGTCAGCTCATGCCGGCGTTTCGTGACCGGGTTCCATACCAGAATGTCGCCATTGAGCCCATGCCGCACATGCCCGTCCTCGGATCGGGTCTCCGTGACCCAGTCATCATAGTCCGCGGCCCGCATCTCATGTGGATAGCCGTCCTTCAGCGTCCAGCCGATGCCGATGATGAAGATCGCGGGATACCTCTGCAGAATTGCCGTCTCGCGCTGCTTGCGCGGCAGCTCGGGATACATGTCAAGGATCTCTTCGGCATGTAGGAACTTCAAAGTCTCCGGCAGGTTGGGATAGCGCGGATCCCGGAGCTGCGGAAACAGCTCCTGCGCGTGGCGCTCGGCGCCCACGATCACCTTCCAGAGTTTGCTGACCACGCCTTTCATGAAGCTGAGGTTGCGCTGCTCGGCGGTGATTACACGCTCCCAATCCCACTGATCTACATACGCGCTGTGATCGTGATCGAGGAAGTAGTCCTTGCGGACAGCCCTCATGTCGGTGCACAGGCCCTCACCAGGCTGCATGTTGAACTGCTTCAGTGCCATCCTCTTCCACTTGGTAGCCGCCTGCACCACCTGCGCGTCGATGGGGTGCTTGTCGCGGTCGTTGGAAATGTGAAACTGGATGGGCGTGCGCGAACCGTCACGGTCAAGGTAGTCATTCACGCCGGACTCCTCGTCCACGATCAGCGGCACCGTAACCATCATCAGATTCAATTCTTTGCACAGGTTCTCTTCGATGTACTTTTTCACCTCGAAGATCGCCTTCTGCGTTTCTTTGGGTGACAGCAGCGAGCTGTAGTCCTCCGGAAGCACACGTTCCAGCTCTGTGTAGTCGCCGATTCCGGGGCCAGCGAGATCTGCCTTCTTGTCAGCCATGCTGTTCTCCTTCTGTGCGGTTGACGTGGCAGCCAGCGTCGTTTCTGCGCTGCAAACCTGAACCCACGTCATCACTTACAGAAGAGCACCCTTAGGCCACGAGAGGCAGTAACCTGCGTCACCGCAGTGTGTGCGATCCGTCGCCCCGAAGGAGCAAAATCATGATCGCGCGTGGACGCTGAATGATGTTCCCGGCATCGAGGCATGCGACGGCCGGGCTCGCCTGTGCCGCCTTCTTCTTCTACACTTGTCAATGTTCTTCCCGCCGCGAGCCCGCAAACCGTCATCCAAGGCATGAGGAGAACCCAGGCTATGGCACCTTCGGCGACCCAGGAACAGAGCTCCACGCTGCTGACCGCGTTCGACCTTCACCTGTTCAACGAGGGCCAGCACACCCGGCTTTATGAAAAGTTTGGTGCCCACCTGACCGAACTCGACGGCAGACGCGGCACCTACTTCGCTGTTTGGGCTCCCAACGCCGAGCGCATCTCCGTGGTCGGCGATTTCAATGGCTGGAATCCTGACTCGCATCCGATGAATCCGCGCCAGAGCTCGGGAGTTTGGGAGGCGTTCATCCCCGATCTCGGCCACGGCACCGTGTACAAGTACCACATCCGTTCCCGCTATCACATGTACCGGGTGGACAAGGCCGATCCCTTTGCCTTCTACAACGAGGTCCCGCCGCGCACGGCGTCAATCGTCTGGGAGTGCCGATACGAATGGAACGATCACGAATGGATGCGCACAAGGTACGATCGCAACAGATTCGAGGCGCCAATCTCCATTTACGAAGTGCACCTCGGATCCTGGATGCGCGTACCCGAGGAGGGCAACCGGTCGCTCAGCTATCGCGAGCTGGCGGTGAAGCTGGCGGATTATGTGTGCCACATGGGTTTCACGCACGTCGAGTTCCTGCCCGTCATGGAGCATCCCTTCTTCGGCTCGTGGGGCTATCAGGTCACCGGCTACTACGCTCCCACTGCCCGCTTCGGCACGCCGCAGGATTTCATGTATCTGGTCGACTACCTGCACCAGCGCGGCATCGGCGTCATTCTGGATTGGGTCCCCTCGCATTTTCCCAACGACGAGCATGGGCTCGCCTATTTCGACGGCACGCATCTCTACGAGCATGCCGATCCTCGCAAAGGATTTCATCCCGACTGGAAGTCGGCCATCTTCAACTACGATCGCAACGAGGTTCGCGGTTTTCTGATCAGCAATGCCATGTTCTGGCTCGATCGCTACCACGTCGACGGCCTGCGCATGGACGCCATCGCCTCCATGCTCTACCTCGATTATTCGCGCAACGCCGGCGAGTGGATCCCCAACCAGTTTGGCGGGCGCGAGAACCTAGGAGCGGTCTCGTTCCTGAAGGAAGTCAACCGCGAGGCATACCAGAACTTTCCCGATATCCAGACCATCGCCGAGGAGTCCACGGCCTGGCCCATGGTGTCGCGTCCTCCCTACATCGGCGGGCTTGGCTTCGGCATGAAATGGGATATGGGATGGATGCATGACACCCTGCTCTACATGTCGAAGGACCCCATCCATCGCAGATATCACCACAACCGGCTGACGTTCCGCGGCCTGTACACCTTCACGGAAAATTTCGTCCTGCCTCTCTCGCATGATGAGGTGGTGCACGGCAAGGGATCGCTCTTCGGAAAAATGGCGGGCGACCATTGGCAGAAGTACGCCAACCTGCGTCTGCTGTTCGGTTACATGTTTACCCAGCCGGGCAAGAAGCTTCTGTTCATGGGTAACGAAATCGGCCAGTGGAGCGAATGGAACCATGATGCCAGCATTGACTGGCATGCCTTGGGCTTCGTCCAGCATCAGGGCATTCAACGCTGGGTGCGGGATCTCAACACCTTCTATCGCAGCGAGCCGGCGCTCCATGAAACCGACTTCAACCCCGAGGGATGGCGATGGATCGATGCCGACGATTCTGATGACAGCGTGTTGACCTACATGCGTCTGCGAAAGGACGGCAGCGGTCCGGTGGTGGTCGCCTGCAACTTCACCCCCGTGCCCCGGCGCGGTTATCGCGTCGGCGTGCCTCGCGCGGGACACTGGCCTGAAGTGCTGAACAGCAATGCCGCAATTTATGGCGGCACCGATGAAGGCAACTTTGGAGGCCGGATGACGGATGCCATCGCCTGCCACGGGTTCGACAATTCCCTGTTGCTGGATTTGCCGCCCCTGGCCATGGTGGTTTTCCGGCAATGAGTGGAGTGGCAGTTCGGCCTTTGGGCCGCCCCACGGCTCCGGTAAACTGGTCCGTTAATGCGCATTCTCACCCGCTATATCCTGAAGGAGATCGGCTCGCACGCGCTGATTGGTGTCGTGCTATTCACGTTCATCATCTTCATGCGCGACCTCGGCCGCCTGCTTGAGCTGATCGTCCGCAGCAGCGCTCCCCTGCCCAGCGTCGCCGAGATCTTCTTCTTCACTCTTCCGGCCACCTTTACCATTACCATCCCCATGGGCGTGCTGGTCGGCATTCTCGTGGGACTCAGCCGGCTGGCGGCAGACAGCGAAGTCACGGCCATCCGCGCCAGCGGCATGGGCGTGGGTATGTTCATCCGCGCGGTCTCCATTTTCGCAATCGGCTCCTGGCTGCTCGGCATGGCCAACAGTGTCTATCTGGCGCCACACTCGGCCGTGGCTCTCAGCCACCTGCAGCAGCGGCTGAAAACGTCTCAGGCCTCTTTTGAGATCCAGCCACGCGTCTTCTATGAGGACTTCAGGAACTTCGTCCTTTACGTTCAGGACTCAATCCCGGCCAAGGGTCAGGCACTCTGGCGCGGCATATTTTTGGCTGACATCAGCGATCCGTCCTCGCCCAGGATCACGCTTGCCCAGCGTGGCGCGCTACTGAGCGACGCTCCTGGCAAACTGCGCTTTCATCTGGAGGATGGGACCCAGCAGGAAACCGTTCCCAAGGTCCGGGACCAGTACTCCATCACGACCTTCGCGAACACTGAAATTCCTCTCGCGGTGCCCAGTGACACCGAGCACCCGCACGACCTGCTGCCGGTCAATGAGCTCAGCCTGCATGAACTGCTCCGCAATGCCGCCCGGGAGCGCATGGCGGCGGCAGGCCTCCGCAGCCGTGACCCCGCCACCACCAATTACAACCTGGTAAAGGCCCGCTATTATGAGATCGAGTTCCATCGCCGTTTTGCCCTGCCCACGGCGTGCCTGGTACTGGCGATGGTGGGAATTCCCCTGGGACTGTCGGCGCGCAAGGGCGGCAAGAGCACCGGATTCGTGCTCACCATCCTGCTGGTGCTTGTCTACTACTTCTTTTCCCTGACCGGCGTACAGATGGCGCGTCAGGGCAGAATGTCGCCCTGGCTGGGGTCCTGGATGGGCAATATCTTCTTCTTCCTTTGCGGACTGATTCTGCTGTGGCGCGTCGACCGCATGCCTCTCGAGATCGGCAATCTGGCTGCCGGGTGGAAGTCGCTGCTGCAAAGGCTACAATCGATTGGCACGCGCCGCCGCCAGGCTGTGAGCAGCCTAGGGCTGACGGTGTCCTCGCCCAGAAGGAGGTTCAGGGCCCGCTTTCCGTTAATTCTCGACGACATGATCCTGCGCGACTTTGCCCTGTATCTGACCATGATCCTGGCCAGCTTCCTGGCAATTTCCCTTGTCTTCACTTTTTTCGAATTGCTGACCGACATCGTGCGTAACCGGGTCCCGCTGGTTACGGTTGCCGAATATCTCTGGAACCTGAGTCCCTCGATGATCTACCTGATGGCGCCGATGGCCGTGCTGCTGGCGGTGCTCATCACCTTCGGCCTCATGGAACGGTCCAGCGAATTGACCGCCATGAAGGCGACCGGCTTCAGCATCTATCGCGCCACCCTGCCGGTCGTTATCCTCAGCGGGATCTTCGCCGCCGGCCTGTTCGTCTTCGACCAGCTCTACATTCCGCGCACCAATCGTGAGCAGGAGATCCTGCGCAACGAAATCAAGGGCAAACCTCCGCAAACCTACCTGCAGGCGGACCGCAAATGGATCTTCGGCCAGAACAACGACATTTTTTACTATCGTGTCTTCGATCCTGACCTCAACCATTTCGGGGGCATTTCCATCTTCGAGTTCGATCCCAACACGTTCCAGCTGACGCGGCGCATCTACGCGGAGCACGCGCGCTGGGAGAGCGGCCTGCAGAAGTGGGTTTTCGAGCAGGGATGGGTGCGCACGCTGCGCGGCGCTTCCATCCTGGATTACCGTACCTTCGACGTCGCTACCTTCAGCGAGATTCACGAGGATCCCGGCTACTTCAAAAAAGAAGTCAAACAGTCATCGGAGATGAGCTACGACGAACTGCAGCAGTATATCGATGATCTGCAGCAGAGCGGCTTTGATACCGTGCGGCTGAAGGTACAGCTGCAGAAGAAAATCGCTTTCCCGCTGATCACCCTGGTCATGGCGGTCCTCGCAATTCCCTTCTCCGCCTCCGGCTGGCGCGGCGGAGCGTTGGTCGGGGTCGCAGTGGCGCTGGGAATTGCCGTCGTCTACTGGGTCATCTCGGGTCTGTTTGAGGCCATGGGCAATGCCAACCAGCTCCCCGCGATGCTCGCGGCATGGGCGCCGGACGTCATCTTCGGGCTGGCGGGCGGATATCTGCTGTTGCGGGTGCCGACATAGCTCCCCTGCTCTAGGCTATCGCCTTCAGACCACCAGCGCTGCTGTTCGTCGGCGACAACATCGGAAAAGACGATGCAAGCCCGTACTCGCCCGATCATCAGGCTGCCCTGGCATGAATCCGGCGCGGGAGTCTTCGCATCCGGTCAGGTTACAATCGGATGAGGCCGATGTGCCGGGCTGCCATCCGACGGCTGGCCGGCCGAGCCCCGAGAGCTGATGTTCAACAATCTCCGCCCCCTGTTTCCGTATCTCCGCAGGTACCGTGCCACGTACATCGCAGGGGCGCTGTGTGTGTTGTTCAACAACGGCATCTGGATTCTTTTCCCGCTGGTCATCAAGCGTGCCATCGACGATCTGAATCTCGGCGTCACCCGTCACAAGCTGCTGACCTATTCCCTTCTGCTGCTTGCGATTTCGGGGGCGAAGGCGATCTTCCAGTACCTGACGCGCTGGATTCTGATTGGCGTCTCGCGCGAGATCGAGTTTGACCTGCGCAACGATCTTTTCGCGCACCTGGAGCGGCTCTCGTACAGCTTCTATCAGCGCACCCGCACCGGCGACATCATGGCCCGCGCCACCAACGACCTGAACGCCGTCCGCATGCTGCTCGGTCCCGGCATTATGTACACCGCCAATACCATCGTCTTCACGGCAGGCGCCCTGGTATTCATGCTTTCGATCAGTCCGCGGCTTACCCTCTTCGCCTTCGCGCCGTTGCCTATTTTCAGTATCGTGGTGCAGTACTTCGGCCGCCGGATCCACGAACGCTTCGAACGCATTCAGGCCATGTTCTCCGACATTTCCGCCCGCACCCAGGAGAACCTCTCTGGCGCGCGGCTCATTCGCGCTTACGTCCAGGAAGAAGCCGAAATCGAAAATTTCGAACGCGACAACACCGAATACATCGCTCGCAGCTTGAGGCTGGTGCGGCTGATGGGCATGCTTTGGCCCACCCTGGAGACGCTTTTGGGCGTTGCCATCGTAATCGTGCTTTTTGTAGGTGGACGCGAAGTCCTGTTGCATCGCATCAGCGTCGGCGCCTTCGTGGCCTTTAATACCTACATGGTGCAGCTTACCTGGCCGATCATCGCCCTGGGCTGGGTCATTAACATCTTCCAGCGCGGTACCGCCTCGATGGGCCGCATTCACAGCATTCTCTCCGAGCAGCCGGAGATCACCGATGCCGGCATTCCCCAGACCGATGTGCCCACCGCCATTCATGGCGACATCGAATTTCGTAGCCTTCACTTCCGCTATGGCGACACCCTCCTGGCCGCCGAGGGCGGCAATGGCCGCTCTCACGGTGACGAGGAAGTGTTGAAGAACATCAACCTTCTCGTGTCCGCCGGCACCAGTCTGGCGATCGTGGGGCCGACAGGTTCGGGAAAGTCCTCATTGGTCTCGCTTATTCCGCGCATTTACGACACCGCTCCGGGCAGCGTGCTGATCGATGGCCGTCCCATCCGCGAGTTTCCGCTGGCGCTGCTGCGGCACAATATCGGTTTCGTTCCGCAGGAGACGTTTCTCTTTAGCGACACCATACGGGAGAACATTTCCTTCGGATCGGAGAATGCCAGCGGCGAGCAGGTCCGGCGCGCCGCCGAAGCCGCCAGCATCGCGGCCGAAATTGAAAGCTTTCCCGAGGGCTACAGGACGCTGGTCGGGGAACGTGGCCTGACGCTTTCCGGCGGCCAAAAACAGCGTACCGCCATAGCCCGGGCGCTGATCCGCAATCCTCGCATCCTGATCCTGGACGACGCTCTGGCCAGCGTTGACACGCAGACCGAAGACCACATCCTGAATCATCTGCGCGAGATCATGAAGGGACGCACCACCATCTTCATTTCGCACCGCGTCTCGACCGTGCGCAACGCCGATCGCATCGCCGTGCTGCACGATGGCGAAATTGTAGAGTACGGCACGCATGACGAGCTGATCGCGCGGGACGGCTACTACACGCACCTCTACAACAAGCAGTTGCTGGAAGAAGAGCTGGAGACGGTGTGAGGGTAGGGCTGGCCTTCAGGCCAGCGTCAGGGCCGCTCCTTTAATGTGCCGGGCCGGGGCCCAGGGCACGGCCAGCTCTAGCCGGGCCACTGATCACGAATGTACACCGACTCGCACTGCCATCTCGAAAACAGGCGTTACGAGGCGGACCGTGCCGAGGTCTTCGCCCGCGCCCGCCAGGCTGGTGTCACTACCATGCTTGCCATCGGCAACGGCGACGGCCCCGGTACGGGCACGCTGGATTGCGCCATCAAGCTGTCTCGACAATTCGAAGGCGTTTACGCGACGGTCGGTATTCATCCGCACGAAGCCGCCCTCGCCACGCAAGACGATTTCCACGAACTTGAACGCCTCGCTCGCGAGGCGAAGGTCATCGCCTGGGGAGAGATCGGCCTGGATTACTACTACGATCATTCGCCCCGCGATGTGCAGCAGCGCGTGTTCGTGCAGCAGATGGAGATGGCGCGGGCTGCCGGGCTGCCCATTATCATTCACTGCCGCCCTTCCGACAACAGCGAGAACGCGTGGGATGACGTATTGCGCCTGATTCGCGCGCACTGGGCCGGCAGCGGATTCGGCGGCGTGCTGCATTGTTTCACCGGGACGCTTCATCACGCGCGCGAGGCACTGGACCTCGGTTTCATTCTTTCCTTCGCCGGCAACATAACTTTTCCGAAGGCCCAAAGTATTCGCGATGCCGCCGGCATGGCTCCGATCGACCGCATCTTCATCGAAACGGATTCTCCCTATCTCGCCCCGATTCCGCACCGCGGCAGGCGGAACGAGCCGGCATTTGTCGTCGAGGTGGCGCGGCAGATCTGTGAAATTCGCGGTCTGCCGGCGGAAGATGTCGGGCGACTGACCACAGCGAACTTTCTCCGCTTTTTTCGGCTTCAGGACCTGCCGTGAGAGATGCCACCGCCGCGAGATCAGTGCGCGCCGGCATTCAGGGAAGCTTTCAGCCGCCTGCTGCTGATGTACTCCGTCCGCAGGTCGCCCCAGCACACCCACTGGCGTCCCATCTCCGCGAGCAGTCCGCGATTGTGGTAGGCGAGGATAACGCCGGCGTTCTCTGCCGGATGCGGCCTCAAAGTGTCATGCCAGACGACGATGATCGAGTGGTTTTCGAGGACCGGCCGCAAGTAGCGCAAGCGTGCGCCCAGTGAGGTCCGCTCAAGGTCGTCAATGCCGCTGGGCCACCGGCCCGTCACCGTGTGGTACTCATAGATACTCTGGCCGATTGCATTCAGCTGATATTGCAGCGACTCATGAGCGATCTGGGTAGTGCCCGAGAAGAACAGCATAACGATTGCCAGCACGACTCCACCTGCAATCATGGCGGCAATCGATTTCCACGAGCCTGTCATGCGAAGAACTTCCACCGTATTCTGCCCAACGTTTTCGTGCCAGCACCATCCAACGGAGGTGCTATGTTGCGCCTGCTGGTCGTTTCGGCAGCGGCATCCCCTCTTGTTACACTGAGGGCCATGGCTGAATCGTTCGACATCGTCAGCAAGGTCGATCTACAGGAGGTCTCCAACGCCATCCAGCAGGCCCTGAAGGAAGTCCATACGCGCTACGACCTGAAGGATTCAAAGTCCGGCATCCAGATGGAAGGCAAGGAAGCGCTGGTGCTATCCTCCGCCGATGAGTTCAAGCTGAAAGCGGTCAACGACGTGCTGCAAAGCAAGCTGGTGAAGCGCAGTGTGCCTCTCAAGGCCCTGAATTACGGCGCCGTCGAGCCGGCCGCCGGGTCCACCGTGCGCCAGCGCATCACCATGCAACAGGGCATTCCCATCGAGAAGGCGCGGGAGATCGTCAAGCTGATCAAGAACTCGAAGAGGAAGGTGCAGGCCGCAATCCAGGGCGATCTGGTTCGCGTCAGCGGCAAAGACCGCGATACACTGCAGGAAATCATCACGATGTTGAAGCAACAGGATTTTGGCATCGACATGCAGTTCACGAACTACCGATCCAACTGACGGGGCGAAGAGGCTTGAACTCCGTAATCCGCAATGCCAAGGAAGTCTTCGACCTGCTGCACGACGACCTCGCCGCCATCGAGCGCGAGTTCGGCCGCGACACGGTCTCCGACGTGCGGGCCATTACCGATATTGGCGAATACCTGCGTGCCGGTGGCGGCAAGCGCCTGCGGCCGGCGCTCCTGCTGCTCTCCTCGAAGGTCATGAACTACAGCGGTCACGGCGCAGTCAGGCTGGGCGCTGTAGTCGAGATAATCCACACCGCCACGCTGGTCCACGACGACATCATCGACGAAGCGGAGACCCGCCGCGGCCGCCCCGCCGCCAACACGCAGTGGGGCAATGCCAAATGCGTGCTGGCCGGTGACTGGCTCTACATGCAGGCCTTCAAGATTGCCGTGCAGGAGCGTAACTTCGCCATCCTGGACACCCTGATTGACCTTACGCAGGCCATGGTCGAAGGCGAGTTGCTGCAGATCGAGAGGCTGGGGAAGGCCATCTCCATCGACGAGTACCTGGAGCTCATCTACCGCAAGACCGCATGTCTTTTCTCGGTCTGCATGAAACTTGGCGGGATT
>Ga0335081_10005968_pt1 | contig 19301 bp, 12 predicted proteins | sample Lox_Sample_35_FD_206713 | JGI IMG/M metagenome (GOLD analysis project Ga0335081, IMG submission 206713) | Soil microbial communities from Loxahatchee National Wildlife Refuge, Florida, United States - Lox_Sample_3.5 | ecosystem: Environmental > Terrestrial > Soil > Wetlands | place: USA... | reverse complement strand
CACGATTTCCGCTCTCCTGCTCGCCGCTGCTCTGCAAGCCCAGCAAGTCGCGGCGCCTACCCCAGAGACCACGGGCTCGCCCCGCGGCGATACCATGGGCGACTACAACATGACCCAATCCTTCGAAGTGGGCTACCGCTTCAAAGCGGTGGGCGGCGACGAAGGCATGTACCGCAGCGTGGACAACATCGGCAACGGCCTCCGCCTGTTGGGAAGCAGCTTCTCCCTCGACTCCAAGGACGGCCACGGCAAGTATTTCGACGAGATCCTGCTCAATACCATCGGGCTTGGCAACGACAACTATCAATCCGCGATTCTGAGAATTCAAAAGAACAGCCTCTATCGATACGACATGACCTGGAGGCTGGACGCCTACTACAATCCCGGACTGACGATCGCCGGCGGATTGCATCTGGAGGACACCATCCGGCGCCTGCAGGACCACAACCTTCTCCTGCTGCCGCAATCCAAGATCCGCTTGAACCTGGGATACAGCCGCAACACGGAAGACGGACCGGCGCTCTCCACGGCCCAGGAGTTCGACGTCTCCGGTTCCGCCTACCCCGTGTTCACAAATGTGAAACGCCAGTGGAACGAGTACCGGCTGGGTGCGGATGCCGACCTTGCGGGTTTTAAATTCACCCTGATGCGGCGGTGGGATTTCTTCAAGGACGACACGCCTTTTACTTCGGCGGGAGTGGTGGGCGCCGGGACGGCTACCGATCAGACGGTGGTGCAGCAGTTCTCCCGCTCGCAACCGCTCCACGGCAGGAGCCCGGGGTGGTTCGGTAATGTGTTTTCGAGGCGAAAGCACTGGGGCGTGAATGCGCGCCTCACCTATGTGAGCGGCCGCAACGACTTCGCGTTGGACGAATCGGCGGCGGGCATCGGCACCTTCGGCACCGCCGCCAGCCGCCAGATTGCGGTGGGCGGCGAGGCCAGGCGCCCGAATCTGGCCAGCGACTTCAGCCTCAGTATCTTTCCAACCGACCGTCTGAGCGTTGTCAATACCAGTTCTCTCTCGAGCGACCGGATCGACGGAAACTCCAGTTACTCGGAGTTCAACCTGGCCACCAATCTGGGGACTACCATCTACTTCCAGTACCTGGGAATCCGGACTCTGACCAACTCCACCGATTTGAACTACCGCGTGAGAAAGTGGATCGGCTTTTACGGCGGATATCACTATTCCGACCGTCACATCCGCACCATCGACGGCAGTAATGTGCCGGCGTTTGCGGGATCGTTCGGAGTCTTTCAATTCGATGTGAGCAACCACATGAATTCCGGGACGGCAGGGGTCCGCATCCGGCCGGTGGAACCTTTGACGATCAACCTGGACGGAGAGATTGCACGGGCATCTCATCCACTTACCCCGGTCAGCGACAAGAACTACCACGCGATCAACGGCCGCGTGGAATACCGTTTGAAGCGCCTCCAGGTTTCTACGACCTATCGGCAGGTCTACAATCTGAATCCGGCGCTTTCGTTCGCCACCTACAGTTCGCACTCACGCCAGTACAGCGCCAATGCTTCGTTCGCTCCCGCCAACTGGTTCTCCATCGATGCCAGCTACACCAAACTGCATTTGGACACCTTCGACGGCCTGCAATTCTTCGCCGCATTGCCCGGAACGCGGAATACCCTGCTGCAGGACACTTCGATCTATATCAGCAATATTCACGCGGCGAATCTGGGAGTGCGCTGGGGCATAGGCAAAATGGCGGACGTTTACGTGGGCTATACCATCACGAAAGATACAGGCGATGGCCGCGCCACGGCGGTGCCCGCCAGTGTGACGGACCCGCTCCAGGCGCTGCTGACATCCGTGCAGACCTTTCCGCTGACGTATGAATCTCCGTTGGCGCGGCTGTCGATCAAGATCACGCCCAAACTCCGCTGGAACGCCGCCTATCAGTTCTATGGATATTCCGAGCAGTTCGGCGTTCTGGGATATTACCAGAACTTTCACGCGCACACGGGGTATACCAGCGTGCTGTGGTCGTTCTGAGGCCCCTCGAGTAAGCATTCCTATCCCCGGTTCGCCAGGATCACCACCGCGATGATGATCACCAGCAGGCCCACGATAAGAATGAAGACGATCTTGGGGCTTCCTCCCGATTTCCGTTCCGGAATCGGCCTGCTCTCCGTGCGTGACGAAACAGTCCGAGGATCGGAGAGCGGCTGATCGCTGTTCAGGCGGTGCATCAGGTCGCGGACCACCGCAGATTCAGGATGCTCCACGTTTAGTGCGCGGAGCAGCGAGAGCGCGCGGGGCTTGTCCTGCCGTTCGTACGCATCCAGGGCTTGCAGATACCTGGAGGTGAACGAGCTCTGCGCAGGCACCACGTGCAGATCGCGCAGAAACTCCTGCACCACGTCCACCGAAACCACAAAGTTCAGATTCTGGGTGCGCTCGCCATCCACGGTGAAGGTCGCCAGGCCGACCACTCTTCCGGTGTCGGTAAACGCCGGGCCGCCGCTGTTGCCGGGGCTGATCGATGCGTCGGTCTGGATGGCCTTCCACTTCTCCTCGGAGACTTCCTTAATCCCGCTGACGTGGCCAACCGTGTAGGTGGGGTCGAGGCGGCTGGCCTGCGAGAATGAGGATTCGAAGGCCAGTTCTCCCGGGAATCCCATGATGAACAGATCGGCTCCGGTCTGCACGCCACCGGCATCCAGTCCGGACGCCAAAGGGAGGGTCGGAAAATCGTCGCCATCCATCTTGCAGATGGCCACGTCCTTGCCGGGCGTCGGCTTTCCGACCTTTTCCAGCTTGCAGGCCTTGCGAAAGATCTCCACGTTGTCGCCGGACCCCGTGTAGCCGACCACCGCAAACACTTCGCTCTTCAAGTCGGCTACCCGGGCGGTTTTCGTGTGGCGCTCCACCAGCACTTTGCGGAAGCGCGCCTTGTCCTCATCGCTTAGAGTCGTCCCGGGGAGAACTGATGCCAGCCCCGTCTCCAGTTCGGTGGTATCCGCATCCACCAGGCTTTTGACGGACGCCACCAGCGCGCCCTTGATCTCCTCCTCGTCCGGCTCCACAACGTGGGCGTTGGTTACCACGTAGCCATCGGGCGTAATCACCAGGCCACTGCCCAGGCTCTTGGCCTTGGTTTTCACCGAGCGGGTCTTACCGTTGTTCACCAGATAATTCCCGGGATCCGCCAACAGCGTGGAGTAGACGGTGGAAAGTGCCTGCTCGCGAGATGCCTGCGGCGGCATGCGCCTTTGCGCATCGGCGTGAAGCCGCTTGGTATCTACATCAAAGTCCGCGACATCGACGGTGGCCTCGTAATCGGTGTTGATGTTCACGGTGCCGGGCTTGGCTCGCCACGCGACCTGGACTCCGGAGAGCCTGCTGTACCCGGTCTGTGGAGCGCGCCGGCACGCTGTTGTCAGCGCAGCCAGCAGGAGTACGGCGGTGAGAACACGACGCATGCGAGGAACCTCATTCCGGCATTAGTAAGACCTGTAGTCGTACAGCACGACCTCGGCTTTCTCAATCACTTCGTTGTTCGAATCCACCAGGCCGCGCCTTTCCACGCGGGCGATCAGTCCATGCTGATTACGCGCCATCGCAGGCTCGGTGCGGGAGCCCGCGCTATGCCGGCCGTCGGTGTATTTCTCATTCGGCTTGGGTTCGAGGAGGCGATATCCGGCGGCATCCAGCAGCGAGTCGAGCGCAGCCTCGGCGGCCGTGTTCCGCTTCCGGTGCTTTCGGAAGTCATCGTCGGCCGCCTGAAGAGCCAGCCTCGAGAGGGTCTTGGCCAGGCTCCGGTAACGCGCCCTCGCGGCCTGGGAATCCGCGTGCCCCTCCAGATGCGAGAGCACGCGTTCCAACTCCCGAATCTGGTTCTCGACTTCATCGGGGATTTTGCCGAGAGCGACAAAGCAGTCCTTCACGAACTTCACAAACCGCGCAATCTCCGACTGGATGGCCTCCACCTCGCGTGGCATGCGCGCCGCGGCAACTTCGGCGTTCGGAGCAGGCTCCGGCGGATTCGGGAAAACCAGAAGGTCGGAAACACTCTGCACCGTGCGCTCGAGGTCGTGGATGGTGTGGTGCAGCGCCGCCGAATCGTTCCCCGATGCCTTCTGCATGTTCCACGCGAAGTACGCGACTCCCGCCGCCATGAGAAGAGCCAGGAGTGACGCCGTGAGACCGACGAGGGGAAGCACGCCGGAAGGGTCCCGGTGCGCATCAATCACCGCCAAACGCACAACGTGATCCGGGCCGCCATCGCCCCGCAGTTCGAGCCATGCCTGCGTTCCTGCCGGAACTTCAACCGATGCCGAACAGGGCCGGGCGTCGCCGCCGGACACGATCGAGCATTTCCAGGTTTCGCGGCTGATGACCTCCATCTTCTTCGGCCAGGCGTCCAGATAGTCCGGCTTTGCCGCACATGCCGCTCCAGGATCGCACACGATGGTGATCGGCTGGGTGACGCCGGCGGAAGCCACGGCATCCTCGCGGCAGCCCGTAAGCCCGGCGGCTGCCAGAAGCACCAGGCCGTAGGCCGCCACTTCCCGGATCACCGAAGCCCTCCGCCCGCCCGCTGCCGGAAGGAAATGGCCTGGCCACCGGAACCCACTCCGGCAACTTCGAGCGCAAATGCCGGCGTCAGCGTGAGACGCAGGGTCCACCAGTCCGAGGATGGGTCGGCCTGCCGCTCAGGCTCCCATGTGCCGAGCTTCTGGAGATACGGATTCCGCGTTCCGTCGCGGTTCACACGGCGGTCCTCCACGCCCAGGTTTTCCCAAAGCACGATCACATCGCTGCCGTTCCACACGTTGGGCACCTCGCGGGCCAGCCCGGAGGGCGAGATAGGGCAATCCAGCGGGATCACCGGCAGAAACCGCCCCACATCGTCGTCCAGCAGGCCGATTTGCGAAGTGGTCCGCTGCGATTCTCTAGGCAGCACCAGGCGGCGCATCCGGCTGCGAGCCATGGAACGCGACAGGCAGGCGCCGCGCACCACGCATTCCTTCGGGTCTTCGGCGCGATAAATCGTGGCCGGCAGCAGGGAATGCAGGGTCTCCCGCACCACCGGAAGGAACGTGGTCTTCCCCGAAAGATGGATATACTTCAACGGCGGCATCCCGGCGATCGTCTGCCTGAGGCGCTCCGCGATCCGCGCCACCTCGGCCCGGGTATGTGTGAGGAACGCTTTCTGCAATGGGAGGCCTCCGGCTGTCTCCAGGTCCTGAGGCTCGAACGCCTTGGTGGCAGGCGGTTCGTCCGGCTTGCGGGAAATGGCGCGCAGCAGCAGCGTGTCCAGATCGCGCGAAGACGCCCGGTCTTCGCTGAGGCTGGCTTTCAGACGCTCGGCCCACTCGCGCAGCGCCGCATCGTTGCGCAGGATATCCGGCGTGGAGGCGCCCTTCACCGAGTGACCGGCCAGGTCGAACCCGGGGTACTTCGTCGCCAGAATGTGCTGGCACCGTGACTTGATCTGCTCCACCAGGAAGTCCGTGAGATTCTCGCCGCCGAAACGCTCGCCCCACGACGCCACGATCTCGGGCTGAATCTGCACCGCATTTCCGTTCCGCTGATGATTCACCCGCACCACCGTCACGTCCGTGGTGCCGCCGCCCAGGTCGAAGGCCGCTACGGTGTAGCCGGCATCTTTAGGATTCTTGGCCATTTCGTCGAAGAAGGGCACCAGCGCGGCGATCGGCTCCTGCAGAAAATGGATCCGGGCATCCTGTCCAAAGGCCTCTTCGAGCGCGAAGCGCAGATTGCGGTACTGGCGGATGGAACACACCGCCGGGTGGGTGAGGATGAACTCGTGGAAGGTCGCGCCCTTCTGCCGCTCGGCCGCCACCCGGACATGGTGCAGGTAATCGCGCGCCGCCAGCCGAGCCTCGCGGTAGACCCAGTCGGCGGACGTCAGGGGGCGGATGCGCAGCGGCCAGGTGGTCTCGCCCAATTGCTGTTTCAGACGCGTGACGGTGCTGCTGGCCACCTTCTCATCCACCGCCGCCTGGTTCTTCACGCGCACGCCGGTCTCGATATCCGGGAATTTGCCGTTCAGGTCGAGATAGCGGACGATCGTGGGATCGGTGGTGCTGCTGCCGTCCAGCGGGATGCTCTCGAATTCAGCGCCATTTTCAAGCACCGCGCAACACGTGTTGCTGGTCCCGAAATCGATGGCGATAATGCCGTCGAAATCGCGGAGCTCCCGCACCTCGATCGACACCTTGTACGACTGGCGCAGAAGCTCGGGACAATTGGTTCGGACCTCCAGCGTCAGCGGGTGGAGGCCGGGCTTGAGAGATTCCAGGTTCAGCTCGAATTCCACCTCGCAGGCATCGCCTCCGGCGACGGTCTGGGGCAGCGGCGAGATTTGCAGCGCCTCCAGCGCCGGCGCCGTCTTGAGCGCTGCCAGCGTGACGCCTTCCAGGCGGATCGGGGCGTTCATCCGGCCGCCCTGCGGATCGTCCTCGGACCGGTTGCAAAATGCGAACTTGAGCTTCTGTTTGTCGGTCCGCATCAGGATCGGAGGAGGCAGGTTCTCTCCGGTCCATCGAAGTTCGGGATGATTGCGGACCAGGAAATTCAGCGGCAGCAGCGTGGTTTTTGGTCCGTGGGCATCGTCGTAATCGACGGCCAGCTCACCGCTCTTGCGGTCCAGCGTGGAGATCCGCTCCGGATCCACGTCGAGCGACACCGGGACCAGCGATTCCGGAGATGCGATCACCGGCTGTACGGGACGATCGACGAGCGTCATCCAATGAAAACCGGAATTCCGAACCCCGAGGATTCGCAGACTGCCGGAGTACGGACGAAATCTCAACTCGATGCGTTGGCGGGCCGCGCGCCTTGGATCGGTCCAGATCACCAATTCGTCAGGCTCGGTGGTGAGCCCGGGCTTTTCGGGAATGGCCATCAACAGCGAAGAAGCGCTGCCGGCCGGGGTGTCCACCTGCATGAGGAAGGAAGACGGCGCCGCCATCTGGAATGTGGCCGCACGCCCGTAAAACAGCGACGTGGAGTGAGGCGGCACCGCGGCGGGCGTCTGGCCGAGAAGTGTGACCCAATCGGGCCGGCGGATTTGCTGGATGGGAAGCGTGCCGCAAGTGGGGTTGAAGAGCCGGAATCCCACGTTGGGCGCGATCTGGCCGACATGCAGGACCGAGGGGATCACTTCCAGCCGCAATTGTGCCACGGGCCTCCCGCAGTTGCCGCAGTAGGCGTCGTCGGAGGCACATTCCCAGGCGGAGCAGGAAGGGCAGAGCTGCTCAGGCATCGGCCTGCACCTCGCCCGGCGCGGCCAGGATCCAACTGTCGCCCTGGGATTGCAGCAGCGCGGCGCGCGTGACGCGCAGGTTCGCGCCTACTGCCGTTTCGGGGTACTGGAAGACGCCCTTGAACGATTCGCGCTCGCTCGCGAGGTCCTGGGTGAACCACGGCAGGGCGTAACACTTCCCGCCGCGCGCCACCATCAGGTACCAGCCGAAATCCTCCTTTTCGAAACGAAGCGTGATGTTCTTGTGAAACTGCCATTCCTCGTGATTCGTGCAGGAAATCCGCACGTATGGATAGCGGCTGTCGAACTGGTCGCGGGCGGCTCGGTCCGGAGAGGTGCGGGCCACGTGGTAAGCTTCCACGAGTTCGTCCTTGGGCAGGACGGGCCGTGGAGCAGCGGCAGACGGAGATGCATTTGGCTTAGGAGCGCCCGAGCGGACGATGACCCGGGCTTGCGATCCAAGCGTCCGCGGCGGCTTGGCTTCGGGAGGCTCCCGCATGGGAGGAAGCTGCGCCTCCTTCATGGGCGGAGGCTGCTCCCTCACTCGGGCATCCTGCGGAGCGGGGGCCGGCGGCCGGCTGGCGCGGGCCGCCAGTTCCTCGTAACGGGACCGCGCGCGGGATGCCTGATTTTTGATCGCGTACACCTGGTCCGCGAGTGAGTCGAGTTGGGGTCCTGGGGCCAGGCTGGTTTTCAATCGCCACGCCGTGAATGCCAGTGCCAGTATCGAGAAGCTCGAAATCGCGATCAGGCCGTACCACAGAGGCTGGAGCGGATCGCTGAAATGCGGCGGCACAATCGGGATCGACTGAGCCTGCGCCCGTGCCGGCGCCGGGTTGTCGGGCTGGGTTTGATCGGGGACCGTGCTCTGGTCCGGGTGCGTAACACCGGCCGGCGTTTTCGGTGACGGGAGCGGCTGACTGGTCTTGGTGCCCTCTTTCTTGACGGTCGGCTGCGGCTGCTTGGGAGGCGGGGGAGTATCTTGGGCAGCCATGGAAAAACAGAAGAATATTGCGAGTACGATGTGGCGCAGGCAGCCTTGCCTGCCGCGCCGGCACTCCTGCCGATGAGTCGGGACGCGGCAGGCAGGAGTGCCTGCGCCACATGGCGTGCTAGGCACGGCGGGCCCACTCCTCGATGCGCATCGCCAGGTAGGCCTTCAGCGCGATGATGAAGATCGGCTCGTTGCGCAGCAGGTTCTCGTCTTTCTTCTTTTTCTTGTCCTTCTGCTGCGCGCCGGCAACTTCCCCGGCGAGCATGGTGAGCCGCAGATCCACCTGTCCGCCGAGGCGGTCGAGAAGATCCTCGTCGGGTGATTCTTCCAGCGCTTCCAGGAACCGGGTGAAGAACGGGAACTTCCGGTCCACCATCACGGTCCGCTTCCGAATCTCATCGGCGGGCGGAGAAGAGTCCCATGTCTGCTCAGCATCGCCAATCAGATACGCCTCCCCCGCCAGGGGCTTGGCGAAATCTTCGCTCACCTTCAGTGGAAGATCCTGGCACACCAGGCCATACGCCACCTCCGACTTGGGCTTCTCGCTCAGCCGGATCTCGATTTTGGTATTCTTCAGGTCGGCCGCCGTCAGGAAGGCCCTGGCAAAACGCGTGTGAATCTCGCTCCGCTCGGAAAGCCGTCCGAGCGCGCACCAGCGGAAGATCTTCGAGCCGTTGCCGCCCGCGAAGATCGCCACCCGCCTGCCGGCTTTGAACGCCCCGGCGGTCTGCACGCGGCGCACCAGCAGCCCGGCGTAGAATCCGATCCCGCAGAGCCCCGTTTCGAGGATCGAGAGCAATCCCTGCACCGGCCCTTCCGACTCTTTGATCGACAGCCCGTCGATCAGCTCCTTCCCGTGCTTCGAGATGATGGCTTCCAGGTGAGCATCGAACGCCGCGTCTTTCTCTCCGGTCCTCACCAGTTCGTCGATGGTGTGCGATACGCGCGGGTCGATCTCCGACAGGATGGCGGGATTCTTGCGCAGCGGAGTGAGGAAGATGTCCCGGCCGGCGAATACCACCGAACTGTGCGACACCAGCTCCATGCGATTCCACACCGCCATGTCGGTGGTGCCGCCGCCGATATCGACCGTCACGGCGCCGCCGGTGATGTCCATGCGGTTGCCTTCGCCTGCGTAGTCGCAGAAAAACTTGGTGGCGGTGATCGCTTCGCGGTTGTCCGCCGGCCTCTCCTCGCCGGTCGCCGGGTCCAGATAGGTGGGATTCACGCGGAACTCGATGCCCGTCTCGTCTTCCAGGTCCGCCACCACGCGGTCCCAGGTGGCCTCCAGGTTGGCGATGTCGCCATCGGAAAACGCAGTGGGGTAGGAGTAGCGGAGATCGGCGGCAGTGCAACCTTCCACCGCGATTTCCGCGGCCGCCTGCAGGCAGATCTGGCGCAGGAAGTCGCGCGCGGCAATCTTTTCGCGGGCGTCGCCCCACTTCAGATTCGACTTCACGCGCTTGCGGTCGCCCGAGATGAACGTCCGCGGATCCTCGGTGTAGAGTACATGGCCGTCGCGCAGCACCATGCGCGCGTTGGGCCCGTCCTTGGGATCACCGAAATCCTGAAACACGCTGAGGATCTCGTCCGCCGACCAGTCACGCGCGGGAATGAACAGTTCGCGGGTGAACGAGCGGAACCTCGCAGGATCGTAGCCGGTAATCTGGCGCAGGCGATTCTTGAAAACCACAGGCTTGGGGTCGCCGCGGAACCGCTGGTAGATGCCGGAGCCGGTAGACCCGAAGTCGACACCCAGCGTCACGCGCCCCATCGCGGGCGGCGACTGCACCTCCGGGCGGTTCAACAGCAACAGTCCCTTGGCCGTCTCCTCGCGATGATTATCGAGATCGACGTAGGGCGTGGAGCAGATCAACGCCTCGGGATAGTTCTTCGTGAAGCTGACTTCAAAATGGCGCTGATCGAGATTCTGGAACCGATCCGAAGTGGGCTCCCGCTCATCGTCGGACCAGGGCTTGACTTTCAACTCGTCCCGCGTCTTCGAAGTCCACATTTCGAACGTGTAGTAGGCCTGCCATTTCACCGTGGAGATGCGGAAATCGGGCCAGATGGCCACCAGCGGCAGTTCCTCCACCAGCACCATCTCCGAATCGCTGTAGGTCTTCTGAATGCGGCACGCTTTCTCTTTGCCGCTCGAAGTCTTCAGCCGTAGCCGCAGAGCGCATGTCGCGCCTCCGTTGGGAAGCCAACTGATGGAGAAGCTCTCCTGGAGTTCCTTGGGCGTGAAAAGCTTCAGCGCATCTTCGGAGAGCGGCAGAATGGTGGAGCGCTTCTTCGGGTCGCCCGAGACGCCCATGGGCAGGCAACCCGGGAAGGCCGCGCCGCCGTCGCGCAGGTAGATCAGGCGGTCCTGAAAGAAGAATCCCGAGGTGCACCAGTTCTGCCCGCCGGGGAGTTGGCCTTGAAGGGCGCCGCTGCCGGTGAAGCGGTCTGCCGTAGCCAGGTGGACATCGCCGAAAACCACGATGTCCTTGGCGTTCTGCTGCCACTGCTGGGTTAGGCTCGGCTCGATCAGATAATACGCCGGCGCGTTGGGCTTGCTGGTGACGATCTGGACGTCGCTCACCGCGGAGGTCTCGCCCTTCAACGGGCGGTCCAGCACGCGGTAGATGCCGTCGTGAAGCCCCAGGTACACATTGCTGGACAGGACATCCTCCGCGTTGACCGGAGCTTTAGCGGTAGGGTCGAGTTGCCGGGCAAAATCGTTCACCAGGTCCACCATGTGGCTCTTGCGCACCGTGTTGGTGATCTGCCGCGTCATCTCGCGCGAGACGCCCAGGATCCACTCGGCCAGCGCCCTGCGCTCTCGCGCCGAAAGATGCTCGGCGGGATCCGTCAGGTGTTCGCCGTCGAACCACGGCACCTCGTCCGATGAGATCAGGCCCGTGTAATCGGCGCCGGTCGCCACCAGCGTCATCGGCGAGGTGAAGCCGAAGGCCCGCGGGACGTTGTGCGTCCAGGGCGCCAGTTGCCAGCGCAGAATGTGGAATTGCTGCCAGTTAGACTCGGGCGAAAGCATGTTCTCGTCCTGCGGAAGCAACTCCGCGAGCACTGCCGCAAACGATCCTGGCCGGCTCGTGTCAAGCGCCACCGGATGAACCGTGAGGCTTTCGAAGTTGCGCCGCTCGCGCAGGCCGATCATCGCCAGCAGTCCGGTCCACTCTCCCAGAATCATCGAGTGCAGCTTGTGATTCTCGTCATACAAAGCGCGGTCGAACAACAGCGCGCGCGCCCACGCGTCGGGAATGGAGTAGATGCGCTGCGGATCCGACGGAATCTCGATGGCTTCGGCCAGGTGATTCAACTGCGTCGGACGCTCTTCCCACGCGCCCGCCGCCTGCGGGTCGGGGAAGCGGTTGCCGGTTCCGGACTTTCGTTTGGGAAGGTAGGCGTGAGGCATGTGAGATCATTCACTCCACATCACAGGAATCGAACAGGGCGCGCACCAGGCGGCCCGGTCCCACCGCGTCGCTATCTTTCACGTTGGAATTGGACGCGCGGCCCAACACCGTACGGTCGTCGATTTTAGTCTTCGGTCGATTCAGCAACAGCCGTGCCAGGTCCGTCTGCTGGAACTCGCGCGGGAGTTTCAGCCGCCAATTTTGGCCCTGCGAAACTGCGAACACGTTGGGATTGATCAGTCCCGGCACGAAGTTTGCCCGGCGGGGCGTGGAGAGGTGAAGGAGCCACTCCAGCACCTTGACGGTATAGGCGTCCACCGCCGCGAGCGCGGTCCGCGCATCGTCCGGCTTCACGTCCTTGCGCTCGATGTGGTCCTTCCAGTAGGGCGTCTTGCTGCCGCCCGCGCGAAGCGCCTCCAGAATCTGCGGGTGGAAGATGTAATGGTAGGCCACCGCGAACACCGCCATCTTCTGCAGCTTGTTTTGCAGCTTGTGGACCTGCGCGCCGCCCATATAGGGATCGCAGGGCAGGTCGTCCCACACCAGCTTGCCTTCCTCCTGGCGGGCTGCCACCGCCAGGCTGTAATCCTGGCAGCGCGACCCGGCGTCGAAGAAGCGGAGCGCGCCCATGCCCGCTACCAGTTCGATGAAATGCGGCTCGTTGCGCTGCTCCTTGGCGCCCACCGCGGAGACGGCCATCTCGGCGGGGATCTCCTCGCCCAGCGCGTAGATGGTGTGGCAGATCGAGAGAAAATTCCGCTCGTTGTAATATTTCAGAGCTTCCGCGGCGGCTAATGGGAACGAGCCGGGGTCGGCCTGAATGGCTTCCCCTTCCACCTTCCGGAACTGGAAGAACGGCAGGAACAGGATGAGTCCGTAGCGGGCGTTGGCCACGTCGGCCTCCAGGTTGTTGGAGAGCAGCCGCACCAGCGTGGGTACGCCTGAAGCTCCGGATCCGCCGAACACCGAGCCCGCAAACAGAACATGCGGCGGCGCCGAGGTGGCGCTGTGCTGGATGGCCGTCCGGAAGTCTTTCCACATGCCGCGATCGAAATTCACCGAGTTGGCGAATACCGTGGCGCCGATGGCCGGCCGTCCGCGGAAGCCCTGTTTCACGGACATTTCCAGTTCGCCTCGCTCGAAGAAGAGGTCCATCAGCTCAGCTTCCTCTGAAGCGTTGTTGGCGAGTTGGTTGTAGTTGAAGATCTCCTTCAAGGTGTCGGTCTGGTGATGGACGATGGGCGTCCAGGGACCCGCCAGAGAGATCTGCGCGCGGAACAGGTCCGTGTTGCCCACCCGAATGACCTTGCACGCCTGGTAGGCCTTCTCGATGTTCTGGCACTCCTCTACGTTGCCGTTGTTCTCATCGGGATCCACCAGCAGTGCGGAGAGTGTGGTGGCCTTCTCCGGGAGCATGCCGGCCGCCCCCAGATGAATGAGCGACTGCATCAGTTTGGCGCCGCTACCGCCCACCGCGACCACGAAATTACTCATCGATCATTCTCCAAAAGTCAACCTGGCGCAGACACTCTTGGTCTGCCGTCTCGCCGCTCGTGTCGAGACTTTTTGGCCGGCACCAGTCCTTCCGCGCCGTTCGCGCCACATCGTCCTCATTACCAGCCTCGCCGGATCAAACCTGAACCCGGAACAATGTACTTGGTATTCACGGGCGAAAACAGCACCGTCGCCAGGTAGTAAAACGCCGGTCCCCAGATCACGTAACACACCGCCACCACCCAGGCGTTCTCCGTCGCCTCAGGACCCAGGAAAACCGCCGCCACGGCGCCCAGGATGACCGCCAGAAACAACGCGAACCAAATGGCCAGCCACGCCCCCGACGAGAGTTGGTTGGCGCGCGGGCCCCATTCTCCCAGCACGTACCAGGCGAAGGCACAGAAGATCGAGATCCCGCCGGCCACCTCCGACCACATCAGGAAACGGTCGAGAAAATCCTCCACGTTTCCCACCTGCACACCCAGTTGCGATGGCCAATTCATGGTCACCGCGCCGTAGATCAGCCCGGCGCAGATCAGGTACACGAACACCATCAACAGGAAATCAATTGGCACTCGGCTCTTCATCGCGACTCGCCTGGTCCTCTCTCAGTTCGTTTGCAAGTACAGGTAATAGCGCGCCACCGGCGTTTCATGCTGTCTCATCTTCAATCGCAACACGTTCAGAAAATGCCGCAGGCTGAGCGTCCGGCCGGGCCGCTGCCCGCCGGCATCCTCCGGAAACCGCCCGTTCACCATGTCCTGGGGGTTCTCGAGGTTCCAGGCATCCAGGTCGATCAGAGGCTGCTCCCAATCCTGCACCAGGTCGATCCGAAAACGGTACATGGTCCCCGCGTCCAACAGAGAGCGGTGAACCGTAATCTGCCGCGGATCCACGTCCGTCGCCACGGTCAACTGGTCCTGGGCCTTCGAATCGGGCATCTCCTCGCTTTTGCGATAGGCCACCGCCGTTACTTTGGGGTGCATGCTCAGCTTGATGTACGGCCCCAGCGTAACGCGCGGCTCGCCCGCCGGCTCTTCCATGTTCAACGTAAGGTCGTGACGCACGTTGGTGATCACCGGGAACTTGTCGCGCGATCCCGGCACCAGCTTGTCATAAAGAGAGATCGCCGATTTCTTATCGGCCGAATCGACCTTGAGATAATGAACCAGGCGCGACGCCGGCGCGCGCGCGAACACGATCTCGAAGTGGTCCTTGTCCGCAATCTTGAGATCCTCTACCAGGTGCTTGATGGCGAAACGCACGTCGGGAGCGCGCCCCGAAACCAGAAAGTAAAATGGCATGGAGTCGGCCGAATCCGGGTCGGCCTTAGGCAAGTCGGCTTTCCCGTGAAACGCGCTGCGCACGCCCAACACCCCCACCGCCATCGGCTCCTGGTTCAAATAGGCTTCGTCAAGCCGCTGCGCCAGGTCTCCCGCGCGATTTTCGTTCTGCCACAGGTCCGTCAGAATGATCTTCACCTGGTGGCGGTCATTTCCCTTCGGCTCCTGCGCACCGTGCTCGTTGTGCTCGATCGCCTTCTCGATGTGAGTGCTCCTGTCGGTGAATGCCGCCGGCGTCAGGAACCGGTGAAGCGCCTCTTCATCCAGCGGCCGGGGCTCTCCTTCGCCAAATCTCCAGAAAGTGACGTTCGCGTCCCACGACTCGCTCAGGACATTTCCCGCCTGGTTCAGGACCTTCTCGAAGTAGTTATGGAGTCCGGGCTTCGCAGCGGTCAGAAAGTCCTTCATGGATCCCGAGGAGTCCAGATAAAAGTGCAGGTCGATCTTCCTGGACACGGCTGGTGGACCGGCCTCCGCGTCTTCCGGCAGGGCCACGCCGCCTGCGCCAGTGGAACTCGAGACCTCGGAGCTGTGAGAGGGCCGGCACGAAGTTGCCAGCGATACCGCGATCACCGCCAGAACCGCGGCCACCGGCGTCGACACCTCCGGAAGTCCTCGAAGTCCGCCGTTTCCGTAGGTACGCCGCACGAAGTTCTCCCTTATTTCCGTAGCCGCCAGTGCGCGATTCGCATTCCCCGATCGCATTTTGGCTTCAAGGGAACGATATAGCTTACTACAAGACCAGGTCCCGAAAAACCGAAACCGCAGCAGGTATTGGCGTTTGAATCGCGGTCCTCGAATTCCAAACCGAGCGGGACGCCGGCAAACACCGTCAGCTCGTGACGCTCCGCCGAATCGACGCGATTCCAGTACGCCACGCTGCTGCCGGAGCATGCGACCGGCATGCCCGGCTCAAGGTTACCATAGTGGCGCGGCGCCTGGTCTACGCCCAGAAACTCCACCGTATCCAGCAGGTTCACGCACAGACCCGAAGGGTCGGCCCGCGAAATACAAGCCTGCTTCGGCAATGGCATAAACTCGTCGTAGTGCCTGTCGAAGAAGACCCGCAGCCAGCCGGTTTGTCCGTCGCGCGTTCCGGCGATGCGCGCCTCCAGGCCGCGGTCCCCGGTTCCGGCCCATAGCGGAGTCACTCCCAGCAGCACCGCCAGATCGCCGGACGAACGTGAGAACATCGGGGCGAAGTTCTTGAACTCGAAGCAGTCGCCGGCCTGTTCGGTGTTGCGGTAGACCCACACTTCATCTTCGCTGCAGACCGTTGCCAGCCCATCTTCCATCACCGGCCCGAGGAACGATGTGCCCGAAATCCGGATGGGCTGTTCGCCGGCGCGGTCTTCATTGAAGTAGCGGATCGCCATGACGGCTTCGCGGGTGCCCGGAGACCGCAAGAGAAACGCATAGGCATCGTTGGCCGCCGCCAATCCACGAAAAAGGATGGACTCCGCCGCGGTTCGATTGGCCACGATCTCCTGTCCGCGGGGGGGCCGGTAAAGCACACTGGCCTGGTGCTCCGCCAGAGGAAGCGACCAGACAGCCTCCGGGTCAATTGCCAGAAGCATAGGCCGGTGCTCGCCGGTGCCGCGAAACGACGCGTCCACGATCGCATAGCGGTTCGAGCCGGCGCTTTGCGAGCCCATCGAAGCCCACTCGCGTGGATGCGCGTCCGGGGCCAGGGAAAGCCGCATCACCTGGCCATCGGCCGCTAGGCACCACAGGAAGCCCCGATGGGCCAGCGGCGGACCATGGAAGATGCCCGGCACGAAAAGGAATTCCACCCGAGGGGCGGAGGCCAACGTGCGGCAGTCCGGTTCCCCGATCGGCGGGAGCGCCGCACGGCAGCCGCGGCAATACCGCGCGCGCCCTGGGCAGACCACTCCGCACGAACCGCACACCACCACGGGGTCGCGATACTCGCACGCGCAGAATCCACTCGAGTCCGGCCGAAGGGAGCGCCCGCAACCCGGGTAGGGACACTGAACACCCGTCTCGTGAGATTCGGTAGGCGCCAATGTCATGAGGGGGTGATCTTTTCCCGGAGTCACTCGGGTCGCCGCTCCTGCAGTGGTCCGCCGGGATTCTTCAGCCGTCAGGCCAGAATTCCAGGATACACCCGCTGAGCGGCGCGCAGCTACGGCGCACATGGCGCATTATGGCGCATTCTCCCAAGCGCGCCAGAAGGCCGGTGCTAAACTGTGGACCAAATGCAGCGCATTTACCGATTCGAAGTGATCGAGGAGCGCTACCATGATGCTGCGAATCGAATCCTGGGAGCTCGCGATTCGGTGACTGGCTCCTCCTTCACGCTATGCGAATGGACACCTGTGGACGCCGAGAAGCTGGGCGAAGCGGCTGCCAGCCTGGACGTGGAATTCTTCTCCGCCCAATCCAGCTACTACCTCGCCTGGCCGGACGATTCGAGCGCCGCGGCAGCGCTCGAGAGGCTGCGGGCGCAAGGATGGTTTTCAGGGCTTTGGCCGGGCCTGACTACCACTCCGCCTCCGCCTAAGCCACAGCCGGATCGTCCGCAATCGCCGCCGCCCCAGACCCAGCGTCCCCTGGCGGCATGGCTATTCGTCTTCGCGCTCGCGCTCCTGGTCTCCAACATCGGCTGGTTCTCCGCGTACGACCAGATGCGGGGGCGTTACCGCGACGCGCAGGCCAACGCATCGGCGGTGGAGAGCAACCTGTCGGCACTCCAGAAGAAATGGGACGATCGCAAGGCGATCGACCTCTCGCTCGCACCGTTGACCTTGCAAACCGTCGAGTTGTGGAACTCGTCGGACGGCAAACGCATCTCGCCGGGGTCTCTGGGTGAGGTATTCAAGGAGGCCACGGGCGAGTTTTCGTTCGATCAATTGCGGTATCTCGACTATAAGGCTTGAGAGTACCCGATTCGTGAGGGCATCCTCTCATGCCGCCAAACTGGTTCCTTCAGTTCTGGAGAGGTCAAGGCGATCACGCAAGAATTTCACAAGGATTACGGTTTTGGCGGCACTTGCGAGAAATTCCGGAAAGGTATGGCGGAGGGCAATGGCGACGACTTGTTCAGAGGGTGCCAGTCCTTGCCGAACCGTACGAATCCAGGAGCCGAATGATTGCCAAACAAGAGTCGGTTTGATCGCCGAGAGAATCTGAAGCAGGCCCTGGGCGATGAGGCCGAGTTGGATGTGGCGATGATAGGCCGCAATCTTTCGGTGGACGGCATTGCGGTAGTGCTTGGGCTTGCGGTGCAAGTACTGATTGCCGCTCACGCGCCGTAACGGTGTCATCGTCGCCATCCAGAAGTGGTAAGCATACGCGCCGATGACGCGAATGGCCTGTTTGAAAGACACTTCGATTTTGAATCGCAGGCCATAGAGGCGGATGATTTCCAGCGGGGGCAAGGTGAGGTCGGTGCACATCAGCAAGATGGCGCCGCGCTGAGGATGGAGTACCACGACGAAGCGGACGAGGATGCCGACCGGGCGCCACAATAGGTCGGCGGCGCGAAACTTCAGGATCACCTGCTTCTCTCCATAGACAGGGCTGGGGGACTCCTGGAGTTGGGTGGTCTGCTGGAGCAGGGTGGCGACCTTGATCTTCTCGCCGTACTTTGCCGGCCTACCGCGGCCCCGCGGCCGGTGCGAGGGCGGAGGGACGGCCGGGAAGAAGGCTACGCTGTTGCTCTTGACCCGAGTGACCAAATGGTTGCCGTGGGCCAGCAGTCCGCGCACGATGTTGCCGGCGGCATAGTAGGCATCGGCGACCAAGTAACAGGGCTCCTTGATACCCAGCGAGTCGAGCAGCAGGATCATCTTGTGGAGGAGGGTTCGGTGGTCGCGGTTGGAAAAGACCGTGCCTTCATGGATGCGACAAGCTAATGGCAAGGCGAATACACTGGCCAAGGCTTGAGCGAGCACGGCGACCGCCTGGCAGGAGTGGCCGAAGATAAACTCCGGCTTGTTATTGGATTCTGATTCTTGATGGAGCTTTTTGACTCCGGGCATCTTGCGTCCGGCCTTGGCGACCTTGAGGCCATCTCCGACGAGGACAGGCCTGCCGTTGACGCGAAGGATGCCGGGGTGGACGCGGAAGACCAAAGCGCACCAGGCCAGGGTGAGTTTGTTCAGATCCAGGGCGGGGCTGTGGAAAAAGTCGAGGAGCCGGTCGTAGCAGGCGGGTTGCAACCCCAGGGCGCGCACGATACTGGTGACGCCCAGCAGTTCCTTCCTGATAGTGATTCCGGCAAGACAGAGCGCCATCCACAGAAAGGTTCGGGTGCGGGCGCAAGCGGAGCGCAAATCATAAACCAGCAGCCACCAATCGTTCCAGAGCATGCACGGCCTCCTGAGCCGGTAGGCTTGGATGCTTCAGGAGATCGGGATCGATGAAGAGTTGACATAGTATAGCATATACATGCTATACTTGAATTCGGAAAAGAGATTCATATGAGCCAGAAACGGATTCAACAGATAGAGGTCCGGTTGCAACAGATCAAGCGAGCGCTACTGGAGATCGGCCCCATGCGTCCAGGGTCGCTCACCCGCCAGTACAAGGACCCACAACATCACGTGGGGGCGTACTGGCAGATCAGCTACACCCGTCGCATGAAGAGTCGTACGGAATACGTGCGCAAGGAATGGGTGAAGGAGGTGCGCCGCCAGATCGCCACTCACAAGCGGTTCAAACGCCTGATTGACCAGTGGCTCGATCTGAGTATCGAGCACTCCCAGCTAACCATGCAGACCACCGAACCCAAGTCGAGTTGAGGGCCCAGAATTCGGTACTCTCAAGTGTA
>Ga0335081_10005967_pt1 | contig 19302 bp, 15 predicted proteins | sample Lox_Sample_35_FD_206713 | JGI IMG/M metagenome (GOLD analysis project Ga0335081, IMG submission 206713) | Soil microbial communities from Loxahatchee National Wildlife Refuge, Florida, United States - Lox_Sample_3.5 | ecosystem: Environmental > Terrestrial > Soil > Wetlands | place: USA... | reverse complement strand
CGAAGTTAACGTAATCTTATAGTACCAAACTTCCTGAATGCATAGACATTCATCCTTTTCTGGCGTATGAAACAATGAGGATGGGTTATACTCCGGGTAATGGAATTCAATAACAATCCGTCTCAAAAATTTGAATGATAAAAGTTTCGCCCCGCGCTTCTTGGATCATTGGCTTACTAATGCTGGGTCTCGGTTTGATCGTGATCGGCTTTGCCGTCTACACGTTGCTTTTGACGGCCAAGAGCAGCCTCGATGCTGAATCGCCGACGGATTTTTCGGCAGTTCCAGCCAGGATCCAGGCCGAAGCGCCGGCTTTGACCCTCGACAATATTCAAGGAGTCCAGCAATCGCTATCCGAGTATTACGGACAGGTGGTGCTGGTCAACTTGTGGGCCACGTGGTGCCCGCCCTGCCAGGCCGAGATGCCCGAACTTCAAAACTTCTACGAGCATCATCGCGCCGAAGGGTTTATCGTTGTTGCTGTGGAAGACGGCGACCCGCCGTCCGAGGTCGTGGCTTTTGTAAAGAAATATAGCTTGAGTTTCTCAGTATGGCTCGACCCGACCTATCAGGCAACCGACCATGCTTTCAAAACTACGAACCTCCCCAGCTCTTATGTGATTGATCGCGACGGCGTCATGCGACTGGAATGGATGGGTGCGATCAGCCAACAGAACCTCGAGAAATACGTTACACCGCTTATCAAGGAGTGATGAATGAAAGCAAAAGTAACCTGGCAGAAAGAATTGCAATTTGTAGGAGTAGCCGACAGCGGATTCCCGGTCAGGTTGGACAGCCATTCGAGCGTGGAGACCGGAACAAGCCCCATGGAAATGGTCGCAATTGCCCTGGCGGGCTGCACTGCGATGGATGTGATTTCTATTTTGGAGAAAAAGAAAGTGGACGTCGCCGGTTTTGAAGTGAAAGTCAATGCGGATCGTGCCGTCGATCATCCTAAACGTTTTGTAAGAGCTGTTCTTGAGTATGTCGTCCACGGCCATAACGTGGAGGAGGATTCTGTCCGCCGGGCGATCGAACTTTCGACTACCAAATATTGTTCAGTTCATGCCATGCTCAAAGATTCGTTTCCGATCGCCATCGCCTATTCAATTTACGAGGGAGATCAATTGGTCAAGAAAGGCGCGTTCCAGCACTAAAAAAGAACCTTTCGGCCCTGATCAGAATTGCTTATGGCGCACAAGTTAGTGCGCCATAATTTTATGGGCCCGCTCCAGACTTGATTTGACTGTTGAAATCCGAACATTGGCAGGCGGTCACTGTGTCACCATTTCGGGTCAATGTGCCTTGGTACGCCACGGCGCCCGCGTGCGAAATCCAGCCCTCGAAGTTAAATGCGAGCGGTCCGTCGGCGAGAATCCATTCGCCGTCATATTTCCGAGCGATGTGAACGTGCGTGCCGGTTACTTCGCCGCCTTGACAGGATGGATAGCCGATAAGGTCGCCGGCATGCAGTTGTTTTCCGATTGGTGCTCGCGTTGCACCCGCCAGGTGCAAATAAAAGACGACCCAGCCGGTGCGTTCATCGCCGTCGCCGTCCAAATCCAGGGCCAGGCCATTGATGTCAGAGCGGACTACCAGCCCATCGGCCGCCGCGATGGCGTAGTTCTGAGGGTCCGGCATAAAGCAACCGTGGAATTCAGACGGAGGCGCAAAGTCCACTGCGGCAAACGGCTCGCCCGCTCCCCAGCCGGTGTGAGGGCCGCCGGTATAAGTCCAGGTCTGGTTGCGGGCAAATGGCAGAAGCAAAGCGGGTTGTTGAAGGCTTCCTGGGATCAGAACGAGACTGTTTGACCATGGATCTCCAAAAAGATCCTTGAAGGTTTTCGCCAGACCAGTCGGACCAACGGCACGATCATAATCGGCTCCCGACAGGAGTTGTGCGAAATAATATTGGATTCCAACGGAGCCCGCGTTCAGCCACGGATCGGGGCGGACGATGGTCTTGTCCGGCCGTCCGAACTCGATCAGGTTTCCTGCACGCCATCCGTAATATCCGTTATTAAGTGTCTGGGCTGCGATGATCAGCTGGTAATAGACTGTCTCTGAATAAAGCACATTGAATCCAAGAATATAAGGCTTGTGAGGAGGTTGTGGCCGGCTTAACGCCCCGGCTTGAAATTCCAGAAGTGCCAGCAAGAGTCGCGGGCTGACACTATAGTTGGTCGCCACAAAGTCCACAATTTCGGCGCCCGTACGATATTCGCCTCCCGCATATCCAACGTAGTCCTTGAGCCAGCCCGGATGTGATGCGACAAAAGCAGACGTGTTGAAGCCGATCAACGTCGGTCCATTGACGAAGGCATTATCGGGAATGGTCTTATAGGAGGTTCCCCATAATTCACGGTAATAAATTGGAATCTTCATTGGCAGACCGGGCGGCATGGTGGTCGCATCCGGAGGGATGATCGGGTTGGCTGCCATGATTTCATCTATCGTTGTGTTGAAGTGCGAAGCCAACGCAGGGATGGTATCTCCGGTTTGAGCGACGTAATCCACCAGTTCTCCGGGTTTATAAAATGGACGCGTTGGGATGGCCGTTGGACCGGTCTCCGCGGGAGACGTGCCGTTCGCCGGGAGTTGCGGAGTGGGAAGGATCGGATTGGATGAACTGCATGCCGTTAGTGCTAGAAAGACCCCCAAGGCAAGAAGGTGTGTACAGAATTTAATCATTCGGGTTGCGGAAGATGATGGATTGAGATTCTCCAAACGCGTTTGCGGTGATGGTTTGCCCGCCTTGCGTCATGGTTCCGGGGCAGAAGCCATCACTGCAAGGCTGGCTTCCCGCATGGACCGTCCACCCGCTCAGAACAAGTGGAATCGGGCCGCCTGCTGGAATCCACTCACCGTTGTATTTACGCGCGAAATGCAAGTGCGTGCCGGTTTCGTAGCCGCCCACACAGGCTGGATGCCCGATGTGGTCGTTGCGATTGACCCATGTTCCAACGGGGACGCTCTCCGCGGGGGCGATATGCAGATACATCAAATCCCAGCCGGTCTGTTCATACCCGTCGCCATCCAAATCCTCTACCACGACCCCGTTTTCAGAGCGAACGATCAGGCCCGGCGCGGCGGCAACGACCCAGGCTGGTGATTGAGCACAGCCTCCATGATCGCTGGTTGGGGCTAGGTCAATTGCAGCCATGGCGCCCAGCGGCAACCAGGCCCCATGAGGCCCATTGGTGAGACTCCATTCAAAATGAGCTTCAAATGGAAGAGTCAGGCTGGGTTGCGCGAGACCGGGCGGGAGGATCGGATTCGCGGCGCCGCTTTGCGACCACGGATCGCCGAACATGGCGTTGTATAGGACGGAGAAGCCCTCATTGGAATTAATGATCTGGTCCCATTCCGGCTGGCTGTGGAGCTGGGCGAACAGATATTGGACGGCAACGGTTCCGGCATTGAGACGAGGATCGAGGCGCAGGCTGGTGCCGTCCGTGAAGGTCAGTGTGGTGAGCGTGCCTGCGCGCCAGCCATAGTATCCGACGGACAATTGGTCAACCGCCCATTCCAATTGGAGAAATAAACCCTTATTCAAAGGATTCTCGTATCCCATCGGATAGTCGGTATGCAGTGCGTCCAGAGGTTGACTGCGCACCCAATGGCTTTCATACTCGAGGACGGCCAGGAGCAACTGCGGGTTGATGGAATTTTCGTAAGCAGCGCGTTTGATTTCATCGGCACCGGTCGTCCAGGCGGTTGAACCGAGATACTCTCGATATTTGCTCAACGTGCCACCTGCCTGAGCCACATAGCCCGCAATGTCAAAATTCACAGCGGTGGCCGAAAAGACCATATCGCCGTCCGGGATGATCTGGACGTTCGGCGTTGTGGAATCGGTGATGCGCTTGGGAATAATGAGCAGCGTGCCCGGATTGATCAGACCGGCCTGAGGAATGTCTGTGTTAGAGCGTACATCGGAAAGACTCACATTGAATCTAGCGGCTACTGCCGGAAGTGTGTCACCGCTTTGTGAATAATACAAAAGCGTGGGAACGTCGAAAGTGGGCAGAAGTGCTGTGGTTTCTGCGTTGGGAATTACAGGAGAGGGCGCAGGCGTAGAGGTCTCTACCGGAAGCGAGGTCGGCGTGAACGTAAAGGTGGCAGTAGGTTGCGGCTTCACTGTGGGCGTGGCTGAAGCCGGCACGGTCTCCGTCGGAAGCAGAGAAGGGACGAATGGGATTACGCTTTCAGCGGTGGGAGTCGAATAGCTTCCCCATAATGAAGGCGTTTGCCCGCAGGCAGTTAATAGTATCGATGTGAGAAATAAAATGGGCAGAAGGCGCTTCACAGTGATTCCGTTCTGCAAATTATAACCGCCTTGATTAAATCGGAATGTGTAAAAAGTATGGCAATGTCGGTGCGGGATTTACTGTACTGGCACCGCGCTTAATCCCGGACCCACCTAGCGCGAAATCTGGTTGTTGTCGGTTGTGCCTTCTGCCGCTTCGAGCGTGACCGTACCGCGTTTAAGATAGCCATCATATTCCGTCCCGTTTCCGCTTGAGACCCAGCCATCGAGAATAAATGGAAGACTGCCGTCCGCCGCGATCCATTCGCCGTCGTATTTGCGGGCGAGATGAAGATGGCTCGCACTGGCGATTCCACCTTGGCAGGAGGGATGTCCGAGGCGGTCGCCGGCATAGACATACGTCCCGGCTTGGACGCGGTCCTGCGCGGCGACATGCATGTAAAGAACGTCCCAACCGGTTTGCTCGTATCCATCGTTATCGAGGTCTTCAATCACCGCGCCATTCGCAGCACGCACGATCCAGCCGTCGGTCACGGCGGTTTCCCACTCGCTGGCCATGGCACAGCCTTGAACATCGGTGGGAGCAAAATCCAGTGCAGCCCAAGCCGTGCCGTCAGTCCAGGCTTGGTGCGGTCCCGCCGTGAACGCCCAGGTCACGCCGGACTCGAAGGGCAATTGCATCGTCGGCTGAGTCAAGTCCGGAGGGATCAATGGTTCGATGGCATAATCGAACGGACTGCCAAACAGGAATGAATACGTTTCAAACAACCCGAAGGCGTTGACATCCGTATCCCACGTGGTGCGCTCGTCGAGCTTGGAAAAAAGATTTTGGACACCCGCGGTTCCGGCATTGATGGTCGGATCAATCGGCACAATGCTTCCATCGCCAGCCAGCACCCAATTCGCAATCGCGTTTGCTTTCCAGAGATAAAAGCCGCGGTCGAGTTCGTTCGCGGCCCAGGCCAGCTGATGATATAAGCCAACTTGGCTTGGATCAATATAGCCCACTGGATAATCGAGTGTGGACGGGTCCGGGTTGAGGCTCGTGACCCATCTGCTCCGGTATTCAATCAGGGCCAGCAGAAGCCGAGGATTGACCGAATAATCCTGCGAAACTTGCAGGATGATTTGTGCGGCGGTCATCGGCTGGCCATTCACATCCGGCAAGGTGGGATCGTTGATGGATTCGGTATAGCTCGCCAGATATCCATTCTTGTCTTGGATGTACGCCGCCACATCGAACTGCGCGCTGGCGGGACCGAAGACCAATTCGGAATCGGGGATGATCTTGAAGGACGACCCGACCTCACCGGGAAGCGGCTGTGGCACATCCAGCGTTTGTCCCACGGATATCAGATTCGGATCGCTGAGGCCGTTGGCTTGTTCCAGTGCGTCCACGCTGATGCCGTATTTCTGGGCGATGTCACCCAGCGTGTCACCGGTCTGGACGGTGTATTGCTCCGCGTTTTGTCGAAGTGTCGGCAGGGCATGGGGCGCGTCGGCCGTCGGCGTGACGAAGGGCAGGTTCGCATTGCGCGGCGGAGGCACCGTCACCGATAGGGCCGCGCGCGTGGGCGTCGGTCCCTCCGTGCGGGCCGGCGAAGGGATGGCTGTGGAATTGCTTTCGGGGGTGGCGCTCAACGGCAGGAACGGATTGTACGTTGGATAGGGATTGTTTGAATTGGAAGTGGATGAGCAGGCCGCTAGAACTGCAAACAGCATTACTAATAAACTCAATCGTCGAAGAGACATGGCGGTGATTCTACCAAAGAGTTGAAACAGTTTCTTGAATGTCAGCTTTTAGTAAGTAGCGAAGGCGTATAATATTTAATGCTCACTTGGTTTATATTCTTTGGACGGGAATGTATTAGGAGAAATGTAGTTGAGAGCCTTACCATGAGGTGACAATGGAAACATGAAAAGCAATTGCGGTCTATTCAATAGTATGCCTGATTTGGCTTTCCCTAACTTCATTAATCTCATTAATAAGCGAGTATTCTATCCTTCCGTTGCAGTCAAAATTGGGGAGCGGGTTGGCTGCATTTTCATGTATTTTCATTGCTTTGATGGTTGCTAGAAATAAACCAGTTGCAACATCTACCATCTTTAGAGAGAAAATAGGGTTTCCAGTCTTATTTGCTGTGATTATCATCGTTGCAATAGATGATATATATAATGGGGTTTCATACGCAGAAAATTCTTTCAATCCAGTCTGGAACACTGTAGTTATTGACCTAGTTTCAGAGTCAGCGCTGATTGTAATCACAATTATCGCTCTGATTACTATCTTTATCGATAAGCGTCGTGACCATACTTTGCCTCTTTGACATTGTTCAACATAAATATTGGATGGGTTCTCAACTCACTCGTTGCAAATTGCTATACACATTGAAGCGATTGCGCCGCGCGTACCCGATCAGCGTGATGCCGTAATGTTCCGCCATCTCAATCGAAAGCGAACTCGGCGAGGTGCGCGAGATCACGATCGGCGCCTGCAGGCGCGCGGCTTTCTGCAGCATCTCGGAACTGATGCGTCCGGTCGAGATTAGGATGCGCGTCTCGGGCCATACATCCTTCATCAAACATAAGCCCGCGATCTTATCGAGCGTGTTGTGCCGTCCGATGTCGTCCGCTGAAAGCAAAACTTTCTCCCCGTCGCTCAGCACCGATGTATGGACTCCTCCTGTCTCGCGATATAACTCTTGCGAATCAAATAAGCTTTCAACAAGCCGACCAATCGCTTCGGCCTTGACCTTTGGCTGGCTCTCGTCAAACGTAACTTTGATGCGCGCCAGAGTTTCGACCGCGGTGACACCGCCGGTGCAACCCGATGTCCTTCGCCACGATTTTGGTTGTTCCGCCTCGTGATCGAGCCACACGTCCACGTTATCGCCGTGCTCGCAGACGCGCACGTCCGCGACCTCCTCCCATCTCTCGACGATGCCTTCGTTATAGAGGAAGCCCACGGCCATGGCCTCCAAATCGACCGGCGTGCACATGAACGTCAGCCACACCGTGCCGTTGACCGTCAGCGAGACCGGCGCTTCGACAATGGTCTCGGCGTCATGCGGTTCCCATTTCTGGAATTCGTATCGTTCATAGTGAATTGCTTTTTGAGGAGTGATCATTCTTTCTCCAAACCATTAAACTTTATCCCAGTCGGCGGGCAATTTGGGCACGGACCAACTTGGATCAGGGTACCAATCCAGCCATGAATTGTCAAAAGGATATTGTCGTTTATGAAGTCTTTCCAGAACTTCGTTCTTTGCACGATCAGTTTCATTCATCCATTCTTTCAGAATAATGCCGCTGTCGATTCCTTTTTGATATTCGTCCAAATCTTTCCACTCATAACTGAAATCCGGCTTGATGAGCAAGTCAAGTTCCAGATCCAAGGTATCGAACCCACAACGGCTTCGCTGAAATGGCAGTTCAAAATTGATGTAAAAGCATCCAAACCGGTTGCTGCCGTGTTGCCAGAAATGGATGATCGAATAATATCTTTGCGGTTCAAGCAGAATAAGGAGACGATTGGTGTGCCATATGAAACTCTCCAATTCCCATTCCGTATCTTTGCGGTCCCACATTCTCCAATTTCCACTTTTACCGCTGGTGTATCCCCTTGGCACCTTGCACTCCGCGCCGGGAAAAACAGCAAGAGCCACTTCGTCCCGGGTGTCTTTTACAACGATGGCTGGTTGAACATCCCAAATGCGCCCGCGGTAGATGTTACGTCTTGCGACCCAATCACCCGATTTCCACATGTTTCCTTCCGGACTTTCTATGTGCGGCATAAAATCGCTTTGGGTCGGCTTGAAACGCACCGAGACACGATTCGGTGCAGAGATATATCGTCCGGCCGCGATATTCGGTGCGCGGAAAATACTGCGGATCGGTGTTGTGAAAGATTCGTCCGCAGAGCGTCACAAAGCGCGGCGAGCGAATCTCGACCAGTTTTGGCTTATCCATGCGTTGATTGTACTTCTGTCTTCTATATTAATTGACGCGGGCCGTTCTGCGTTTTTTACGCAGTCACATGCGCCGATTTCCCGACATGCTTTGGGAGGAAGATCGGGATAACCATCAGCGCAATCGAAACCACGAGATAAATAATTATGTCGACGAGAATTGAGCCCGTCAGCGTGGTGGAATAAGACGCCAGGAGGATGAACAGCAGAAATGTCCATAGGATGGCCTGCCTCATCCTTTGGCCGGCTGGATTCCCTCGATGCGCCTCAGCCCAGTAAATCATGAACGGAATCAAACCCAACAGGATTGGCGCACTGTAATCGAAAGCCAGGGTCGGGTACAGCAAGAGAAGGATCGAAGCGCCAGCGAGAAAGGGGAGAAGATCGATAAAGCCAGCTTTATTTATTTTCCCCATCCCATATCCTGCAACGCTCAGGAGGAACGGCAGAGATTTCACGATAGGTTTTGGGACATAGATCGCCAGACTCACACCCTGTGGGATTCTATGCGATTCCTGGTAGAGGAGTCCCTGTATAAAAGCGAGGCTCTCGGGAATGAAAGGCAATGAAAGCACGACAAACAACGATCCGAATAGAATGGCTGACAGCAGGCTGAATTGCAAATCGTCCCTGCTTTTGGAAATCAAAATATAAACGCACAAAGCTGTAAAGCCAAACGGCAAAGAAGTCCACTTAACGAAAGCGAACAGGGCGGAAAGGAGGATCAAAACGATGTTTCGCTTTAACATTCCCCACAGCAACAATAAGGAACCTGTTGCTACATAAAGAGAAAACTGTCCCAGTCCGAACCAAGTTACGCCAACCGGTGTCAGGAACATGCAGGAATCCGAGAATAGAACGAAGGGCCAGAAATGATTCTTGAGCCCAAGCGATCTGAACGCCAAATAAGCAACCAGAAAGAACGCTAGGATTTGAATGACCATATGCCAGAACGAAGCATAGCCAAAATCCAACTTGCAAATCGTCATGGCACAGACATATTCGACGAGAGGTGCGTATCTGGAAGGTCGTTGTGCCGGATCGAGGGTCGTGTTTTCGCTGTAACTATCCCCCAACGAATTAGGCCGTTGTGACGGGAAGTAAATCTGGGCGAAATCAACTCCCAACCTGTTTTGAGCATGGTACTTGATCGCCACACCCTTGGTGGCGGAAATTCTCTCTAGACCGTATATTGGGCCGGGGGCGACACTCTGCGCGGAGAAGTCCCCGAAAATCATGTCCTTTGATAAAAGAAAAAAATTTCTGAATACAAAATAATGCAGGAGCACGAAGACAAAAACAAATACCGGCTTTTTAACTCTTGCGGCTGCCCGTACAATTGCCGATAGTGTCTTTGGATTCTGCTTGGTCAATGGTGCCATTTGCGGGTTCTTCTTTTGCAGATTGCCAGATGCTAATTCTGGTTGGATTATAAATGAAAAATTTTGAGACGGACAAAGATTGCGCGCACGGGAATACGATGCGGATTCTCGGATTGCTTTTCAAAACTTCCTTTGACGCTTTATAATTGCGAGTATCTCAAATCACCGCTGGGAAAAAGACCTATGTCACTTGTTGAATGCATCCCCAACTTTTCTGAAGCCCGCCGACCCGAAGTGATTGATCAGATTGTTGCGGCGATCACCTCGGTTGAAGGCGCGCGCCTGCTTGATCGGTCTTCCGACCTGGATCACAACCGTACCGTGCTGACGTATGCCGGGCCGCCCGAGGCGGTGGAAGAAGCCGCATTCCGCGCTGTCAAAACTGCGGCTGAGTTGATTGACCTGAACAAACATACCGGCGAACATCCGCGCATCGGCGCGACCGACGTTGTGCCGTTCGTTCCGCTTTCGGGCGTCAGCATGGAGGACTGCGTGGCGATGGCTAATCGGCTGGGTCAACGCGTCGGTGACGAACTCGGCATCCCGGTCTATTTGTACGAGGCGGCGGCGACGCGTCCCGAGCGAGCGAATCTCGCGAACATTCGCAGGGGACAATATGAGGGACTCAAATCCGAGATCGAATCCAACCCGGACCGCAAACCCGATTTTGGGCCGGCAAAACTTGGAACTGCAGGCGCAACCGTCATCGGTGCGCGCAGCCCATTGATCGCCTTCAATGTTTATTTGACGACCTCTGAAGTGGACATCGCAAAGAAAATCGCAAAGGCCATTCGTCAATCTTCGGGCGGACTGAGATATGTTAAAGCGTTGGGTTTGCTGGTTGAGGGACGCGCACAGGTTTCGATGAACCTGACGAACTTCCGCGAAACCCCGGTTGGGCGTGTGGTGGAACTCGTCCGCCGTGAAGCGCAGCGCTATGGCGTGGCCATCCATCACAGTGAATTGGTCGGGCTGATTCCTCAAGAGGCCTTGATCGATGCGGCGGTTTGGTATACCCAACTCGATCAATTCAGCGCCGAACAGATTCTTGAGTCGAGGCTTTATCAATCGAGCGCCGATTCCCAGCCGAAGGGGTCAAGCGTCTCATTCCTCGAGGATTTGGCAGCCGCGACGGCCGCGCCGGGTGGAGGTTCCGCGGCGGCATACGCCGGCGCAATGGGCGCGGCGCTGGTCGCGATGGTCGCGGGCTTGACGATTGGAAAGAAAAAATATGCAGCAGTCGAAGCCTCGATGCAAGCCATCCGCGTGCAAGCCGAAGAATTGCGCCAGGAGTTGACCAGCGCGGTCGATGATGATTCGGCGGCGTTCGAAGCCGTGATGGGCGCATTCAAACTTCCGAAGGAAACGGCGGAACAGCAGAAGGCGCGCGCGGCTGCCGTCCAGATGGCGACGATCAACGCGGCGAATGTTCCGCTCCATACCGTCAAGGACGCGGTCAAGGTGATGGAACTTGCAGCACGTTGTGCAAAGGATGGAAACCTGAACGCCATCAGCGATGCGATGTCCGGCGCGGCGATGGCACGCGCCTCCGTGACGGCCGCTGGGTATAATGTCCGTATCAACTTGAATTCGCTGGAAGATAGATCGGCAGGCGAGAAGATGTTAAAGGAACTGGCCGAACTGGAGAAGCAGGCGGATAAGGTCGAAAAGGAAATCCGCGGGACGATGGAAGAACGCGGTCATGTCGCATCGTAGTTGTCAGATCGTCGATTACTATTCCCTGGAGTCAATATGGGCTTAAAACCTGATCGCTGGATCCGCAAGATGGCGCTTGAGCAGAAAATGATCGAGCCGTTCTCCGAGGGCCGGGTGCGCGAGCATGTCATCTCCTACGGCGTGTCCTCTTACGGATATGATATCCGTGTCGCGGATGAATTCAAAATCTTCACCAATGTCTTTGGCGCAACCGTTGACCCGAAACAGTTCGATCCGAAGAGTATGGTGGATTTTGTAGGTGAGGTCTGCGTCATCCCGCCGAACTCGTTCGCTCTTGCCCGTACGGTCGAGTATTTTCGCATCCCGCGCAAGGTGCTGACGGTTTGTCTCGGCAAGTCCACGTATGCGCGCTGCGGCATCATTGTCAACGTCACGCCATTCGAGCCGGAATGGGAGGGATTTGTCACGCTGGAAATTTCGAACACCACGCCTTTGCCTGCCAAGATCTATGCCAACGAGGGCATTGCCCAGGTTCTCTTCTTTGAGGCCGATGAGGAATGCGAAACTTCGTACGCAGACAAGAAGGGCAAATATCAAAAACAGCAATCCATCGTGCTGCCAAAGCTCTAACCCGGAAACCTTGACTTTATTGAATAGGGCCTTTATAATGACTGGTCGCTGTCTTGATAAACAAGACTGGCATCAATTTTTAAACGGCATCCGTCTTCAGGTCAGGAGAGAAGCGAATGGCATCTACTTTGCCCCGAAAAAATTATGCGCGTATCCCGGTAAAACTCAGTCTACCTAATCTCATCAATATTCAGCTCGATTCTTTTGAACGTCTCAAAGCAGAGGGGCTTGGTGATCTCTTTCATGAAGTGTCGCCCATTGAGTCCTATAACAAGGGGATGAAATTGTTTTTCCCAGGCCGCAGCCCTGAGGCCAAGCAATGGGGACTGAAGTATTGGTTTGGCGAACCGAAACATTCCATCGAGGAGTGCGTGGAAAGGGACCTGACGTATTCCAGCCCCTTGTATGTGTCCGTACTTCTGGCCGGGGCCGATGTTCCGGAACCCATCAAGCAGGATATTTTCCTGGGCGATTTTCCGGAGATGACCGATAAGGGGACCTTCATTATAAATGGCACGGAGCGCGTGGTTGTTTCGCAATTGATCCGTTCGCCGGGCGTGTACTTCGAAGCGCCCACGGACCGTTCCACGGGTCGCCCGTTGGCGATGGCAAAACTGATCCCTGACCGCGGCGCCTGGATGGAGTTTGAGACTCGCAAGAGCGATTACATCATATTGAAATTCAATCGTAAGCGAACGGTGCCGATTACGGTCTTTTTGCGCGCCCTGGCGGCGGTCAGCGACGGCACCAAAGATTCGCCGCTGAAAACCGGGAGCGATGAAGAAATCCTGGCGATCTTCCAGGACGTGGACAACAATCCTGATCGTCTGTTCATCGCTTCGTCCCTGAAACAGGAGCCGGAATGGGAAACGAATGGTCAGCAGACCATTGCCCAATCGGCCCTGATCGAGTTTTTCCGAAAGATGCGCCCCGGCGATCCTGCCACTCTCGAGAATGCCAAGCAATTTCTCGAGGAGCAATTGTTCGATCAGCGCCATTATGACCTCGAGCGCGTCGGACGTTACAAGCTGAATCAGAAGCTCGATCTCAACATTCCCATTCCTCACCGGACTGTGACGAAAAACGATGTCATCCGTCTGCTACGGCGCATGATTCAAATCAATAATGGTGTGGAGCCGCCTGACGACATCGATCATCTCGGCAATCGCCGCGTCAAGACGGTTGGTGAATTGATTCAGAACAAGTTGCGAATCGGCCTGCGCCGGATGGAACGCGTCATCAAAGAGCGCATGTCCATTCGCGATCAGGAACAACTTTCACCTGTCACGCTGGTTAATATTCGTCCCATGGTCGCTGCGCTGCGGGAATTTTTCGGCTCGAGCCAATTGAGTCAGTTTATGGATCAAACCAATCCCTTGGCGGAGCTGCGGCACAAGCGGACGCTCTCGGCGTTGGGGCCGGGTGGTTTGCGGCGCGAGCGCGCCGGCTTCGATGTGCGCGACGTCCATCACTCTCACTACGGACGCATCTGCCCCATCGAAACCCCGGAAGGACCCAACATCGGTTTGATTGGACGCTTGGCTTCGTTTGCGCGTGTGAACGAATATGGGTTCATCGAAACACCTTATCGCAAGGTCTACAAGGCCCTGCCGGCAGACGACGAACATTTGGTGGGCAGGACGCTTCGGGAAGCGATCGTGGATCCGAAGACTGAGGAGAAGCTCGCAAAAGCCGGCGAGACGATTGATGCGCGCCTGGCGAAGCGTCTGGCAAGAATTGGGAATGAAGTTCCCATCGTACCCTTCGTTTCCGAACAGACCGATTATCTCTCCGCCGATGCGGAAGACAAATATGTAATTGCCCAAGCCAACGCGCAACTAACGGAAAATAGCGAGTTCGTACGCGAACGCATTTCGTGCCGTTATCACTCGGGCTTCCTGTTCTCGACCGCCGATACGATTGATTATATGGATGTCGCGCCACATCAAGTGGTGGGCATCAGCGCGGCTTTGATTCCGTTCCTCGAACATGACGATGCCAACCGCGCTCTGATGGGCTCGAACATGCAGGCCCAAGCTGTGCCCTTGGTTCGTCCCGAGGTTCCCTTGGTTTCGACCGGCATGGAACGTGCTGCGGCATTGGATTCGGGTCAGGTTGTCGTGGCCGAAGAGAGCGGAGAGGTGATCTCCGTAACTGGAAGCAAGATCGTGGTGAAGGAACGAAAAGGCGGACAGCATATTTATCAACTCCGCAAATACCAGCGCTCGAATCAATCCACGTGCATTGACCAGCGCCCGTCTGTGGTGAAAGGGCAAGTGATCAAACGCGGCGACATAATCGCCGATTCATCCTCGACTGAAAGCGGGCAGCTTGCCCTCGGTCAAAACGTGGTGGTGGCTTTCCTTTCGTGGGAGGGCGGCAACTTCGAAGATGCCATCTTGCTGTCGGAACGCTTGGTGCAGGATGATCGCTTCACTTCGGTTCATATTGAGAAGTATGAAGTGGAAGCGCGCGATACCAAGCTCGGACCGGAGGAGATCACGCGCGACATCCCCAATGTCGGCGAGGACGCGATCAAGGATCTGGACGAAAACGGTATCATCCGCATCGGTGCGGAAGTTGGACCGAACGATATCCTCGTCGGCAAGATCACGCCGAAAGGTGAAAAAGAACTGACGCCTGAAGAGCGATTACTGCGTGCCATCTTCGGCGAAAAATCCCGTGATGTTAAGGATACCTCCCTCCGAATGCCGCATGGAGAACGCGGCAAGGTGGTGGATGTAAAAGTCTTTACCCGCGAGGACAATGCTGATCTCTCCGCTGGTGTGGACATGATGGTGCGCGTTTCGGTGGCTCAGCGGCGTAAGATTACGGCGGGCGACAAGATGGCAGGTCGCCATGGAAACAAAGGCGTGGTTTCCAAGGTTGTTCCGGTGGAAGACATGCCGTTCCTGGAAGACGGAACGCCGGTCGATTTGATCCTGAATCCGCTGGGTGTTCCAGGGCGCATGAACATCGGTCAGGTTCTCGAAGTTCATCTGGGTTGGGCGGCGAAGCGCCTAGGCTTCCGCGCCCTAACTCCCGTCTTTGATGGTGCGACCGAGGAACAGATCGAAGCCGAGCTGGCGCGTGCTTGGATTGTGGATCAGGCCTGGAAAGAGGCTGGTCAGGCCTCTTGGGAGTGGATCAAACAGCAGGAGTATGAACCTGAAACCATTCAAGATGATGATGAAGTTCGTCGCCTCTATCTGGAGTCCTGGCTGGGCAAGCGCAAATATGATGTTTCTGAATTGAACGACATGGATTATGCGCGGCATGCCGCGGCGCGTGAATGGCTGCGCGATCGTGAATATGACCCCAAAGTGATTCTCAGTTCGCTCGACGAAGAGACCGTTCATTACGACCCCGAAGTAGATAAGCAGGCCATCCAGGTTTGTCTGCGCCTCTGGATGGAAAGCCTGGGTTATACCAAGCGGGTCGCCGAAGCAAATCTGATGGCTGCGGCGCAAGATGTGACCCGTGAAACCGGATATCCAATGCCAATTCTTGGCAAGCAAGTGCTGAGGGACGGAAAAACGGGACAACCATATGATCAGCCCATCACGGTGGGTGTAATGACCATCCTTAAATTGCATCACCTGGTTGAGGACAAGGTTCATGCACGTTCCACGGGTCCCTATAGTTTGGTCACGCAACAGCCTCTCGGCGGTAAGGCGCAGTTCGGCGGTCAACGCTTTGGCGAAATGGAAGTGTGGGCGCTCGAAGCGTATGGCGCTGCCTACACCTTGCAGGAAATGCTGACGGTCAAATCGGATGATGTACAAGGTCGGGTGAACACCTATGAGGCCATCGTCAAAGGCGAACCGATTGAAGAGCCGAGCATCCCGGCCTCCTTCCGCGTGTTGGTCAAGGAATTGCAATCCCTCGGTCTGTCTGTGGAAGCCGTGAATGAGGGTGGAGATGTGGTTAAATTTGGAAAAGACGAAGAGAAAACCCATCCGCCCAAGATGGGCACAGGCCTCATGGAACTTGGGGCAGAGGTCGAGGCGGTCAAGAAATAGAATGGCTTTTTTCTTGACTTGCGGGTAACCGCATGTTAGAATAACTCGCCATTGCCTGCAAGAAGGCGGCAGATTCTCCCGCCACAACATGGCACCTACAAATGAGGCCATCATAATTGTTTCTGATGGCCTCATTTCTTGCAAAAGTCATTGTGAAGGATTTTGTTATCGGAGGCAAAGTGCCGACAGTTAATCAAATGGTCCGCAAGGGCCGCAAAAACAAGAAGGTCAAAAGCAAGGCTCCGGCCTTGCAGTTCACGTTGAACAGTCATAAACAGCGCCGCATTCGCCAGGATAAAGGGGCGCCCCAAAAGCGCGGAGTCTGCACGGTAGTGCGTACCATGACCCCCAAGAAGCCGAATTCGGCTTTGCGCAAGATCGCCCGCGTTCGGCTGACGAACGGAATCGAAGTCACCGCTTATATTCCAGGCGAGGGCCATCAACTGCAGGAGCACTCGGTGGTGCTCGTGCGCGGTGGACGCGTCAAGGATTTGCCAGGTGTGCGCTATCACATTGTGCGCGGCTCGCTAGATACAACGGGAGTCGAGAAGCGGCGTCAGGGTCGCTCCAAATACGGCGCGAAGCGCCCGAAGGAAACGAAGTAAGGAGATTATTCATGAGACGTGGAAGTCCGGAAGAGCGGCCGATTCCGCCCGACCAGCGCTATAGCAGCGTTCAAATTCAAACCATGGTCCAGCATATCATGAAGCGCGGCAAGAAAAGTGTTGCCACGCATTTGATTTATGATGCCATGGATATGATCAAGGAGCGGACCCAAAAGAACCCGCTCGAGGTTTTTGACGCCGCCCTCAAGAATGTTGGGCCCGCCATGGAAGTCCGCCCGCGGCGCGTGGGTGGCGCAACGTATCAAGTTCCGATGGAGGTCGCGGCGGATCGTCGTACGACTTTGGCGATTCGTTGGATTCTGGACGCGGCACGCGAGCGGGGAGGTCAGTCCTTTCCCGACAAGCTCGCCTCCGAATTGATTGATGCCTCCAACGAAACAGGTGCAGCCATCCGCAAGCGCGATGAGACCCACAAAATGGCCGAGGCCAACCGGGCTTTCTCTCACTACCGTATTTAGTTGTGTTCAGGAAATCTTTTTCGAGGATCTGTTAGGAAAGAATGGCACGCGAGTATCCGCTGGATAAGTATCGAAACATCGGGATTATTGCCCACATTGACGCCGGGAAGACGACGACGACCGAGCGTATCTTGTTCTATACCGGCAAGACGCATCGCATCGGTTCGGTGGATGACGGCACGACCGTCACCGACTGGATGGAACAGGAGCGTGAGCGTGGCATTACGATTGTTTCAGCGGCTATTTCCGCCGAATGGAATGGGTATCAAATCAACGTCATTGATACGCCCGGACATATTGACTTCACTGCCGAAGTCCAGCGCTCGCTGCGGGTCCTGGATGGCGGCGTTGTAATTTTCGATGCGGTTCAAGGTGTCGAACCCCAGAGTGAAACTGTCTGGCGCCAGGCGGACCGCTATGGAGTTCCGCGTATTTGTTTTGTCAACAAAATGGATCGCGTCGGTGCGTCTTTCGAGCGCACCATCCAGACCATTATTGATCGCCTCGGCGCCAATCCAATCGCCCTGCAGCTCCCGATCGGAAACGAAGCTACCTTCAAAGGCGTCATTGATTTGCTTGCCATGCAAGGCGTCGTGTGGGAAGATGATCTCGGCAAGGAACCCAAGGTTATTGAAATTCCTCCTGATCTAAAGGTGGCGGCGCAGGAAGCGCGCCATCACATGATTGAAAAGATTGCAGAACTCGACGATCACCTGACAATGAAATATCTGGAGGGGGCGGAGATCAGCGTTGATGAGCTCAAATCGACGCTTCGAAAAGCAGTCATTGCGAACAAGGCCTATCCCGTTTTTTGCGGTTCATCCTTAAGGAACAAAGGCGTTCAGGTGATGTTGGATGCAGTCATTGATTATTTGCCTTCACCGGCTGACATTCCTTCTGTTAAAGGCTCCAAGCCAGGGAGCAATGAACTCGATATCGAATTGCCTGCAAAAGATGAAGCGCCCCTCAGCGCCCTGGTCTTTAAAATCGTGACCGATCCTTATGTTGGGCGCCTGGCATATTTCCGGGTTTATTCGGGTGTTATTTCGCAGGGCCAGATGCTGACCAACTCGACCAAAGGCAAACGCGAACGCATCGGCCGTCTGATCCGAATGCACGCGGATCGCCGCGAGGATATTACCGAAGTCCGCGCCGGCGACATTGGAGCGGCGCTCGGCTTTAAAGACACGTTCACTGGCGACACGCTTTGCGATACAAAACAAGTTGTTCTTGAAAGTATCACCTTCCCTGAACCGGTGATCTCCATTGCCATTGAGCCCAAGAGCAGTTCGGATCAGGAGAAAATGGGCGAGGCTCTACGTAAGCTTTCCGAGGAGGACCCAACGTTCCGAGTCCGTTCCGATGAAAATACCGGGCAGACGATCATCTCCGGAATGGGCGAACTGCATCTGGATATTATCGTGGACCGCATGTTACGCGAGTTTCGCGTTCAAGCAAACGTTGGCGCGCCGCGCGTGGCCTATCGTGAATCGATCACACGCAGCGTGCCGGAAGTAAATTATAAGTATGCAAAACAAACCGGCGGCCACGGCATGTATGGCCATGTTGTGATCAAGCTTGAGCCGGGTCAGCCAGGTTCAGGGGTTGTCTTCGAGGAAATGGTTCGGGGCGGGACAGTGCCGCGCGAATATATTCCGGCAGTTGAGAAAGGTGTAAGGGAAGCCGCGGAAAGCGGTGTCCTGGCAGGTTATCCCGTTGTGGACCTCAAGGTCACGCTCTTTGACGGATCGTTTCACGAGGTCGACTCGAACGAAATGGCGTTCAAACTGGCCGCCTCCATGGCCTTCAAAGAAGGCGTTCAAAAGGCGGGACCCGTCTTGCTGGAACCGGTCATGAAAGTAGAAGTGGTCGCGCCGGAAGAGTTTCTCGGCGATGTGATGGGCCAGGTCAATAGCCGCCGTGGAAACATTCAGGGCATGGAAGTTCGACCGGGAAATGCCCAGGCGGTGCGCGCCATGGTGCCGCTGGCGGAGATGTTTGGCTATGCCACGCAACTGCGTTCAGCCACGCAAGGTCGCGGCGTCTTCAGTATGGAATTTGACCACTATGCGCCTGTGTCGCAATCGGTGGCAGAAGAAATTCTCAAAGCATAAGTTTTTCTTTTTGTATAAGGAGATGTCATTATGTCGAAGGCAAAGTTTGAGCGGAATAAGCCGCATCTGAATGTGGGGACGATGGGGCACATTGATCATGGGAAGACGACGCTGACGGCGGCGATCACGAAGTACTCTCAGTTGTTGGGGAAGGC